>Ga0114951_10004468_pt1 | contig 13611 bp, 10 predicted proteins | sample AM7aDNAmetaG_FD_88677 | JGI IMG/M metagenome (GOLD analysis project Ga0114951, IMG submission 88677) | Freshwater microbial communities from Finland to study Microbial Dark Matter (Phase II) - AM7a DNA metaG | ecosystem: Environmental > Aquatic > Freshwater > Lake | place: Finland: Lake Alinen...
CCCTTGGCGGCGTTGGTGTTGGCCGTGTGGCGCAGCCGCCTCGAGCAACGCCGGATCGAGGCGGCTGCGCCACACGGCCAACACCAACGCCGCCAAGGGAGCGAAGCGGGCGAGCGCGGCCAGCACCAGCATCCAGAAGACGCCATAAATTTCGATGGGGAGATCGCGGTTCCACATCCAGATGAGGCCGGCTCCGACGAGAGCCGAGGGCATGGCCAAGGGGACGCTGATTAGCCACCATAGCCTGCCGGGCGACGCATTCAAGCTTCGAGAGACCAGAAGAGCCGGCAAGATGGCTACCAATGCAGCGAGGGCGGCTACTTCGGCGCTTGTTGCCAGGTCGCCTGCACCCGCAGTGATGGCTTGCGCCCATAGGGCGGGATGCACGGCCTCTCGCAGCAGGATTGCGAAGAGCGCGAAGGCAGGCAACACGGCGAGCGCCGCAGCCGAGCGTAATAGCAGGGATGCAAGGCCGCCGATTTCGAGAGCTACGGGTTTGGCCCCACCGCTTCTCGGACGCTGTGCCGCGTTGCGCCAGAAGCGCGCCAGAGGAATCAGCGTCAATATGCCGGCGAGTACGAGGGGAAGGGAAGTGAGCAGGGCGCGCCGCGCGTCGTGGCTGGCGCTGAACTCCTCGAAGACTTCCATTGCATACGTGCTGCGCGAAAACAGCGAGGGCACCGAGTGATCCGCAAGAGTAAGCAGCAGCGCCAGGCTGGCCGCTGCGAGGCAGGCAGGACGCAGCAGGGGCAGCAGGATGCGCAGCAGCATCTTCCGGTCGCTGCCGTAGATGCGCGCAGCCTCAATACCGTGGCCGTCAAGATCCTTGAGCGCAAAATATGCCAGGCCAAAACAGAAGGGCAGGAGCGCCAGGCCTTGCACCCAAACAGCCGACAGCCATCCCGTAACTTCTCCCGCGCCATGCCCAGGCAGCGCGGCGGAGATGGGGAGCCAGGCGAGGGCATGGAGATAGGGGGGGATGGCCGCGGTGAGCAAGGCGGCGCGGCGGGCCGTTGCGGAGAGCAGGTCGTTTCGCCGCCAGCAATAGAGCGCCGCCGCGGTACCTGTGGCCGTAGCAAAGAACGCCACGGCCATTGCGTAGACGATCGTTTGCGCCAGAATCCAACCACGGCGCGCGCCGGGAATGAGCCATCCCGCGAGCTCAGCGTGGGGAACCGACAGGGTGGCTGAGAAAAGTGCAAGAATCGGCCCCCATGCCATGAGGAGGAAGATGGCAAAGGACGCCGCTGTCGCTATTTGACCCAGGGTTTTCATGGCCGGTTACCGGTTAAAGATCGCGGTCAGATCGCGGCGCGAGCTGTCCAGTTGTGCGGCGATTGCAGGCAGGCTGACTTTCAGCGTCTTCACAGTCCTGCCGCGAAGGCAGGGACTTACCGGACCGCCTGGACGGACCGATATTTGGAAGAAGCCGCTCTCGATGAGCATCTTCTCAGTGGAGGGCTGGAGCAGAAAGTCAATGAGCGTTTCGGCCTGGTGTGAATGCCGGGCTCCGGCGACCTTGGCGACTGTTCCCGGAACCATCAGGGTACCTTCGCCGTCCTGGTCTGGGAGCACCATTTCAACCGGTGCGCCATTGGCGATGGCTTCACACGAGTCGTCTGAATCTGTCCATCCGGCCGATGCACGGCCTTGCGCGACCAGATCGCGGACGACCGAGTTGCCGTCGGCGACGCGCACTCCGCGCTGGCTTAGCAGGCGGTAGAGTTCGCGAGCTTTCCCAGGGCCGATGGTCGCATACAGCGCCGCCGCCTGTGCCGCCGAGGTTCCGAACAAAGGCAGGGCAATCGCCAAATCCGTTCCTGGCCAGCGAGGCGAGACGAAATCGTCCAGACGTTGTGGACGATTGGCCGGGGCCAGTCTTCCGGTATGAATCAGGATTGCCCGAAACCGCGCTCCGTTCGCGAACCACTGGCCTTGAGGGTCGCGCATGAGATCCGGAAGCGTGGCGGCCGCGGGTGGATTGGCTGGAGCCAGCAGACCTTCGGCCTGCAGACGCAGGGTCTGTACGAACTCCCCGTTCCAAAACACGTCGGCCTGGGGTCTTGATCGCTCGGCGGCAATGCGATTGGCCAGACCTGTTGTTTTGGAAGCTTCGACATCGTAAACAGCGCGCACAGCGATGCCGCTGCGCCTTTCAAACTCGCGCAGGACCGGCTCCGCATGAACCTGGTCGACGGAGACGTAGACGACGACCTCGGGCCGGGAGTTGCGCTGGTGGCAACCGGCAAGAAGCGCGAGAGCTGAGAGCGCGAAGGCAAAATGTGTTCGCACGAATCCTCTGTCAAAAAGGTCTTGTTTGTGGTGGAGGCCAGTATAGTATTATTCGCCAATAAGTCCCAAGGTCAGGCGTAAGAGCAATTCCAGGATTACCGTGCCCCGGCAGGATTCATGCGAGGTTGCCGCTCCCTGATGGTCGTGTCAACTTTGAGTACTGCCATCGAGGTATTCCAATCCTGGAATTGCAATAGCGTTCGTAGTTTGGAGCATGCCACATGGGAAAGTTCTGTGGTAGTTGTGGAAGTATGATCGCCGACGGGGCTGCCGTCTGCGCCAGGTGCGGCAATCCAGCTCCAGCGGCCATCTACGGCGCTGGCTACGCGCCTGTCGCCTATGCAAGAAGCTCGGCGGCAGAGGCCCTGGCCGGGGCGAGCGAACCAGCGGGCATGGGGCCTGTGGCACCTTTGCAGGTGAGGCGGGCGGGTGCAACAGCAGAGATTGAGCAGTTGCAGGGATTTCGCGAAAAGGTGTTGGCGCAGGGCGATTCAATTGCGAATTCCTTTGGCGCCGAGCCTACGGGATTCATCAAAGTGATTGCCTGGATGGTGCGGGCAACCTGCCTCGACAAAAGGGTAGCGCGAGCGGCAGCGCAGGATACCGGAGGCAACGGAGCCGCCATTGCGGCCCTGGCCATTACCGCCACGCCCGGAGTCCTCTTCGGCATTCTCGTCTCGGGATTCCGGATGGGTCTTGTCCTGGGAGTCGCGACGACGGTTGTGTTGACCGTTGCGACATTGACGATTACGTTCTTCTCGCTTTCGATGCTCTCGGCCAAGATTGTCGACATCAATTTGCCTGTTGGGACAGTCCTGCGGGTGTTGGCCTACCCCCAGGCCATCGCGGTCCTGGGCTCCATTCCTATCCTCGGCAGCTTTATCGGTCCGGTTGCTCGAATCTGGAGCATCGTAGCCTCCGCCGAGGCGATTCGCGAAGTTACCGGTGCCAAGGCGGAGAAGGCCATCATTTTTGCCGCCATCGGCGCCCTGATCCAGGCATGTGTCTGGATGGTGTTGTCGATCCTAGCCGCGAGAACGGCGATGCTATTTCAGATTCGGTGAGCTTGCCATGACGTTTGAAGAAGCCGCACAACAATACTCGATGCTGCGCCAACAGCGGGACGCTGGACAACTGCCTGAAGAGCACTACCGTTCGGCGGTGTCTCAACTGGCGGTGGCAGATGAGCAGGGAAGCTACTGGATGCTCGACGCCAACACCGCGCAATGGGTTCCCTATGCCGCGCCTCAACCTCTGACCGCGCCTGTGCTAGAGACGAAACGGCGCGGGCTGTCGCAGAGCACGTGGGATGTGATCTCCGTGGTGGGCAATGCAGTTCTCTCTGCCGGTTGGTATCTATATTCCGGCATGGCAGAGACCAAGCCCGACTATCTGACCTGCGGCGCGATGCTGGTATTGCCGATTTCTTTTGTAGTACTGCGCAAGCCGATTGACGTCCTGCTGCGCTCGATTCAGCCCTTCCGCTCGAAGATTCCGCCAATGGTGCTGGCGGGATGCTGTGTGGCGGTACCCTACCTGATCTCGAACTACCTGTTCGCTTTCGGCGTGCGTCAGTTTCCCTTCATGTTCTGTTCATACGTAATGAGCACGCTGGTTTCGCTGGTTCTGATGCGCCAGCCAACCGGCGGCGCGGGTGCAGCCATTCCTCCGGGCGGCTCTCAGCAAGCGAGGGCAATCTGATGATTCGCAGAATACAGCGTCTCGCATATCGTCTTCGCAGCAGCCGGGTGTTCGCCTGGACATACCTTAGCCAGATCGTCCTGCTCAACTTGATGTTCCTTGTCTTTATCCCCAGCGCGTTTGCCGACGACTGCTCGATCGATCCGCGCCGTGCCGAGGATTGCCTGCGAACGCCGGGCTTTGCCGAGAACCTGGGTACGGGGGTAGCCGTTCTGGGCACGATTCTAGTGAACGGCATCGCCATTCAGACCATCATCCTGCAACCGCGCAGTCCCTCGGACTCCGACAAGGACAACGAGGATCCGCCCATCACCTTCTACCTCAACATCCGCACCCAGGAGGCGCGCTCGACGCTGAAGCCCGACGGCAAGGACTCGCTTTGGGTTTACGCCAAAGTCTCATGCTCTGATCCCAAGGTCGATTGCTCGCCCATGACCGATGGCATCTCTTTCACACCGGGGGGAGCCAACGCCAATTGGCTGCAAATCGCGCAAACCGATTTTCAAGGGGGCTACAAGGCGGCGCAGTTCATCGCCGCCAATCCCACTCCCACGGTTTCAGTGCCCGCGCCTTCGTCCAGCATTGATATCTCCGCGGCGGTGCAGGGTGGAATGCTGACCGCATCCCTGCCCTTGCAGATGCCGGTGCAGGTGGCCGAGTGGGACGTTCTAATTCAGCCCGAAGGCGTCACGCAGATCATGCCTGACACCAAGGAGAGCGTGAACCTGTACGCGCGGATCAAGTTCGACGAGACAGCCTTTACCGATCCCACGGAATTGAAGAGGGTGCAAGACGAAACCAAGGCTTCGATCAAGATGGTATCGAGCACAGACTGGGTAAAGATCGACGGCGCATTGCAGGATACCGGCGATTACATGGCTACGTGGATCGTGGCCTCTAATCCCAGCGGCAACATTGGCGCAATCCAGGGGCCTGAGTCGTGCACCATCACCATCACGGGCTCTTTCATGGGAACCCCGTTGCCGGCCAAGACCACCGTCATCACGCTTACGGCGCGGCCGGAGATAGACGCCCGGCCCGACCAGATACAACTTCTCGCCGGATCGCACGGCTCGACCGATGTGACTGTATGGATTGCCAATCCCGGACCTGGGACGTGGAGCTTCGACCCGCGCGTGACCAAAGGCTCGGCGGAATTGGTCACTCTCTCCAAAGACGATAAGGGTCCGGCGATGACTCTGGTCACGATTGCCGACAATGCCGGCAATCTAAATACCGGGGCAAGCAAGGTTTATTGCACGGTGAGCGTTTTTGCCAAAAACGACCAATTGAGTTTAGAACTTGAACGCCAGATTCTTGTCGCCTTGTGCCAGGAGGGCCTGGTTATTACCCACTGCGCCGATGGGGACAGCATTCATGTCCGCGCCGACGGCAAACAACAGAAGACTGAAGTGGATCTTTGCGTCTTCACCTACAACGCGGAAACGAAAGAGCTCCGGGCCGACGAGGGGGCCGCAAAGTCGATCGTGATCGACCTCGATGAAGAAGCGAAGTCGATGGGATATAACGTGGCAACCGCCTGCGTTGTCCACCACGATCCCGAAGGCATGACAGCGGAGAATAATCCCGCGGCCAAGATTATGTGGTGGGCGGAGAAGGAAATTCCGGGCGAAGACCGCATGATGGTCCGCTACAAGGCTTCGGTGCCGGGGATGGACCCGGACAAGTTCTCCAAGCAGCTTCCGGTCACCGTGGAAGCGATGACGCTGGAAGAGGAGTCGGCAGCGAAAGAGGTGGAAATCGAGCGTTGCCGCCAGGTGATCACGAAGTACATCCCCGCCGGCAAGCAGCAGCAGTTCACCGCTCTCGTTGATCGCCGCAAGGACACGCTTGGCCCCAAGGGCCTAGCGACATTGCGCCACAAGATTTGGGGCATTGCCGTCAACCTGATCCTTGCCGAGGGCGCTGAGGGATACAAGAACGAAGCCGAGTGGGCGGACCGCATCGTTGTGGTGCTGGAGTGGGCCGAGTGGGCAGGTGACATTGCTTTCAACGCTGCCGCCGCCGCGCTCTGCGGCCCGATGGGGCAGATTGCGGCGCCCATGATCAAAAGTGCGCTCGTCTCTGCTATCACCTGCTACGAGAACGGCGAGGACTTCGAGGCCTGGGCCACACAGAACCTGTGGGGCGTGTGGGGCGCCGTCGAAGGCCAGGCTCTCGATATCGACCGACTTACCAAACTCACCGGCAATAGCAAAGCTAAAGCCTGGGCCATCTTCGTCGGATACACCTTCGGCAAAAAACTCTACCAGGGCAAGGCGGTTTTGGATGCCGCCAAAGAGACCGCGCAAGAAATTGGAATGGGGCAGTTCAACAACTGGCTGGGCGAAAAGGCCAAGGCCTCGTATCAGAAGCACGGCCTTGGGGGAGTGAAGCCCACGCCGGAAAGCGGCACTACTGCACATCCCGACGAGGCTGATCCCTCCAGCAGCGCGCACGGCGACGAGCCCTCGACCGGAAGAAAGCCTGGAGATGAGTCAGCGCCTGGCAAAAAGCCCGGTGATGAGCCTTCAAGCACCAGGAAACCCGGTGACGAGACAGTCGTCAAGCCAGATGAAACGAGCACCAAGAAGCCGGGCGATGAGCCAGGCGCAAAGCCCGACGAGCCGAATGCCAAGAAACCAGGCGACGACGCACCTGTCACGCCCGACGGCGACAACAACCCGCCCCCTGAGCCCAGCGAGAAGCCAACCCGCGATGAGGCGTGGAAAGAGGGCCGCGAGAATGGGAAGGTGGCCATCAAGGAGCTGGGCGAGGCAGTCAAGAGCGACAATCCCGATCGTCAACGCCAGGCTGCGTTGAAGTTCCTACGGGACAAGAACGCGATGATGGAGCTCAACAACGATCCGGGCGCCGGCTACCTGCGAAAGAAGCTGAACGACACAATGAAGGATGTGTACACCAGCACGGATCGGGGGACCAAGACCGACCTGGCCCAACATCTGGGAGTTCCTGAAAGCGACATCCGGGTCTTCAACGCTACCAACACCAAGAAACCGAGTGGAACCACAAAGTCCAGCTACGACCGCGACATCACCTACCAACGCCGCGCCAAAGAGGGCGAACTGGTTCGAGATCCAAACGCGCCGGGTGGATTCCATGAGGTGAAGGCGGGAGAGCAGCGCTGGGTGGATATTCCAGCCTCCACCGCGGAGAAGCACTATGCGCGCAACTTCTACGAGGCATCGACCGGCAAGCAGGGAGCGTCGGACGCCGAGGTCACAAGTTATGCCCGGGCTCACGATCAAACCTGCACGGATCGCCTTTCCGCCGACGCCTATGGCACTTCGCGCAAGGATCTCGATACGGCCATCAAGCGCCCCGGACGCGACTTCAGCGATCCACAACAGGTTGGCCAATGCATGGAGCACAAGTCCAACGAGTGGTTCGAAAAGGCCCACCAGGTCGAGGCGACTCACCCGTCCGAAGCGGAGGGCTATCGTGCTGAGGGAATGCGCCAGACCAGTAAGCAGTATGACAACCAGGTCAGGGCGCGCGTCGGAGCGTTACAAGACCAGGGTGTCAACGTCAAGACGGACCCAAGGCTCGAGGCGGCGATGGGAGAGATGAAGAAAGTCGAAACCGGCCATCAGTCTCCAGCCGCGGCGGAGGCCAAATTGAAGGAACTCGGCTACGACTCGCCCCAACAGGTAGCCCATGATTCGGGCAAGTATCTCGAGAGTCTGCAGAAGCTGCGGCCCAGGATAGGGAAAGGCTAGGCCGAAACCATGAGTGAATGGGTATTTATCGATCTTCCCGCGAATATGATTGAGGGCCTGCCTGAGCCCGAGCAGCCCTTTCCGGTCCGGCGCGAGCGGATGCCGATTTACGACGAATTGAAGGCGGAGGGCTTTCCCCTCCTCTTTGTTGCAGACGAACTGGATGCCTACCTTGAGGAGCGCCCGGATCGCGTGGAGCGCTACCGCCGCGAGGCTGCACACCTGTTTCTTTGCGCCGGCATCGAGGCGGTGATGGACACCTGCATCGAACCCTCGTTGCACTACTTCAAACTCGCCATTTGGCTGGATCCCGCCAACCTGTCCGATCGAATGAACTATGCCATGTCTCTGCACCAACTGGAACGCCGCGAGGAAGCCGTAGCCGAGTATCGCGAAGTCATTCAGCGCGGATCAGTGTGGGATTGGTGGCAGGCATGGATGCTTTGCGCAGAAGAATTAATTTTCCTGGGGCGTGCCGCAGAAGCCATGCCGCTGCTGCTAGAGGCAAAGAAGACTATTCCGGATAGCCATCAATTTTGGACGGTGCTCGCCGATTGCGAAGAGCGTCTGACGCCAACCTGCCCGCACTGTGGCGCACCCCAGCATGAGAAGATGCGCTTCTGCGGAAACTGCGGCGGCAAGCTGGGTTGAACGGCTATTTCATGCGCCAGACGCGTGGAATCAGGTAGAGCAATGAGACGCCGACCAGTCCGCGTCCGAGGTGTGTCTGCGCACCTTGCGTGTTGCCCACCAGCGTTTGCAGTTGCATCAATACGGGCCAGGAGAGCCACCCCAGGCACCCGATGATCACGATGATTGCTACGGTTCGGCCCACATAGGGGACTAGCGGAACCAGCACCGCGGGCAACAGCGATGGGATGGCAAAGCCGGCGAGCATCGCCGTGTTCTTCGAGTACATGGGCCAGCCTTGCAAGAGTCCGATGGCGAGACCGGGCAGCACTGGAGCCAGCCCTTCCCAGATGGCCGGCGCGGCTTTCTTTTTCTGTACGGTGAGCGTGGCCTGCGGTATTGGTTGCGGCGGCATCGCCGGTTGCGCGGCGGCCTGTTGCTGCGGCAAGGTCCATTGCGAGCCGTTCCACATCATCCACTGCGTGGAGTTCGGATCAATCTGCCACCAGTGGCCAGACTGGTCCTGGACCCTGAGTTGCCCCGCCATCTGCTGGAACTGGGCGGCCTGCAACTGCCCTGCACGATACTGCGCCTGCAGATTTGCAAACTGCTGTCCCGCCTCTTCAAAATTCATCGTGCCGCTCCTTGCCTGATTTCCGGCCCTATCTTCCGGCCTTGAGTTCCGGCGCATCCGGGCGAATCATGGTGACGCCATCTTCCGTTCCCAACCAGAAGACGCCGTTCGGCGTTTCCGCAATGCGTTTTACTTCCCAACCTGTCATTCCCTGATCCGGCGTGAGAATACGCCATCCGGCACCGCTCTGCACCGCCAGTCCTTCGGTTTCGCTGCTAATCCAAAAGCGTCCGGCGCCGTCCTCAAACACGGTTCGCGCGCGATCCGAGGTCAGCCCGTCCTTTTTGCCCAGGCATTTCCATTGCGAATCTTTCAGGAGGCACGCCCCGCCGCGCTTGCCAAAGCCGCTGGCGAACCACAGCCCGCCGTCGCGATCCTGATAGATTGCGGAAACCGAAGGATGCGCCAAACCTGGATTATGGGTGAAATCCTGCCATTCTCCTTGGCTGGTAAGCTCTACCAATCCGCCATGTACGGGACCTACCGAAGATGCCCACATTGCGCCGCTGCGATCCTCAAACAGCGCGAATATGCCTTCAAAGCCTAGCGAGGCCGAGTCACGCACCAGGCGGAAGGCACTTCCATCGAGCCTCGCCAGGCCTTTTTCTCCTCCAGCCCAGATCTCTCCGTTGCTGCGTTCAAGCACTGCCTCCACGGCACCAACCTGCGCATCCAGATGCGTCCAGAGTGCCCCTTCGCGGCGCTCTACGCCGTTGCCATGGCCTACCCATAGCACGCCCTTGCGGTCGAAGATCATTGAGCGCGCCCGCTCCAGTGAAGGCGTTCCTTTTGGCAATGGAAGCAGCGTGCCTTGCTCCCAATCGAACAAACTCAGCCCGTCCCGTCCGCCGCTCCACAATTTCGTTCCTTCCACCAACAGGGCCGCGGTTTCGTGTGGAGGCCTGAACCTTTTCCAACCTTCATGCGGGAGACGCCGCCGGAAAGACTCGACCAGCGAGTCGGCGTTCAACCCGATTGCCAGCACAATGGTCACAGCCACGGTGAACTGAATGACAGGTCTCCACCGCCGCCACCGGCGTACCATGAGTTCCTTTTCCAATCTCACAGCGGACGCCAGCGGATGGTGACCTGGTTGAAATTGCCCTTACGGCATCGCAGTACGATCCGTTTCCATCCATTGCTAGGACTCGGGGCCTCGGCGATGCCCACTCCGACTGGCTCGACCTCGATCATCACCGGGATTCCGGGCAATGCTCCTCGCAGACTCCCGCTGCTGGCGGTTCTGCCGTCAATGGTCACAACTGTGTGTTTATCCAGCGAACCGGTCCACACTAATACGCCCGAAGACGCGTGCTGGGTCGGCTTTTCTGGCCTGTACGGCATCGGCTGCTGCGACGGCTCTGAGTTCATGCTGTGCTGCATCGCCTGTTGCGGCGATGCCTGGGAGGTTCTCGGCGGAGTGCCAGGGGCATTCTTGGTGGTGCCAGTCGTGGCCGGTTGAGGCGTCGAAACGGGCGGAGTCGCGTCGGGCGTGGCGGGAGCTGAGACTCCTGAAGCAGCCGCCGGCGTTGCGGCCGAACCTTGCGGTGGCTTGGCGAGGAATTTGGTGTAGGCGAACCAGCTCCCAACCGCGACAACCAACAACGCAACCGCAGCAACGACGATCTTGCCTACCGGAGATTTGCCTGCAGGCGGCGGAGGTGGGAACATGCCCGGCAAGGCAATCGGCAGGGGCGGAGCTGCCCCAATGGGCGTCCATTCCGGCTGCGAAAAGGCCGCTGGCAGAGGAGGCGGCGTGGCGGGAATCGAGATTGGCGGCGGTGGAGGCATGAGCGGTGGGGGTGGCGGTGCAGCCGGTGCAAATGCGATGGGTGGCGGGGGAACAGCCTGTGCGGGCGTTGGGGGCAGGGGCAAAGGGGCGCTCGAAACCTGCGCCGGTGCGGCAACCGCAGCACCGCACCCTGTGCAGAATTTCAGACCGCTTTTCAACTCGGCTCCGCATCCGGAGCACTTGCGCTCATCGCTGGGCGGCACTGTTGCACCAGGAGAAGTCATGGGAGTACCGCAGCTTGTGCAGAACTTCATGTTGGGTGGGTTCTCGCCGCCGCACTTCACGCAAATAGCCATATTGATTCCGCCGTTCCCTTTCGAAAAATTGCTTGCTACCTATCTGAGCGCCGCAGCGATTGCCAGCAATACAATCGCGCCGCCCAGCACCATCCACAATGTGCCGCCAGACGCCTTCCGCTCAAGCACAGCCTTCTCAGGCTTGGCAGGGTCGTAGAATACCCACACCGAGGCTCCAACCTGGAAGACCATCATTGCTTCCTCGGCCTGAGCCTGTCTCGAATAGCTCTTTGCGACGAACGCAATTCTATTCCCTAGATAGCGTTGGTTGTCGACAAGATATTCGTATTGAATCACGGGAAGGTAGCTGGTTGTGTCCGCCTCATCCGGATTGCCGCGGGTAGTGGACCTATCAATTTTGGCGGACAAGATTCGGCCTGGAGTATAGGGCCAAGAGAGGCTTGCCCGCACTTTGCGGAACTGCAGCCAGCCGATCAAGAGTAGTCCCGCTCCGAGCAGGGCAGGTACAAGAATCTGAGTCATCCTTCGTTCCCTTGCATGACTTAACCACTACCTGAAACCGGGCCCCTAACTTGCCTCAGTGCCCAGAAAGCGCACTGTCGCTTTTAATCCCGAAATCGCGGAAGTAGATTACGCTGTCCGCCTTGGTCCACAGGCCGGACCTGCCTTCGGCAGCAAAGGTGCCATCCTCGACTTCAAAGAGCTTTTCGCCGTTCAGGCTGACGGTGAAGTTCCTGCCGTGAAAGCTTACGCTCAGCCGGTTCCACACTTGCGGCGCAACCTTGTGCTTTACGCCATACGTGCCTGATGGAGTGCCATTGGGCGCGATCGGCGTGCGCACGCCTTTCTCAACCTTGTAGAGCACGACGTTGTCTTCCAGTGCGTTTGCGCGGGCAACGTAGTAGTTATCCGCATCGACAAAGCGCCAAACAAGCCCCGCCCCCTGGTCGATTTTGCCGGAAACGGTTTTGAAGCTCACGGAGATGGTTCCGTCGAGTATGGATGGCTCGCGAAGAATCGCGAGAGGATATCGGCTCTGGGTTGGATCGCCGGAGAGTTGTGCCAGCACCTTGGGCTTGCCGCGCGTAGCGGCGTCTTTAATGACGGCCCACTGGGGCACTCCGCCCGAGTGGGTCATGCAGGCGTCCCACCCCTGGGGCAGGCTTCCACTGGGCGCTCTGTTGAATTCGGTCTGCTGCGCCGCGCCGAATGCCGATGCGGCGAGCAGCAAAGCTATCCAAAGCCAAAATCTCATGCGTTCACCGTTGTTATCTGGAAAAGCATACCATCAAGTTCAACCGCAGTTACTAACAGTGCTTAGGGAGCCTCTGTTTAAGCCCTATTCGATGCTGAGCCTTCCCTCGGGGGCTGAAGCCCTTGTTCATTTTGCAGCATTTGCGGCACGGCTAAAGCCGTGCCCTTTCAAAACGTCGACTTAATCAGATGTTCCTTAGATCGTTATGTGGATCCAAGGAGCCTCTAAATAGGTCCTTGCTTTAGGGGCCGAGTCTACTTAAGGACCGGCGGTTCATTTGACTGCGCCGGTGGCTTACCTTTGTCCTGGGCTACTTTCAATTTGTTGAAGATCGAGTCGTTCTCAGCTTTGTGAAGGCTGCTGGTCTTGTCGAATTCGATTTTTGCTTGTTCCTTCATTCCCATGGACCGATAAAGGCGCGCGAGTCTCCAATGGACATCGGCATCCAAGGGGGTGAGTTTGACGGAGGTTTCGAATTCGCGAAGCGCTTCCTGCTGACGATGGCCAGCCTCATAGAGAATTCCCAGATCAACGTGAGCTTTCGCATTGCCGGGGTCGAGTTGAATAGCCTTCTCGGCGAGTGGAAGCGCATCGGCCGAGTTGCCGAGTTGGATATCGCAGTCAGCGAGAAACGCGAGGGCCGGCCCGTTGTCTGGAATGTTATCGAGTTCAGCCTGGAATTCCTTTGCGGCTTCTTCGATATGCTTCTGCGTCCACAACAGGTAGCCCAAACCGAAATGCACATTTGGCAGCTTGGGGTCGGCTTTCACCGCGGCGCGAAACTCATCGATCGCACCGTCTGTATTCTTCATCCCATCGAAAGCCTCTCCCGCGAGCATGTGCGCTTCGGCCGAATCGGCATTGAGGTTGAGGATTTCGCGGTAGACGTCGAGGACGCATTGGTACTGCTTGGCGTTAAGGCAGCTCTGTGCCAATGTGAAGCGAATCGGCAGATTCTGCGGATCGTGGGCTGTGGCGGTCCTCATGAAGGGAATGGCGGCCGCGTATTCGCCCAGGGAATAGTGGGCGAGGCCGATGAGGGTTTTCAAGCGCAGAGTCTCGGGCGAGTTTGCCGGAAGAGTTTTGAGCAAAGGAGAGAAGGTCTGGATCGCTTCTTTCATCGCTCCCGATTTGAAAAGAGAGAGGCCGAGATTCAACCGCAATCCGGGCATCCGCGGATCGAGCGCCAAAGCTTTGCGGTAGAGCGGCACCGCTTCCTTGTAACGCTCTTGTCGCGCTTCAAGTAGGCCGAGATGGGCATAGGCCTCAGCACTCGCGGGGTGGCCAGTCAAAAATGCGCGCCACTCCGA
>Ga0114951_10004471_pt1 | contig 13605 bp, 17 predicted proteins | sample AM7aDNAmetaG_FD_88677 | JGI IMG/M metagenome (GOLD analysis project Ga0114951, IMG submission 88677) | Freshwater microbial communities from Finland to study Microbial Dark Matter (Phase II) - AM7a DNA metaG | ecosystem: Environmental > Aquatic > Freshwater > Lake | place: Finland: Lake Alinen...
CCAGCAGATCGGCTGTGCGATCATGCTCATCCCGGTGGCGATCATCGGCATCGTCATCGCCTTCATCCTCATCTCCTCAACGCTGCACCACTGACCTGACGCGAGAGGCCCGCTTCCCTACGCAGCGGGGAAGCGGGCCTCTCGCTCGTGCCGCCTACCTGAAGATCGGGTAGCCCGGCTCCTCCGGTTCGAGCTTCGCCATCCCGCGACTGACCTGATAGAAGACCGCCACGAGCGCCGAAAGCACCGTCGCCACCTGGGCCGAGATGTGACCCGGCACGGCCTGCGCGACGATGATCGCCACGCCGATAGCCGCGAGCCAGAACTCCGACGTGCGGTAGCCGTGCTTGAAGTCGAGGTTGTACTTGGCGAGGCCGCGACTGATCGCGTAGGCCACCGCCGAGGCCACCGTGAGGTAGGCCGCGTACTGTGCCGGCACGATGCTGGTCAGAGCCAGCACCCAGCCGCCGATCATCCCGAGGAGCGCGATCCAGAACTCTGTTCTCTCGTACCACTTGCTGTTCACTGCCACACCTTTCGGTCGTTGATGGCGATGTAGATGAGGCCGCCCGCCAGACCTCGCGTGCCGGCATCCCAAGCGTCACACCGGCTCCCGCAGTGCTTCGCCCGTCAAGGCGACGCTGCACGCATCTTCAATACGTCGCCGCCGGGTCGCCACGCCACGCCGGGAGCCAGCTGTTGTGCTGGACGACGTGGTAGATGTGCCACGCCATGCGGAGGTTGAGCAGCGGGTTGAGCGCGCCTCGGACGAACGGGTGGCCGGTGACCCTGCGGAAGGCAGCGCACCAGCTGAGACGGTTCAACTGCGTGAGTCCCCAGTCGTCCGTTGGGCTGATCGCCCACGGCCGCGCGGTGTCCTCGTTCATCATCAGGCAGGCGAGGTGGCGCAGGGTGCGGTGGTTGTGCGTCCAGCCGGCGTACTTGGCGAGCGGGATCCACTTGGTGCCGCTCGCTGGGCCGCCAGGGTGTTCGAGGTGCCAGAGCTTGGTGTGGTGTGTCGCGGCTGATGCCGGGACGGTCGCGACGAACACGAGCATCATCGCGAGCATGACGGTGACGATCAGTCTCTTCACATCTCTCCTTGGCCGTTTACGGGAGTCGGGGCCAGCGCGTCGCAGCTTTACCTGTTGGCACGCGCCGGCCCCGGTGGCCGCTGGAGAAGGGACCGACTCCAGCGGCCTGCGCGGAAGGGAGCCGCAGGAACAGACTACGGGGACGGCGCGTCGCTCTCTGCGGGAAGTTTCCAGAGGTGCTGGCAGCCGATGGAGCGGCACTCGGCGTAGACGTGAGAAACTGACCTGATGTCAGGGAACACCGCGAAGATGGGATAACGCGCCTTCCACGCCGGCCCTCCGCACTTGGGGCAGATGAGTGTGGTCATCAGGTTGTCGTTGACGCTGCTCAATCTTCGAGCAGGGCGATGAGGATCGCCGCGTAGTTGACCATGTCGTCCAGCGTGTCGCGCACGCTCTCGTTCTGCACCTTCGGCTCGGCGTCGAGCAGATTTCCAAGACGCGAGAGCTTGTCGGTCAGGCGCACGAGGATTGCACGACGAGGGTCGACGCCGACCAGTTCGGACGCGCGGAAGTTCTTGAACGGGTCGCTCCCGGCGGCGTAGTCGGCGTTCTTCTTCTGGGCAATCCCCAGGCACCGCTGGAACGTCTGCGCCATCGAGTCGAGCAGCGGGTTGGAGTGCGTCTCGTCGCGATCCTCCGACAGCCACTTCTCTGGTGTCATCCCACTCATTGCACGCTCTCGATCTCGACGCCTTCGAGCGTCGGAGTCAGGTTGAACTTGAGGCATCCTATGGACGCCGGCGGATAGCCCTTTGCCTCGCCGTAGCCGGTGAACCCCTGCTGGTAGGTCCGCAGGAAGCTCCCGGTGTGCGCGCCGAAGGAGTCGAACGCGGTGAGCTTGGTGAAGCTCGGGTTGGTGGAGAGTTTGGTCTTCGACTTCACGACCTTGTCGTGCGAGTGGCCCTGAAGGTAGATGCGGCAGCCGTCGATCCAGCCCATCAAGTGATCCAACTGGTTCACCTTGGCCCCACTGAGGCGACCGGCCTGCCAGCCATGTGAGTGGAACACGCGGATGCTGCTGCGATGATTGCCGTCGTCCTCGAAGCACAGGCGCGTGATGCAGGCCCAGCCGGTGTAGAGGTCTTCTGGCGCGTCGCAGGCGGCGAGGATGCGGCGCACGAGGCTCGTGCTGTGCGCCGCCTCGAAATGCGTCTCGTGGTTGCCGATTCCCAGTCCCCACGCCTGCGGCATGATCGGCCGAAGGATCGTCGCCACCTTCTCGACATACACGTCACCGATGCGGTCGAGGTTCGCCATGTTGACGATGTGCTGGTCGATGCCGCCGGCCGCCCACCGCTTGTCGGTGGGGGTGATCCACTCGACGTAGTCGCCCATCCCGATCCAGCGAGCGTTGGGGTTGGAGCGAATCTCGTTGACCGTCCTGGTCAGCGCGTTCTTGTCGCAGTTGGCGCTGCCAAGATGGATGTCTCCAAGCGGATAGAGCGTGAAGGTCTGACCCAGCGCGGCGCGCTCGCGGACGGTGTGCAGCCTCACGCGCCACGCTCCCGGTACGGCTCCGTCTTGATGGGGCAGGGATCGTAGCTCTTGCAGTCGAGGACAAGCTCGGCGTGCGGCAGCTTGTCCTGGGCCTTCGCGGAGATCAGCGCCCAGTCAGCGACCTCGTTGAAGCAGTCGTGCTTGACGAGGACGCACATCCGGTTCGGCTCGTTCCGACAGTTCTTGCAGGGCTGGAGGACTCGGAAGGCGATGCTCACTTCTGCAACCGCCCGATGTCGAACACGGTGTTGATCTGCCACCAGTAGCGCGTCTCGGTACGGACGGCGTCGCTGGCGTTGCCCTCTGCCGTGGTCGGGTTGTAGGCGATCTTGTGGCGCAGGATGCCGGTCTTGAGCAACACGCCGATGTGCTGGCCGCGACCGACTCCCTTGGAGCCAGTGAAGACGAACGTGCAGCCCATGCCGGGGAGCGCGTAGCGCGGTGCTACCAGGATGTGGTGCTTCTCCGCGAACAGCTCCCACGCCGGCACGAACGCGATGTTCTCGGGGCGCGGGCCGTTGTAGCCAGCGAGATGCTTGGCGACATACCAGAACGTCTCGGCGCACCACGGCTGGCGGTCGGAGAGGCCGCAGAACGCGGCGATGGCGCGCTGGACGCTGCCGCCCTGCATGGCACCCATGATCGAGTGATAGCCGTGAACGATGCCGTTCCGCAGGCGTGAGGCCGGGGTGACCTCGTTGACCTTCGCCCAACAGGCGGTCATCTCCGTCGACCCGCAGATGCGCTTGGCGTTCGCCTTGGCGGCCTTGCCCCACGTCGGGATCGCCGGGTTCATCTTGGGCTGCTCGGTGATGTGGTGACGGCGCAGGTACTTTCGGAGCGCCCACTTGACTTGGATCGCGTTCACTTCTTCCTCCTTGAAGAGGGACTCTTGTCTTCCTCTGCTCGCCTGATCCGGTTGGACAGGCGGTTGCTCCACTTGCCACTGCGGTGATCCATCGCGGTCTTGCCGCTGAAGCCGGGACGCGCATTCTCGCGCGGATCGCTGAAGGCGTACGGACCCAATCCCCGAGATTCGCGGCCGTCGAGGAAGCGGTACGCCGGCATGGAAAGCGGACCCGGCATCAGAGGTTCGCCAATGCCTTCTCAAGCTCCGCGATGTCCTCTGCGGCCGCCGTCTCGATCTTCTTGGCGTTCGCGAGTTCCTTCTTGGCGACTGCGAGCGCCCGCTGGAGCGCCTGCTTGACGAAGCTCGGCGCGGGCGTCGGAGCGGGCGTCGGCGGCACGACGACCGGGAAGTCCTTGCCGGTGATCGCCTTGTAGTCGGCGGCGAACTGCGCGAGGTTCATGCCGGCCAGGAAGTCTGGGTTCTTCAGCATCTCGGGCCAGATGACGACCCACGCTTCTTCGACCTCATGCGTCCAGAAGGCGTCCCTGAACTCCGTCTCCTCGGCCCAGGTGATGAACGGGAAACTGGGGTTGTCGTCGTAGCCGCCGGTGATGACGGAGTGGCCGCCGTCGACAGGCGAGTAAGGGTAGTAGTCCCACGGCCTGCCGGCGTTGAAGTCGTCCATGTTGGCCTGTAGGACGTTGACGCCGGTCCAGACGCTGCCGAAGATCGCGATGGCGTCCTCGACCTCATCGAAGTTGGTGTGATCGACTTTGGCGAACCCGAGCGCCTTGATGCCGTCAGGGCCGCCGTGCTTGACGAGGTACTCCAGACACGTCTGGATGTCCATGCCGTCGTCTTGGCTGGGGAAGTCGGGGTTCTGCGTCTTGTAGAGCGCCTCGACCTCGGCCAGCGACGGGTAGCTCTCCTTGCCGGCGAGGGCGGCCGTGACGAGGCGACGGATGTTCGCCCACGTCACCGCGACGCAGTCTCCGTACTGGTCGTTGCCGAGCATCTGCCAGCCCTTGAGCTTGGCGAGGTAGTCGGCGGCCGGGGGGTGCGTCGGCAGCACTCCGGTGAGCAGCGGCGTGAGTCGGATGGCGGGTGCGTTCTTGGGTGAACGGCGTCCGTACTGCAACTGAAGCTCCTCTGGTGGCGGTTCCTGGTCTGTGCTGTTCGAGCCTAGCGGCTCTGGAGGTCGCGGCCTGCGGGAAGATTCAGCGACGCTTGTAGAGAAAGAGTCCGCTCCATGCCGCGAGGGCGCTGGTCATGGCCGTGACGACGGCCGCATGGTCGAGGTTGTGCAGCACCAGCATGACAGTGGCGAGGATCATCAGCGCGGCAGCCGCGAGGAAGATGATGCGGCGGGCGCGGTCGCTATCGGAGAGCTTCACGGCGCGGCGGTCAAGGCGCTCGGACTTGACCTCCTCGATGACCTGGAGCGCAGGGACGAGTTCCTTGCGTGACTCCTCGCGGCACGACGCCACCTGCTTGCCGACCTCTTCCGCGATGCGTGACGGCTCGGCGCGCACGAAGTCCTCGATGCGATCCTGCCAATGCTCCTCGGCGTCGGCGTGTTCGTTGAAGCGGCCGACGAGGGTTGCCTGATCCTTCACTAGCTGCTGCATCAGGTCGTGGAGAGAGATCAGGTCTTCCTGCGAGGAGACGCCGATGATCTTGCGGTCGAAGTCGTTCATATCATCCTCGGCGTCTGCTCTGCCTATGCGGAGCCTTCTTGGGGTTTTGATGGGCTGGCCGGGTCTTGGTCTTCGCCGGCTTGTTGGCGTGCGGGTGCTTGTGCTTGTGCGGTTTGTGCGGCTTCTTGTGGTGGTGGTGGTGCGGATGCGCTGGGTGGTGCTTGTGATGGAGGGGAGGATGCACCTTCACGGGGTTCACCGCACCGGCCGCCGCCAACTGCAAGATCAGGGCGTCAGCAGGCAGGCCGACCTGAAGCGTGACATAGCCGGTGTCAACGACGACGTGGCTGCTGATGATGTAGAGCGGCCCGCAGGATGCCTGTGAGCACTCGATCCAGTCCGCTCCGCGAATGTAGGGAGCGGGGATCGTGCCGCCGCCGGCGAGTGTCTGGATAGGGATGGTCGGCGTGGTGACCGTCACGGTGCCGCTGGAGAGCGCCATGCCGAGGTGCTTGGCGAGCTTCGTCGCAACGGTCTGCGCTTTGGCGTCAGTGAGGTTGTGCTGCGTGAAGTCCACCACCAGCACCGGAGAGGACGCGCCCATGAACGGGGTTCCGGTCCCCCAGCCGGGGTCGGACGGAGCCACGCAGGCCGCCGGCGACCCCGCCGGCCACTGCGTCGCGCTGGTCTTACCGTAGAGCAGCCTGACGGTGCGTGGGATGCCGTTCTCTGGGTGCTGTGTCACGTCCCAGATGATGCCCGGCGTGGGGATGCTGACGAGGTAGGAGTTGGTGAGGCGGCGCTGGTTGTAGGGATTGACCTCCAGCGGGCGCGCGATGAACTGTCCCTTGAAGTATCCCCACTCCACGATCTCGTCGGCCATGCAGGCGAGCGTCGAGAGCGCCGCCGCCGGGTCGACGTGCGGGCGCACGAAGAGGCTCGGGATGACGCTATCGATGGCGGTCGGAGTGCTGTAGCCGTTGGGCGCGAGGCCGACGTTCTGGGCCACGGTCAGCATCGCCTGATCGATGCGCTGCTGGCTGGTTGCCGTGTGGACGACCACGTCCGTCAGGCAGACGAACCGCTCGCCGGTCATCGTCTGGCCGCCGGTCTTGTTGCACCACATGGCGAGGACGATGTAGCCGTGGTTGCCGACCGCGAAGCTGAAAGGAATCTTCCCGCTTCCGCCCGTGCCGCCGCTCGTCGCGTTCGGCCCCCACGTCGCGCTCGTCAGGTGCGTGTAGTCGCTCACGTTGCGGCTGTCGGTGAAGGTGTTGCGCGAGTACAGGCCGGCGATCATGTTGTCACCGAGGTCGTAGCTGATGTTGCCGGTGATCCACTTGATGCCGGGCAGCGTGCCGAGCAGGTACTGTGACCCCTCGTAGACGGCATAGCCCACCATGCCGGCGAGGTCGTTCCTGACCTTGTCGCCGTCGCTGACGCGGATGTCGACCTTGTCGCTGGTGTCGACCATGTATGCCTTGGCGTTGAGCTTGTTCTCGAACCACTGGGAGGAGTCAGCATCATCGAAGACGTTGCCCATGTCGCCGCGTCCCTTGATGACCTCCAGCACGCCGCCGCACTCGACCGTGAGGATGCTCTTCTCACCGGCGTAGCCCACGCGCGTGTCGCTGACGATGTAGCCGGTGTAGAGGAGGGTCGTGACGGAGTTCAGCGTGTGCCTGATGTGGACCGTCGCGCCATGTACCATCTCGGGGAACTGCGCCTGGGGGTTGAAGGGGTTCGTGATGCTCACCCAGAAGGAAGCGCCACCGTCGCCCTGGCTGGTCGTCTCCCACTCCAGGCCGTGGACGTACGCGACCCGCTCGGTACCGCCGGTGACGGTGGTTCCCGAGAGGACGCCCCCGATGTTGACCGAGAGGCCACCATCGCGAAGTGTGGTGAAGGCGGTCAACTACTCCCCCTCGGGCTTATTGACGATCTCGAAGGGCACGGATGTCGCGCGAAGCTCGTCAAGGTCGACCATGAGGATGGCGTTCTGTTTGAGTGCCTCGGCGAGTTGAAGAGCGAGTTTGTCGACCACCTTGGCGGCGTTAGCCATGCGCCCTCCTCATGTGAACGCGGGGGATGAATAGAGGTAAGCAGACCCCACCAGGCCGACCTGGAGTTTCTTGTGTGTTGGGTCGAAGAGCACTTTCCAGCGGTTGGCAACATTGACGGAGTCCTGAATCAGCGTCCCTTGTCCGCTGGTCCAGCTGCCGTCCCAGTTGGGGGGGGAGATGTACGACGACACCTGCACGGACGGCGCGCTGACTTGTCCGGCGACGGTCAGGTTTCCGGAGTTGTCTACGCTCGCGTTCGAGCCGATGTAGATGGTGCTTCCATCCAGGTAGAGGCCGGCCGCCGCTACCAACACGAGTTGCCCGGTGTCGCCGTAGATGGTTCCTGCCCTGGCCGAATACTGGTCGTAGACGCCCACCCCGCCGCCGGGCCCGCCGCCAGTGATGTTCACGCCGCTGATGGTCCCGCCGCTGATGGTCGCGCCGCTAATCGTCCCGGTCGCCGTGATGTTCCCGAGCGACGTGATACGCCCGGCGCTGATCGTGCCGCTGGTGATGGCCCCAGCGTCCAGCGTGGTGACGACGATGTTGCTCATCTGTGTGGCCTGCCAGGATGTACCGCCGGTCCCGGTCCACTGGCCGATGATCGTGTTGGGCATCGCGGAGCCACCCGGCGGCGTGACAGTGCCGTACTGGAACCAGACATCGCCCGCGTTGTTGGGCGTCGTGCCGGGCGTCGTCGTCTGATAGTGGACGACGTTCTTGCCGTTGGCCGTCGTCTGCGCGTAGTCGAGAACGGTGCCGGTGCAGGTGAAGCTCGCGGATGTCGCGTAGCTGCCACCACCGTAGACGCGGATGGCTCCGTTCTGAGCGCCGACCGGGACGTAGACGATCATGCTGGTGGCCGACAGGACGGTGAAGACGGCCGGCACGGTGGCTGCCCCGCCGGTGCCGTAGAAGCTCACGGCGGCCACCGCGATGGTGCCGTCCGAGTTGAGGTAGTTGGTCCCGGTGAAGGTCAGCAGGGCCGTCTCGCAGGCGCTCGTCGGTGTGTACGAGGTGACTGTCGGAATGACCGACGCCGGGTAGGTGAAGTGGTCCGCAGTGACGGTGCCGCTGGTGCCGGTGGTGTTGACGACCGTCACGTCCACGGTGCCCGCACCCATCGGAGCGCAGGCCACGGTGATCGAGGTGTCGCTGTTCACGGCGTAGGTCACGGGGACAGTGCCGAAGAAGACGCAGCTGGCCGAGGTGAACCCGGTGCCGGTGATGGTCACCAAGTCGCCGCCCCGACCGCAGGGATTGGCGCTGGTGGAGGGGGACACGCCGCTGACGACCGGCGTGACCCCTCCACCGCCGCCCTGCGGCCCCACGGCAGCCGCAACGGTGAACTGGTCGGCAGACGACGTGCTGCTGGTGCCGCCGGGCGTCGTGACCGTGATGTGGACGGTGCCGGTGGTGTCAGGGACGTAGGCCTGGATGTTCGTGTCGCTGGTGACCGAGAAGAGCGTGCCGGCGGACACCGCGCCGAACATGACGGCGCTGGTGTCGTTGGTGAAGTTCGATCCGGTGATGGTAACGAGCGTGCCTGCGGGGCCGCTGCCGGGGAAGATGCTGGTGATGACGGGCGCGGCCATTATGGGGTCCGCATTAGGACGAGGACGAACTGGGCGAGGTTCTGCTGCCAGAAGAGCGAGTCGCGGATGATCGCCGGCCGCGTGTTGTAGACGACGCTGTAGGCGACGCTGTCGACCGTGAGCGTATTGCTCGACTTGTCGACCTCGACCCAGAGCGCGGAGATCAGGGACAGCAGGTTCGACTGCGAGCTTCCCTGGATGTACATGGGGATCGTCACCGGCACCAGCGCCGTGCGGATGATGTTGGTCTGCACGTTGGCACCGCCGCTGTAGTTCACCTGTTCATCCCAGGTGGTCTGCATCTGGCCGAGGTCGAAGCCCTCCATCGTGACGAAGTAGTTGGCCTGATCGTTGAGGTTGATCGCGCCAAGCTGGACGACAGGTGCGCTCATACGACCCTCCCACGCGACCGCCGCATCTCGGCCAGCTGGATTGAGCGGTCGATGAACGGCTGAAGACGGCCGCCGAGCGCCTCAACGTCGCTGGTGACGACGCCGTGCGGCAGGTTGATCTCGATGTTGTAGCTGACGTTGTGTTCAGCGCTGTGCGTCGAGTGGTGGACGCTGCCACCGTGGCCGCCACGGTCGAGTCCCGCGTGACGCATGACGCGGCCGGCGTCGACCGGCCGGTCGAGCGGAACGACAGCTTCGCGCCCGTGCAGGGTGAATGGATAGCCGCTCTTCGGACCCTGCGCGATGGCCCCGGTCGCGCCGCCCTGCCCGTTGCCGCCGAGGTACGTCTTGATTGCGGTGAGCGTCACGGTCTTGCTCTTGAGGCCCGCGATCTCACTCTTGATCTCAGCGATCTTGTACGAGGCCATGTCAGTGATGCTGATGGTCGGCGCAGCCTTCGTGGCGGCGAGGTCGAGCAGCCGTAGCTTGAGGTGGTTGATCGCCGCGCCAGCCTTGGCGGCTGCCTTCGACGTGGTCGGCCCGATGCCCGTGATCGCGGCCTTGAACTGATCCACGTAGCTCTTGCCGAACGCCTGCTCTAGCATCTTGAACGCCTGCTTCCCGGTCATACCGGTCTTGATGAGCGCCTTCTGCATATTGACCAGCGCCTGGACGGGCCGGTTGGGGTCTTTGATCTCGGGCGTGATGCCCTTCGACGCCATCAGTTCGAGCGCGCGCATCTTCGCCATGATCTTGGTGAACGCCGGCCCAGTGGCGTCGTAGGCCCGAAGTTGGAGCTTGTCGACAAGCGGAGAGACGTATGCCTGCGCCGCCGCCACCGAACCGGGCCGGTTCAGCGCCACGTCGCGCGAGAACGAACCCGCCGCACGGCCCGCGTTGACCGCTCCTGGCTGCGCCATGTGCTGCGCGCCGGCCGTAGTCGGTGGCTTTGCCCCAGACTGCACCCACGCGCCGATCAGAGCGCCGGCGAGCAGTGGCCCGGCGACGGCCGCGAAGGTCGTCCCGAGTCCCATCCCTGCGCCCTCGATGGCCGCCGTGTCGGCGGCGACGGTGCCGCCGGCACCGGCCACGAGTCCACCGGCCGACTCGCCCGCGCCGGCCGCCGCCGCGCCGCCGCCGAAGCCCTTGCCCATCATCGAGAAGCCGCGCACGAGTCCAGCGACCGAGGAGGAGACGGGGCCGATGATCGCGAGGATGCCGGCCGCCCACAGCGAGGCCGTCTTCAGGGAGTCAGGCATCCTGCTCCATGCGCCCGCGATGTCATCGATGCCGTTGACGACGTGGACGAGGGTCGGCAGGAGCTTGTTGCCGATGTCGACGCCGGCGTACTCCAGTTTGGCGAGCGCCTGATGGAGCTTGAAGGACATCGTCTGGCTGACCTTCTTGAGGGCGTCGTCCGTCGCGCCGGCAGAGTGCGTCATCTGCGCGAGCATGGCGTTCAGCTGAGTGCCGTGGCCGTGCATCAGGGCCATGTAGCCGCCGATGGCGCGCGACGTGAGGCCGAGTTCCTTCATCTTGCTGGTGTTCATGCCGGTGACCTTGTACATCTCCTGGAGCGCGGCCACGAGGCCGTCGCGGCGCAGCGTCTGCTGGAGGTGCTGGAACGAGAGGCCCATCTCCTTGCCATTCTTGACGGCCTTGGCGGTGGGCGCGCCGATGGAGAGCATGATCTGGCGCAGCGAGGTGACGGCCTGCGTGGCCGGCAGACCCTGCCGCGTCATGTCGGCCAGGGCGGCCGTGACGCCGGTGAGGTTGATCTTCATGCCGGCGGCGATGGGAAGGATGCGGCCGAGCGACGGGATGAGGTCAGTGACCTTCATCTTGCCGAGGACGACGGTGCGCGTGAGGATGTCCATCGACTTGGCCGCCGTGAGGCCGCTGCCCGAGTACGCCTTCAGCACCGAGGTCAGGGTGTTCGCCACGTCGGACGCCGTCCCCATGCCGATGGCCGCGCCCTTGGCGCTGATGTTGAGGATGTCGATGGCGCGCTGGCCCTTGTAGCCGGCCGATGCGATGAAGTAGAGGGCGTCGCCCAGCTGCGTCGGACCCTCGGCCGTGGCTGGACCGATCTTGGAGATGGCCGCGCGGTAGGAGTCCATCTGCTTCTGGGACGCGCCGGCGAGCGCCTGCACCTTCCGCATGGATGTGTCGTATTTGACCGCCATGACGACGGACGCCGCGCCGGCCGCGAGGACGGGAAGCGTCACGTAGCGGTTCATCACCCGGCCGATGTTCTGCGCGCCGAGTCCGATGCGCTCCCAGTTGCGTCCGGTCTTCGTCGCCACCGCCTCGGTGGACGAGCCGACGCCGGTCACCTGCTTCTGGTATGCGGCTGTCTCGGCGCGGGCCTTGGCGAGGCCGCCGCCCATGAACTCGGAACGGATGACGAGGGCGAGTTCAGCTGCTGTGACGCCCATCACTCACTCTCCTCGTAGAACGAGTCCGACCAGCGGCCGAACTGGTTGCGGTACTGCACTTGGATCGCCCACCAGTGGGCGATGTCATCGGGGTAGTCATTGGCCTTGACATCTGGGTTGTGGATGTCGTCCCGCGCCCGTGTGTACGCCCTCATGTTCAGCACGTCGGAGACGAGGCCGTAGGGCTGCTTCGCCGCTTCCGTAAGCGACGAAGCAAGCCCCTCCTCGACTATGCGTGACAGCGCCCATGCACGAGGCTGCCGAGCGCCCTCTACGCCGGCGAGGTGGCCGTCGAGGGCGCAGAGGAGTTTCCCAGGTTATCCTTCGCGCGGATGCCGACGATTCGCCGCGCAAGAAGATCGGCCGTCTCGGGATCGAGGAGCTTGATGTTCTCCTCGGTCACCGGCCGCTCCGCGCTCCACGCGACGATGCCGCCCTTGAGCGTCTCAAGGATGTCCATGTACGACAGCGGGTCAGCGTTCACGGCTTCGCGTAGTTCCTCGATCTGCTCAGGCGTGTACTCCTGCTCAGGCATATCGACGTTGGCGGCCTCTTGTAGTGATCGCAGCACGGCCGTCTTCTGCGCCCGGTCGCGCTCGTCCCAGCCGAGTGGACGGATGTCCACCCAGTTGTCGTTGTCCTCAAGCTCGACCCGCTCGATGTACTCGTCAGCGAACATCGATCAGACCTCGGTCGGAGCGCCGGTCGGCGTCAGGGTGACGGTGTAGGTCGTCGGCTGGCCCTTGACGATGTTGCGGTCGTAGGCGGTGATGATCGTCTCGATGGTGGTCGTCTTGGAACCGCCGTAGGTCACCGTCAGGGTGCGCGTGCCGCCGGCGGTGGCCTTGCAGCCGAGGTCGTTGAAGATCACGTCAGGGCCGGTCGAGGCGGTGTCGTCATAGACGCCATCGATCTGGATGTCGGCACCGTTGAAGATGCCGGCGAAGATGTTCTTCACCCAGGCGTTGGCCGCGACGCTGGAACCGGCCGGGGTCACGTCCTGCGTGGGGGCCGCGAACTTGATGCCGCCGAACGCCGTGACGTAGGCGCTCATGTCCAGCAGGGTGCCGCTGGAGTTGTCGAACTGAACCTTCAGGTTCGACCAGTTGTAAGTCGCCACGCTTCTACCTCCGAGGTGTCAGGCCGCCGTCTCTTGCCGGGGAGCGGCCAGTTTGGTTTACGTCAGCGCCGGGCTACCCCAGCGAAGAAGTTGAGGGACGGGGACGAGCCAGAGCCGGTGAGCGCCCACAGGGCGCGCGTGTAGCGCCGCACGACGGTTCCCGCCGGGATCGCGATGGCGTAGCCGTTGAGGCCGGTGGTGATGGTCGCCTGCGGGCTGCCGCTGACGGCCGCGAAGGTCGAGTTGTCAGCCGAGTCCTGAAGGCTCACTATCCAGTTGGTGTAGCCGCCGAGGACGCAGAGCGGAGCCTGCACGTAGAAGCAGGCACCACCGGCGTACTGGACGGTGCCGCCCGTGCCGCCCACGGTGCAGGCGACCGGCAGGCTGATGTGCGTCGCGTCGATTACCGTGGCGAGCCATGTGCCGTTCAGCGAGGGCGTCGAGCCGGTGTGGCCCGCGACGACCACGGTCACCAGCCCAGTGAGGCCGTGAGCAGCCGTGGTGAGAACGGTGGGGTTGGCGACGCTGGACGAGGTGATGCTCGTCGGAGCCATCGCCACGCCGCCGTCGATGCTGGACGAGTTGCCTGCCGCCGACACCGTACCGAGCGGCTGCAAGATGAGGCCGTCGTCCGACCCCCACGAGTTCTGGCCGGGGAGGTACGTCAGGTTGATCTTGTGGATGTCCGTCGCCGCCTGCACGCGGTCGAAGCCGGTCACCCAGACGCTGGGGATGCCGAGGAAGGGAGCGCCGGCAGCTGCGCCGGTGTAGGCGAAGCAGAAGGCGTCATAGTCGGTGAACCCGGTCAGCGGGTCCATGACATAAGCGTTGGACGCGAGCGCGGCATCGTCGTAGAACAGCGTCGCGCTGATGCCCATGTGGTTGCGGCCGATCTGCTTCTTGACGGGCCAGTTGA
>Ga0114951_10004473_pt1 | contig 13599 bp, 14 predicted proteins | sample AM7aDNAmetaG_FD_88677 | JGI IMG/M metagenome (GOLD analysis project Ga0114951, IMG submission 88677) | Freshwater microbial communities from Finland to study Microbial Dark Matter (Phase II) - AM7a DNA metaG | ecosystem: Environmental > Aquatic > Freshwater > Lake | place: Finland: Lake Alinen...
TAATAATTGCGGGAAAAGCAATTGATTCTGTTTACAACAAAAAAAGCTATAACTTAGGAAAGTACCTCATACAAGCAGCTTCAGTAGTAAGTGTTTGGGCAATACTTGACGCAGGAACACTCGTATTTTTGAGACAAGCGGACCTTGCATGGTTCCCTGCAAACATCATGTTCAGTCTCGTCATAATCATAGTTGCAATGAGAGCGAGCAAAGTATTTGATGTTAAAGGGAAAGTGACACGAGTACTTATTGGACTAAGTGCAATGGATGAAGAAGGAAATTACTTGGGAAAAGTTGTTGAAGTCGACAAGAAAAAGCAAAGCATATTCATCCAAGGTGAACACAAGCGAACAGAAAAGCAAAAGAAGCAATTCGCAATAAAGAACGGACGAATAGTTGTCGCAGCATAAAGTTATTTTTATTTAGAGCTAATTACTTTCCGCCTTTTTTCTTCCTAAATATTCTATTCCAATTAGCGTCACTTATATGACTAAATCCAAATGTCTTACTTCCACTCGTTCGAACTATCCTTGCTTCAATACTAGGAAAATTTGGGCTTACCTTTTTTGCTCGTTGCACTAGTTGTTCCGCTTGCTCAGGAGTACTCTTACTCAAAATTATTGGCCCATGCCTCTGGCCAGTCGCTTTTCCGTGAAAAGTTACCTGCACTCTTTCAAAAGGTTTTTTGGGCATATTTAAAACCAACAAATGTTAACTTGAAATCTTACTTGAAAATCTTACTCAGTATCGGTCCGCCAATAAGAGGTTTCTTTACTTGGGCGCTAGGAGTTTTCTGATTAGTAATTATTTTTCGAAGCTGCCCTAAGAATTGCTTCTTCTTCTCACCGTTCTCAAACGCAACTTCCAATACTTCTACGAGATTAGAAACTGGAGTTATTTTTATTTTTGCAAGATCGTCTCTTGGAACAACAATGTCACGCAAATTTGCCATCGGAACTATTACTTCACTAAAACCCGCTTTGATTGCAGCGGTAACCTTGGAAGAAACCCCTCCAACAGGCAAAACTTCTCCGCGAACACTTAGAGAACCAGTCATTGCAAGGTCTTGGCGTACAGCAATATTTTCTGTGGCTGAAATAACTGCGGTTGCAATTGAAACGGAAGCAGAATCCCCTTCAACACCTTCGTAGGTTTGGAGGAACTGGATGTGTGTATCGTGAGCGAACTCTTTTCCTGCGAGCTTCTTAAAAATTACTGAAACATTTTGAACCGCTTCTTTAGCTATTTCCCCTAACTTTCCTGTAGCAATTACTTGGTTAACATTCTTGTTGCTTGGCGGAGCAACAGCGGCTTCTATTGGAATAATACTTCCTGCGCTTCCATCGCCGAAAACTGCGAGCCCGTTAACTCTTCCAACCGAAACTCCTTTTGTTAAGTAAACTTCGTAATCTTTCTTCATCTCTAAGGACTTATCAACCATTTGATTCTCTAAGGTTCTTGCAGACATCTTTGCCTCGTAAACATCAAATCTTGTAACAACTTTGTGGCCCTTTTCTTTTGCAACATCACCAGCGGCTCTAACAAGCCCCCCAAGATCTCTTAACTTAAGCGTGAGCTTTCCTTTTCTCTCCGCTCTCCTTCTTGCTTCGAAAATTATTTCCTCAACAGCTTCAACATCAAAGTGAGGTATTTTTGCGTCCTTAATTACTTCTTGAGCAATGAACTGCGCTATCTTGTATCTGTTTTGCTCATTATCATCCATGTCAAGGTTCATGTAAACTTCGTAACCATACCCGCGGATTCTGCTTCTTAATGCAGGATGAACTTTTGCTAAATCCTCATAATTTCCAGCAGCAATTAAAACAAAATCACAAGGAACCGGCTCGGTGCGCGTCATTGCTCCGGAAGAATTTGCACTCTGACCAGTAATAGAATATTTCTTTTCCTGAATCGCCGTCAAGAGTTCTTGCTGAGACTTATAAGAAAGTGTAGCAATTTCATCAATGAACAATACTCCCCCACTAGCTCTATGAATCATTCCAGGTTCTACTCTTAAGTGAGGGGGAGTACCAAGACCGCCTGATTGCAACGGATCGTGACGAACATCTCCTAAAAGCGCTCCAGCCCTTGAGCCAGTTGCTTCAAAGAAAGGAGCAACTTTTTTTCCTAAGTTGTTAATCAAAAGTTTTGGGGTAGCAACTCCTTCTTTACTTCGCATCTGTCCGCCTAAGGTTAAACCAATTAAAAGAATTGCTCCGATTAAAAGAAGTGCTGCAAATATTATGTCTGAGTACCATTTCAGCTGCCATAATACCCCTGCAATAAGCATCCATCCAACAGGAAGTAAAAAAGAAATCATTCTAGTCGAGTCTTCTGCTTTTCTTGCCTCAAATCTGTCCGCTTCAAGAACTTTTTTCCCTTCTCCAGCTTTCATTATACGAACTTTTGGATTATTTGGGTCCTCGTGATTAGGGTAAATTAAAATATCTTGGAGTTGCTGAATCGGCAAAATCTCACTCATCGCCTGAGCGAGCAAGGATTTTCCTGTTCCTGGCAGTCCTACAAGCAAAACATTTCTTTTCTGCGCAGCGGCTTTACGAACTATTTCTACACTTGAGTCCTGGCCAATTATTTGACTCATTATCCCTTTTGAAACTGGTATTTGGGAAGTATCTTTGAAAGAAAAAGAACTAACTTTTGGAGTATCTCCGCTTGAAAAAGATTTTGCGTCCAATTTGTGCAAATTTTTCTTAGAAACAAGATTTGACTTGAGTTTCTTCTTAACAGGCATAGCAATTACTTCCTCTAAAAAGGTTAAAAAGGCTTCTTAGGGGAATGAAAGGGCAAGACTTTAATAGATTAAATGCGCAATGTTATTACTATGCCAAAAATATCTTGGGGAGTAAATCCAAAAAGAGCCGCTCAAAAAGGACTCAAAAATGTTGTAAGGTCACAAAAGATTAAAAACCTTCCAAAAGGATTCTTTGCAATTGCAGGCAGACCTTCAAGAATGTATCATGTGACAATGAACTACCCAAAAGTCATTTCAAACCAGCAAGTGATGGACGCATGGGATACAAAGACCCCAAAGGGAAAAAGAAAGGACAAACGCAAGAGTCCGCCAAAAGCAAAAGTTGTTATTAGGACCCACAACAAAGAATATTCTGAAAGAATAAAAGCGCAAGACAATTTAAGAAAAGAAAATGCTTATCTGTGCCTAAAAATTAAGTGGAAACTGGCTGATTTTTACCAAAGTAAAAAACCAATGACTGCTGAACGAGTAAAAACGCTAAAGCAAATGATACATGCATGGATTGAGCAAACAGGCCGCGCTTGTGCAGGAGAAGAATATTTTGTTAAAAAGAACGAAAGCAATCCTGCCAGAAGACTAGCAATCAACAGATTAAAGTTTATAAAAGAAAACGCGACAAAAATACAGGACTTACTCGGCCACTATTCATTTAGAGTATATTACTTGCCTAAGGAAACGGAAAAGGAACTGCTTACAGAACTAACAAAAGTTGAAAAATACTTAGAACCTTTTAAAGAAGTATTAAGAGATAAGGCCGGCGACCGTTATTTAACAGAAGAACCTATTTCCGCGGGCAGGATTCCTTTTTAAAAACAGAACTAAATTGAGATATTGTATGGAACCAATAAAAGTAACTTTTTTAGGAACTTCTGGCAGCGTTCCGCAAAAAGACAAAAACTTTGCAAGCGCAGTAATCTCTTTTAGAGGACAAAACTTTCTTTTTGACTGCCCAGAAGGAACCCAGAGACAATTAATGGCTTCAGAAGATTCAATGATGGGAATAGATAATGTATTTATCTCACACATGCACGCGGATCACTTCTTAGGACTCTTTGGATGGATAAGTACAATGACTCTTAATCAGCGCAAAAACAAGCTCACAATATTTGTTCCAAAAGGCGGAAAAGAAAAAATACAACGCATACTGCATGACGTCGTAAGACCCTGCTTTGAAATTGAATACAAAGAAGCAAAAAAAGGCGTTCTCCTCAAAACAGACTCTTACGAACTAAGCGCATTTAATCTAAAACACGAAATTCCTTGCACGGGATTTACTTTCAAAGAAAAAGATAAAGAAGGAACATTCAACCGCAAAAAAGCTGAAGAATTGGGAATACCTGTAGGGCCACTATATGCAAAGCTTGCGGCTGGAGAAAAAGTTAAAGTTAATGGAAAAACTTTTTCCCAAAAAGATGTAATGGATTACTCTAAAAGTAGAGAAGGAAGAAAAATTGTTATAGTTTCGGACACACGCCCAGTAAAAGACGCAATTGATGCAGCAAAAGGCGCAAACCTCCTCATACACGAAGCAACTTTCCTTGAAGAGTTTAAAGAAAACGCAATAGAAGCAATGCACTCAACAGCGCTTGAAGCCGCTATCGTTGCAAAGAAAGCAAAAGCCAAAAAGCTCATACTTTTCCACTTCAGCGCACGCCTCACAGACGACAAACAAATACTTGACGAGGCAAAGAGAGAATTTGCAAACGTATCGCTTGCAAAAGAATTTGAAATAATAATAATCTAAACTCGCGCACGCTTAATTTAGGAAAATAATGATCTAAACTTGCGCAAATATTTTCTTATTTTACAGACACACACAAATAAATACATCAAAAACCTTACTTAGCAAGAAGGGAGGGATTTTCCAATGGCTACATGCGGATGCTGCTGCAAACCTAAAGCAAAAAAGAAAACTGTAAAGAAGAAAGCTAAGAAAAAGTAAGCTTTTCTCAGAAAGTTTGTTTATTGTAAAAAAAGTAATTGTTAAAAGAAAGCGCCATATATTTTAGGCGCTTTTCTAGTTCTTTTCGTTTGATTCATTTATAATACTCATGAGTTCGGACTCACGACTTATCATTTCATGCTCTCTGTCCTTAACAAGTTTTAGAAAAACGCTGGGCCTTATTTCGCGTTTCAATAGTTTTGCCTCAAGAAGATTCATTTCGCTTTTTAGCATCTCGGTTTCAAGTAAGAGGCGAGATATTTTTGCTTTTCTGTGTCGAGTTGGTTTTGTTATTCGTTCAAATAATTCTTGGGTTTTTCCTTCGACTGAAAATTCCCCAGATTTTCTCATCCTAAACAGAGTAAGTTCGGCCATCGCGAGCTGTTCCTCAAGATCCTCTATAAGCGCTTCAAAAAGCTCTTTCTTTATTTTCCCTTGGAAGAACTTTTTTTCAGCTATTTTTAGTTCCCTCTTTACAAGTTCGATCTTTATTTCCTGATCCGCGGCAAGTGTGCCTTCGCGAGAGAAATTGTAAATGAATGCGACCGCTATCGCTAAAAAAAGAACAACGATCAGGGCCACAACTTCAAGCACCAACACACCCCAAAACTAATCTCTGCGCCTAAAGAAATTCGCCAAGTGCTCTTCGTCTCTGGCTTTTTGTTTCAGACCGAAACGAAAAATCGCAAGAACAAGCACGACCGCGATTATTACCAGAACTAATACTTCTAACATTGAGCCAACTTCAACCATACAAAATCACTTCTGCTTGACGTGCCTCAAGGCACGCTTCTACAAGCCTCAGAAAGAGAAGACTTTGGGATAATTAAACTTAGCGCAAGGGCAAAAAAAGGCTTCTTTAGGGCTTAAATATTCCTGTGCTCTAAAATGATTAGCATTACACGTTTAAAGGGGTTTTTGTGGCTACTTGGAATGATTGGTTTGTTTCGGCGAAGAGCCGGAAAGTGGCGCTAGAAAAGTTTCTAATTATTGACCAGGACCAAGACCTAAAAAGACTTTATTCTTCAGGCTTGCCCTGCTTTGACTTAATTATTTTAAACGGAAATGAATACAACTCAAAAAAAGCTAAAAGTTTTATTTCAAAGTACCCGCTAGTTTGGACTAGAGTTGTTGACAAGAAGAAAAATAAAAGACAATCAAGACTTGGAATGAAAAGTTTTGGAGAGTTTAAGGAATTTATTGAATCCCTTGGATTTGATTTAGAAAATTCCAAAGTCCAATTGTATGAAATGGAAGAAAATGAGTTCGGCGGAAATGTTATATCTTCTCAAAAAGAAACTTTGATAGAAATTGCTTTTGGATTACAAGACATAGTTGCCAAATCAACAGAACCATTCTTTCACGGAAAAATTAATGGGGCTGGAAGATTAGAGTTTACTGAAAAAGAGACGCCCCAGAAAGTTTTTGAAGCATCAATGCGGGTTTTATCTTACTTGAAAAAATCAAGAGGAGAGTTCCTTGAAGGATATTTTGAGTTTACTGTTTCAAAGAAAGGCAAAGTATTCTTTTTGGATTATAAAACAAGCTTCAAATAAGTTAATTTTGGTTTTCTAATTTAGAATTTGGGCCCTTAGCTAAAATCAAACTTTTAATTTCTGTCCCTGAGAGAGAATCACTGCTTGGGTTTTTAGAACGCTGTCCTCTATTCTTTTCTTGAAGTCAATTGGATCGTGTCTATTTGAATCAAACAAATCATATTGCATCGGAACCACTATTCTTGGCTTAATGAGTTTTGTTGCTCTTACTGCATCAATAACATCCATGCTCTTTGAGCTTATTGGCAAAATTGCAACATCGCTTCTTACTTTGTCAAAAGTATCTAAAAGCGCTGTTACTCCTGCGTGATATATTTTTGTTCCACTACAGTCAATTATGTAACCCATCGGATAAAAACTCTGAGGATAATGGGCTGTTGTTGTCTTTACTTTAAACCCTTTCATTGAAAGTTCGCAGTTTGAACATATAGGTGCCTTTTGCATACGAGGCAAATTGAGTTCTTTAAGAATTATATCATGAGCGACTACGGTTGCGCCATTCTTTTCAGCTATTGATTGAACCGCTGCACGATCATAGTGCTCGGACATTTCATTTGTAAGAAGAATAAGCGAAACATTTGTCATGTCGCTAGGAGTTACTGGGATTGAACCTTTTCTTTTTGTGTCAGTTTTAGTGGAGTCAAAAATGGGGTCAATAAGTATGGTTCCATTAGCGTCCTTGATTTTAAAAAAAGAGTGACCAAAATACTGAAGCTCAACCATACAATACTCTTGTGCTAATAAGCATTTAAACCCGATGCAAAAAAACCACAAAAAGCAGGACTTTTCGTCGCCCGACGTCAAAACGGTCCCCGCAAATGACCAAAAACAATTAATAATGGTTTGGGGTTATCTATTTGTATGAATATACGCCTAGCAAAAGTAACTACTGGATTATTTTTTGTATTACTTATAGGATGCGTAATGGCCGCAAACTACCAAGTCTCGAATCACACTATAAACTTGCAAGTTGCAACCGATGGCACTGCAAGTATCACAGAAAAGTTCTACCTTTTCTTTGCTGATTCGAACGCAAAAGTTGATTTTAGAAATAAAAGTACGCAACTTGGACTCGATCTTGACAAATGGATTGAGTTTAATCCAATCTTTAAACCGAATGTTGGGTCAAACAACCAAGTAGATAAGAAAATAATTTACAACGAAGCGGATCAAAGCTATCTTGAAATAAGCTACTCAATAGTTGACCCCATAATGGCTAAAGGAAAAGAAACCGCGCTAATGGAAGAGTACAGCGTGAAAGTAACTTTCTTCGATCACTTTTACCAATCTGGACTATGGGTTATTCCGGACAACACTTCAATCACAATCGAGCTTCCTCCAGGCGCTGATACGCAAGGAACTGTTGAGCCACAAGCAACTGTTGGAGCCACTGGAACGAGAAAAACAATAACTTGGACCGGATATGAAAGCTCAAACAGATTGACGCTGGATTATGTGCTCTGGAAGAAACTTGTCCCCGTAATTGACATGAGTGCAATAACAACTTTCTTTTTCAAAACCCCAACAGGACTCTCAATAATAGGAATACTTGCTCTTGTAATAGCCGCTATTATATGGAAGAGAAAAACTATCTCGGCTAAAATAGAAAACTTTGTGGAAAACAATTCACTTCTCGAAGAGAAGTGAGCAGAAGCCTTAAACTAGCCAAAAAGAGTTCTCTGTGATTGCCCGTGCATCTTTTGCACAACCATTTTCTTTGCAAGCGCTGCAGAGTCCTTCATCAAAACCTCAATCTTTTTTGTATCAGGTTTTGTTTCAAGAAGAAAAGCGGCTTCCTTGTCATCAAAACCAAAAAAAGAAACAACCCCCGGAGCAAGGGTCTCATCTTCCATCAAATACTTTGTAAAAGGCAAATCCTTAATCGCTTGATTTCTGGAACAATGCGTTTTTTCACCAATTTTTGAAGCAACACTTTTCCGCAGCTCACGTTTTGCGGTGGAAGACGAAAGACTTGAAAGTATCCCTGGAAATTGGAACGGGCTCCACCCGCGGTAATCTTTTTCCCTTGAAAGACCTACCCCCGCGGTTGTTAGGAACGAAGAATATTTCAAAAATCCGTAATGCTGGCGTCTATAAATTCTTCCATTAAAAATATCTGCTCGACTTAAAACATCAAAAGCCTTAGATGTGTCAGTAACATCAAACTGGCGCGGAATATTTTCTTCAACCCATAACGAAAGAAGATCATTATCTACTTCAGCGCTCATCGCAGCATCTTGAACTTCTTTAATTGTCTTTCCCTTAAATATTTTTGTCATTACGCTAAAAATCTTTTCTTTTCTTTCCCTCGGGAAAAGATCCTTCACGTCATCCATCACAATCTTTGGAGAAAGGCCTTGTATGTCAAGAATTGCGCTTCTAAAATCTCCGCCGGAGTTTCTTGCAAGCTCCTTAATTGCTTCATCTTCAAATTCAATTCCTTCAAGAGTACAAATCTCCCTTAATCTTTTTGCTATACTCAAATAATTTATTTTCTTGAACTCTTTTATTTCGGCAAGCGCTCTCAAGGGAAGAAGTTTTTTGTCACCATAAATTTCGTTTGCAGTAAGAATTATTGGATTTGTTGCTTGCTTAATTATTGTCATAATTGCACTTGCGCCCCCCCTATCCTGTGCCTGCAGTGCATCAATTTCATCAATAAGAACAAGTCTTCTATTCCCAAAAAGAGAAGCATTTCCAGTGGCTGCGCCAACAATATGCTCTATTGCGTCTTTGTTTCGTAAACTCGAAGCACTTGTCTCAAAAAGCTGCCAATTCATTTGCTTTGCGACAAGAAGAGCAAGCGCGGTCTTTCCGCAACCAGGTGGCCCAAAAAAAAGCAAAGGTTTTTGTGCAACTCCACTTTCCCACTTCTTCGCCCACTCAAGAACATAATCAGCTATCTCTACATTTCCTACAAACTCTTCAAAACTCTTAGGAAAGTACTTGTCAATAAGAAGCTGGGTGGCGCTCTGTGCAGCAGTCATTGAAGCCATATGACAAAGACTCATTGAAAGAAATTAAAAAAGCGGCTGTTAGAAGCTTATTTTATGCGGGCCTGATTGAGTCTATTAAACTAAACTCAGTCAATTCCTTCACGCCTATATCCGTCCATTCTTTTAGTTATTTGGGCAATCATTCGGTCTGTACTATTCTCATTTCTTGGCGACCTTGTGGCAATTATACTGTCCACCGACTCTCGCCCCGCCCTGTAATAATAGCTTCCCTTAGCTATATCGGCAAAGAAACCCGATATGCCCGCTTCCCAAGAAGGATACTTGATAAACCCTCCTGCCCCTTTTGGAAAACGCGACCTTGAAGTCCAACGAATGTTTGTTGGGTTTCTGTTCTTGGCCCCAAGTCCTTTAGTACCTGCACGACTTTCTTCAATTGAAACAGATAAAAAGAAACCTGGATCCACATCATATTTTTGAGCAAGCTCAATTATTTTCGCCCCACGCCCTGCAAAAGGAGATCTTACTTCGCTTAACTCCGCATCAATATACTGGGCCGAGATGTGCTTCAAAGGAAAACGAACTCTAGCATACATTGACTCTTGCCCAACAGGATCCTCATATTTTCTTACAGGAAGTGCGCCTTTACCTCCCGCGCCCTTTCTTTGTAGCCGCGAGTTTTGTTCACGAATAGCTTTTTGATTTAGTTCTTCACTTCTTTCCCTCATTTTTTGGAGCAACTGATACTGAAAAATCTCTGCCTTATACTTGGCATTCAACTCGGCTCGAAGACGATCGTACTTTACTTGCTCTTGGCGCGCAGTTATTTGGCTCTGTCGTATCTGGGCATCAAGACGAGCATTCTGCCTACTTGAGTGCATAAGCGCGCCACTTCCAAGTGCCGTAGCTAATAACAAAACCCCTCCCGCTTTAGCGGTTTTTATCTTCAACCCGTTTATTATTTGCTTACGCCTAAGTGTACTGTCTCTTATTTGAGGCAAAGGCCTACTCCGCGCTTTTTGGGGTTGCATATAAATACATTTAAAGCATAGCATATAGATAAATCTTCTTAGGAAACGAACCCAAAAGAGTTAATCCAGGATTGTGAACAAAATGCAAATCGGAATCGTAGGAAAACCCTCTTCAGGAAAAAGCACTTTCTTTAGCGCAGCAACCCTGATTGATGTTGCGATAGCCTCTTACCCTTTCACCACAATTGAGCCCAACAAAGGAATTGGGTTTGTTAGAGTGGACGATGCAGGAAAGTTTTTTGGAGTTGTTAGTAATCCCAGACACGGATTTTTAGTTAATGAAGACCCAAAAAACCCGATAAGATATGTTCCTGTTGAATTAATTGACGTTGCCGGACTTGTTCCCGGAGCAAACGAAGGCAGGGGACTAGGAAACAAATTCCTTAATGATTTAGCACAAGCGGATGCACTCATACACGTTGTTGACGCATCTGGAAGCACTGATTCTGAAGGAAAAACCGTTGCGGAAGGAAGTCATGATCCAATTATTGATGTGAAATTCCTTGAAGAAGAAATTGAACTATGGTTTTTGAAAATAATTGAAAACAATTGGGGAAAAATCCACAAAAGCCCGCAAGAAGATCTAGGAAAAAAAGTAACCCTTTTAGCGCACAGTCTTTCAGGAGTAAAAATACTCCCTGCGCACATAGAAAAAGCGATGGTGAAACTCAAACTTGATGACAAGCACTTCTCTTCATGGACCCCTGAAGACAAACTGATATTTGCAAAAAAGTGCAGAGAATTAAGTAAACCCATAATAATTGCCGCAAATAAATGCGATTTACCTAGCGGAGAAAAAAATGTTGCAAGAATGAAAGAAGCTTTCCCAGAAAAAGTTATTGTGCCTTGCTCTGCAGCAAGCGAACTCTCCTTAAGGAAGGCGGCGAAGGCAGCAATACTGAAATATTATCCTGGGTGGAACCACTTCGAAGTACTTGGAACTCTCAACGACAAACAAAAAGCTGGACTTGACACAATACAGAAAAATGTTCTTGATAAATTCAATGGAACCGGAATACAAGATTGCCTTGACACAGTTGTTTTCAAAGTACTACATTATTTCCCAGTGTTCCCTGGCGGAACAAAGGGCTTGGCTGACTCGCAGGGACGCATAATCCCAGATTGTTTCCTCTTGCCACCAGAATCCACTGCCCTAGACTTTGCTTATACACTCCACACTGATATGGGTGACGGATTCATCCGCGCAATTGATGTTAAAACAAAACAAATAATCGGAAAAGAACACAAACTAAAAATCGGCGACGTTATTGAACTAATTTTCAAAAAGCCGAGCTAAGAACTGTTTTTAATAAAAAAAAGTTTATAGAAATAGTTTGAATTATGGTTTTTCCCTAAGTTTTTGCATTCTTTCCAATCTAGTACGGGCCTCTTTTCCCGCAAGCGCAAGTCTTACAGGGCCTCTCCAACTAGATAAAGATTTTTTTGTTTGTTTACTTAAACGAATATTCTTGGGCGTAGGTTCTCCGGCCCTTTTAGCCATAACTTTTCGAACTCTTTGATCCGCCCGATAGTACTTAAGCAAATTATTGTCCACTGCGTTTTTCCAAAAAGTAAGACGCTCTCGGCTAGCCACGGACGGCTGATCTTTCTTTTTAAAATCCACCAGAGCCGTTGCTCTCTGATCCCTGGCTGTGAATAGTGAATCAGCAGCGTCCTGCCTTTTTTTCAACGCTCTGTTGACCGAGCCCCTAAACAAAGGTCTCCCAACTAAAAGATTCTTTCTTCGAGCGGCCATGCAAATCAAGCCCGAGATTTTTACTTCTCTTCGATTATATCCGTAATACTTTTTCCTAGAGGCTTATCCGAAGTGACGGTGGTAGTAGTCACTTCTTTTACTACAGGAACATTTGCCGTTGTGGTGGTTGTAACGGTTTTTGTTTCAAACTTTTCTTTTGCGGCTCTTTCCTTTGCCTCAATTTCTCTAATTATCTTCCTCATAGCCACATCTTTGTCTTTTATTTTCTTCAAAGTGTAGAAGTAAGCGTTTATGATTTGGTCCATGTCAAGCTGACGCTTAAAACCAAGTCGCGCTACCTCTTCGAAATACAATCTTACTACTCGAAATGCTACTTCTTCATCGTTCATTCTTCCACCACCATTTCATTAGCTGCAATGCAACTAAAAATAAATTTTATCTTTAACGACTCATTTCTTCGCACGACTAGACTTCCGCAACCTTTCAAGCCTAAGATACGCTGCGGGATCGTTGGCAACTCTTAGTTTACCTTCAAGCCCTCTCTGTCTTCGTTTTGAAGACAAAAAATAATCAAGATCTGCTCCTTCCTTCCACATGACTGCCGCTCGATACTTCGAATCAGAACCCGCGCTTGCTGCAGTTACTTTGTCACTAGCCTTTTTCAATGCCAATAAGTCCTTGTTAACTTGCTCTCGAAAAAGAGGCTTTCTTATTAGCCCAACTTTTCTTAGAGCTCTCCTAACAGGCCTTACTGATTTCCTTGGTTCAGGCATGCCATTATCCCCTAACAATTACTTCCTTATCCCTGACAGCTTTACTGCACGAGCAACTTCGCTTAGTTCAACGTCTTCTCTCTTCACTCTTGCGAGAGCGTAGAGATATGCATTTATGATTTCGTCAAGGGTTAACTGCTTCTTGAATCCGAAGCGAGCAATTTCCTTGAAGTATGTTTGAACTATCTTGAAAGCTATATCTTCATCGTCCGCAGAAACTGCTTCCTTTAAGTCCTTCTTTGTTATAGAACTTGAAGAAATCATTTCCCTAAACGCGCTCATGTCAATCGACGGAGCCGCTTCGCGAACTATTCGAGTAGTTGTTTGAGTAGCAGGAGCTTTCTTTGTCCTATACATTATCTTTGTTACAACTTTTGGCTTAGATCGCACCTGAACTCTCTTAACAACAGTTTTTGTTTTAGTTCGGTACTTAATCTTAGGCTTAGAGGTTATTGTTCTTGTCCTGTATTTTATTTTTGGTTTAGAAGTTATTCTCTTAACAACAGTTTTTGTTTTAGTCCTATACCTAATCTTAGGCTTGGATTGGATTGTTCTTGTCCTATACTTAATCTTCGGCTTAGACGTAATTGTTCTAGTTCTGTATTTTATCTTTGGTTTAGAAGTTATTGTTCTGGTCCTAAATTTAGTAACAGTCTTTGTTGAACCTTTTCTTCCAAGCTTACCTGCTTTTGCTAGCTTCCAAAGAGCTACTGCTTGAGTCCAAGTTTTTCCTAACCTCATCTGGCTTCCGATGAACTGGTTATATGCACTAGGTCTTCTTTTGTCTTTGTTTTGTAAGAGCTTGTACTTATTCCACTGCTTTACTGCTTGAGAGAATGTTAATCCGGAGAGA
>Ga0114951_10004474_pt1 | contig 13598 bp, 12 predicted proteins | sample AM7aDNAmetaG_FD_88677 | JGI IMG/M metagenome (GOLD analysis project Ga0114951, IMG submission 88677) | Freshwater microbial communities from Finland to study Microbial Dark Matter (Phase II) - AM7a DNA metaG | ecosystem: Environmental > Aquatic > Freshwater > Lake | place: Finland: Lake Alinen...
ACTCGCGGCGATCCTGCATGTGCAGGACTTTCGCCGGCCGTTTCGGGCGGGCGATGGCGAAGGAGGCGGTGGACGTGGCGGAACGGGCGATTGATGCTGCCATGAGAGGCTCCTTTGAGAGAGTGGTTAGGTGCCCGTGATTGGGCGGGTGGGTGATACGTTCACCCTTCCGGCATCGTACAGCTGGACGCCGCGACATGACCACTGGTCGCGGTTCCCCTCGCCGTCCCTACTGTTTTTTGGGTATTATTTCTTCGGGTGTTGGCGGGGGTCAGACCGGATTACCCGGCATTTAAACCCTGTCATAAAACAGGGCGAGACGCCATAACATTCTATATACCTCCTTTGGTATAACCCCGTACGTGGGGCTATGACAGGCATCGTACAGCCTGTTACGGTACGGCTTGACTGCCGTACTGATTGCCCGCATCAGCGGGCACTACATCGACACGAATTAACTGACGCCTAATAGCGGGAAAAGGCGTCAGACGATTCGCAATCGGCGGCGAGACGAGCGAACATCCTCGCGTCGAGCCAACGACGAATGGCACGTATGATAAACATACGACCCCCTTCGTGGTTTAACCGTGAACGGCACGGCACCGAATACGTGGACGGGCTTGGAACCGTCCTGCCGCATTACGACACCTTACGGTGTCGTCCTCTGCGTGTCGAAAAGGAAAAGGAAAAAGTTTCATGCGTTCGGAAGCCACGTACACACCCACGTACCGTGGGCGGTCTTGCGGCTGAACGACGTCATGCCCTTTTTCGGAAGGGCGGGTGCCGCGTCCGTCTGTGAGAGCGTCTGTGCAATCGCGGCGACGGGGGCGGCGACTGACTGAACGGTTATGAGCGTGCCATTTTCCCGAAGGAAGGCGGCGGTCGGCGAGGTCGGCGAGTATGCACGCTTTTCAGCGGGCACGTAAAAGATTTCGTCGCCCTTGTTCAGACGGGCTTTCGTCTCATTGCACTTGGACGAAAACCGTGCCGACATAACCTTATACGACGTTCCGTTGACCATAACGACTCCCTTGAATCCGTACACGCTGTATTGCATATACGGGTATTCGGGGAAGCGTCAACCTTTTCTCATTGTCGAAAAGGAAAAGGAAAAAGTTTCATGACGGCTTATTGAACCGTCAGAACCAATCGCCCTTTTCTTAATGTCGAAAAGGAAAAGGAAAAAGTTTCATGACGGCTTATTGAACCGAAATGTTTTTCCCTTTTCTCATTGTCGAAAAGGAAAAGGAAAAAGTTTCAACACGAAAAAATATTCCGTATCAAATGTTTTTCCCTTTTCTCATTGTCGAAAAGGAAAAGGAAAAAGTTTCAATAGCAGAAAAAATATTCTGCATTGAATAACTTTCTCTTTTCTTAATGTCGAAAAGGAAAAGGAAAAAGTTTCATTCCCTATTGTAAAGGAGCTATTTTCCTTTTTCAGCCCATATATAGGAAATAGGCTGTTCAGGGTACACAATGTCCAAACCCAAAATTTGAATTTCTGGAAATCCCCCACCCGCCTACCTCAATTGCCCACCTATCTACCCTCCCCGGGACCGGTCCCGTCTACCTCCCCGGTCCCGTCTGCATGCCACCTCAACTTTCAGCCCTGTACGGGCATAGACCGTTCAATGCCGTACATTTCGAGTTCAGCGGGTCGTGGGGGTGGCTGCTCCATGTTGTACACAGGTACGGCTCGGGATTTTCGTCTCCTCTTTGTGGCATGGGCATGGTCGGCTCGTCTTTTTGAGGTGTGTTGGTTTGTCCTCTCCCTGCCCGGGCATACTCGGCTCGGGTTTCATGTAAAGTGGTAATGCAGGGGATGGTCTTGAGGGGTGGGTATGGGGATTTTTGGGGGATGGGAGGGGTTTTTTGTAAAAAGGCAAAAAAATAAAAAGGGGTCGCGGGGCCTTCGGCCCCTGAAAGGCGTGCCCTGTTTTTCGGTGGATTTTGTATTTTGCGTGGTGTATGGAGGGGAGGTAATTTTGTATAATAGGAGGTATGGATGGGTTCAGGGTAGGTGGGTTATATTATTGTACGTCTGTGGAGTATCTGCCCTATCGGTCGGTATTTCAGGTGGTGCGGATAGTTGGTGGGGTACATTTTTTCAGGGTATTGGCGACGAACAACAAGTATGAGGGTGAGGAGGGGGTTTTCAAGAAGATTACTGATAGTTTGAGGGTGGAGGAGATTTCGGTGGATGATTTGCCGTTGTATGTTGGTTTGCCTTTTATAAAGTTGGCTTTTCGGGAGGTATTTGAGGGGCGTGTTTATGGGTGATACGTTATATGATGAGGGGTGTGAGGGGGAGCGGTATTCGGACCGAGTATATCGGGACGATGAGGGTAATCGGTTGTTATATCCTGTGGTGTTAGGTGGTAGGGGTAATGGGGTGAAGTTATTTGATGGGAGTCGGGTGGTTCGTGGTAAGGTTGTTCGGGAGTTAGAGAGTAAGGATGAGCGGGCGGCATATTTGAGGCGGTTGGCGGAGCTTCATGCTCGGGCGGATGCTTATGTGAAAGAGCGTCGGGTGGTGTGGCCGAAGCCTGGGGAAGTTGTGGTTGTGCCTAAGAAGGTTGTATTTACTAAGTTGAAGGGGTCGGTGTCTATTCATAAGTGTTGTGGGGTATGTATGCCGTTTGTTGGTCGGTCTCGGATGCGGTGTGGTGTATGTGGTTCGGTGTATTTGATGTATCTTGGGAAGTTGCATAAGGAAAAATAGGTATTTTTTTGCTTAACGTATTTTTTTTTGCTTAACGTAATTTATTTGGTAACTTCATGGGGTTCAAGTAGATAAAAATGTAAATTAAGTGCTGAAAATATCTTTGCCATGTGTTAAATTATTTTTATAGAGTGCTATTAAGGAATATTCAACATACATTCATCTGTTTAAAGGGTTCCTGAGCGGGTGGGTGGTCATATTGCTGGTCGGCGCCTGGGTGTTGGTTCTGGCTGGTATGTACTAAGGGGGCTGGGGATGGGGTATAAGCCGTAGCGGGACATTCGGCATGTAAAGGATTTTTAGAGGTGTTCATAAACCATGTATTTGAAAGGGGCGTTTTATGGGTGATAGTCCTAATAGTTTTCTTGCTGGTTTTGGTTTGCCTCCGATTAATCCTTTTCAGACGGGTCAGGGGCCTGAGGTTTTTCGGCCGTGTATGCCTGCGCCGTTGGATCTTTTTCCTGCGTCCAAGCCTATGAATGATCCTTACCAGTCTCATTTTGAGTATGGGAAGGATCACTTTTCGACGACGCACGATATTCACAGTTTTGGTTCGACGGCGCCTGTTCAGAGGGATTTGGGTTTGCGGATGCCGGACGACTCGTATAAAAAGCTTTGTGCGACGGATTCTCCTGATTCTGTATATCCGTGGCAGACGAAGTTGACGGATTTCAAGTTTTAGTTTTTTCGTTGTATGTTGGGGCCCTCTTCCCGCTGACGCGGGGGGAGGGTTTTTATTTTGTGGAAAAAAGTGTTGCGGAAGACCTTCGGTCTTCCCAAAGGGACTGTGGGTTTTTTATTTCACGCCACGTTTTCCGGTATGGGTCGGGCGATAAAGATGGCTCTCATAGGGGAGATATCCGGAGACATTATGAGGGAGCCGTGTCCACGGAGGTTTATAAAAAAGGTTGATTTAGGTGCGTGGTCGTAGGCTTCGATCAAATCTACGATCTCATGGAACTCTTCGATAGCCCCGCATGGTATGACACTTTTTGTGAAGGGGGCTCCAGCGATATATACATGGGAGTGGATCATGTAGTTGATGTCCTTAAAATGCCGATAAAGTCTAAGCTGTATTGGTGTGTCTACGGAAGGTTTGATTTCCCCGTAATATCCGACTGCTTCTCCCATCAATTTTGTGGCTACGAAACCTTCCCTGGAGATGTTCCGTTTATCTACGTTTCTTCTGGTTACATATATGATGTCCTTATCTCCTCTAAAGGACGGGAATCCTGATTCGCAGCGGAAAGATACATTCCCAAGAAACCTGGTGGTGTCATGGACATGGACGAGGTCATGAAATCTGTCCCCGTATTTCCTGGCCAAGGCAAAGAACTCTTCTTTGTTTGGTACCTCTAAGGGTTGAGGGTCTATACTCTTACTGCTGTTCCTGGTATATTTTGTAAGTTGGCCTGTCCTGGTGAGGAGGATGAGGGCCAATTTTTCGACGGTGGCGGTTGCACAGAACTGGTTGCCGAGAGGGTCTAAGACGGTGGAGATTATAGTTCCTTCAACGTCTCTTTCGAAATTAACGATGAGGTTGGCTTTGACTTTGAGTGCTCGGGAAATGACCTCGAGCCAGTTATACTCGTTATTGTTTCTTTTTGATGTTACGAGGATGATTTTAGGGTATTTGATTTTGATGCCTTCTACGAGTTTTTCTTTATCGTTAGGGACGTTTGCGAACCAGAAGAGGACATCGGTCTGTTCAACCGTACTTGTAAGCGTGGAGAAGAGTACGGAGAAATTCCCTCCATTAATGAGGGTTCCTTCGTTATTGACGGTTTTCATAGCGCTGAAGAGTTTGTTGATGAATCCTGACGGTCGTCCGTCTGCGTCGTCGAAATTTCCCCCAACCATAAGATATTTCATACTGTTCCTTTCGTTTAGTCTTTACTGATATTATACAAAAAATTCAGATATTTTTGAGGGCTTCGTGGAATTCGGGGTAGATATTTTTCATATTCATATATAGGGGTAGTTCTTCTTTAGGGACGTGGACGGGGTTTTGGAAAGTGTTGTTGGAGAAGAAGCGGCAGCCTGGGTATTGGAAGGGTCCGTCATCGCTGGCTAAGAGGAAGCATTGGATTCCTCCGAGGCTTTGGATTCCTCCGAGTCCGTCATATTTTTCAATTCCTGTGATTTTTATGAGGGTTTTTACTTTGCCTGCGTAAGTGGCTAGGTAGAATTCCCCGATTTTATATCTATATTTCATTTAGGGTTTCCATGAAGAGGGGCATGATTGTGGGCCATCCGACGTAGAGGGGTAGTTCTTCTTTGGGTACTTCTTTAAAGATATAATTTATGGAAAGTCCGTACTTAAAGGAGACCATTTTAGTATTAAAGGAGACCTCTTTAGTAGCGGCAAGAGGTGAGACGGAGATGGCGTCGTTGTCTACGAAATCATCGAAAATGAATAGGAGGGCTTTCCCGTCGAAGAACTCTACTTGGTAGATGTGTCCTTTTATGAGGTTATCGTTTATTGTTTTCGAGCGTTCAATTTCATATATCATTTAGGGTCTCCATGAATTTGGGGAAGATATGTGGCATGCCTAAGTAGAGTGGTAGTTCTTCTTTGGGTACTTCTTCAAAGTCTACAACGGCTACAAGTTCGAGGCATGAATTTCTTATTGCATTACTTGGTAGATAGTCAGTGGCTAAGATGTGTACGAGGGCCAGATCCAGGGTCTGCATTCTTTCAAAGGTAAACAGGAGGCATCGTCGTGCCATGATGTTGCCGCCTGGGAGGTTTTTGATCCAGGATTTGATGATGTAGATGTGTCCTTTTACGGGGTTTTTAATTTCCATTGAGGATTTCTTTGAAGGCTGGGTAAATGATGGGTAAGTTGAGGTAGAGTGGGAGGTCGTTGGCTTTGATTTCGGTGCATTTATGGATGTCGGTGGTATAGATGAAGGCTATGCCGCCTACGTAATGGGGTTCTTCATGTGCTGCGAGCGGGGTAATGTAGAGGATATGTCCGAAGCTGCCGAAGTGTTTGAATATGAGGAGTCCGTGGTTTTGCCGTCCGCTGATTTTTGCACGGTAGAGGTGGTTGATTTTGAAGTATTCGGCATTCATACACCTATTATACATGTTTTTGGGTTGTAATTATCTTTTAATGGGTGCGGTAGAGATATCTTCTAAAAATTTGGGGTAAGGTATTATAATGTGTATGGCCAACCGTGTTGCTTCTAGGTATGTTCGTGCTCTACTTATCAATAAGCGGAACATAGAGTTTGCCCGTGCTGGGGGTTTGTCCCCTGTGAAACAGGAGGGTTATAATCCTGCGATGCCTACGATGCATTCTCCGCCTGCACGTAAAGGTGTATATGCATTTGTTTGGCCTTATATTGAGACCTTTTTATTGGGTGTGGAGGAATTCAAGCCGCATCGTATGGAATGGGTGAAGGATGAGAAGGGGAAGAAGTTGAAGTATGAAGAGGATGACCCTAAGAACCTGGAGCGGATGGAAAAGAAGAAATACACGACTGTTTTCAAGGATAAGGCGACTAAAGAGAAGCATGATCAGGATTTTGATGCTTATTGGAAGACCCGTGAGGGTCCTGATCCCCTGCCACGGCCGGTGGCCGAGCAGTATTGGGCGAAGCATGTGAAGCCTCGGAAGTTTAAATATTACGGTGATATTTGGCATCATTTAAGTGAGAGGGTACCTCAGGCGGCTGTTTTGGAGCGTAAGGGGTTGTGGGTTAAGACGTCTTTTGATGATTATGTGGTGGCATTGCAGAAGGAGATAGGTGCTTTGGAGCAGTTTAAGAAGCGTGAGCAGATTGGTATGACGATAGATCATTTGGAAGTCTTCATCGAGGATAAGATATGAGTATAAAATATGAGGTTTTAGATTTTACTCCGCCTAAGGCTGTTGCATCGGCTGCGGCTATGGGTTTAGAGTATAGAGAGAAAGCTGGGGGAAAGGGTGGTTTGACTCCTTCTCAAGCGGCTAAAGAGGGTATAGGTTCTGGGGTTCAGAGGGCCATTAATTTAAAAAACAGGGATAAACTGTCTCCTGAAACTGTAAAAAGAATGAAGGCTTTTTTTAGCAGGCACCAGAAAAACAAGGGTATTGCTTCGGAGTTTAAGGGTACGCCATGGAAGGATCGGGGTTATGTTGCATGGTTGTTATGGGGTGGGGATCCTGGGAGGGCCTGGGCGGAGAATATGGTAGATAAAATGAATAAAATTGATGAGCGAAACAAAATGGCTAATCGTATAGCTTCAACTTTAATATTGGGAGGTAATATGGCATCGAAGAGTAAGGGTAAACGGTCGCGTAGTCGTAGCAGTGTGTCTTTGGTTCTTCGTGAGGCGGCGATGGAGGTTGTGGCTAAGGAAAAAGGTTGGCCGAAGACGTTGGAGAAGGGTCGTTTTACCACGTATTGTAAGACGCAGGGTTTTGAGGGCCCGTGTAAGGCATGCGCCGAAAAAGCGCTGGATTCGGATGACGCAAGCGTTCGTGGAATGGCGTCTTTTTATTTGAACACGACCTTAAAGCGTAAATAGGTAATATTCTATTAATAAAAGGGATAGGGTACACGGTTTTGGAGAAATAGAATAATGCTTCATACAATAGCCACACTAATACGTAGGTTGGTTACATCCTTCCTTGATGAAGCTGTAATGGATTCGATTCATTCGGCTGCGTCGTCTATTACTGCATATCTTCAGGCGGGGGCTGGTTTGCGAAAGCAGATTGTTCCTGCCTATAATGCCCATAAAGGTGTTGAGTCGGGTGATTTGAATCTGACGGCTATTATGCGTAATGTGGCCAACAGATTTGATGACGATGAATTGAAGAAGGCTGTGATTGAGGATGGGGCGGAGTTTTTTACGACGGGTAAGTCTTCGTTGCAGAAGCGGAAGACCAATGTAGAGGATACTGGGACGTTATGGGATCAAGGTGAGGCTCAGAAGTTAGCTGACAAGTTGAATGTGGAGCTGCTGACTAACCTGGGGGAGATTAATCAGAAGACCAAAGGCAGTGTCTCACAGATTTTAAAGTTTGAATCCAAGTACGTACCTGGTGGTCGAAAAGAACTTGTTGAGCGTTCTAACCCTATGGGGATGAGAGACTTATTGGTTAAGCTGCTTTATACTTCCGGAGGTCCTTTGACGGATATTCGGGAGTTGGATTTATTGGATCGTTTGAAGCCTGCTGTTCAGAAAGTTATTGCTACTATTTTGAAGAGGGATTATCAGGATGCTGTTCGTCGGGTGATGGCATATAAGGGCACTCATGAAAAGCTGGATGTTCTGGATCCTTCATCTAAGGAGAAGGAAGAGCAGGGTGTTAAGATTGAGAAGCCGATGGATCCTGAGGCTTTGGAGAATCTTGTTGACGAGATTCAAGAGGAAGATAAAGATGTAAAGATCAAGGAATATAAAGGTATTAAGTACCCTATCAATATGTTGAAGCGGATTGTAGCATGGGTTAAGGGTAATGGTGACAAGATTGATATGGCCATCCTTGTAAATCTGATGCACCCTAACCCTGTGGATGACAAGGACATGCCTGCGAAATTAACGCAGATGTTTACTCGTGGTACTGAAGAGGAGTTTAATCTTAATACATATAAGACTCGGAAGAAGAGGCTGTTGGATAAAATAAAGGACGCCTTTTTTTCTACGGAAAAGGTGAAGGAGCCTGTTGTTGAGAAGTCTGAGGATGAGGTGGAGAAGGCTGTTGTTCCGGAGACCTCGGATAAGATGGATTTGACTGGTTTATCTGAAGGGGATTTGGATAAATTTCTGGATTATGCTGATAATGCTTTATCTGGTAAAGGGAATATTAAGGGGTCTCTCAAGGACACGATTCTTACATTATACGGGTCTAAGATTCCTGAAAAAGAATTGGATGAGTACATGGCTGAGATGGAGAGGGAAAAGGATGCCACTAAGGAAGGCTTGTGGCCGAAAATTTTTGCTTCTTTTATACAGTCGAAGGTTAAAGATGGTACTTTAAAGCATGAGGATCTGCAGAATTTTAAGGCTCACCTGCAGGCTAATAAGGGTGTTTCTGGAAAGAAATTCAGTGAAGAGGATATAAAAAATATTCTCAACTTAATAAAAGCCGTCCATAAGAAGATGACCGTTACTAATGCGGCAAAAAGTTTAGGTATTGAACCTACAAAAGCGAGTATGTGGTTTTCCAAAAAAGTTAAAAACATATACCGTGACTGGGTTAAGGGTGGAAAAAAGACTGCTTCGGAGTGGTCTGAAGAGATATTCAACTTAAGGTGGGCCATAATGATGAATGAATTTGAGATGGAAGACGAATATTCGGGCGCTGTCCGTAAGATCATGGGTTATGATGTTGTGGCCGCTGAGCCGGATGAAGATGAAGATGACGATACTGAGAATCTTCCGCCTCTGTCTGCCAAGGACCTGGCCTTATGGCGTAAGAAGAATATCGGCATTCCCAGGAAACCTGGCCCGGGTGGGGAGCAGGAGTCTCCTGTTCAGCAGGGCTTACGGCGCATGAAGAACCCTATCGTAGAGGGTTTCAAAGAATTGGCCAACCTGACTGCCACAGAGCGGTCCGAGCTTAAGAAGAAGCTGGATACATGGTTTGAGACACGTTTACTGAAGAACCTTCATAACGTAGACGTACACATGATTTTTGATTCTGAGTATGACATGTCTGATGCCCATGATAAACCTACGGTTGAAAGATACATGGTTAACATGGAGAAAGATTCTAAAAAGAAAAAGTCTTGGGATTTTCTGCCACACGGCCAGAAGCCTCCTGCTGGTCATGAATATAAAAAGATGATAAAGAATGTGGACACGGGCAAATGGGAAGAGCACCCTGATGCAACTGAAGGCCCTAAAAGAAATCCTCGTAGGAAATCTGACGGGACTCCTGAGGACCCGGCTAATTTCCATTGGGTGTCTTTTAACGGGTTTATTGCGTTAAAAGGTTCTGATCCTTTAAAGCCTTTGAAGGTTAGCCCCTACAAAATTTTGTATGAATTTCATCAGCCTCTGGATGCCAGTGGAGATATTAAGGGTTCCTTTAAATCTCGCCTTAGTTTATGGAATGCCAAGGATGATGAGTTGCTGCTGACTGAGGGAGAGGGTCATGTTGCTGTTTTCCGTGAGGAACTTGATAAGTTTTTCAATAATATGATCCATAAATACGGGATTCCGATGGTTGATACGTCGCCGATTCCTGTGCTTTATATAAACCAGAATCCGAAGAGTCAGCGGGAATATCACGGTACGCATAAGTTCAACGAAATGCTGGGAGGTATAGGGCACTCTGGCCCCTCACATGAGCAGCATGTTCAAAAGTATGACGAGTTATCGCATAAGATTGAGACCCGTGGGTTGCCGATACAGGTTAAAGACATTTCGATGCGGGAATTAATGGATGCCTTAAAGCATATATGGAAGGATAAGAACTCTAAGAGGCCTAAATATACGAAGGATGACTCAGAAAAGGCTCAGGAGTTTATCAATAAAATGAAGGATTTTGATGAGAAGACTCTTCCTCACGATTTAAAATACGAGGCCAGTAAGTTTAAAAATTCGGTACATGATGCTTGGATGAAGAAGACGGAAGATATGGCAGATATATCGGAGACCGTGCATGACATGCCTACTGAAGAGGAGTCTAAGGTTAAGTATGAAAAGAAAAAGGCTCCGGAACCTGAGGATGCTTCAGTAACTAAGTAAAAAAATTCATACCATTATATTAGGAGATGTAAAATGAAATTAGTGAATGCTTTTGAGATGAAATTAGAGGCTCCTAAGCCGGGTTCTGCCACCGACACTATTTTGGATTTAATTAATTCCAACAGTGTACATCATAAGGGCATATCTACGGGGCAGAGTGATCTTAAGTCTAATATAATGGATCCGCACAAAGCCTATACCATGGAAGAAATGGTGGCAATGTTTAAGAGGCTTCATGACAATATTAAGTTCAATCCTCAGTATGACCCGTCGGTTGTTGCTGATATTTATAAGAAGGTTAAGAAGAATATTCCCGGCATGTGCAAAGAGTTCGTCAAGCGTATCAAAGCGGCCGAGGTCAATTATAAAGGTAAAGACATTCAAGCTTTTATTGATCATGACTGGCAAGAGGGCCATGAGTGGACAAATATAAAGCATCTGGAAGATATTTTTTCAGATATGGTTGCCCCTAAAATTGACCCTGATAAAGATGGGCATGTCGTGGCCATTAAGCTTCCGAAACTTCCTGGTGGCTCTAAAACTATGGAGCTCATCAGTAAAATTGACCGCTATAAAAAATTCACGGCCACACCTGGGGAAGGTAAAACCGTTAAGAGGGAAGATGGCACTGAGGTTTCCTTAGCCCCTAAAGCCCCTAAGAGCACTCATGGTGAGAACATTCTGGCGCCCGATAAATGGTACTCGGCCCATGATTTAGATGTGTTTTTCAGGGCTTTCCGTGGCATTGTTGAGCTGCATGCCGATGATGACATTGCTCAGGTAAAGAAAAAAGGCAAAGCTGATTACGGTATTAAGGGCGATGATGTCGGTCAGGCTCTTGAGGATGCCCGTTCTGATGAAGCCTCCAAGATAATCAAAGGCCGTATAGAGGATATGAAAGAGGTTAAGAACCTTATTCCTGAGGTAGCCAAGGAGTATAAGCGTCGTCTGGATGCTTTTATGCGTCCTTTGCCGCCTGCCTTGAAGGAGAAGATTGAGAAAAAGTATGATGTCTCTTGGGTTAATGACCTGAATAGTCATGTGCGTAATTGGCAGAACATGGTTTTTTCTGAGGGGGAAGAGAAGGAATTAGAGAATAAGATTGATGTCACTCTCAAGAAAAAGGAAACGGAAAAAGGGGAGCCTAAGCAGAAGGCCCGTATACCGGTCATGTTTGTTAAGTTTGAGCGGGTGGGCGAGATTTTAAGAGATGCCCAGAAGAATATTGAGCAGCTGGCCACCCGTATTGGTAGAGCGGGTATTCCTGAGCTTCCTTCTAAGGAAACGAAAACTGCTGGTGATACGACAATAATGCAGAAGGAAGAAAAGGTTGAAAAAGAGCCTGAGGTAAAATTAAAGGAATATAAGGTTTTACCTGAGAGTGCTGTTGAGGAGTTTAAGAAAGCCTATCCGGACCTTCACGAAAAAGGTTACAGGCAGATTGAGGGTCAGTTTAAGTTCGCTCAGGAGATATGTGACTCTTTGATGAACATAATTCAGGACAACGGAAAAGCTGGCCCCCATGAGAGGGATTGGGCCAGGGAGCAGCTTAAGAAAATCAAAGAAATTTATTCAAAGCCCGCTAACATGCTTGAAGTTAAGCAGCATTATGCCTTTTTTGAGAAGGTTAATGATGAAATAACCTCCATAAAAAAGGGTTTTGAGGGTCGGGAAGATATTCATAAAGATGACCCTATTCACCAGAAATCTGAAATTGAGCTTTTTGATCCTGAGCATCTTCTGTCCCATGAGGAACGGGCGAAAAAAGTTACTGAAGGCCGTAAAAAGGAGTATGAAGAGTTTTTAGCCTTCCTTGCAAAGAGATACAGTAATTGGGGCAAAAAGTCGAAGAGTGAGAAGGAAGAGATCTATAATGAAGAGCGCGTATCTACTAAGGAGTACCCTAGTGACCGTGCCCTTACTCCGGTGGAAGAGGCCAGTTTTCAGAAATATTTGAGCAATAAGTACAGTAACTGGGATAAGAAGTCAGAAGAAGAAAAAAATGAGATTTATCGTAGTGAGAAAGCAAAAGAACGTACTCATTTGATAGAGAAGTCCAAAAAATGGCGTGCGGAGTTTGACAAGAAGAATAAGGAGACGGCTGAACAGTCTACTAAGGAACAGGAAGATAAACTCAATGAAGAAAAGCTGACTAAATTTGAACAAGATCAGCTGAAGAAAAAAGAGCTTGAAAAGGGCGTTAAAGATCGTTTGAAAAAGTTTGATCCGAAAAAGCTGAATGATGATGTTATAAAAGAATTCCATCACGAATTCAGCGCCGATCTTCAGGCAGCTAAAGAAGGCATGGACCATGTTAAGAAGTTTATCAGCCAGAATGCCGACTTTAAAAATAAGCTGGAAGAATTCCAGTCGTCCCTGTCTGAAAGGGATAAGAGGTTGATGGAAGAAGAGAAGAGCCTGGCAGACTATCAGGCTAACTTAACCAAGCAGAAGGATATAGATGCTTCGGCACATAAAGCTTTGGTTGAGGGCATTTCTCCCGTGCCTGAATTGGCTATTGTCACACTTAACATCCTTTCTGAATTCCGTAAGCTTTATAACATGTATCAGAATGCGGTGTGGGTGGAAAAGATGTACCCGCATGTTCGTCTGGAGCATCAGAACAGACACCTGACCAGGCCCCTGGACAAGACTGCGGCCGCCGATAAAGAGGACTCTTCATTGCAGGGCTTAAGGGCAGGCTTTGAGACTGCCTTGGAATCTTTCAAGCACAATATCCAGGCTGTTACAAGATCAACCTTCAGGTCTGCTGGAGGGGAATTAAAACCCGCAATAGCGGCGGCCTATAAAGCTACCGAAAAGCTTATTGAAGCCTCGAAGGCTTATTGCGAAAAATTCGCAGTGGAGCTTAAAGGCATGCAGGGTGCCGGGACAAAAACAGCCATGAGTACTTTAGCTGATCATGTCCGTAGTCTTGCCAGAATTTCTGAAGTTAATTATGTCCAGCGGGTGGCCTTCATTAAGAATGCTTCCGTCATGCCTAGCCATGTTATAAATGCCATTGACGGCAGTAAACCTTCTTTTGCGTCCATCTTTCCTTTTGAAGCAACTTTGGCACATATAAAAGAGACGGTTCTTAAAGATCTTTCAGGGACTCCGCAGATCCCCAAGAACCAGCCCTTAGAGCAGTCTGCCGAAGACTATGGCCGTGAGATCAGGGAT
>Ga0114951_10004475_pt1 | contig 13596 bp, 6 predicted proteins | sample AM7aDNAmetaG_FD_88677 | JGI IMG/M metagenome (GOLD analysis project Ga0114951, IMG submission 88677) | Freshwater microbial communities from Finland to study Microbial Dark Matter (Phase II) - AM7a DNA metaG | ecosystem: Environmental > Aquatic > Freshwater > Lake | place: Finland: Lake Alinen...
AGCACTTCAGTTACGGCTGCTGCAGGCGCATCTAGTGTTAGTCTCAGCGGCGCAAGCATTGCCGGCGGTGGCAATTGCGACTTCATATTTGATGTGATTGCAACCGGTTCAGCCAATTGGGTCAATACCATTCCCAGTGGCAACATAACTGCTGACGGCGCTGTCAGCAACCAGACGGCGGTAACGGGCACACTGAATTACAGTGTCCCCAATAATCCCACCGTTTTTAAGGCTACAGATCCCAGTACGCTAACCTTTCCCGGGCAGGTAAGCCGCCTTACTATTACGATAACCAACGGCACACAGGCAGTAACCAACCTGCGGATGACAGACTACTTTACTGTCAACGGCACATCCGGTGGAGCTTTCAATGGCATGGTCATCTCTGCCACGCCTGCGGCTGCAACAACTTGCCCTGGGGGCATTGTCTCGGCAGCAGCCGGAGGAACATCGGTTAGCATTACAGGGGTATCCCTGACGGCCGGCGCCTCCTGTACGGTGAGCGTCAATGTCACCTCAACCGCGATCGGTGGGATAACCAACTATATACCAGCAAGTTCCATCATCACCGATCAGGGGTTGACCAACAGCGGGCAGGCGACTACAAGTCTGGCGACGCAGAGCAACATCGGTGTGGTCAAGCAGTTCACCCCCAATGTAGTAAAGCCTGGCCAAAGATCGCGCCTGCGTATAACTTTTTATAATCCTACAAGTTTGCCTATGGCCAATCTGTCCGTAACGGATACATTACCGGGAAACGTTACCGTGCCAAGTGGCCCCAATTTTGTTACTACCTGTACCGGGGCGACTGTATCTTCGCCATCATCTGGTAAGGTGCAGATTTCTGGCGGCAACATGGCTGCCGCATCAGGGGGCGTATCAGCTTCCTGTTACGCGGAATCAGATGTGATAGTATCGGCACAAGGTGATTATTTAAATACAATTGCCACAGGCGCGGTTACAGCCAGTAGTGGCGGATCGTCTACAAGTAACTCACAGCCGACCAGCGACACACTAAGGGCCAAATCACCTCTGGTCATCCATAAAGGTATTAGCAGTAAAACGCTTGATACTGGTAATCCAGCAGGATTCACCACCGGCACAGCAAGCAGCACACCGGGGACAGCCGCTTCGTTGGTTGTGAAAATAGAAAATCCCAACGCCGTCGCGCTGACAGCGGCGGCATTTACCGACACATTACCGACGGGATTAGTGGTGGGCGTAACGCCGAACGCATCAACCAGCAATTGCGGAGCAGGAGCGACAATTAACGCGCCTGCTTCCGCGACAAGCATTCGACTTTCGGGAGCAACTATTCCTGCAAGCGGCACTTGCACCGTCACCGTTGACGTATTGAGCAACATATCAGGTAGCTACACCAACACCATCGCGGGAGGCGCTGTAACCACCGCTGAAGGTGTCAGCAACGAAGAACCTACCAGCGCTAAAATAATAATATCAACACCGCCAACGGTAAGTAAACAGTTCGCACCAGCGGTTATCGCGCCCAGTGGAACTTCAACACTCACTATCTTCCTGGGCAATTCCAATTCATCAGCGATTACATTGAGTTCGGCATTCACCGACACGCTGCCCACAGCGCCCGGCAATATTGTTATTTATACAACGCCCGGTGTGGCAAGCACATGCGGTGGCGGGGTCGGCGCCATTACAGCACTCGCCGGAGCAGGAACCATAACACTGGCTAGTGGTAATACAATCCCAGTCGGCGGCTGCACAATCAGCGTGACTGTAACCGGTAGCACTTCAGGCGTGCATACCAACAATATTCCGGCAGGTTCGCTTGTAACAGATTTCGGCAGCAACCAGCAGCCGGCCAATTCTACTTTGACTATCAGCACACTGGGTTTTATTTCCGGCAGAGTGTTCAAAGATAACAAGGTTACGCCAACCGGAATTTTTGCTTCCGGCACTGATACACCGATTTCTGGAGCGAGTATAAGGCTGATCGGCGGCGCTAATTGCACCGGTTCTCTCGTAAGCGTCATCGGCCTGACCAATCCGGCAACTACTGATGCGGCCGGCAATTACACATTTTCCGGCCTTTCAGCGGGAACTTATTCAGTCTGCCAGACCGAGCAGCCTACAGGCACACTAAACAGCATCACAAAAACCGGCACAAGAATCCCGGACAGCACAGGTACTGCGGGTGTTGCCTCCAACCTCACGTCAGTGACCAGTCAGATCATTGGCATCGGTCTTGTTAGCTACGGTAGTGGTAATATCAGCGGCTCCATAGATAATAATTTCGCTGAAGTTGTTCCTTCGAGTATATCCGGCACAGTATTTATTGATTACAACAACAACGGTATCCAGAACGGTGCGGACGTCGGTATCAATAACGTCACAATCAATCTGACCGGCTATTCCTATGGCCCCAACGGGATAGATGATGATGGGCTGGGGGATGACGTCGCAGTGACTGCCGGTACCCACACCCACACCGATGCCAGTGGCAACTACTCTTTTACTAATCTCGCTCCCGGTAAATACACGGTTACCGAACCAACCCAGCCGACTGATACAGCCAATGGAATAACTACCGCCGGAGAGGTAGCAAACGGTGGCACAGCCGGTAATGTAACAGCAAAGACTACGGTGCCGAGTAGCATCGGCACCACAACCAAAATTAAATTGCCGCCCAATACCGCTACAACCGGAAATAATTTTGCCGAGATTCCTCAGGGGCGCAGGATATCCGGTGTTGTGTTTCTTGATTACAACGCCGTCTGGGGGACTCTGGACGGAGCTGACCATGGCATCGGCAGTCAGACACTGAACCTTACAGGTACTGATATAAATGGAAATGCTGTGACTGCCACAACCAGTACAGCAACAGATGGTACTTACAGTTTTACAGGCTTACCGGAAGGAACCTATATTGTAACCCAGCCCAATCAGCCGACAGGAACAACTAACGGCATTACCACGGCGGGTTCGGGTGGTATAGCGACGGCTGTCAGCGTAACACCCAGCGCGATCAGCGCGATAAACCTTACAGGAGACGCAAATACAGTTTCGGCCAATAATAATTTTGCAGAGCTTGTGGCTGCCGCATCGGACCTTGCCTTGGCTAAAACTCATTCACCGGCGAGTTTTGGTGTGTCCAGTAGCACAGGATATTTCACTCTGACGCCGAGTAATGTCGGTAATATCGCGACCAGCGGAACTATCACGCTGACAGATACACTGCCGGTAGGACTAACGCCAACATCGGCCGCAGGTACTGGTTGGACATGCGGTATTAATGTGCGGACTGTTACGTGCTCAACAACATCTGTAATCGCGGCTGCCTCAAGCGGCACTCCTACAAGCGGGAATCCAATTATCGTTCACGTTACTGTGAGTGCAGGGCTTTCCGGGCAGATACTTCAAAATACCGCGACGGTTTCCGGAGGCGGAGAACCTGTAGGTTTTGACGGTAATAATAGCGCAACTGACACGGTGTCCATTGCGGCAACAGCGTCTCTTAGTGGCACCGTCTGGCTTGATGCCAACCATGACAAAGTACCCGGTTCACCAACGAGCGAACCTCGTCTGGCAAATTGGATTGTGGAACTTTATTTGGATGGCGTTATTGTCGGCAGCACGATATCCGCAACTGACGGTTCATATTCTTTTGCAAACATTTCACCCGGTTCTGGTTACCAGGTGAAATTCCGCGCAACGGCAAATGGCGCCATATTTGGTAAGCCGGTGACTAATGAAGATGGAGTAACTTTTGATGGTGTCGATGCTGCTAAAAATCCCACGGGTGCCAATACCACAGATGGCACATTGAAAAGCATGACGCTGGTATCGGGCAACAATTATACGAAGCAGAGTCTTCCTGTTGATCCGAGCGGTGTGGTGTATGATTCCATTACGCGATTACCGGTCAGCGGTGCGACAGTCACGCTCAGCGGACCGGGTGGGTTTAGTGCGGCAACGCATCTTGTTGGCGGAACTGCAAGCGCAACCCAGGTGACCGGCGCAAACGGATATTATCAATTTCTCTTACTGGCAGGGGCACCTTCGGGAACATACACACTCACAATTACACCGCCATCCGGGTATATTCCCCTTCCGTCAGCCATAATACCGGCGACTGCAGGGCCATTCACTGTGCCCGGGTTATCCGGTGTATATGCCATACAGACACAAACGACTGCGCCCACCGGCTCCCAGACCACTACTTATTATTTTTCTTTTACCATGAGTGGATCCACAGCGGGGGTAGTCAACAACCATATTCCGATTGACCCCATCCTCGGCGGCGCGATTCTCACGACAAAGACAACGCCGCTGGTGAACGTCAAGCGCGGTGATCTTGTTCCTTACACTATCACTATGACTAATACACTGTCGGCAACACTTCCGAATATTGATGCGCGTGATGTTATCCCGCCGGGATTTAAATACCGCACTGGCAGTGGCACGCTCAACGGCGTGCGCACAGAACCGCTGGTTGCCGGAAGACAGTTGACTTGGCGCAACCTGACTTTCGCTGCCGCTGAGAAAAAGACATTTTTACTTATTTTGGTGGTTGGCTCCGGTGTTTCTGAAGGGGAATATACTAATCAGGCCTATGCGCTAAACAACACTGTGAATACGGCGGTATCTAATATCGCCACGGCGACAGTCCGCGTCGTTCCTGATCCGACATTTGATTGTTCCGAAATTATCGGCAAGGTATTTGATGATAAGAATGCCAATGGTTATCAGGATGAAGGCGAACCGGGCATCGCCAATGTGCGGCTTTCCACAGCTCGCGGGCTTCTTGTCACAACCGATGCCGAGGGACGTTTCCACATTCCCTGTCCGCAAATACCAAATGAAAATCGTGGTTCAAACTTTGTGATGAAACTCGATGACCGCACGCTGCCATCCGGCTATCGCGTTACGACGGAAAACCCGCGAGTGGTCAGGCTGACAAGAGGCAAGATGACGAAAATGAATTTCGGCGCGACGGTTCACCGCGTAATTCGGATAGATGTTAATGATGCCGCCTTTGAAAAGGATGGCACAAAGCTGCAAGACGAGTGGCAGGAGAAAATTGAGGAATTAGAAACGCAGTTGCGTGAGCGTTCCACCGTTGTGCGCATTGCCTATCGCATGGGCGCGGATTCAAAGAAGCTTGTGGATAGCCGGATCAAGGCGATTCGGGATATGCTGCAAAAAATTTGGAAAAAGGCGAAAGACTGCCCGCCGCTTGTTTTTGAAGAAGAGATCGTTGAGGTGCGATGAAGACAGCCGATTACAAATACAAACAATTTGCCGCGATAGCTTTGATTGTTGCTTTGGGCTTTATGCCGGATGAAGCGATACCGGCCTCAATTCGCGGAAAAATTGTGGATCGGTGCAGCACAATTGAACAAAATATGCCGTCTTGCTCCGAGAAGGAAATCGAAGTACTCGCGGAAGCTGCCGGTTTGAAGTCCAGTGATGTCCGCGTGATGCTTGAGGCGCAAAGGCCGGCTGCCACAAAAACTCCCACTATAGCAAAGGTGCTTCAGGATGAAAAGAAAACTCCGCTTTTTGAATCAGGCCGGGCGGTAATGACTGCCGCTGTCCATCAGGGACTTGATGCATTGATAAACGAGATTAAGGGGAAACGCAATATCAAAATTGAGGTCACCGGCCATACCGATAATCAGCGCATCAGCAAAAGACTGCAAAGTACATTTGCCAACAACAACGTGTTATCGGAGGCCCGCGCACTTGCGGTAGCCGGTTATCTGAAAAGTGAACTTAATCTGGAAGCAGGACAGATTGCCATTGATGGTAAAGGCGAGAGCAGTCCCATTGCAGATAATACAACGGAAGAGGGAAGGGCTGCCAACCGGCGTGTGTGGATTCTGGCCTGGTACGAGGAGCCGGAAAAACCCTTACCTAAAACAGAAGAAAAATCGCTTTGCGGCGATGCAGATATTAATGCCGCTATGCCGTTTAATGTTACAATTGACGGCGTTCCGGCAGGGCCGCAAAAAACTCGTGTGGAGGCCGACCGTCAGCGCTGTGCCGATGTGGCCCTCGAAAAGGCTGATATCCGCATCCACTATGATCCCATGGCCATAGCGCAGGCATTGAATATCTGGACAACTCCCAATGGCGCGTTGCGTGATGAGCCGGTTACTTTTTATACTTATTCCAATTATGCCTTCTGGATTAAACGAGCCGAGGTGCGGATATTTGAAAAAGGTAAAAACTCGCAGCAGGAGCCTTTCGCTATCGTGCCGGTGAGGATCAATGAAGCGGCGCTCTGGCAGCTGCCTGCCACAACTCCCGAAAATGTTTTCTTTTTGCTGCGCGTTTATGATGAAAAAGGTCGTTTTGACGAAACAGCGGCCAAGGAACTAAAATTCCTTACAACTCGCACGCCGTCCAAAGATGAAGAAAAAGCCTCCAGAGAAAAACTGATTGGCTACGGAGAAAATAGCCGTGTGCTGGCCAACATTCAAGCGCAGGGCGGCAGCATCACGGTTGACGGTGCGAAGATTAAAGAAGGGCAGAATGTTACCGCGCTGGGTCTGCCTGTTCCGGTTGACAAAAACGGCAAATTTGCGATTCGCCAGATAATGCCCGCGGGGCCGCATTCTGTTGAAGTGAGCGTCACCGACGCGAAGGGGCACGGCGTTATTTACCGGCGTAATATTTCGATCCCTGATAATGACTGGTTTTATATCGCCCTTGCCGATCTGACGGTAGGCCAAAACTCCACCTCGGGTCCGGCCAAGCTTGTCACAACCGATACCAGCGATTATTACGATAACAAAACGTATATTGACGGCCGTGGCGCTTTTTATCTTAAAGGTAAAATCAAGGGTGAATATCTGCTGACGGCATCGGCTGATACTCGCGAGCGTCCGCTGAAAGATCTTTTCAGCAATTTCGATGCCAAAGATCCCGGCTACTTACTGCGGCGCATTGACCCGGATATGTATTATCCGGTCTATGGCGATGACAGCACGATTGTGGATGATGCACCCACGCAAGGCAAGTTTTATGTCAAGCTGGAAAAAGGCGATTCTTCCATCATGTGGGGCAATTTTCAGACAACATGGACAGGCACGGAGCTAACCCAATACAATCGGGGTCTCTACGGCGCCAATCTTTTGCTTCGACCGGAAGCGACAACTAAATACGGCGAACGCAAAACTTTTGTGAACGCTTTTGCGGCTGAACCGGGGACGATCAGCTCGCGTGAAGAGTTCCGGGGTACAGGCGGCTCTCTTTACTATCTTCATCATTTGGATATTACGCAGGGATCGGAAAAGGTGTGGGTTGAAATCCGGGATAAAGATTCATTAATGGTTCTGGAACGACGCCAACTATCGCCTGCGCAGGATTACGATATAAATTATCTGCAGGGCAGGATCGTATTGCGGTCTCCGCTGCCGTCTGTCGCGGATGGCAGCGCGCTTGTGCAAACATCTGCCCTCAATGGCAATCCTGTCTTTTTAGTGGCAACTTATGAATATGTGCCGGGGATGTTTGCCGTCAATGATCTGGCTGTGGGCGGGCGGGCCACGCAATGGCTCAATGATTATATTCGTCTGGGACTTACCGTTTTTCGTCAGGGTGATGATCAATCTGCCCAGCGCCTGGAAGGCGCGGATTTAATCTTGCGCTACAAACCGGGAACTTACGTCAAGGGAGAAGTAGCACACTCTGTTGGCGCCGGTGTGGGAACTCAAACATCAATTACCGGAGGCTTTGGTTTTAATTCACAACAGGGAACCGACAATGATACTGCCAATGCCTGGCGCATCGAAAGCGCGCTGGATATAAGCGAGTTATGGGATGGCGGGAAAGGCAAACTGTCTTCCTACTGGCAGAATCGCCAGCGCGGGTTTTCCGGGCCGGGACAGATAGCGCTGGGCGGTGAACGCATGGAGCAGATAGGCGCTTTGGTCCAACTGCCCCTGGGTAAGCGCGTGACAGTTGATTTGAAATCCGATTATCGTGATTCGGACAGCCAGATATTTAGGGCTGCGGAAGGTTCTATTGGCTTCCTTGTGACGGACTCCGTCAAAGTTTCAGTAGGGGCACGCGCGGATGATCGCAAAGTAGCAGTGGCGAATGCCAGCCCTACACTATCTCAGGATGGGGATCGTACCGATGCCATCGTTCGTATTGATTACCGGCCGGTAGCCAAAAAGCAAACCGCGCCTGCCGCCGATGTTAAAGCCGTAGCTGATACCTCGAAAAAGCCTGTTCCGGTAGCCACAGAAGTTCAGTCTCCCGCTGGAATAGATAAAACAGTGATTGAGGCAGCCGGGCAACCCGTGACAGGTAAATCTCCTCCGGGAAATCAGACTTTGCCCGAAAATTCTACGGCGTCCGCACAAGCAACAGCGAAAGCTCCTGCAGCTACTACAGTAGCGGCGGAAGAGCCCGTTCAGCCTGCGCCTGCAACACCTAAAAAGAATGATGTTCCGCCTGCGGTACAATACGAACCTTGGGGGATTTTTACCTATGGCCAGAAGACAATAAATCATTCCGGCTCAAGGCAGGAAAATGACCGGGTTGGCGTTGGCGCGGATTGGCAGGCAACATCGCGCATCAAAATCGGTGGGGAGGTCTCCACCGGTGATGATGGTCTTGGCGGGAAACTAACAGGTGATTACCGCATAGGTGATCGCAGCAATGTTTATCTGACCTACGCCAATGAAACAGAAAGCCCCGACGTTGTGTCACGTGGCAGAGTTGGTACTCTTGTTTTCGGCAGTGGCTACAAGATGTCGGATCAGACGCGGATTTATACGGAATCTCGTCTGGTGAGCGGTGCCGGGCCCAACAGCCTGGTTCAGGCATTTGGCCTTGACCTGGCGCCGAATGATCGCTGGACTTTCGGCTTCAAAGGGGAGGCAGGTAAGGTCAGTGATGAAGTGTCTGGCGATTTAAAACGCTATGCCGGCGGGGTTTCTGCTGCTTACAAGTTTCAAAAAATTAAATATGCCACCGCTGTTGAGTATCGCCATGATGATGGAACATTGGAAATCCGTGATACATGGTTAATGAAGAATTCCTTGGGGTATCAGGTAACACCTTCGTGGCGTCTCATTGGTAAATTTAACTTCTCCCGCAGTTATTCTTCACTGGGATCATTTTATGATGGCAATTATACGGAGATAGTTACAGGTGCGGCATTACGTCCCATCACTAATGACCGCCTGAACATGCTCTTCAAATACACCTACCTGGAGAATGTGCCATCGGCGGGGCAATTAACACCAACCGCAATTGTTGCCGATTATTCGCAGCGCAGCCATGTGCTTTCCGTTGACGGGATTTATGATCTGGTGAAATGGCTTTCGATCGGCGCGAAATATGGATTGCGGATAGGAGAGCTGAAGATGAGCAAAACCGATGGTGAGTGGTTTTCCAGCAAAGCAGATCTGATTATTTTGCGGGCGGATTTGCATCTGGTGCGCGAATGGGATCTGCTTTTAGAAGGGCGCCGGTTAAAGGTTTATGAAGCTGATGATGAAAGAATGGGATTACTTCTCGGCATTTACCGTCATATCACCGGCAACTTCAAAATAGGCGCGGGATACAACTTCACCGACTTTTCCGATAATCTAACCGATCTATCCTACCGCAGCCACGGCTGGTTCGTCAACGCCATCGCTGCATTCTAATAACAAGTTGTTTTCAAATTAATGTTTGATAGCTACTTGGTATAAAGGAGTCATTCCGATGAAAAGTCATGCTGTGATCTTGCAGATTGAACAGGCAGAATATTTATGATATGAAAAAACCAACGATTTTAAGGCAGGATGATATATAAGGAGTAATAGTATGCGTCTTAACAATATTGCTGATATCGGAAAGTTAAGTGTTCCGGAAAAGATACTGCTTGTTGAGGATCTCTGGGACGAAATTGCCGCAGAATCATCTTTTATGCCTTTGCCTCAGAGCCATATAGAAGAATTGGACAGAAGATTAAAAAATTATGAAGCTAATCCAGGTAAGCTTCTGACGCTGGAAGAACTTCAGACAAGGATTGAGGGAAGGCAATGAGACTTCCCGTCCGTTTCCTGCCGGAAGTTGAGGAGGACGTAATTACCGGATATGCTTGGTACGAGTCGAAGTCCATCGGCCTTGGTGAGGATTTCTTACGAATATTTTATGCAGTTGCAGTTTCGCTATCTCGCAATCATCTTCTTTATCCAAAGGTTTATGGAGAGATCCGCCGGTGTCTTCTGCGAAGGTTTCCTTAGGCCATTTACTATAAAACAGAGATTGATCGGATTGCTGTACTCGGTCTTTTCCATTGTGCGCGAGATCCTCGCACCATTCACCTTAAATTACATGGTCGCAAGGACGAGAATAAATAATAATTTCCATTGTTGGATATAGGAGTATAGATATGATTGAAAATACCATCGAAGCATGGCACAAAATAATTAAAATGAAGGATGCAGCGGGGCTGGACAATATTCTTGCGGAAAATGTTGTCTTTCATTCACCGGTTGTTCATACGCCGCAAGAGGGGAAAGAGATAACCAAGCTCTATCTTGTTGCGGCTCTTTACGTTTTCAATAATGACAGCTTTAAGTATCTAAGAGAGGTCATTTCCGGTAACAACGCCTTTTTGGAATTCACCACGGTGATAGAGGGCATTACCGTCAATGGTGTGGATATGATTAGTTGGGGCGCTGACGGCAGGATTACCGATTTTAAAGTCATGATTCGCCCGCTAAAAGCCATCAATTTAATCCATCGCATGATGGGAGAGATGCTGCAAAAAATCAAACCGGTTTGAATTCAGAATAAAACAATCTTCAGTGGAAAGTTGTACATGGTAAATTTGGTATTTACTGCCTAATTGTGATATAGGATATTTAAATGAAAAAAACATTAACGAACTACATCGCTTGCCTCTCCAGGCCATTGATAGCCTTGATTATTCTACTGCTAATTATATTCGGGCATCGGCCGGCCTTCGCCATTTCTCTAACCGATAGCGCAAGCCCCGTTCCTGCCGCGGCAATGAAACTTGTCGGGTTTTGCGCTGATCCCAAAGCCGGGCTCGATGCTCAGGCCGTCGCCATTCTTGTGGATTATATCCTTGAGCCTAAAGCATATAAAGAAGGCGATCTCCCCAAAATCAAGGAAACACCCGGGGCATATTATGAATTTGATACCCGGATCAGCTTCTCCAGTTTCTTGCAATATGCCTACAGTAGTCAGGTGCCGGCAGCACTTACCAGCCCGGCTTCTTTGCGATATTCGCTATGGACCGGCCTTCCCGGCGAATTACAAAAAATGCCCGCCAGTTGGAAAATGGTGCCGCCGGCAGGTAAGCCGGTAATCATTTACGGCCTACAACACGATGGCATAACGCCCGACCTTACAACCGGTGTCTATTATGAATACGATCTGAAAAAAACAATCATCCTTCTCAATCACAAGGGAAGGCAGGTTTTTATTTCCATTTCCAAGCAGATCGATATATCCGATATCGGTAAAAAAGGCGTCATCCTGGGTAACGATGAAGATTGGAATTACTTTTATTCCGGCATACCCGGTTCAACCAAAGCCGGTCTGGGCTGGGTTAAATCTTATATCTATGATTTTTTTGCGGTGGGTATTTATGTTGAGTCAGGCCCTATGGTCAGATCCGGTAATTTTCAATGGATTCGGGCTGGCTGGTCCGGAGTCAATTTTGTTCAAACAAGTCACATCATTAAGGGAATGAAACGTAATGCCAAAAATTCAAAAACAATTCTGGAATCGCCAAAGTTGCCCGCCCCAAGCCAGATTGCCTCGATCTATAAAAAGCTTTCGTCCTTACCCCAAAATGATTTAGTGGAAAGATATACCGCCTTGCAGCAGGCCCGCAAGTCCCTCGCCATACTCAGCGGTAAAATTGACAAAAATGAAATAAAAAAACAAGATTCCTATGCCAACACTCCTAAAGAACAAATCATTGAAGAATTGATGCTGGAATATTTCAAGATTACCCTGGGCAAGTCGTCGCTGTTAGGGAAAAAAGTCGTTTCGGGAAATTAATACCAGGTCAAATCCCAGCGGAGAAAAGAAATATGGAGTGGGGTGTTGTTTTACTAATTCTTTTTGCGGCAGCGATGCATGCCAGTTGGAATGCCCTGGTCAAATCAGAGTCGGATAATTCCACGAACACCGCTTTAATTGTCGCGGGAAGCGCCATCATCGGTGTGGTATTTCTGCCTTTTGTTCCCTTACCGCTGCGGCCTTGCTGGCCGTATCTCGGAGCATCCGTTGTCATTCATATTGCTTATTTTAGCTTGTTATTACTTGCCTATAAAAAAGGAGACATGAGCCTTGTTTATCCGCTCATGCGTGGCCTGCCTCCGGTACTTACCGCCATTGCCGCATCTATTTTGCTTGCCGAGGCATTATCCTTACACGGATGGCTGGGGGTTGCGCTGGTTTCGAGCGGGGCTTTAATGCTTGCCGCAGACTTCCGCTTTTCCAAAGGTTTTCAGCTGATGCCGATTGCCCTGGCACTCTTAAACGCGATGGTGATTGTTATTTACACCCTGGTGGATGCTCAGGGCGCAAGGCTTTCCGGCAATGCCTTCAGTTACACCGGCTGGATGCTTTTCTTTCTGGCCTTGTTTTTCTTTATTGCAATTCCGATCATGGAAGGCCGTCAGGTGTTTTACCGGATGGCCAAGGATTGGAAAAAAAGTATTGTCGGTGGTGCCTTGACCTTTGCTTCTTACGGAATCGCGCTTTGGGCCATGACAGTGGCGCCGGTCGCGCTTGTTGCCGCTCTGCGCGAAACATCTATTCTTTTCGGCACGGTCTTATCCGTCTTCATCCTCAAAGAGCGCATCACCTGGATTCGCGGCTTTTCCATTGCCCTGATTGTTGCGGGAGCTGTTGCCATAAAGATATCCTGATACCAAGTTGCTATCAAACAGGAAACCCTACTTAGCTTCGCACGTGGGATAATTCGACTAGCGCTTCGAACTTCACTTTGTTCGTTTTCAGAGAGTCTCATTAAAGGTTAATTTAGCGGGCATAATACTGAGTAAGCTTTCAAAACCCCGCTGCGAGGCTGTGTCACAATTGACTTGTCCGTGCGAACATGAAATTGTAGGCCGCGTCGTGTGCCCTGCTTTTAGGGTAGACCGCACGCGGCGAAACAAATATCGCCGGGTCAGGTCATGTGCCCTTTAGGGTAGACCCGGCCTACATCGCATTCCCTCCATTAGACATTGCGACACAGTCTCGCAGCGGGGTTTTGAAAGTAACTTGGTATGAAGAATTAGTAGCAATGCCGCACTTTAATATCTATATTAATTTGCCTAAATTAATGTTGACTTTAGGATATTTTAGGCTAAACTGCTGATCAACGTAAAAAGAAACCGATGCCCATAATATTTCATCAACTTGTTATACGGGTGGAACAATGTTTAAGGGAATCTATGATGAACACAGTTCTTTAGTTGTGCAGACGCGACGAAGCGGCAATAATTACCCCCCCCCCCCCCCCCCCCCCCCCCCCCCTCTACTTCTATTCATCTTTTTTTATCTCTCACAACATTTCATCTACTCATGTTATTCTGTTTCCCCTATTCATTTTATTCTCTTTTTTTC
>Ga0114951_10004476_pt1 | contig 13595 bp, 8 predicted proteins | sample AM7aDNAmetaG_FD_88677 | JGI IMG/M metagenome (GOLD analysis project Ga0114951, IMG submission 88677) | Freshwater microbial communities from Finland to study Microbial Dark Matter (Phase II) - AM7a DNA metaG | ecosystem: Environmental > Aquatic > Freshwater > Lake | place: Finland: Lake Alinen...
CATCCCGCTCATGCAGATAGCCGGGGACATTTCCCCTGCTGTCATCTATGTGAATTTCCGCCAGTCCAGCACCTACATAGGCCAGAAATTCCTCTATCCCATTGACAAATATCTGGAGAAGGAGTCGGGAACAGATGTGCGTGACGGGCATCTCATGAGCACTGCGCAGTATGTGGAGGCATTGCGCAAGGGCTCCCGCTACAAGGCGAATGATTTCGAGGAACGCATCCCTCCCCAGTGCTGGAAGGTCATCCGCCGCGACTGCCCCTACGGCGAGGCATGCACCTATGTCAGGGAGTGGAAGGCGGCGCCTGCCGCCAAACACATGCATGTCTGGTGTCTGCCGCAGAGCCAGGGTGTGATCGCGCTGTTCTACCGCAAGGATCTCTTCGCGGAAGCAGGACTGCCGGACAGGGCGCCTGCGGACATGGACGAATTTCTGGAGTGGGCCCGGATGATCCACAATCCCAAGGAGGATGTCTATGGATTCAATATGGCCCTTAGCGAGACGGCGTGGTGTACTTTGAGCTTCCTATATTCATGTGGAGGAAGAGTCGTTGAAATGGATGCCCAGGGCAACTGGCGCTGCGTCTTCAACTCCCCCGAAGCCGTGAACGCGTATTATTACGTGGCTAGGCTGTTCCTGGAACCGTTTGAGAACAAGTTCGGCAAATTCGACGGAGTCGTCAATCTGGGTGAAAGCAACTCCACCATCCGCTATGCAATGTATTTTTCCTATATCGATCAGAGGGCATTTGAACAAATTGATCCAAACATTGTAAATTTCGGCCCGGTGCCGAAAGGCCCGACCGGCATCAGGGGCAGTGAGTTCAACTCGCCTATGTTCGGCATCTACGCCGGTTTCGACAAGGATGTCAGGATGCGCGACGCCGCGTGGGACTGGATGATGTTCTATGGCGGCAAGGAGGCGAAGCTCATCCAGGCGAAAGTCTATGTCGAGAACGGCCTTGGCCGTTTCATCCAGCCACGCCTTCTGGAGGAGGCAGGCTACCCTGAATTCATCAGCAAGGTTCCAGCCGGATGGGCGGAGGCTTCGGTTGAAGCTGTGAAGAACGGAGTTCCCGAGCCTTACGGACGCAACTGCCAGCTGGTCTACGACTACATGAACCACGCGATAGACCAGATCCGCACCGACAATGAAGTGAAACGTTGCATTGAGGCCAAGGACGAGGTTGGCGCCAAGAAGAGGATACAGGGAATACTGGACCAGCGCGTTGACATGGCGAACCAGAAAATGCTGAATGTCCTGCCTCCCGACGTCCGGAAGTTCCGGACACGGGTGGCCGCCGCCGCCACCATTTTCATCTTCTCTGTCTTCATCCTTGTATTGATCAAGGTGTTCAAGACTTTTTCAAAAAGCCTCATACGGAGCGATGATGACCGTGCACGCGGGGAATGGCAGTTCGGCCGCAATAAGATCGCATATCTGATCCTCCTTCCTGCCGTTCTCAGCATAGCTGTGTGGAGCTACTGGCCCCTCATGCGCGGTACAGTCATGGCATTCCAGAACTACAATGTGCGTGGTTTCAGCACGTGGACAGGATTTGAAAACTTTTCCACCGTCCTGTTCAACTATGAATTCTGGTACGCGCTCTACATATCTTTGAAATATACCATCCTGTTCATGACTTTCGGTTTCATAGCGCCGATTGTGCTTGCCTTCCTGCTGGCGGAAGTTCCCAGGGGCAAGATCCTTTTCAGGGTCATATACTATCTTCCTGCGACGCTGTCGGGCGTGGTAGTCATCTTCCTCTGGAAGGGATTCTACGGCCAGCACGGCATGATCAACCAGGTGCTCAACTTCGGGGTGCTTGCAATAAACTGGATGTTTGGCTCACATATCTCCGAGTTCAGCACGGTCTGGCTCAATTCGCCAGGCTTCGCCCTGCTTTTCTGCCTCCTGCCAACGATCTGGGCGGGGATGGGACCAGGCTGCCTCATCTATCTTGCGGCCCTCAAGGGGATTCCCGACGACCTCTACGAGGCGGCTGACATTGACGGCGCCGGCTCTGTGCAGAAAGCCTGGCACATAGCGATCCCGTCCATCAAGGCACTGATCTCTATAAACTTCATCGGCGCGGCAATCGGGTGCATGAAGAGCGGCAGCGAATTCGTTCTTGCAATGACCGGGGGCGGGCCATATGCGCCCTACGGGGAGACCGAAGTCATCGGGCTGCACATTTTCTGGGAGGCTTTCGGATATCTCAGGTTCGGAGTCGCCACGGCCATGGCATGGGTGCTCGGGGTCATGCTGATCGGCTTCACCGTATTTCAGCTGCAGAAACTCAGCAAAATGGAATTCAAGGCGGCAGGAGGAAAATGAAAAAGACCGGGCAATCGCCACGTTTCAATGTAGGAGCACCATGTGCTCTTGCGCTGTACCTTTGCAACTGCTGGAAGATTTCGTCTGTTCCGTGTTAAAACAATAAAAAATTTAAGGAAAACAAGACATGCCAGTAATCAGTGAAATAGGAAGCAGGAGCATCAAGGTCAGGCTTCTGTATGCAAGCATATATCTGCTCCTCTCCATCGGGGCTGCGACAATGATCTACCCGCTTATACTCATGCTTTCAGGCTCCGTGAAGAGCGACGCTGATTCCTGGTCGATCACACCGTATCCGGAGTTCTGGTTCGACGATCTCATCCTTTTCCAGAAATATGCTGAGACAAAGTACAACGGGCTCACCCAGGATGCGCAGCAGGCCTGGTGCAAGCCGGTCATGAGCTGGCGCACGGTTGAGAAGCCTGCGCAGGTCCCGTCCGGTCTGACCGGCGATTTCCGCAGCTGGCGCGCCACGATTCCAGCCGGGCGGCGGATCGTTGGAGAGATGACGGGGTTCGCCAAAAACCTCCGTTCCTACCGCAACTACATGTCCCTCAAATATGCCGACGACCTGGATGCCTACAATCTGGCCTCCAACCAGTTCTGCAGCGCATGGACCAATGTCAAGCCGCCGACCGTCTACATAGGACGCTACCGCAACCGCAATCTGCCGGAGGCGTTCCTCCAGGAAATCGCCAAGTGGAACGCGACTGTCTCCCCGGATGATCTGGATGTGGAAGGCGCCCGCGGCCATTACACCATGGGTTATCTGTATGGCATATATACAAGCCGGATCGAATCATACAACCAGGCGCACGGTACGGACTACAAATCCTACGGGGAGATTCCGTTTCCCGACCACGTTCCGTCCGGCCCGGAGCTCGTGCGCAAGGACTGGATAGCCTTTGTCTACAATGAGATCAAGCTGCCCAACATATGCCTCGACACATCGCTCGAACCCGCATTCCGCAGCTTCATCAGGGAACGGTATGACTCGATCACCACATTCAACAAGGAACACGGCACGAACCTGGCCGGCATGGATGAGATTCCGTTCCCGGTCAAGATTGACGATGCGCCCTATATGCGGCAGGAATTTGAAGCCTTCATCAAGTCGCCCAAGGACTGCCCGGTCGAATCCATCCGCATCTTCAGCGCCGACGAGATGTTCCAGGAATTCCTTCTGAAGCTCCACGGCGGCATTTCTCAAGGATATCCCGGGCTCGGCGCCGTAGCCGCAGCCACGGAGTGGGAGGACTGCTTCAACAACAGGAGCGCATTGCGACGGGAATTCACCGTGCGCAACTACTGGCAGGTGTTTGACTACCTGGCCATGCACGGCAATGGACTGCTGAACACCTTCATATACTGTTCGCTGGCCGTCCTCACTGCGCTCGCCGTCAATCCCCTGGCCGCCTATGCCCTGAGCCGTTTCAGACTGCCCGGCACCTACAAGATACTCCTCTTCTGCATGGCGACAATGGCGTTCCCCGGCGAAGTCACGATGATCCCTGGATTCCTCCTTCTCAAGAGGTTCCCGGTGTGGCCTATCCTTATAGGACTGGCGGTGACAATCACACTCTTCCTGATCCTGGAAAAATGCCTGCCGAAATGGAAGGAGAACTGGCGGTCCCTGCTCTCAATGGCCGCAGGCCTTGTCTCAGGTGCGATAATATTCCCCGCGCTCGCGCCGGACTATGTCACCGTCAGCCTGCTGAACACTTTTGCCGCGCTGGTGCTTCCTGGAATGGCGAACGGCTTCTCCATCTTCCTCCTGAAGGGCTTCTTCGACAGCATGCCGAAGGAGCTGTACGAGGCGGCGGAGATGGACGGCGCCGGAGAATGGACGAAGTTCTGGGCGCTTACGATGAACCTTTCCAAGCCGATTCTTGCGGTAATAGCCCTCGGAGCCTTCACGGGCGCATATTCGGCGTTCATGATGGCGCTGATCATAATACCGGACCAGAAGATGTGGACGATAATGGTGTGGATATTCCAGCTCCAGAGTGCCGGAGGACCGGTCGTCTACGCCTCGCTTGTAATCGCGGCCATCCCGACGTTCATCATATTCGTCCTATGCCAGAATGTGATCATGCAGGGCATTGTCGTGCCTACGGAAAAATGAGCGGCCAGGGGCAGCTCTGGAACATGATGACTGATGCGGCTGCAAGAAGAACATGTATGAAGGCGGGAGTCCGGGCAGGAAGGACCCCGGGAATGGTTCGCCGGGATGCTGGATATACCATGGAGGTAATTGCAAAAGTAGCTTGAGCCGAGGCAAAAGCAACGGAGGGCGGGTTTTCTTACCCGCCAAAAGGGAGAGACTCGCGGGTTGGAAAACCCGCGCTCCTTTAAAAAAAGGGAGAGACTCGCGGGTTGGAAAACCCGCGCTCCTTTAAAAAAAGGGAGAGACTCGCGGGTTGGAAAACCCGCGCTCCTTTAAAAAAAGGGAGAGATTCGCGGGTTGGAAAACCCGCGCTCCTTTAAAAAAAGGGAGAGATTCGCGGGTTGGAAAACCCGCGCTCCTTTAAAATTAGACTTTTGTAATCGGCTCCATAATACAATTTCAACGAACAAGGGAAAACCTAAAAATGAAAGGACAGAAACCTGTGTCATCAAAGAGAAAAATAGTGATGGTTGGCGGCGGCAGCTACAACTGGGGTCCGCGCCTGCTCTGCGATCTGGTCCAGACTCCGGAACTTGAAGGCTCGGAAGTCGTATTGCTGGACATTGTCCCGGCCGCGGCCAGGGAGATGAAGGCGGCGATAGACCGGATTTGCGCGGACAATCGCAAGAACTTCAGTTTTACAGCGACGAGCAATGAGGACAAGGCATTCAAGGATGCCGATTTTGTGCTCATCACCATTTCCACCGGCGGACTGGACATGATGCGGCATGACCTGGAAGTCCCCGAGCGCTATGGAATCTACCAGACCGTCGGCGATTCGGTAGGTCCCGGCGGCTGGTCGCGCCTGCTGCGCAACGTGCCCGTATTCGAGAAGATGGCCCGCAAGATAGAGAAGCTTGCGCCGCACGCCGTAGTCCTGAACTACACCAATCCGATGGCCGGGCTAACAGGGGCGATCTGTGCGGTGTCACGCCTGAGGACCGTCGGCCTGTGCCATGGGGTGATGGGTACCCTCGCGTATCTGGCCAGGATACTGGGAGTGGAGGAGAAGGACTTGTCCGTAAGATACGGCGGAGTAAACCATTTCTTCTGGATACTTGATTTCATGGCCAAGGGGGAAGCCGGATATCCTCTGCTTCGCAAGAAGCTTGGATCTTCGACATTGTTGAAGTTTGACAAGGCGAGCAAGGATCCCGCCGGTTTTTCCGACAACAACCATGAGCTGTTCGCCGAAATATTCGAGCATTACGGCTATCTGACCTATTCCGCCGACAGGCACACGAGCGAATTTTTCACCGCATATCTGACCGACCATAAGATGCTCGAGAAATTCAAGCTGAAACGTACATCTGTCGAAGAGAGGCGGAAGGGGGTTGAAGAATCAAGGAAGCTTGCGCTCGACATGCGTTCTGGGAAGGAGAAAATGATGCCGCGCAGCCGGGAGACCGCAGTCGACATAATGAAGGCGCGGGTGACGAATACCCCCTTCATAGACGTGGTCAACCTTCCCAATGTCGGCCAGATCGACAATCTGCCCCGTGGCGCGGTTGTGGAGACGCTTGGCCTCGTTGACTCCTCCGGATTCGCGCCGATAGGCATCGGCCTGATGCCGGAGATATTGCGCGGGCTGACAGAAGTCCACTGCCAGATCCAGAAAATGACACTGGAGGCGGCATTGACCGGCAATAAAAAGCTGGCGCTGGAGGCGTTGACCCTGGATCCCCTCTGTGCGAGACTCGCACCGTCCCAGATCCGCAGGATGGGGCTGGAACTGATGGCCGCAACAGCGGAATGGCTTCCCCAGTTCAAGGAGAATTAGGAGCCCATGCCCAGCAGGAAGACATATGAAATAGGAATGATCCTGTCGATTACAGGTCTCTACTTCTTTTCATTTTTTCAGCGCATTGCCGTGCCCGGATCGATCTTCAATGACATACAGACCGAGTTCGTAATCTCTGCTTCCGACGTGACGCGACTAAGTGCGATTTATCTGTTTGTGTATGCCTCGATGCAACCTTTTGCTGGATACATGGCCGACAGGTTCGGCGGGATAAAGGTTGTCATTGCAAGTGGAATAGTCCTCTGCATTGGATCTGCCTGGTTCCCGCTGTCGCATGGCGAGTGGGGGCTTTACATGAGCAGGGCGCTGGTGGGCTTTGGTGGCAGCACCATGTACTTATGCATGGTGAAGGAGACGGACCATTATTTTGGCGGAAGGAATTTCGCTCCGGTCTTCGGGATCCTCTGCCTGTTGGGCTATGCAGGAGGTCTTGCTGGTACCAGGCCGTTCCGGATGCTGGTCGAATGTGTCGGGTGGAGAAATTCCTGCCTCTTCGCCGCAGGCGCCACATTTGCAATATTGTTGTGCGCCTGGATGATGATGCGCAGACTTGGCCGCGAGGATGAGGTGAAGAAGCAGGAGCATATATTGCACAGCATGCTGGGTGTGCTGAAGAACAGGCTCATTTATCCGATACTGATCACTGTCCCAATCTGTTTTTCAATATACTTGAGCATCCAGGCTACTATCGGTTCGAAATTTCTTGTGGATTTTTGCGGGATGACTCCTCTGGCCTCTTCAAGCTATACGTTCATAATGATGCTTTTTACCATGGCAATGATGTTCTTTTCCGGAGTGGCAAGCAGGATGCTTGGCAACAGGAGAAAGTTTTTCGTCATATTCAACGGGGCAAGCACCATGCTGGCAATGGCTATGATCCTGTCGGGGATAATCTTCAAGTTGCCTCCGCCATTCTTTCTTGTCGCCTTCATCATGTCGGCAATGGCTGCAGGCTGCACGCCTGTGAACGCGGCGTTCATGAGGGAGATAAATCCTCCGGGGAAGGTTGCCATATCTATTGGCATCTACAATACCGCCGCGTATGCCATGGTGGCTATAATGTCGCAGGTCATCGGGGTGATCCTTGACATCTTCAATGACAGGGTTGTCGTTACCGCGAACTCCAAGATCTATCCGCCCTCGGCGTACATGTCCCTGTTCGGAACATTCCTGGTGCTTTCGGTGATCGCCTTTGCCGCATCTTTCCACATACGTGAGACACATGGCAGGAATATCAGCGAATCAGTAGCATGACATATGACACATAACATATAAGGAGATTATTTTTATGGAGAAGAAGCTGTACTATGGAATCGGCCACAGACGGATAACCCCCGAGGTTCCCATTTCACTTGCTGGCTATTTCAACATCCGCATGTGGGAGACCGTCGCCGACGACATCGAAGTCAGGGCATTGGTCTTAAAGCAGGGCAGGAAGTATTCTGCAGTTGTCCAGTTCGATCTGCTCACCGTGTCCCAGGAACTGATGGAGGCCTTTTGCGGGGAGATTGCCGATCAGAAAGTCATCACCCGCAGGAACCTGATTGCGACAGCCACACATTCGCACACCGCGCCGCATGTTCTTTCCATCCGGCCGGGCAGCCATCCCGGCTATGTTCCGTTTGTGGCGAAAAAAGCTGCCGAGGCTCTGCGTGAGGCGATGGATCACATGGTTCCCGGAGAACTGTTTACCGGCCTCACAAGGGACGACCGCTTCTGTTTAAACCGCCGGTATTGGATGAAGGACGGAGTTGTTGTCACCAATCCGGGGAAGCTGAACCCTGAGATATCCCGTCCCGAAGGCGAAGTCGACTATGAAATCCCCCTCATTGGGATAAAGTCGGAAGGGCAGCTGAAGGTACTCATTGCAAACATCGTCAACCATACCGACACCATTGGCAATTCCAACGTTTCGGCTGACTGGCCAGGATTCCTCATCCGCCGGCTTGAAGGGAAGCTCGGAACCGCATCGATGGTCATGCCTCTGATAGGCGCCTCAGGCAATATCAACCATTTCGACGTGTACAGCGACAGGGATCAGACATCCTATGGAGAGGCGCAGATAATAGGCTGCGGATATGCCGAGACAATTGAGAAGGCTCTTCCCGGCCTGCATGCGGTAGGCAGCTTCAAGCTTGATACGAGGAGTCTGGAGATTGTGTGCGGAGCCCGCGAAGTTCCGGAGGATGAAATATCCGAGGCCAGGGCCATCGTGGAGAAATTCAAGGATGCTCCAGATCCTGGAGTCGGAGCAAATCTGACTTCCGAGGACTTGTCCAGGAAGACGCCGGTCGCGTTGAAGTATTTTGCAAAGGGTCTGCTCGCCATCGCCGACAACAAGGAGCCGGTGAAATTCAATCTGGTAGGGATCTTCCTTGGCAAATGCTGCATTGTGTCCCTTCCAAGCGAGCCGTTCGTCGAGATCGGACTGCAAATCAAAAAAGGAATTTTCCACCAGTATAACACATTGGTGGCATCCCATTCCAACGGCACGGGGAATCTGCGGATTGGCGGAGGATACATACCCAATCCATGGAACTACGGACGCGGAGGCTACGAGACTACTCCCCGTTCAAATCCGTTTTCGGTAAGGACGGCGGACAGCCTCATCGCCGCATGGCGGAAAATGGCGAAGACCAGGGATTAGAGACTCTCGGCGTTTACAGCAAAGGCTTGGAGGCGTGCCGACGAGTTATTTAAATCTCTTGTCGCCACCAGTTGTCTGTTTGCTGTCTCCGCCAGCACCTTTGGGGAGAACGGAGAGAAGGTGTGTTCGGATATTGTTTAATGCGTTTCATATATATATAACATGGAGATCAAGGACAAATGCTGAAGAATTCAATGCTAGATGTCTGCATCGTCGGAGGAGGAATGATAACGAATGATCTTATTCTTCCCTCCGTATATCACTTGCAGAGAACCGGTGTCGTAGGAAGGATAAAGGTCTGCGCGTTGAACAACGCACCCCTCAGGGAGCTGAAGAAAAACCCCGAGTTGCTGGAGGCCTTCCCCGGACAGGATTTCGAGGCCTATCCGTCGCTCGAGAATCCGCCCGACAAGAATTTCCCCGATCTCTTCAGGAAAGTCCTCGCGGAAATGCCTGAACGCCAGGCGGTTATAGTTGCGGTGCCCGACCAGTTCCACTATGAAATTGTCATGGAGGCGCTGAGATGCGATCAGCATGTGCTCTGCGTAAAGCCGCTTGTGCTCAAATACGCGCAGGCCGTCGAGATAGAAAAGCTGGCATTGGAAAAGGGGCTTTTTGTCGGGGTCGAATACCACAAGCGCTTCGAGCGGCGCGCACTTGTGGCGAAAAGAGAATACGCCCGGGGGCGCTTTGGAGAGTTCACTATGGGGGAGGCGAAGCTGATCGAGCCATATTACTACCGCCATTCGAATTTCCAGAACTGGTTCACTGCGGATCAGACCGATCCCTTCGTCTACGTCGGATGCCATTACGTGGACCTTGTGTATTTCATCACCGGCCTGAAGCCCTCGGAGGTGTCGGTTTCAGGAATCAAAGGCAGGTTCCCGAACGGAAAAGAAGGCTACATGTGGGCCAACGGAAGAGTGCGCTACGAGAACGGAGCCCTGCTTTCTGTGACCGACGGGCTGGGATACCCCGATGCGGGCGCCGGAAGCAACGACCAGGGACTTCTGATGTACTGCGAGGGGAAGGGCAGGACTGGAATGATCCAGCACAATGATCAGGATAGGGGCGTGCGCCACTGCTACCTGGAAGGCACCGGCTCGCTGTACAATTATGTGAGCCCTGACTTCTACAGGATCGTCCCGTGGGATGGAGAGGGTTTCAGACCGATAGGCTATGGCTATGATTCCGTAGCGGCAAGCATCGAGAGGATGCACAAGATTGAAACGGAATGCAGGGGGCTTGAAGCCTCGGCATCCCTGAAGTGCCGCAGAAAACTTATCAGGGAGACGGATGAAAGAGGGATTATCGCAACTCCTGCAAACAGCAGCATCAACGAGCTGGTGGTCGAGGCCGCAAGAATGTCCATCTTGAACGATGGCGAATGGGTCAGGATCGTCTACGGAAAAAATCCGGCGGTGAAATTGAAGAACGGCAAATAAGCAAATTAACAAATTAACCATAAGGAGCAAGAAAATGGCAACATACGATTTGACGCCTGTCGAAGTGAAGAAGGTCAATACAAGGTTCCGTCGCATCAAGACGAAGATTCCGGTTCCCGAGTCTCTTCCGATATTCGAGGAGCTCGGAAAGTCAGAACCCAGATCAATGGCCGGCCAGCCTCCCATAGTCTGGCACAAGGCGGAAGGATCCAGCGTCTACGACAAATGGGGCAACAAATGGATAGACTGGTCCTCGGGCGTTCTGATTGCAAATGCCGGACACGGCCGCAGCGAAATATGCGGCAAACTGAAAGAGATAATTGATCAGGGCCTGCTGTCGACATATGTCTTCGTCCACGAGGGGCGCATGGAACTGACGCGCGAACTGAGAATGATCTCGCCGGATCCGGGAAACTACATGGTCTTTCTTCTCAGCACCGGCAGCGAGGCCACCGAGAATTGCATAAAGCTCGCGAAAACATACGGCCTCGAAAAACACGGGCCGAAAAAAAATATCGTTGTAAGCTTTGGAAACGCCTTCCATGGACGTACCATGGGAGCGCAGCTGGCCGGCGGAATGCCGAGGCTGAAGAAATGGATCGGCGATCTGGATCCGTCTTTTATACAGGTTCCCTTTCCCGACGGATACAAGAACGAGGATACCTCATTTGATCTTTTTCTGAAAACGCTCAAGGCCAAAGGCGTGGAGCCCAAAAATATCTGCGGAGCGATCTCGGAATCCTACCAGGGTGTCGGCCCGGACTTCTTCCCCGTGGAGTACGCCAAAAAGCTCGAATCCTTCTGCCGCGAGCACGACATCGTTCTCGTAATGGACGAAGTGCAGTCCGGCTTCGGCCGCACCGGCAAGATGTTCGCATACCAGCACTACGGGATAAAGCCGGATCTTGTCGCATGCGGCAAAGGTATAACTTCATCTCTGCCTCTTTCGGCGGTAATCGGGCGTTCCGACGTGATGTCGCTATATCCCCCAGGATCGATGACATCGACGCATTCTGCTTCGCCGCTCTGCGTCGCCAGCGCGCTCGAGAGCTTGAGAATCATCAGAGAGGAAAAACTCGTTGAGCATTCCGCTAAAATGGGTGAAATCCTGAATCCCGCCCTGGAGAAGATATGTGAAAAACATTCGAAGTTTCTCGGCTGTCTCCATGGGAAAGGCCTCGTTGCCGGAATACAGGTTGTGAAACCGGGAACAAAGACGCCGGACCCCGATATGGCGACCAGGATCAATCTGGCCTGCTTCCAGAAGGGACTTCTTATGTTCGCTCCTGTCGGAATCGCAGGCGAGTGCGTCAAGATCGCCCCGCCTCTCTGCATCACGGAGGATGCCCTGAGGGAGTCCATCGGGGTGTTCGAGGAAACGATCGAGGAACTGTCATAGGGCTCGTGCGAGGCAGGAGAGGAAAACCGACATCCGCTGTCCCCATGATACGAGGCCAATGGCCAAGTGAAACAGTTATCCGAAATTTGAAAATGTTGGCAATTCATATGCCTTTGTGGAATAGGGATTGAAAATGATTTTAACGTGTCGAATTGAAATAGGAGCTAAATAAATACATGGAACCATCTGCAATTGAACGGCTCAAGGGGGCGCAACCTTTTTTCTGGGGTAATCCAGGATGCAGGCATGCGCCGGAATGCCTTGAATCGCTTCCTTTGAAATTCGAAGACATCCTGGATGCAGAAAAACGACTGCAGCGTTTCGCACCTCTGCTGGCTGAATGTTTTCCTGACCTGGATGCGAGTGGCGGCATCATTGAATCAAAGCTGGTCAAATGCCATAAACTCGCGTCATGGATCGCCCGCGAGGACGGAATTGACGGGTTGTCAAATGTGTATGTCAAGGCAGACCATGCCCTTCCGGTTGCCGGTTCCATAAAGGCGCGCGGAGGAATTTATGCCGTACTACACTTTGCCGAAAGGGTTGCCAGGGAGTCGGCGCTCATGGACGATGGCCTCGACTACCGTCAGCTTCTGGATCCGAAATTCCGCAGGATATTCGGAGAATATGAACTCTCTGTGGGCAGCACCGGGAATCTCGGCCTGAGCATAGGCATAATGGGTTCCGCTCTGGGATTCCGTGTCACCGTCCACATGTCCAAAGAGGCGAAGGACTGGAAGAAGGAACGCCTTCGCAAGCGTGGTGTAGACGTGGTCGAACATGCGTCCGACTACACGGCGGCATGCGTCATGGCGCGCCAGCTCGCCGATGGAAATCCCAAGATCCACTTCATAGACGACGAGAACTCGGTGGAACTTTTTCTGGGATACAGTGTCGCGCTCCTGCGTCTGAGGAAGCAGTTTGCTGATGCCGGAATAAGGGTGGATGCCGGGCATCCGGTCTTTTTCTATCTGCCCTGCGGTGTAGGAGGCGCACCGGGTGGAATAACTTTTGCTGCACGGCATGTCTTCGGCGACTTTGCACACTGCTTCTTCATCGAACCCGTGCAGGCACCATGCATGGCTGCCGGGCTTATCACAGGAAAACATTCCGACATCAGTATCTACGATTTCGGACTGACTCTCAAGACGGATGCGGATGGCCTGGCGGTTTCCTGTCCGTCCCGCTTCGTGGGTAAACTTATGGAGCCGCTGCTGAGCGCCTGCATAACTTTGACCGACAAAGATATGTACCGCTATCTCTTGGCAATGTATGAAACGGAGGACATGGAGGTCGAAACTTCCTCATCCTCCGCGTGTGGAGGCCCGAAAATGCTCTACCGGACAAATGAAGGCATTGAATTCATTAAAAGCAGGGGGCTACAGGCCAGTCCAGGCGCAGCCACCCACATTTTCTGGACAACCGGAGGGCTTTTCGTTCCAGCCGAACAGCATGCTGCATATCGTGCAATGGCAAGGCGAATATGAGCTTTGGTTTGGCGGAGTTTCGACTTTTCATTGATAATTTTTTAGAAAACAGTTGCGTCTTTAAGACAGCCCCCGCCCGATACAGCCTTGCGCATTTTGACAAGTTCTTTCTTTAAAGGGTGACAGCTGCATTCGTCATGCAGAATTTCCAAGACAGGCACAGTAGGTATGCCGCTAGTCAGCATCTGTGCGAACTTTGCGAAAAACTCGATCTGCGCCTTCAACATTTTCATCACCATTTTCGTCTCCTTCATTGTTATATTTTTTCTTGATGCGCCACCACGGCTCATCGCTTCATGTCTTAA
>Ga0114951_10004477_pt1 | contig 13595 bp, 6 predicted proteins | sample AM7aDNAmetaG_FD_88677 | JGI IMG/M metagenome (GOLD analysis project Ga0114951, IMG submission 88677) | Freshwater microbial communities from Finland to study Microbial Dark Matter (Phase II) - AM7a DNA metaG | ecosystem: Environmental > Aquatic > Freshwater > Lake | place: Finland: Lake Alinen...
CAAAGAAATCAGAAAATCTATTTTCTGGTTTTTCTCTTTTAAGCAATTACTAATTCAGAAAAATTTTTACCAATGATGACATCAATAGAAGTTATTATTCCTGTCACCACACCAGTTAATAATGTTATAAATCCTGTTGTTCCAGGAAATGTTGTCACCGCCATATATGTTGATAAATTAGGTAACCATACATTTTTCAAATAATAGTTCAACATAAATTTAACACATAGAAAGAACTTGTGTATTAATATTTTAATCGTTTTTATTATTAAAGTTGGTAAACAAACAGTTACCATATCAATAATTTTTAAAATTGTATTTATTGTATTTCCAGGTGATTTGTTTGTTTTTAATTCTTTAAAATCTTTTTTCACTTTTGGTGCGCTGCTTTTACCTCCAAAGTTATTTATTCCTAATCCATTTAGAATATCTACAAAAATCGTATTAAGAGTTCCGCCAAGTTTTGTGATCATTGTAGGTATACTACTAAGAAATTTAGTAACATCACTTAAAACACCTGCTACGTTTAAAGAAACAAGTTTTTTTATCAAAGTTAAGAATTGTTTAATAATTTTAAGTATCAAATTGACAGGAAATAATACAATTTGTTTAATGAATTCGACCAAAGTTAAAATACTTGTAACCTTACCAGGTATGAAATCTTTATTCTTTCCTAAATTTAAAGGAGGAGGTGATACTGTCGGTATGTCAGGTGTTTCAATTTCATCAGGATATCGAATGAGATTTTTAAATGTTGAATTATTCAGAAGGTTACAATCTTGAAAATGTTGAAAAATATCAGAATATATTTTTACAATAGATTGAAAATCCCCTAATCTTGTTTTATCAGAATTATCAATATTAAACATAAAATCAAAAGCGACAATATCAAAATCCGATATATTTTTATAAAAACCTAAATTAAATAAATCTAAACTATATTTAAATAAATCTTTTATAGTTATACTATTGATTGTGTAATTTTTCCAATCTCTAAAATTATCACTACAAGATTTAATATATTGTTTTAAAGAACTATACACAATTGTGGTTGTGTTATAACTGTCATTGATATTGTCTTTGTAGGAATCAATCCAATTAATGAGACCAGTTACAAAATCACCATTTTGTAATAAATTAGATTTTACTATAGTATCAACCAAAAATCTTTTGGTGTCCTCGATTGTGTGAGTTTGTAATTTTTCACCTCCTATTGTAGTTGATTCTGTATAAGAATCAGGTATATTTATAGATAACAAATCATTAAAAAAGGTGAATGGTGATGTTTGTGTAGTTCCAGAAAAAGTATATGGACATATCTGTATATTAGATTTTTTGGTCTTTTTAATTTGTTCCCATTTATTTAAAAAATTTTGTTCATTAAAAGATGTATTACCTGAAGCATCTTCTGGAAATTCTTCAAATTGATCTAAATAATTATTAGTTGTTATTGTGCCTGGTGTAGGTTCTTTTAAATCAACAGTCACGATTTTTAAATCTGGTTCTTGAATATTAGGTATAATTTTTTTAAGTTCTTTAAAAGGATTTAATAATAAACTTGCTAAATCTAAATCTACAGTTTTGTTACCAACTTTAATATTACTCAAATCAAAAATATTAACTTTACCTTTATCTCCAAATTTATGTTTTGGTAAACTTGCGGTTTGTTTATAAGAATCGTTTCCAGGAATGACAGGTTTTTTCCCAGTAGGTCCTAAAAACGGCATCGGTATTGGTGGTATATCAAAGTTTACTGATTTGGTTGGTTCTACGATTTTTTCATTGATAAAACCAGGTAAATCTGTGATCATTTTTTTGAACTTCGTCAACATATCTTTTAATGCTTTGATATTCTTCTGTTGATCTTTCATGTCTTTTGAAAATTTGATACCGTTCGCAAAAGCAATACCAGGTGGATTTATTGTTGCTGGTGTTGAACAATATGTCATTGAGGCAATATCTAACGGTGTTTTAATTAAAACCGTATAGTTTAATTTAAATAAACATTCTACAAATTGTACAATTTGTTCTAGAAGGAAACCAAAAATTTTAATGAAAATTCTAACGATAGCATCTATTATAGACTTTACTCCACCAGAAGATATATGTTGAGGTTTACCATTAGAGTCTAAAATATTTCCGTCTACATCAGGAATTTTTGGTTTAATTTTTGCAATTTCAGCATCTGACATTCTTGAACATCCATTAAGATTGCATTTTGTGAATAAAAAACATTCAGCAGCATTGTCAAAAAAACTGTTATCTACTGTAATACCTACTGGTCCATATATGTTTGGTTTTTTATCAAGAACACCGTCACCGAATTTAAAAGTTTTTGTAGGCACAGATAATTTTTTATCTGTATATATTTTTTTACAAAAGACCTAAATCGAATGAATTTCTATTTTTTTCCAACCAATAAAAAATATCGAAGAATTCGATAACATCTTGTCCAGATAAAAATAATTGATAATCACCACCTCGGTTATTATAATCAACAAGGTCAAAACCTTTTTCGATAAGTATGTTTTTAAATCGTTCTTTCTGAATACCAAAATTATTCAATATTTCCCTAAAAGTTTTTGTGATATCAACTCTTTTCTCGGCTGTACCGTATTGTTCGTATTTATCCTTATAGTCTGAAATAAACGGAAGATTAGACCAGAAAAAAGTGAAGGAATAGACATCGGTTATGTCAATTTCGAAAAATTTACCATATTCGGTTTCGTCTAAATTTTCATTAAATTTTTTAATATACTTCATGTAAAAGTATATATCATTTAAAATTTTTGGAAGTTTTTAATTTCTTTAAAATCTCTTTTTCTTCTTCAGTCACAGATTTTGGAATTTGTGCATCTATTTTAATTAAAAGATCACCTCTATATCCTGAATTATAATGAGGAATACCTTTTCCTTTTACTTTTAAAATTTTACCGACAGGTGTACCAGGATCAATATTAATTCTAATTTTACCCTCGATAGTATCTATTTCCGAAGGACTGCCTAATATCAAATCTATAAGACTAACTTTATGAGTATAGTGTAAATCTGAATCTTGTCTTTCGAATTTTGAATGTGGTATTTCTTCTATCAATATCATCAAATCACCATTTATACCATCTTTAACAGAATTTCCCTTACCTGGCATAGAAAGAGTCATTCCATCTAAAATACCAGCTGGCATATCGATATCAATTATTTCATCTTTTGGTATAGTTCCGATTCCTTTACAATATATACATTTATCTTTTATAATTTTTCCTTCACCATTACAAGTATGACAAGTTGTTTGAGTTCTTATATGTCCGATTGGAGTTTGTTGTGACTGTATTAAAGTACCAGAACCACCGCATGTAGTACAAGATATCGTTTTACCATCTTTAGAACCTGTGCCTTTACATTTTTCACATTCTGTTTGTTTTGAAATTTTTACTTTCTTTTTACATCCTCTGATGATTTCCTCTAATGTAAGTTTAACTTTAATTCTGATGTTTTGTCCTTTTCTAACTCTTTGTTTTTGTTCTCCGAAGCCGTGAAAGAAATCTCCAAAAGGATTTTGGTTCCTAAAGATTTCATTAATATCAAAACCAAAACCTCCAAAACCTTGTTGAGGGTCTGAAGTTCCAAATTGATCATATCTCTGTTTTTTCTCTGGATTGGATAATACACTATAAGCTTCGTTTAAATCTTTGAATTCGGCTTCATCTCCACCTTTATCAGGATGATGTTCTTTAGCTTTTTTTCTATAAGCTGATTTTATTTCCACTTCTGTCGAATTTTTATCAATTCCTAATATTTCATAATAATCTTTAGCCATACTTTTAAATTGTTACTATTACTTTTGAATGTCTGATAACTTTACCATTAAGAATATATCCTTTTTGAATAACTTTATAAACATGATTTTCTGGATATTTATTTTTTTTAATCGTAGATATAGCTTCATGAAAATCGGTATCGAATTTTTTACCGAGACAATCTATTTCAGATACTCCATTATTGAATAAAAATCCTTTTAATTGATTATATATTAATTCTATTCCATCAGTATTGAATTTGATGGATCTTTCGAAATTGTCTATTATCGGTAATATTTCTAGAATTAATTTTTCATTATAAAGATTAATTCTTTCTGAATTTTCTTTCTGAATTCTTTTTCTATAATTTTCAAATTCTGCATAAAGACGTAAATACTTATCATTAAGTATTTTCAATTCTTGTTCAGTGTCAATAATTTTTTCTTCCATTTATAATAGTTTTTGTTGAATGTATCAAAAATTGAGCCAAAAGTTTAAAAATGTCATTTTGACAATTTTATATATAGAGCAAATGAACAACCAAATTAAAATTCGGTTTTAGAAACTGAATGTTTCCTCTTTTTAGACGTTTCATCGATTGTGCCCAGGTCGGGTCTTATTTTATCTCCGCGTCCGTAATCAGTCGTTCCAACTGATATATTTTCTAATCTATATCCTTCATTAAGGATATTTATAGCTGCATTTTTATCTCTATCATGATTTGTTCCACATTTTGGACAAATCCATTCTCTGTCTTTAAGAGTCAAATCTTGTTTAATCCAACCACACACAGAGCAAGTCTTACTAGAAGGAAAGAATCTATCGATATGAATAACTTGTTTATCGTTCCATAAAGATTTATAGGTTAAGGTAGTAATGAAAGTTGACCAACAAACATCACTTATTGCTTTTGCTAGTTTATGATTTTTCATCATTCCCTTGACATTCAAGTCTTCAAGGTAGATTATATCAAAGTTTTTAATCAAATCACAAGTAGTTTTATGAATCAAATCTATTCTAGAGTTAGTTATTTTTTCATAGATTCTAGCAACCCTTAAACGTTTCCTTTCATACCTTTTACTTCCTTTTGTTTTTCTTGACAGAGATTTTTGATTCAATCTTAAAATTCTTTCATAGTGTTTGATAAATCTGGGGTTCTTGATTTTCGTTCCATCAGACAACACTAAGAAATCTTTTAATCCCAAATCGATTCCTATTGATTTATTTGTTTTCTCAACTGGTGTAAATTCTTTTTCTGTAAGTATAGATACAAAATATTTACCAGTTGGTGTTTTAGATATAGTAGCTTTTTTGATTTTTCCTTTTATTTGCCTTTCCATTATTATTTTAATTCCTTCATTAAATTTAATTACTATCAATTTATCATTTTCAATTTTAACATCTTGTGGTATAGTATAAGAATTTCTGTTTTTCTTTGATTTAAAATTTGGGAATTTTGCTCTTTTGTTAAAAAAATTTTGATAAGATTGATCTAAACATTTTAAAGAGTATTGTAAGGATTGAGCACAAATCTCATATAACCAATCGTTATTTTTCTTTATTTTTGTTAATTCAGCAGCTTGGTCATAATAATTTAAAGATTTTCTATTATTTAGATATTCTTCTTTCCTTTTATTTAAGAAATAGTTATAAATCCATCGCACCGAACCAAAGTGTTTGTTCAATAACGTTTTTTGTTCCTCTGTTGGATTTAATCTAAATTTATATGAATACTTAATTATTTTCAATTATACAATTTTATCTTTTTTGTATAATTATATATTAAATAAAAAATGTCACTTTTTTTTATTTTTCTAATTGTTTTATGACTTTAAATTTTTTATATATATAAAAAAAAATAAGAACAGATGTCTCAAAATAATGAACAAAGAAATACTTTTGTAAGCTTGGCTGAAGAAATATCAATTTTAAATGCTAATAACGTTGAGGTTTTAACTAAGATGAATGATGTTGTCACCAGTAATGATGCAACAGTACAAATCAACTATTTAAATACTAATAGTAGTACAACAACTTACAATTTACCAACAATAAATTATGTTCAATCAGAAATTAACACTTTGAATAATAATTATAATCGACTATTTTCTCTAAATGATAATTCTGTTCACTTATTTCAAGGAGATTCGACTAAAAAATTATATATAGTAGATTTAAATCGTGAGCCTAATGCTATAAGTACTTTAAATGTTGTTTCTAGATTTACACCAGTTGATAATTGGTTTTTCGAATCCTTATTTAATCCTCTTTTAACAGTGAAGATAGATTTGTCTTCTCAAGTGGATTTAAATGTTGAAAAAGTTTTGTCTAGAAGATATATGATTAATTTTGATAAAACTGGCGGAGGTTTATCTACTCAGGGTCAAATTTCATATAATAGTTTTAATTCACAATTTTTAAATAAGAATAATTTTACAATTGAAAGTTTTTTACAATGGTTAACAAATCCAACAAATACTGGTGTTATCAACAATACTGTACCAACTTATGATGAACAATTGTTTGAATTTGATGCAAACACAACAGATTATTTCGGATATTATACCGTTTTAAAGCAAGTTACGGATACTGTTAATAATAAATTATGGTATATATTAGATAATATCAATATTTATGACAACACAGGAAAAATTGCTGGTCAACTTAAACAAGGAGATGAAGTTATTTTGAACAGAAAAACAAAAATCGGTAATATAGCTATTAATTTTTCTAATACAAGATGGATAATTAAAGAGCTCAGTACTGCTCAATCGAATGGTTTTAGTCTTAATTTAGAAAGAATAGAAGGTTATGAACCTGTGCCACAAAATATCACAAACGGTTTAAAACTTTATAGTAGTGTTACTGTTAAAAAAATTGTTTCTGTATCAGTCGGTGTTGATGAATATGATGTTGTTTTTTTAAAACCAATTAACACAGATAGTAATTTAATATCTTCAACTTGGTCAAAAGGTGTTGCTTTTTACACGAATTCCTTAGCTTTAGATACTGATTCTAACAAAAAATTGATAGATTTTTATAAAGAGAGTGTTCTAGATTTTGGAACAGCTGTTAAACAATTGGCACAAACAAAAAAACCAAGACTGTCTTTTTTAATACCTCAACCACCAGTATTAAATTCTACGAATTTTCAAGTTGAACAGATAAATAAACATCAGACAGATACTGATACTCAGCAAAAAATTCAAAATTTACAATCAGATAAAATTCAAATACAGAGCGGTATTGATGCTTTAAATAGTTCTATTAATGCTAAACGTCAAGAAATTTATACAACCGAATACTCTTCAGTGGACGCTAGAAGAACTGCTGAATCATCTTTAATGAGCATGGAAGATACTTTAACAAAACAAACAGATTTATTAAAATCTAAAGTAGACCAATTGTCAGTAATTACATCAGATTCTCAAGCTGACCCGAAATATAGAGTTAGAGGTTTTTGGATTTTTCCTGGACCTACATCAGTACCTGGTTATGATCCTCAAGAAACTGTGCAATTTAAAATACGATATAAATATAAATCTTTAGCAGGAAATGATAATCCTGTAAACACTTATACTTTAACAGATTCAGGTGGAACAAATATAAATGCATATTTTTCTAATTGGAATCAATACTCTACAGAGGTAAGAGGTCGTGATGATTATGGTGTTTGGGAATCAGAAGATATTCAAAATGCTGATAAAGTTAATATTAATCAATTAGACTTACCTATTAACCCTGGTGAATCGGTTGAATTTCAAATCAAATCAATATCAGAAGCTGGATGGCCAGATTGGCCAGTTGAATCTGATTGGACAGATTCTATAACAATAGATTTTCCTATCGACCAAGCTAAAACTTTTAACACAACATCAGACATACAACAACAAAATCTTTTAGATCAACAAAATGTTAATTTTCAAGATAGACTTAATGATCAAGGTGTCACAAAACACGTATCAGAATCCTATACTGATACTAATAAATATATTGCTCATTTAGACACTAGCATACAAACAAGTTTTGATTTAAACGGAAAGTATTATGATTTATCATCATATCTAACAATCTTAACTAATAAAATTAATGACTTAGAAGAGATGTTGGCAAATGCTAGTGGTCAGTTGTCTATATCTATTTGGGATGGTAAAGTTTGGACAACTATTGATAATAATAGTATATCCAGTTTTAATATTGAGTGTGAAGATTATGTCACATCTGTCGATCCTAACGTACCGAGATTCTATTATAATAGATTATATCGAATCGCTGATTATAAAATCAGATTGACAAACAATGCAACAAAAAATCAATTAGGATTATTAAGTAATTGGATGATTTCAACAACACCACCTAATCCAGAAAACACTTTTTATAGTGGCACAACACTTGCAACTTGGGTTAAGACCGATAATATGATTATTCCTCAACAAGACAATCAGTTTATTTATGTATCAGATAATACAGATGGTAGATTTTTATATGGTAATCAAACGACATCTGGGGGAGCTCAATATGCTCTAAATTATAAAGTACCAGGGACCGATTATGGATATAACTTAGGTTATCTTAAATATGGATCTGGAACAATTTTTACAACAAATCCATATCAAACGATTTTAACAAATCCTAATCCGATGTTTTGGAACCTAACAAATAACACTGCTATTCAAACTGGTGATAATGCTTGGTTCCTTACAACGTGTCATCCTGTTACAACAAGTTCAGTAGGACTAACTGAAATTATAGACTCAGGAGCATCAAAAATACACTATCTGAATGCTGCTTCTAGTATAGAAATTCCAATATATTTATATTTTAAAATGGAAGCTAATTCTTATACTGGTGTTACTATTGATATGACTTCAACAGCACCTTTAAAAATAACAAAATCGTTAGCTTTCTTTTTGAAGGCTGTAAATGCAACACTTCCATTTAATTTCGAAGTACAATTTAATTTTATTAAATATAGAGCATTTAATACAACGTCAGCTTAAAAATAATTATATAAATGGCAAAAAGTTTTCAACTAATTAGAACTAATCCATCTTTAACAACAAATATAAAACTTATTGTTGATTCAGATTACAAATTATATTTAGAATCTTTTAATTCTGATTCAACACTTAGTCAGACAAATTATAAACATCAAGTAATAAGTAAAGATAATTTTTATGGTTTAGCGTTGGCACAATTTTTTAAAAACACACCGATTAATACTACTTATAATACTGTTGAAAATCAATCTCCATATTTGATGTATAATGATTATAAATATCAGTTTGATGATATTTATTACGCTGGTGCTAAAAATATAGAAGATCAATGGTATAGAGAAGAATTTGAATATCTAGCACCTCTGTATATTAAAAATGAATTACCAAAAAGTTTTATAATAATGAGGGTCGATGAACCAGCGATTTACGAGGAAAGAAATAATAACTATTACTTAGGTTCTTTGAATAAAGATAATTTTTATAATGAAATAATAAATAAATGGAAAATTGTAAAGTGTTTTGATATGACTAAATCTACAGATTTAGGTAATTTTCTAGAAAAAAATTATATTAATAATAAAAATTTTCCAAAATCACCATTTGAATTCAATTATGGTTCAAGTGTAACACCAAAATTCAATGGAATAGATTTAAAAACAGGTGTGTACGCAAACATCAATGTTTCTATGGACGACACTATTAAAAAGAATAATCCACATCATATTTTTGAAAAAGGTATAACTGATACTTGGAAAAATAAAGGATTAGTTTTTCCGAATATTTTAAATCTTAAATTCTTGTTTGATGATACACCAGCAACACCAGATAAATTAAGAAAATATTCGATGAATCGATATTATGGTTTTTATACAAATGACATGGAATTTGTCACTAAATTGACTTCATATGTGGGACCTACAATTAACAAAAATATATCTTTTGAAATTAAACAAAATATTTTTATAGCCAGTGGTACATTTTTAAAACCTGTGTATATCAATCCGTTTACAAATTGGGATGAAACTAAAGATAATTATATTTATGCTAATAATAGTTTACAAAAAGTTTCTAAGATTACTAATGGTAGTATCACACAATATAAAATAAATTCTACATCGGTAATAAAAACTACAGATATAGAAAATGATTATAATATCAATATCAACTACAATCAAATTGATGGTAGAGATTATATAACTGGTACGAATCTAACAATAGATCCTAATATAAGTGTTTCTGGTGTTACTTCTATGAATGCTGATTTATATTTAATTCAAATCGATGGTAAATATCATGTTTTAAAATCGATACAATCAGGTAACACTTTCGTGTATTATATTCAAACAGATTACGCTATCAATTCAAATTCAAGCACATTGGAATATTGGATAGGGTCAAATCAGTCTCAACCTTCACCGTATCAAAATTCTATTTTGTTGAATCAGATTGTGTATAATTCTACTTCAACAAATAATTATTATGTAAATAAAAATGTTTTTGTTTCGCCTAATCAACCTTTACAATATCCAGTTTATAGAATTAATTTTGCAGAAATTAAAGATTTTGATTTTGATAGAGTTGATACTCATTATGCTGATTTTGATTATGAAAAAAAATATTATCATGATACTCCAGAACATAAACTCTATGCAACTGAATGGAGAGATGTTACCAGTAACAAACCTTTTAAAGTACAAGAACAATATGTTGATGGCCAATATAAACCTTCTAACGTATCTTCTGAATATATAGCCAGTGAGGAATTGTTTAGTATTCAACAAAATACAGAAACTCCTCTTTGGAGGAAAAATCAATATGTGACCAAATGGGGATTTCAAGATTCTGTAAGTCATTCAGATTATGCTTATAAATTAAATACATCTAATGATGTTGGTTCTTTTTATAATAGAACTTCTGGTAAAGGTACTGTAGTGTCACCTATCAATAAAAATTTAGATTATTTTTATAGAATTGGTGGATTTATTAATAGTTCTGGTGATGCCGTGCGTTACCTCAACCAAAGTACGAACATCGAATTCGATTTTATAGAAAAAACAGTTGACTCTGCAGAAGAAAAGTTCGATTTGAATACTTATTTAAAATCTGATATAGATTATTTCGAATACTTTTTCCGAAATAAAATGTATAGTTATAGATTTGGTCAAGTATACGAAAAAGAAACCAAAAAATATTCTGTTTTTAATGATAGTCTATCACTATTTAAAGGATTGAAGTTTAAATTAAGTGGTATTGATACGTTTTTTATTCAAAATTCCACAGTTATTCCTAAAATAAATAAAAGAGTTTTCGATGATTATAAGATGTCTATAATTTTAAACGAAAGATATCACATGTATACAAAATGTAGAGTTGATGATGTCAATAGTGGTATAGGATACATCAATCTAACGGGTCAAAGTTTCGATATTGATACAACAAGACCAATATATTTAGAACAGGATGATATTTTTTATGCTTATGATGTATTAGTTACAGGATATACTTATATCACATCATATATGGATTCATATCCAAAAAATACTAAATACCAAATTACCGTTAACGGTATATCTTATTATAATTATACTCCTAGTATATCAACACCTGATGATATGTTAACTCTGATTGAGTCTTTGGTTACAGATGATCCATTAAAAATCAGAACTTGGGAAGTTGATGAAATAACCGACGTTTCTAACATATATACAATTCATCAATTTTATGATACTTTAGTTTTGACAGGTTCGACAGCATCATTTGGAAATTTACTATTTGAAATACCATTGATAACATCCTATTCTAATTTATATTTTCAAGATATAGATTTTACAAAAGATAATACTAACGAAGGTTTTGGTGTATCTATTTATGATGTAACCACAAAATCGAACATTGACGGTGTTTATTATACAATTGATGATGGTTTAGATTGGAGTAGTTACCATATTTTTTCATTTCCTGTTGGTGTTGAATCAAAAAAAATAAGTGTTGTTGATGTTAATAATGTATTTGTTGGAGTTGAAGGTTTAAAAGGAACACCTCTTCTAATGAAAGGTGTTGATAGTAATTGGGAGACACACTATACAGATGTTAATAATTCAGGTGATTTTTTTAGCTTAATAGGTGATGGTATAAATTGGAGTACAGGACTGACTTTTTCTGATTTGAATTTCGTTACAACACAATTAGGTTTTTGCACCTTGAATTATGATAAACCAATTCTTGATGGCACGAAATATATAACAGGTATAACTTATAGAACAATTGATGGTGGTTCAACTTGGAGCACTATTCTATCAGGATTTTCTATGGGTGAAATTGTATATTTATCAGGAACATCAAACATTTTAATGGTTGCGTCAGATAAAATATATTCTTCTAAAGATGATGGTGATACTTGGGTATCATCAGATCCGTCAACTTTTGTAATTGACTATCACAACAAATTCAGACGATATACCATATCAGCAGACGATGTTTATATTGTATCGACAATAACAAAATCATTTTTACCGTCAGAGAATCTGGTATATCATGCTCCAGTCAATTGGAGTACGTCACCAGATACTTGGATTTGGACACTTACTACATCACCAAATACTAATACATATCTATCTAAAATAGAAACATTTCCTGATGATGTCATCACAACTATAGGATCAAATGGTGTTAATGAAAGTAAAAATTTGGGTGTTTCTTGGACAAAAATATTAAATTCTTCTTATTCGAATTTAACCTATTTAAATTCTGTTAGTTACGGAAATGATGATTATGCTTTATGGTTCAACCGTTTTCCTACATTAGATAGTATGAGAATTGGTTATAACAGAATAGATATTGCTCCACAAATAACACTAACTCCAGTACAATATATTTTACCAGAAACTACTAATTGTGATGGTTTGTATAATACATATACAAAACAAACTCATATAGGATATGAAACAATTAACATTGTACAACCAACAACACCTTGGTCGATTCCTTGGATGAGACATCCTGGTTATGTATATCAAATCAAGACTGGTTTAACTTCAAGAATAGAAGGAGAAGATAAGTTGTTAACAACAGATGATTCGATTAATGTTATATTAAATGATAAATTTAAAAATATTTTAGTTATTTTAAATGTTAATATACCTTTTCCAGAATCATCAATAAGTTTTAACAATGTAGATGAGTTCGATGAAAATTATGGATTATACTCTAATATGTCAAAATTAACCGGTAAAGAAGTTATACCATATGGTTATTTAAATACAATTTCAATAAATCCTTATAAACCTTCTGATATATCAGCTCGAAATTTTACAAACAGATTGAATACTTGGAAAAATGATTCAAAAACTTCTCTAAATTATTATTATATAGATTTAAATTCTAATTCTGGTGCAACACCTATGGTAGTCTTCTCTGCATCAACCATGTCAGATACTTCTGTTAATAGTGTTTACCCACCATTTTTGTTAACAATTCAAAGTCCTATAACTTTTAATGTTTATAATTCATATAAAGTTATACCTATAAAAGGACCGAAGACAGATATTTCAAATAAATTTGAAATATCAATAAATGAATCACCAATAGACGATTATCTGGCTAGAAAAATTGTAACTACACCTTTAGATGCATCAAATCCGAAAAGTATATGTAGATTCACCGGTACTTATGACCCTATTTTTAAAGATATTCAATTATTTAATGCTTATAAATATTGGTACACCTATACAAGTTTGACTCCTTTATGTGATACCTATTCTGGTGTATCGTTTTATATCACAGGTAATACACAGACACA
>Ga0114951_10004478_pt1 | contig 13593 bp, 10 predicted proteins | sample AM7aDNAmetaG_FD_88677 | JGI IMG/M metagenome (GOLD analysis project Ga0114951, IMG submission 88677) | Freshwater microbial communities from Finland to study Microbial Dark Matter (Phase II) - AM7a DNA metaG | ecosystem: Environmental > Aquatic > Freshwater > Lake | place: Finland: Lake Alinen...
CGGCTTTAAATGTTTCCTTCGCTGAATATCCTACAGCTAAATTTTCATATAGTCTTGAAGGGGCCTTAGTTGATTTTACAAATACGTCCATTGGGGCCCTTACTTATGATTGGAATTTTGGTGACGGAAGCCATTCTTCTTTGATTAATCCTGTGTATGAGTTTTCTGGGAGCGGAATAAAAACAGTTACGTTGACCGCTTTAAATGGGGCTCTGTCGAGTGATTATAGTTCAGAAATTGAAATATCTTCATTTCTTGTTTCATGGTATAAGGGGGATAATGACTCTTTCGACTCTGTCGGTGGTAATACTGCAGAATGGTATACTGAAACCTACGCAGAGGGGTATGGGGGTCGTTGTTTTGATATGGAGATTGCTGAAACCGGGGATTATGGGTATTACGGTTTAATATGGATTCAGCATATGGATGCATATGATTTCTCAGAGAGTCAAAAGTTTAAACTCAGCTTTTATTTTAAATTCGGAGATGCTTACGGCCCCGGTATATCTGTCTATAAATGGGGTGACCCTTGGATGGTTTGGCGTTTATTAATACGCTTTGAGGAGGGTTATACTGAGCCTGATATGGGCTATATTTCCTGGGGAAATCCCGATACAGGAGAGCAGACTTATCTTGAGACCTTATTTAATCCTGATACGTGGTACTTTATTGAAGCGACGATAAACCATGGGGAATTAAAAGTCTATATGGATGGCGTCCTTTTAACTCCTGAAGCAGTTGTGGACTACGGCCTCTATGTGGAAAATGGGGGCGATATAAACGTTCAAAACATCAGCCAGGATTATTTTAGCCCCGTTTATATAGACGCTTTGAAAATTTATGTTGGGGATGTCAGTGTTGAGCCTCTTCCTCCTGAGGCCCTGTTTGATTATACAATATCGGATAAACGCATTGATTGCACCGGTAATAGTATAGCAGTGCCTACATCATGGAATTATAATTGGGGTGATGGGTCAAATGATACTGTACAGAATCCAACGCACACGTATGCTGAGTATAGTGACTATAGGGTAGATGTTACGGTTACGGATGCAGACGGTACTAATTCTAGTTCTACGAATCTCTCCGTGTGGGAGCTGCCCCCTTCAGTAACTTTTACAAAAGCAGTAGATGTTCCAACGACGGATATAATAAGCCCCGCTGTCCATCTTGTGTGGGGCAATTTTGAGGAGGGAGTTTATAACTCTGTAACGGAGACTTTCTTTGATTTTAGCGTCAGCCCGGCAGATGTTGAGTGGGGGTATGGTGTCAGATCTTTTGAGTGGGGCTTATCTAATTTAAAACCCATTGGTTACTTTAAGACTTTATTACAGGATCCAACTCAACTGACTTACACGCAGTCTTTAAATGGGGATACGTGGTCTATTCCTTATGGTGGCCTATCTTCTGTGGCTTATAACGGAGATTTTTATATTTACATACACATAATTTCAGAAGATAAGTACTATGCGTTACATGTAACGGATGGGGCTCTTGGTGGCACCTTCACCTATACAAGATATGGATACATATTATGAGAGTGGCTTTTATTACTGATACCTTAAATTTAAGAGGCATGGCAGTAGCGACCTATGATTACGCGAACCATAACGAAAATGTTCTGGGGAATGAATCCTTTGTGTTTTATCAGGGTACTCCCAGTGGGCGGGGCACACTTGATGCCTACGCTAAATTCAGAAATAGATTTAAATCTTTGACTCCTTTTGACACTTACCCGGAATTGCATGCCCTGATAGAAAAAAATAAAATTGATTATACGTATAGACTAAGTTGGGGGCATAATGAGTCAAAGATATTGGATGGGAAGACAAGCCCCTGGGGGATACATGTAGTTTTTAAGCGGTATCATCCTTACGGTGATAAATACGCGTATATCTCTGAATGGCTGAGGAATATAAGTCACCCTAAATCCGACTTTGTACCGCATATCATAGATTTACCGAAAGTCGATACAGATTTAAGGAGTGAGCTTGGTATTAGCCCCGATAAATTCGTGTTCGGGGGGTTAGGGGACGTGAAATCCTTTAATATTCCTTTTGTAATAAACACCGTCAAAAAAGCTTTGGATAAAAGGTCTGATTTAGTTTTTGCTTTTTTGAATTTTGAAAAATTCTGTGATCATGAGAGGTGTATCTTTTTACCGGGCACGTATGACTTGGAATATAAGACTAATTTTATAAATACCTGTGATGCAATGATTCATGCCCGCCTCAGGGGGGAGACCTTTGGGCTGTCTGTCGGAGAGTTTTCGGCCAGGAATAAAAGGATTGCAACATATTCCATGTCCACTGAAAGGGAGCATTACCGCATTTTAGGGGATAAAGCTTTATTGTATAAGGATGAAAAGGATTTGATGGACATTTTTATGGGAGTAACAAAAGTAGAGGGTGATTTTGATTGCTATTCGAAACAATTCTCACCGACAAATGTAATGGCTCAGTTTTCGAAGGTTTTTTTAAATAAGGAGTTTTAAATGGGTAAGGATGAAAAAAAGAGACAGATCGAAGAATACCGGCTGAAAAGGCAAATAACCCGGGTAATGGAGTATTCCACGGAAGATGAGATAAAGGTTATTGTTGAGGCCCATTTAAATGAACTAAAGAATGAGAAAACTGACATATGAGTGTCATATCACGTTTTAAGGTTCGGGATAAAAACACAGTAACATTGGACTTTACTGATCCTATTGGTAATGTCCCGTCTTACTTTTCCGATTATCACCATGTTGCTGTGACTTTTTTACAGACCAATTGGACCCTTGAACTTATTTCTGACTCTTATGGCACAGGGGAGTCAATTGTGTCCTATTCTTGGGATTTTGGGGACTCGTCTCCGTTAGAGACCTCCAATACTGTGACACATGATTATGCCTCTGTTGGTTATTACACAATTAGTTTGCAGGTTACAGGCAGTCTCGGTGCTGTGGCCTTATCAACATTACGACTAGCTGTTATTGATAATAATGTTGATGGCTACATTGATTTAGGCCTGTCAACGGGATCTGAGGGGCTAGGTACTATAACGGATCCTTTCACTAAAGACATTCTTTCGGCAATAGATATTACAGGGGAACGTGGTGGCGTCGTTCTTACAAACAGGCTTTTTAAAGGTCAACGGATATACCCTACAACATGGGCACCATACGGCACATATCAAGAGCCTAATGTTTATTGGGAATATTTCTCTCCATGGAATGATGCTTCGTATATTTTTCGTGCCTGGGATTTAGTATTATATGGGCCTCCAAGCTGGTATAATCCTATTTATTTGTCCTCCTATAGTGGCGATTTTTACATTGAGACTTATACAGCTAAAAACAATTCTACCGCAATTTTCAGAGATCTTGTAATATCCCAGCCAGGAATAGAAATTGATGTATATGACTTAGGTGATCCTGGGGATCCAGAGATTGCCTCAATATGTACCAGAAACTGCTATCTTGATGTGTCGAGTTGGATGTTATTCATTAAATGGACTGCTAATGCCGTAGTATGGAAATTTCAGGGTTGTACGTTTGTAGGCAGGATAGAAGATTATCCCTACGTTGAATTTGAAGAAGATAATGAGGGGCATTATGAAATATTTGACTGCTGCTTCATAGCTCAGGGTTATTCAGGTGAAGATCGCTTTGACATCTACTGCAGTGATAGCGGTGAGCCTACTGTGTTTAATAATTGTTATTTCTCTTCTTTCATAGATATTAAAGCTGATGGCTCTCCCTGGTGGGATTTGAATAATGGTGCCCCCCCTCCCGGCACTTTACCTACAGTGACTTTCATAAACTGTCATTTTAATTGGGATTTTAAAACAGCTCTTCCGACCGCCCTTACGGCAACGGTAGCTGAAAAAAATACATTCTTCTACAACAATTTTAATGTCCCTACAGAGACAAACACTGTTATTAAACAGAGATGGGTTGATGGGGACTATAATACGGGTCTTTTCGGGGAACCTCGATTAGGTGCGGGGGCTTTCTGTTTTTATGCCACGCCGTATTATTGGAATTTTGGCGACGGTACAACCAGTACCGACATGAATCCTTCGCATATTTATACGGATCCTGGTACATACACGGTAACAAAGACTGTTGCAGGAACTTTCGTAGAAGAAAAAATAGCCTATATTGATGTGGGGAGCGCCACTGTCACTGCGGATTTTACAGCTTCTCCTTTAACGGGGTTAAAGCCTCTAACGGTGGATTTCACAGACTTGTCTTTAGGGGGCCCTGCCGCATGGCTTTGGAATTTCGGGGATTTGAGTGACTCAACTATTCAGAACCCCAGCCATGTATATGCAAGTGCTGGTAATTATACCGTATCTTTGACTGTTTCGGCGGATAATTCATCCATAGAGACTAAGACGAACTATATAAATGTTATCAGATTGCCCCTCACGACAAATTTTACAGCTGAGCCGCAAGTAGGCTTGAATCCTATGGCTGTGCAGTTTACTGACTTGTCTCTTGGGTATCCTGACTCATTCACCTGGGAGTTTGGGGATGGCACTGTTTCCAGAGAGCAGTACCCGGAGCCGCATACCTATGTGAATACAGGCTTTTTTGACGTAGCTTTAACCGCAGATACTTCGACGGAAATTAAGCCGAGCTTCATAGTCAGCTCTAACTTTACAGCAAGTCCGTCAAGGGGTCAATTCCCCCTTACCGTAAATTTTAAGGTGTACCCGACGCCGAAATTCACGTATACTGTAAGTAACCTTACTGTTGATTTCACAAACGCTACTTTTGGGGCTCTTACCTATGATTGGGATTTCGGGGATGGAAGTCATTCCTCACTGGAGGCCCCTAGATATACTTATGCGGATAGCGCTTTAAAAACGGTTTCTTTAAAAGCATATAATGGTGAGCTCATGAGCGAGTGCGTGGTAGACGTTGTTCTATCTCATGGGTAAAAGGAAATAAAATGGCTCATACCTATTTATGGGATTTTGGCGACGGGTATTTCAGTACCGACATGAATCCCACGCATACCTACGCTACTTACGGTTTTTATACGGTCACTCTGACTGTCGACGGCTCTTATGTCTTTTCAAAGCCCAATTTTATAAAGTCTTTAACGCCATACACGATTGGTGCGTATGAGTATGTTGACGGCACTCATTCAGGAGATTATTTCGTTACCAGTGCCGGTGACGATTATAAAAACAGAGGTGGCCAGGGGGACCCTTTCAGAACGCTGGATAAGGCCATGCTTGTTGCAGATGCTGCCATACAGATCGATGGAGGGCATTACGACCTGTATTACCTTGGTTTAAGAGCTCAAAACGTGACCCTTAATAATCCCTTATATATCTACACTCCTTCTTTAGACCATGTTTTGCTGTATGTCACTTTACAGAGCGCGGATATTCTGAGCGGCCATGTAGATCTTCCTTCAATAATAAATCTCGAGGATACGTCCAACGTTGCTTTAACTGTCGTTGGAGGTTTCGCTCAGGAGTATGGCCAGGATTTCATAATTGACCAGAACGATTATTATAATAACCCTTCATTAAAATGGAAAGACCTGGCTCTTGACGGTCTTTTAGAGACTGGAGATATCCTTCGAATTCATTTTAAGGAAGGGCTGCAGCGTAAGCTGACCAATTTCATGCTGCACGGTCATTATAGTAATATTGAAAAAGAGAAGGCCATCTTCGTCTCACCTAATGGAAGTGATAGTACTGTAATGGGTGGGGATGGCACAAATACAGGAGGGAACGGGTCCGTTGAAAGACCCTTCAGGACTATTACAGCAGCTTTGAACCAGGCTGCTTCTGGTGATTATCTTGTAGCCATGGCAGGTGAGTACCCCATATTTAATGGCCAGGATGATAAATCCCTTGCAATAGGCATAGACCGTACATCCGTTCCTGAAGCTGTGCCGCGTCAATATGTTCAGGATTTATTTGACCCGATGGATTTTCGAGCTTACGGAACTGTTTTTACAACTAATCCTGTGTCATGGGATTTCAATTATTCAGGGGATTCCACTGTCGTAGAGGGCGGAGGATTCCTGAATTTTATATATGACGGATCCAATACTGCCTCGGCCGTGGCGACTTATCAATTTCAGAATGACTTTGAAATCACCGCTACCTTAATAAATGCCGTAGACCCCCTTAAACTGTCTGTAATTAACACAGATAATACGGCTGTGTTTATCTGCGATGCTACAAATTACATAGCTGGGGTGAACGCTTTCTTAAGAAGTGGGCATGTCAATAGAGATATGACTCCCGTAAGTAGGTATGTGACAGAACATGTTCTGGTGAATAATAATGACATTAGAAATAAGTGCGTTTCATTGAAATATATTCCTGAGGCTGATTGCTCAAATGTTTCCGTGAATATTGTCGGAGGCACCTCTCAGAATATCGGAGAAGATTTTTATCTGAACGACTCCAAGATAAAATGGGATGACATGGCTCTTGACGGTGAAATACAGGCAGGGGATATTATCCGTGCGATTTATTTGGACAGTCATATCTCCAACCCCCTGAAGGTAAAAATATCTTTGAAGGGAAATAAGTTTACTTTCAAATATTTTGAAGATGGCTGGCAGATAGCCATGATAAAGAACATAACAGGCTATTCAACTCCCTGGTCGGTAGCCTTTATGATGGACACGGCTAACCCTCTGTCGCATAAATGCCTGTATGGAAGAGGCTATGCATCGGAATTTACCGTCATAGCTGATGAGTTCTATAACACTGACCTTAATAAGACCTATACGGCCAATACCGAGAGGAAAACCCTGGCGATATTTCAGGATGTTCCTCTTGCCATAACCCCTGACTCGACTTTGATGCAGGGTATCGCTGGACAGATGTACTATGCACATTTTGATGCCACGGGAGGGTCTTCTTATTTAGGTTATCCCAATACATGGTCATGGAATGTCAGTGGGACAGCGCCTGTCGGGTTGACCTTTTTTGATAGAACATCATATGGCTTTATGGACGGGACGTCGACTACTGCAGGGGATTACACTTTCAGTGTGACAGTAACTGATCCAGGTAGCCGTGAGGGTAGTGCGACAAAAGACTTTTTTGCAAGGATAGTATAATATGCCAGTATACCATTCTGGAATTTTGAGTCAGACAGATCGTCCTTACTACAATCTCCCCTTGAGGCCAAGTACGAAGGACCTCACGTCTCCGTTGGCTCCTAGGAATCTTCTTATAACCAGCCCGTATAATGTCTCTAAGATAGACGTGCGCTGGGATAATCCTAAGATTATTCCTCAGAACAGTGGCTTGGATGTCCTTGGCTGCAACGTTTACCGTTCTACCGATAGTCCCTACGGCCCTTACGTGAAGATTAATGGCACGCCTATTACTGTCTTATTCTTCAGGGATCAATCGTATGAGCAGATTGTTTTGAATGAGAATGCTACTCCTACTATAAAGCATGAGTTCGAGCCTGCCGTACCTCCTTCACCTTTGTGTGATACCTGGTATGTCTATACCCAACACAGGCCTGTGGTGATCCCGGGAACTAACGGTAAATTTACAACGAACGTGAAGGACATAAAAGTTGAAATAGACAATGGCGACGGTCTTTTTCTTGAAGTGCCCGCCTTCTCTATTGACGGGCTTACTGGGGAGATACAGCTGATAAGTACGCCTGTATTCAATTATCAGTTACAGCAGATTCTTCCACCACGGCTGCCTGCTGGCACAAATGGCCGTGTAAGGATTTCGTATACTTATCTGTCGAACAGTATTCAGACTGATATCAGTAAAAATATTTATTATAAGGTTACTACCGTAGCAGTCGATCCTAAAGATGAGTCAAAAACTATTGAAACTCCTCTTGATGAAATATCCGAGAGGTCTCCTCTCGACATAGAATCTATCGATTACATATGGAGAGAAGCAATCCGCAGAAATCGTTGGATCCTGGAACAGGGCGGGGAAAGAGTCAAAATCCTTATTAGAAAATGGGTTGGGGAGAAATGCCCATACCATCAGGCCAATTATGGTCAGGGGTATAATGATTGCCTGTACTGCTTTGGCTCAAATATCCTTGGTGGTTATTTACCCCCTATCGACGCCATCATTGCTCCTCCTGAGACTGAAAAAATGGTTGAGTTGGCTGACATGGGATTACATATTCGGTATGACTGGGCAACCTGGATGACTGATTATCCTTTAATAAACCCTCGTGATGTGGTTGTCCGTCAGAACAATGAGCGGTACGTTATCGGGCCCGTGAATCCTCAGGGGGGGCGTGGAGCCATTTTCCAGCAGCATTTTACGATGTCGTTTATTGATCAGGGGGATATCCGTTATCAGATTCCCATTCATGGAGGGGAAACAGACGTGCCGGCTACTTACGATCCGTACAGACAGACGGCGCCGACAGAGGCTTCCCCTGCGGTTAATAACAAGCCTGAGATTCCTCCTGAGAGAATCATACGTGGAAAGACCGTAACTTTTGAAAATATTTCCTATTAAGGTAAAATATGAGCAAAGTCACTGAATTATTAAACAGCCCTCTGGGTAAAAAATTCAATATTACTGAAGAGGATATTCAAAGGGCTAAGAGTCTTTTGGATGGAAAAACTGCAGCTATTTCAGACGGTAAAATAGCCATAGCCATGCTTTTTGCCATGCTTTTGACTGGGGCCCTCGGGTCACATGAATACAATAAAATAAAAAACTTGGAGCCAAACAACAAAGTTGTTCAGGAAATGGTGAGTAAAGGAAATCATGACCCGGATATTATAAAAGGGCTTTTAAAAAAATTGGATTATGGTGCTTCTGTCGTTAATGATTTTGATATAGCTCTTCTTAATGTAGCAAAGCAGCTTGAAATTAAGGATCCGAAGTGGCTAAAAAATGTCATACTTTATGAGTCAAGAAACAGCCCTACCGTAAAAAACCCTGTGTCCTCTGCTCGAGGCCTTATTCAGTTTGTGGATGAAACTTCAAAAGGCTTGGGTTATAGTAGTTCAAAGGACTTAGTGAAAAAGCATTCCACTGCCGTATCTCAATTATACGGACCGGTATATAAATATCTTAGTAAATATAAGCCTTTTCCTACAGAACAGTCTTTGTATATGGCTATCTTTCGCCCGGCTGATATGTATGAAAAGCCAACTAAAGTTTTTCCTAAGAAGGTACGTAAATATAACCCAGGTATTGTTACTGTACAGGATTACGTCAATAAAGTGAGAAGTACTGGAAATAAAGCCCTGGCATTAAGAGTGGCCACGGCATGGCTTTCAAGAACGGTATAAAAGGAGAGTTATTATGGTTCAGGCTAATAAGGTTGCATCTCTGTTTCTTAGTGCCGCTGAAGGAAAAGCTGAGGAGTATGCTAAATTAGTTCTCGAAGAATTTAAGAAGACCAATAACTATCAGAAGGCCTTTGATAGGGTTATGGATGAAAAAGGGATTCTCAGTAATGAAAAGGCCCTTAGGTCGGCTGTGATAGAGGCCGTTAAAGCGCTGGCCGTCGTTCCGTCGGCTAAGGCTGCTCCTGCCTCGAAACCTACTCCTAAAGCAGCTCCTGCGGGGGAGACCGTGATTGACGGCAACAGAGCCTGGCCAGGACAGGGAGAGAAGTATATAAAATATCATCTTCCCACACTTGAGAGAGCGGGCTTGACGCCAGACATGTATGAGTTTGGTATTGTAAGAAGAGACAGCGGCTCTTTGGGTACCATTTACATAAAGACTAAACGTCCGATGACAACTAAAATTATAAACGGGATTAAAAATTATAAATATACCCAAGACATAGACGAAGATAAAAATCTCATCTATATGGATTACGGAAAAATCGGCTATTAATCCTTCCCTTTTCAGGAGAGTAACATGCTTTTACGCGGCTTGAAAATGCTGGCCATCCTGCTGCTATCCTACTGCAATTGGAATTTTATTAAGAAGCTGTTTACCTCCCCTGATAAGCGTAAAACACAATATCTGTACGATGATAGAGGCCGCATAGCCATTTACCATGGGGTAAATGTGTGTAATTATTCCAAGCATGCTCCCGGGAATCTTCCGTGGCAGACAAAAGAAGATTTCGCCCGCCTAAAAGACTGGGGCTTTAATTTAGTCAGATATATGGTGTTCTGGAGTGCCATAGAGCCTGTTAAGGGCTCTTATGATGTGACCTATATGCAGCTTACTTTAGAAAGATTAAAGTGGCTGGAGGAACTTGGGATAGACGTCGTGCTGGACATGCACCAGGACCTCTATTGTCAAAAATATGGCGGGAACGGGTTTCCGATATGGACAGTAAATAATGATATTCCATTTATAGAGCGTACTCCGTGGAATCTGAATTATACGGAGCCCGCTATAATTGCTTCCTATGACTATTTCTGGAAGTCGGAAGATCTAAAAATCAGCTACGTAAAATTTTTGAAGCATGTTTTGGATAATGTAGACTTTTTAGACAACGTTATTGGTATAGACGTAATGAATGAGCCCTTCCAAGGGACCCTTTATAATTTTGAGAAGGATTACTTATCGCCCTTCTATGAGACAATACAAAAAATGATGCTTGAGACCGGCTATAAAACCAGGATGTTCTTTGAACCCACAATGCTCACTAGTTCCGGCATGCCTACCAATCTGACTTTTAAGCCTGGTCCCAAAGCGGCTTTTTTTCCACATTATTATGACATTTTCTGCCATGAAGGAAAGCCCTATAAAGCTATAAGTAAGGATATTTTAACAAAAGCCATTGAAGTGAAAATAAAGGAAGCCCAGGATTTCGGCGTGCCTATATTGCTGGGCGAGTTCGGGGCAGGGCCGATGATTGAGAACTATCTTCAGTATTTAAGTGATTATGTGTTACTTGCCAACGAGTATTTGATGGGGTGGACCTATTATACCTATGATAAGGTTTCCTATAGCGGTTATGGTATCCTGAACGATGACGGGACAGAAAGAGACCAGTTGAAATCTTTGGTGTGCGTCTATCCCCAGAAGATAGCAGGTAAAAATCCTGTGGTAGTGGATATAGACGAAGGCCTTACCTTGAGTTATGACACAATTCCAGGAGAAACAGAGATTTTTATTCCTAAAGGTTTATATCGAATAACTGTCAACGGTATGTTATTGCCAGACACTTATTCAGGCACTGTTTTCAAATACGTTAATGATGATGAGAAAAAACAGGTCATCAAAGTTTATAAATGGTCGAAATAGCAGTATAATAGACTGGGTATGGGGTAGTCGGGGTTACGGTCATGGTCGTTATAGACGGAGTTTTTATGACTGTAATTATGATTACCGCTTTTTCTACTCTGGCGGCAGCAAGTATTTTGACGCTGCTTATCATTCTCCTTGTAACATCCTGCAGGCTTAAAAGGGCCAATGAGGTTCTCAAAAAAGATCTTGAGGACTTGATAAGGTCTTTTGATGGCCGTACGAATGAGATTTACAGGGCGCTTGAAGATTCAGCAACGAGTCTCCGAAGAGATCTTGATGGGGAAACGTCGACAATAAAACAGTCGATTGTGGATGCAAGAAAGGATCTTAATGCGGAGCTTGATGCGGTCGTCAGGAACATAGAAGATGTAAAGAAGTATGTTGATCAGCGTTTCGACCTTGTAATGAATAGGGTTGAAAAGGATTATGTAAGACGTGAGCAGACTCTTTTAGCAGCGAAGTAACCTTAACAAGTAATGGCTGAGGCTTGGCTTCGGCTCCCTGTACCCAAATAAGGATCAAAATGAATCTTCTTACCCGTAAGCTTTCCATTGCCCTGGTTAATTCCTCTCTTGAAAGCCCTTACCACTCTTATGGAGACCATTGGAGAGACGCTTTTATAGATGCCGGTTGTGATGTTACGATTTACCCCTACCAGGACATAGGTCTGATCCCTCCTCGCCACGATCTTTATTTTTTCGTTGAAATAAGATATGATTGTGCTTTAATACCTTGGTATTTATCTCCACGGGTTCTTTATTCCTGGGATTCTCATATAATAGACCTCAGTGTTTTTGAGGGTGCAAGTAAGTGTTTCGATAAAGTTCTGCTGGCCTCAAAAATAGACGTGGAGAGTTTGAAGCGGCGAGGTACCACAAATGTCGCATGGGTCCCTGAGGGCTGTAACCCTAGGGTACACAGGAATTTACACGCTGATAGACCCGTAAAATTGGGGTATATTGGGCATACAAACAGCTCGATGGCTCGAAACGGCGCTACAAAAAACGACTTTATAGCATATTTGACTCAGAGTCCCTATGGTCTATACCGTGAGGAAGGCTTTTACGGGGAGGCTTATACAGCGGAACAAAATAAAATAAAGGTGATGTTTGACCGTACCATAGGGCATAATATTGGTACAAGAATTTTTGAGTCTTCTGCCGCCGGGTGCGTTCCTTTATGGTCAGACGCCCGTTTTGATACCGGAATAGAGGATTTGCTCGTAGATGGCGCCCATTATGTCTCTTATAATGATACCATTGAGGGTTTGGAACATGTTTTAACAGATTTGTTTATGAATGAGTCGAGAATGACTAAGATAGCCAAGGCGGCCGAGCAGCATGTTTTGAATAACCATACCTATATGCACAGAGTTTTTCAGATCTTGAAATTACTTGAGATTCGCCACACACGGCACATTTCATAAATCCCCTTTAATGATCTCTTAATATCTCCTTATTAAAATAATACTCGATTTTTTAATAAGGAGCTCTTTATGGCCGCCCCAGTTATAAATATACAGCCGTCAAATCAAAGTGTAATCTATCACGGAACCTTGAATCTCTCCGTTGATGCTTCTAATGCCTTGCATTATGCCTGGTTGCGTGGGGCTACTTCTGTAGGGACTGATAGCAGCATCTATCAAAGGGGCAACTTTGATTCGACAGATAGAGGAATCTATAAGGTAAGAGTCTCTAATGCCGATGGTACCACTACAAGTGGTGACGCCACCGTCATTATGCAGACGCAAATTTTAGTACAGCCAACGTCTCAAGCTTTTATTGTGGGGGATCTTGCCGCTTCTTTGGCTGTAGGTCCAATGGGCTACAATATTACCTATACTTGGTATAAAGACGGCACCGCTGTTGCTGCTCCTAATGGCGTAAATGACCCTATTGATTTAAGCCCCTATGCAGACTCCTCTAGAGGCGTTTATAAGGTGGTAGTTCATGGAGATAATGATGCCACAAGTACTGATGCTACAGTAACAACTCAGCCCAATGTTACCGTTCAGCCTGTTTCTGCACGATATACCGTAGGGGCTGACGCTACTTTAACAGTTACCGCAACCGGTCACAGCCCCACATATCAGTGGAAGAAAGATAATACCAATCTTTCAGGAAAAACTGCTGCTTCTCTCGCTTTGACCCCTTACGCAGACAGTAGCGCTGGTTTGTATAAAGTTGCTGTTACAAGTGACAGCCTTACTGTTACAAGTGACGATGCAACCGTAGCCTCTCAGGCGGCCATTACCAGTACTCCTAATAAGACCGCTACTCAGGGTGTAGATTATACCTATAACCCGACCGCTACTGGTACGGTAAGCACTCCTACATGGACATTGAATGGTGCTCCTACAGGAATGACTTTTAATGCCCAAACAGGAGCAATTCATTGGACACC
>Ga0114951_10004479_pt1 | contig 13592 bp, 5 predicted proteins | sample AM7aDNAmetaG_FD_88677 | JGI IMG/M metagenome (GOLD analysis project Ga0114951, IMG submission 88677) | Freshwater microbial communities from Finland to study Microbial Dark Matter (Phase II) - AM7a DNA metaG | ecosystem: Environmental > Aquatic > Freshwater > Lake | place: Finland: Lake Alinen...
CCAGCGCCCAAAACCGCCGTTATACGTGACCCTTGATAGTTCATTCCGTAGTAATTCAGGAGGCTCATAATCAGATTCGGTGATTTACAGCGAGGAAAATTCGCCGTTACTGCCATTACTCCTGCTGTCGCGGTAGGTATCGGAACACAATCATTTCCGAATTCATCCATCTCATCAAAATACCGCATTTCTCCTGCCGCGGCATTCGTATCCGTACGATATTTTATAAGGGCATTTATGATTCCTGAACCGGCAGGGTCCAGTTGGGCACTCCCCGCGCTAGTCATTTCAGACACAATAGATGACACTGTTGATTTAAAGGGTTTCATCACGTCTGATGCGTAATTGTAGGCTCTGGTTAAAAGCGGAACAGAATCTACCATATCGGGTGATAGGGCGGCGTCCCAGCTCCACGTTAAAGGAACCCACGCACAGGGAAGCGTACCCCTCGGGGCATCTACGCTTAGTTCCATCCATAATTTCTGATTAGACTGCACAGATGTATCAACCAAATATTCGCAGGATAGACTTGTCGGTGTTACCGCTTTGTGTATTTTCGTTACGTATGGCATGGACTTATTAGAGGCCGTTTGATTATTTAGGTAGGCCTGGTAATTATATCCGTATTCTGTCATATTGCTCTTCGCATCCACACTCGTATTCCCTATTAAACTTGCCATCACTGTAGGGTCAGAGCAGGGTAGGGCGGGGCAAAATCCTCCCGCCGTATCAAGAACGGTAGAGGCACTATAGCGATTCGGAATCTGTATGGCTCCTCCAGGAAATGGGGTATAATCCGCGTTCGGTATAGTCAGGGGTCCCGTCAGGTTACCAATTAGAGTGCTACTCTGAATAAATGTACGAGTATCTGCATTCCAATCCTGGGTATCATAGGCGTATTCAAATGTTCCTGTGCGATAATAGACCTTGGAATCAATTGAAGAGGGGCTGGTAGATGTATCAATTGCCATATCCGACCAATAATAGGAACAGTGGCTATCATCAATTTGTTTAAATCCATAAATCTTGTCGGCTTGGAATTGTTTATCGGCGTAGCCCGCCGGATTTTGTAGGGCAGCGGCGACACCGGCGACGGCTCTAAAATCCGGATCATTCGCAAAGGTATTATAATCATTTCCGAAGACTGTCTGAACCTGGTCAGGGTCTCCGCAATTTAGAGGGGGCTTTATATTCAACGAATACACTAATTTCGGCGGATATACAAAAATTCCCGAACCAGATGATAAATTCAACTGTGTTCCAGCATTATAGAGCGGATTAAATGTTAAGGCGGAATCGGTGCCAACCGAGTAGCCTGTTAAATTCCAATAGGCAATATTTGTTATATCGGTGCCCTTTGGGTCAAAATAGAATCGCGCAACCTTGTATCGGTCATAGACAAAATTCGGGCATGTTCCTGAGTCGGTACCTGTTCCAGGATATAGGGCAATCAAGGTACGTGAATTATAGTCCGGGAAAAAAGTTGAATTCAACCCGACATTTGGAACAACGGCCTGCTGCGCCGCAATGATGTCGCCAATATTATCTTTTATTGTGATTGTATAGTTTGGAAAGGAACCTGCCGCCGGATTATTTGTGGAATCCAGGGGGACATCCATCGGGAGTAAAAGGCGAATTGCGGCAATTGTTTGTAGTGTCCCCAAATCTATTGTAACTGACTGTGTGGAGCAGGAGGCGACAGTTCTGTATATATTCGGATACCACCTGGAGGCCATTGTTCCATCTGTAAGGCTCTGCTCCATGCCACCAATAAATGAGTTCCGAATAGTATTAATTGTATTCGTTAATTTATTTGATATGGTGGGCCCACCTGGGTATGATACCATCGGGACATCGGTTAGCAAATTGCCAGAGCCATCGCAGAGAACTGTGAGGGGAGCTGACGGGGTTCCAGGATCATTCGGTCCGAAATCAATACATGTCGCGCCAGACACAGTGGCGCCATACGCGACGTTTGCCCCCGTATTATCAACGACCACCACTTGGGAGAGGTTAATGATTCCGTCACTAGTTATCTGGACATATCTTGCCTTTACTCCACAATTCTCCGCTGCTCCCCATACATTCGCCGCATCTTTTTGGTACAACTGTTGCTTTTGTATCAGGTATTGTTCCTCAACTGCCAGGGCATCATCCTTTGATAGATTCATTGCCATGGAGTTTTTGTAGGTCGCGTTAAGTGTGGCCAATTCTGTTAAAAACATCGTAGAGCGTGTCTGTTTTTCTTCATATCGCACATCAAGTATGGTTGTTCCAACCTGGTATACATCTAAAAATTTTGTAATAATTGCTTGGCCTGGACGATCACCTTTTACAATAGACCCGTCCGCCAATATTTTCAAAGAGGGTTGGTTATTATAGTACATCTGTGCCATATTATTCAGGATTGTTTCACGTAACACTTCGGTTACGCTTATATCATAGAAATTACCAGGAATATTTACGGTGGCAAGCATCGCTGAAAATGGTGGCACAAGCGGAGTCTGCGCACTGCCAGATCCACTGGTGCTCGTGGCAGCTACTCTATTATATCTCGCCACTGCCCAATTTTGTATTATATTGCGAGTTTGAAAGGGTAGCAGAAAAAAGACAGCCTGTGTTATTTCAATATTACAGTGTATATTATTATGGAGATTATTGGTGGCGGTAAGGGTGACCGTATTATTCGCAAATGATGTGGTGTATTCAGGTAAAGCAGAGGCATCCGCGCTCATATATAGTTTATATGGGGCAACTGATGAGATTCTGATTTGATTTTCACGTGTTGTTATATCAGTGAAATTCAAGCGCGCGGATAGAGAAACGGATTCCTGAATTTCGGCAAGGCAGGCTGAGGAAATTGTTCCAATGTAGCTTATTGTTTTGAATTTCGTTCCAATTGACCCTGCAATGTTTGAATTATATGAATCAAAGCTCGTAGTTGTGGAATAGGTCTTGGGTCTCCATTTGTCATCCGAGTCAAAAATATTTTTCATATATATATTGTTTGTTTCATAGGCAACCTGCTCTGGAAATTCGGCAAATCCTACGTTTTGCCATAACTGCTGGGCTAGGGGGGGATATGCGCAAATACAGCCGCCTGCATGACTTGAGGGGTAGTCTTTTACACCCCACCAATTATCTGGGCAACTCAAACTGCCCCACCGACCGTTATTCTCACTGTGATTATACCACGTATTATCTGGCCAGTCCCAATCATTTGAATGCCAATAGTCACTGTCAAACCCATTTAATTGAGCCAGTTGTACCGTTGTTCCTGGTGGAACATACCGCCATACCATTCCTCTACCAAAATTATTAGGGTCGATTGGATTCGTAATATTAAAGCAGCTTCCTAGTTGAGGTACCCAGTTATTATTAGCATTATTTGCCTTTGGTAAATTAAACACTGGAAATGTATTTAACATAGAGGGATAATTGGCGACCCCCTTTAATATAAACGCGACTGGGTGCGATTCAAAGTTTGCTAATAGGGTGGTATAGTAATTCTGTATTTCAGCCAGTAATAAATGTTGATATTGATTTGATTTTATTAATCCTGTACCGGTGCTTGTATTAATTGTTACTGCCCCTAAAATAGACAATCCAGGTGTATAATTCCAAATCATATAGGCTAACATATCATTTGTAGCAGTTAGATTATAAGAATAATCCGCCGCACAATAGAATAACGCAGTGTAACCTCCTTGTAATCTCTGTGATATAGGGCTGTTGCTATTCAAATCAAACCCCTCTGGATAAAAAACTCCATCGGCATCACCATCGCCAGTAGATATTGTGCTAATAGGAAATTCAGTTACAGGATAGGTATGTATTTTGGTTATCAAACTCGCAGTTGCGGCCTTTGCCGCCTTAATATTCGCCATTTCCACCTGTTTGAGTTTATTTAAACGTATCGGAAATTCATTCCGAGCAATATATAATTGGGTATAAATCGCATTTAAATCTAAGATATTATAGGTGCCCGTGGGAGAAGAAGGCGGCTTAATAGGATTAACTGTCAGCAGGGGTATAAAAGTATTATTTACACCAGGGTTAGAACTACCATTTGATAGAGTGACATCGTAAGTTATAGTCTGTATGCTACTAAAAAATGATGATAGGGTAACTTGAGCACCTGGATTCGGCCCATAACAATAGGGGAGTCCTACAACAGCATATTGTAAGTTGGTATCATCAGAATATTGAAAATTATCCTTGTAGGGTATAGGATATCCGCGAAAATTTTTAACATTTATTGCGGGAGTGTTGCTAGTAGCGCCACAGTTTAATCCATATATATTATATGGTACAAAATTATCTGTTCCCTGGCCTACTGGTCCTCCAGATTCATTTGACTTATAATAGTTATGGCCATTTCTTGACGCACTAGTTGTACCATTATACGAACTGTAGGTAACATTTGTTTCATATATAAACAATCCAACTGGAGGGGGGGAACCACTAATATTTTGCCAATTAATCGTAGGATCTGGAAATGTTAATCCTGCTAAATCCGTATATTTCGCGAGGCGTCCTCCCAAAATAACACAGGTATCATTTGCCTCTTTACGAGTAAATAACCCATTTGGATTAGATGGATTGTTCAGCATATATACAACGTTGGTCCCAGGCGTCTGAAATCCTTCCTTCTCTATAGCCCTATTCCAAAAATAATATACTGCGATTGCTATTACAATAAATAATATAAATCCAAGTATATACCATATTTCCATCTCTCTTCTATGAGAGGAGGATTTCTTTCAAAGGTTACCGCGAACGGCCCCTAACTACAGCGGAATCAGAAGGGGACTCGCGTTTGTTACAAACCGCGGCATAGTAGTATTGGCGGCGGGTGAGCCGGCGGCCCTTGAAAGATAGGGAAGATTGAGCGCTCCACCATTCGCATCCTTCCTGAAAAATTGTTGATTGCCACTGCTGTCCGCTACAATTTTGAGCTCTGGGAGGTGGTATTCTACAACAGACGGGGTATTCTGTAGTAACATTCCTGTCTCAATATCATAGTCGGAGTTAGGTGTCCATGTTGCCGTTATATATGTATAATCGTATTTGGTGTAGGATTCCTTCGGATTCTGATTTGGGACCGTATAATACCATCCATAGTCCTCATCATAGTAATTATGTACTGCCTGCGCCTTATATTCGCAGACATTTGGCACTGGATTGAACGACTGTAAAATATATTCTAAGTTATTGTATTTTGGGGGATCACCAGGTCTTGCCACATTTACAGCATTATATATAGAGCGTATTTTTCTTAAAACGGCCGGGTCTTGGCATTTCACTACCGGTTCAATGTAGGTAAAGGTTGAACCGGTTGAACCGGTTGAACCGGATGAACCCGATGTACCCGATGTACCCGATGTACCCGATGTACCCGATGTACCCGATGTAAGAGTCGTTATGGGGGTACCCGACAAATCTGAACGAACATTTGAATAATTTGACATTAATGCGTAAGGATTCTGTCCGACACTCATTATATTACTTTCAAGGTCATGTCCTGAAATATCCTTTACTGTGAATTTACAGCCAGTCGTTCTGGCTCCAATTAAATCAAATGCCCACTGCTGTAAATAATTGCTGGTTGTATTTTTAATATCGTATAAAAAGTCATCGTAGGTTTTAATCTCTTCAACCATCTCCACCTGGCACTGCGAAGGTGATGAAATTCCCGCCCTACGGAATTGTATAATAGATTTCTTTTGCGATTGGTATTGCCCTCCAGGATATGGCGGATAATTGTTAAAATTAAACCGATTCAGAATCTTCTGAAGAATGTAGGGGTCATTACAGGACGCGGCGGGACATGCCTGTAGGCTCTGTGTCAGGGTCGCGGCCTCAAGAATCGTATCAACCGCAACCAGTGCATTTTTACTAACGGAGTCAATCACCTTTACCGACTGTAGGCCCAACACATTTATTAAAAGATTATCAAGTGTGGTATTTACACCCTTTATAAATGAAGATGACCATATATACGGGGTAGAAAATGCCCCCAAGGTTATAGAGTTGTTCAAGCTTAATCCGGAATTTGAAGTCGCCGAGTCATTTGATAAAAGATCAAACATACAACTGGGAGGCGCCGTCGGTTTCAAATTGAATCGCTCCGTTTCCTTATTGACGACCGTAGTTAGACCCGCATTTGTACGAAGCATTTCCACGTCATAGTCGCATACTGGTGCAGACGGAGAAACGAGAGGGGCGTATGATCTTGAAACGGAATTTATTTTAGTTGAGGTATTGTTTTTATTAAATTGAGTCACGAGATTCTGTATAAGAGCGGGAGTAGAGCAGTCTATTGTACAATTCGCTACTCCAGTTTGCTTACTGAAATCAGGGTTTATTGAAATACCTTCTGAGGGCACATCAAAATATACCAGCGGAACACGGACATACCAAATATCGTCCGGATAATCATCATTGTATAAATCGTATATACACTTTTGAATATCGGTCGTAACTGTTTGAACTGGCATTAATGTCATTTTTATCGTTTTTGTTATAGTAGCGGTCGTTCCGAGTACAGGGGTGTTAATTGTATTTGTCCCGCTACCATAATTATAACCTGAACCCGAACCTTGAACCGAAAAAATCTCTTCAACATTGACATCTGGAGTAGGCGTGAATCTGCTTAATTTTACGTTATATATACACTGTTGAACACCCGAATTTAGAACATAATTGGGGGTATATGCTTTTAGAATAGAGGCGTAGGTGCGGGAGCCACTGAGATCAAACTCAAAATCCAGTCCGATATGTCTCTCATTAAACTGTTGAAACAGATGTGTTTGTAAATCAAAATTGGCACAATCCATCGTACCAGGACAAGATGTATCAGGTGTGATTAGTGTATAAAGGGGGAATGGGATTTTGTCCGGTATGACGGTAGGAACGGCAGGATTTATAGCATTCAGAGGAACCGCGGCAGGAACCGGTTGAAATATAGTGCTACCCGTGGATTTATTGGCTCCAGGCTGGTAAAGAAATACATTGTTAGTTGAACCAGTTGGATTCAAAAACCCATTCAGGTTCATATTAAGGGCGAATAGGTCGGTTTTGGATGTATTATTTGTATCCGTATATTCAACAAAATATGAGCAACAGGGTGTATTATTATTCAATCCGGCATCTGCGTTATTTTTAACGATCGGTCTCGGTGTGATATTCAGAATTTTAGTTAATGTGAAGTATGGGTATTTAGCGCGAAATGCCTTCACAAAATACCGCACCGTGTAACGATTTACGCAACTCACCAAGTCTAACGATGGGACATTCTTTTGAAATTTTATAGTCGGCGTGTATCCTGGAGCAAGGGGTATAATCGGCCCCTGATACATTATATAATTCACATTCTCAGGAGTTTGCTGTGACGTTACAATATTTCCATTTACTATAAATGTTCCCTGTTGGCTCATTATCTGTTGTGTAAGGCAGCTCAAGTAACTATCTATACCTGTATAAGCACTTACGGCAGTGCTCGCAACGATAAATCCCATAAGGGCGTTTGATTGGGTTTCCCTACCTAGTTTCGACATACCAGGAATTGGAATTTTCCCCATTGCAATACCTCCAACAACGCTATTATATAATATATCCGCCCAGTTGTTTTTTATAATACAGCCTACTCCAGCGGCACCATCCATACACCCATTCCAAGATATAAATAAATATTTCGCGGTTTGTACGTTGCCCGATAAATCATAGAATGCCCGAGAATGTACTGGAGGATAATTGGAGCTATTCTGTGAATATGTAAATTCCCATGGCTCTAATGTTGGTGATATACCAATCGTAACTTGAGTGGATGAACCGGCCGCCGGCTGCATCTGTAGCTGTGCCGCCGTCATCTCCGCCGCCTTAGCAGCATTAGAAGTAGTGCTGCCATATGTTAAAAATGCGCTTTCTGTCGCTGAACACGTAGTATCTGCAGGTGGGCTGTAATTCGCAGGCTTCTCTATCACTTGCCCAATCATAGGAGGATTATATTGTCCGCCAGGAGGACCCAGTGCAACAATGGTATTTCCTATTGCGGTTCCTTTTGACAGTTGGTTACTAATATCCGCCGCGGCGGGAGCAGTTCCATCAACACAGGTACAACCAGTTATGAAAAACTTCGCCATATTATCCTGCATTCTGAAACCCGAGTCCCACCCCCTTCTGGGTACTCCATTATGAAGGCCATTATTCATCAATACTTGTGATCCGCATTTATTTTGCGAGGCACTGAGTACATCCGTTATAGGTGCCCCGTATTGATCATACATTGTCATCGCACCTGTAGGTGATCCTCCTAGTATTCCAATACACGGATCACCCTTCTTAAAGCCGATAGATGTGCCATTAGAATCAACGGTGTTCTGTAAAAGTGTAAGGCAGTCGTTACACGATATACTGGTAGCATCCTCTAAATTTACACCGGCAGTTATATCAATATACCAATAAAATCGGCGATCATGCCACGTACAAGGCCCACCAGGAGCGGAGGGTATAATTTTCTCGCATAGCTTTATTCCGGTACGAGTATTGACCGTTATTTCCGAAATTTCACATTGAACGTCGCATGAAAACTCCGAGGAGGAAATAATTCCATAGAACTTTGATATATATTCAAATGTAGCCGTCCCATCAGGATTTATTGTCATATTTGCGCGCGACGTGTCATAGTAATACTGTGCCATTTTATCAAGCATTACTACATTGGCATAATCCACCCAAATAGGGAACACTCCAGTCTTATCTATATACATAGACGGGTCATAATAGGCGGGATTATCGCTTAGCATCCCATTAGCAATTTGCTGCGCCCCCGTTGGATCGCTCGGATTTGCGATTTTCGCATACACCTTTTCAATGGTGAATATTGATAGTGTGGGATCAAAATAATACGGGGGAGGGTGAATTGTTTCTACCATTACCACGGGACTGGCAAGGCCATCAAGCAGGTTAAATCCACCTGGCCCTCCAGAATACCAGCACAGATATGGGCCGAACGCACTAATCAAAGCACCCCATGCTGGAATTCCTGCAATCATGTTCCATAGGATAGTTGTCGGGTCTATTTTATTAATTGACGTTTCTATATTGAAATTGTGAGTCGTTGGGCATGTAGTATTACTCGGATCATATACATTACCCATAATTGCGGGTATCCATGTATAACAACTGAACTCCATAAACATCATTATTATAGATGACCATTGAGTTGCTTCTATTAAAGGTATCATCGCTTCACCTGCTGCTATTTCTGAGGCGCCCGCCGCCACTGTTGCCACACCTAATGGTGCAAGGACAACCGACGCAATTTCCACCGCACCGGTTGCCTCCAGTGCGGTACCGTTCGCAATCAGTGCGGCAGACTCAAGCTCCAATGTTGCCGCCAATATATCCTGCGCGATAATTGGTCCAACCAGTTTTCCCGCCGCCTTTGCAAGTTGTTTTGCTTCGGCCGCTGCAGCTTTTGCGAGGGAATTTTTCAGACGACTGGCCGCTATTTTGCTTAACGCCTCGGTGATTGGTTTAAACGCAGTTTTAAAGGCCTGTGTTATCTTTCCACCTGCTCCCGTCACTTTTCCAATCAACGTCATTTCCACTTTTTTGGCGGCCTTCAGAGCATCTGGCGCCAATCTGGCTGAATTTTTCAGACCATTCGTTGCGACTGCCCCTAATTTGTTAGGGGATGGAAATTTTCCCTTGGTTAATAGGTTCCAAAGTTGGTCCTTTATAATCGGTTTTTCAAGTTTAGTTGCAAGCGACGCCCCGATTTTCTGAAATCCCTTCTCACCCTCTGCTAGTTTTGCTAATCCAGCTGAATTTAATATCTTCCCGTCTGCACTATATAATTTATCCGTTAGTAGTCGCGTCGTTGTTCCCTTTTTAAGTGCATTAACCGCATTTTCAACTCGCCCCAGTGCCTGTTTGTCATAAAGTGCGGATACTTCATCATAGGTTTTCGTCGGATTAGCTTTCATGTAATTTCGTATGCTTGCCTTTTTATTTAATGCAGCCGTATCGCGGGCGGGATCATGTCCGAGGATACCCCCGATTTCGTTTATCCCCTGCTGTGTTGAAACCATTGCCCCCACCGTCTGCGTGCCATTTATAAATTGTATTGTTTGTGCGCTCATCCCTGTTGGAGTCGGCAGCCCATAAAATTGCGTAGCAATTAGAGTTGGCGCCGACGTATCACTTCTAATAAAATCGGAACTATTTGCGGAACTAAATATGGCTCTTGTATAAGCGGTATTGTAAAGACCCTGTGATGCTGCGGCATGAACCGCCCCTCGTAAAACAAATTGAGGATCGAGTGACATATTATCGTAATCCCAAGGAATAGGCGCACCTTCGTCAAATGATGATAACGCGGATGCCATATTGTATGCCGTTAAAGCCGTTGTCTGGGGTGGAAGAGTTATATTTAATGATTCAAGATTGTAGTATTCATATAAATCATATGCCGCCGTTTCATCACTCGTTTCTAAAGCGAGAGCATTCGGATCTGGATTCGTTTTTGACCAACATGTTGGAGCACACATATTGGCATTTGCTGTACAGAAACTACCGGAATTAGATCCGGCCTGAAATCCTTCCTTATATGTAAGATATCCGTATGTACAAACTGCTATAATTAATAAAAGTAGTCCTATAAAAATAACTATTTTTACTATTGGTTTCATTATTTGTACCCTATTCATATATGATAGAATCTATTGGACACATTCTGCGCATCTAAGGGCATCCGAATCCCTTCTTTTTTAAATTTAATATTGTAGTATGTTTATCTATAAGATATGTGACAAGATCGACCTCGGTTCTAGAACTTCCTGCTGAGCCACTTGATGACCCGTCCGCCAGTACAAATGTTTTTTTACCAATGTATTCAGGGTTATTTTTAATACGGTCAGTATGCGCTGCGCTCATAGAATCTAATGTAGAGCATATTGACCCTAGAACCGTTGGGAGATCAATATTGGAGAAAGCATTCTTAACAATATCTTCTCCACTTGGTGATTCAGCATCACTGCTACCTGCCGTAGTTTGAAATCCTTCTTTAATATAACTGGGCGTACAGATTCCTATCAGAATTCCGATAGTTATTCCAATAATTAATCCATAATATAGGGGGTTCATCTCTCTGCTAAATCTTGGCCATTTTATATGTAGGGAAATACCGCTCAGAATAGCTAACAATTAAATCCATTATATCCGGATGTCATCGTTATTGTAGAGAGGTTAATCAAATTCAACATAGAGTTTGAGATTGATGTTGATATATCATTTAATCCTGGGTGGGCTGGATCCGTTGTTAGCGGTAGGCTTTTGTAAATTCCAATTCCAGTGTTCAAAGTCTTACAAAAATCTACAATTTTCGGATTGGTTACTCCCTTCGGGCAATACTGCGTGGATAAGTTTGACAGGGTATTGGTAGCATGTAATATATCATCAGATGCCGTTGTAATTTGGTCCTGTACTATTTTTGAAGTGCTGATGCCATAAAAAATTTTCGCCCCTTCTGTTTTATAATCGGAACATAGCTGGTTCATATCACCAATGATTGCTCCAGGGGTTTGATCGGGAGGTGATACGGCACTCGTCGGATAATATACTCCGTCGCTGGGATTAAAGTTTGAACCAGAAGGGCGCTGATAACAGGTATAATAATTGCTTGTGGGATAATCTGGGTTTGGAGTTAAATAACATACCGAATCAGTGTCACTGAGAGTAATACTGGTATCTGTTAATAATTGGATTGAGGCAGTATATGTAGGGCATTCCCATACTCTTTTACCGGATCCTTGGAAATTGTTATCAAGAACACAATTGTCCTGACTCACCACCTGAAACCCCTCGGTATCTACTTGGTAGAAGAGTCGCATTGCGATATATAAAATCCCGATTGTACAAAGTAAAAATAGTAGAATCCGTATTTTTATATCAAGTCGTTTGGATGGCATTGCTGACCGACCCCCTAAAAGGTAGTTAGGAATCCTCTTCGGTCTCCAGAACCGTTCTTAGGCGCTTTAGGAGGACCTCACAGGATGCCTTCCAAGTGTAAGGAAGGACGGTGGCACGAGCCGCGCGACCGTGCTCGGCGCGCTTCTCGGAGTTCAGCACGTACTCCTCCATCGCGAGGCAAACATCGTGAGGCTGGCAGGCATGGGCCTCTCCACCGACGGGACTGAAGCCATTCGGCAAATAGTACCGGACAGTTGGTTTCACGAGGGAGGAATTCTCCGTCGTACAGAACTCCTTGAACCCGCCCATATCAGGGACGACCTGGGGCACACCAACACCCATATGCTCAAACTGACAGAGACCGAAGCCCTCGCCATCCGCCGTCGTGATGCCGACGTCGGCGGCGTTGTAGAACAGATTAATCTCATCGTCCTTGAAGGAGAGATTCTGCGACGTCACGATGAGGCGATTTCCGAAGAGCTCCAGAGACACCTCACGGAGGCGGAGCTCACGCTGGAAGAGTTCAAAGAGCGACCAGCCACCGCGCTCACCCTTGTCGCAGACGGCCAGGAGATAGAGAGGCTTGGTGGGATACTTCACGAGGAGCTCCACGAAGGCCATAATCAGAAGGTCATAGCGCTTTCTCGGCTGATTGCGATTCAGATTGAGGAAGAGGAAGACGTCATTGGGGAGCTGGAGCTGCTTTCTGGCGAGTTCCTTCGGCATAGGGAAATACAGATTCGGCTGGAATCCGTGGAGGAGGATGTCAATGGGACGCGTGACACCCTGGTCCTTCAGAATCTGCTTCCAATAAGGGGTGAAGGCGAAGATGCGGTCGGCGTCCCGATTGAGAACGTCCAGGAGCTGCTGGGGCTGCATGGTATAGACCTGGTCGCAGTAGACCCAGATTTGGAAGGTCCGCGGAATCCCCGATTTCCGGATTTCCTCCAGGAACTTCGTGACGATGCTGAGGTCATTGTAAATCATGATGACGTGCGGACGCTTTCTGCGGATTACGTCGGGGAGAGCCTGGATGCCGAAACCTTGCTGTAAAGGCTTTTCCAGGGCCATCGCGTCAATCACGTCTACGTTGGAGGGGTAAGGGCGGAAGCCGGCGGGAACGTCGGGCTGCTTCTGGAAAGCGTAGTGAGATAACTGGATCCAAGGCTGCTTCGAGAGCTCGGAAATGATTCCGTAGCTGACCTTTGAGTAGCCGGTCATTTGATGGACGTGGGTACTGACGAGCATGAAACGAGCCTTTTCTGTGGGGACAGAGGAAGCAGAGGCAGAAGCGTTAGCACCATTTGTGAACATTGAACCGAATCCAATGGAGGATAGGGATAGAGGCGGGACCTCAGTAACAGATGTGCTCGCGTATGGTTCTACAGGGCCTACAGGAGCTACATGAGTAATATCAGGTTTGCTGAGGATTTCCTCTAAAGATTTGAGATAGGCGGGAATATCATCATCGGAGCTCATTCTGTAGAGATTAAACGGGGAATACTTTAACCCTAAACTAAGCTTTTTTAAGCTTTTTAGAAAAAAGCTTGGCAAAAAAATTAAAGGTCTGCGACGCAGGAAGCTTTTTAAAAAAAAGCTTGGCAAAAAATTAAAGG
>Ga0114951_10004482_pt1 | contig 13584 bp, 8 predicted proteins | sample AM7aDNAmetaG_FD_88677 | JGI IMG/M metagenome (GOLD analysis project Ga0114951, IMG submission 88677) | Freshwater microbial communities from Finland to study Microbial Dark Matter (Phase II) - AM7a DNA metaG | ecosystem: Environmental > Aquatic > Freshwater > Lake | place: Finland: Lake Alinen...
CAAAAATCATTTCTATCAAAATTAAATTTTGACAATTCTTCAACCTGGCCGGAAATACCTGAAAACCTTGATAAAAAAAGTTTGTCCCACCGCGCACATGTGTGCGTAATGACATATGCCAGCGAACTATTTAGCTGGTATGCAGGTTCGGTAAATGCTGATGTTTATTTCTGCCCAGAAAGACACGGTACTTACTTTGGAGGTTTCTACCTTAAAGATTACCCTGCTATGGGCAATCATGGTTATAAAATAAGTACTTCACTTACAGGCGATAAAGGTCATGATTTTTTATCAGTACTTTCAACTGGACAGGCAGATTTGTTAAATGGACTAATTCCTGCTCAATTTCAATTATTAAAAGAAATAATAAAGATTCGAACAGATGTCTCATCAGAGCTTAGAAAAACAATGAACGATGAAATTCCAAATAAGGAAAAGGTTTTTTCATTAATAAAAAGATATGGGGAAATAGATGGTGAAATGTCATATAATTATGCAATTTGCTTCGCGAAAATCAATAAGTCCATTTCACCAAAGCAAAAAGAAAAATTAATAAAAATAAGAGACCTTAAAGTAATTCCGAAAGGAGCATATCTGTTTTCTGACCCGGTTTATATTCCAGAAATAGAAAACACTGATTTTTTATTCGAATAAATAAATTAATCTTTTAATAGATTGAAACAACTAAATTTAAATAATATTTCCGAAAAAGTAATTTATCTTATTTTTTGGATATTCGTTTTTACATTCCCGGTTTTACTTTCACCAAGTACAAACGGAATAGACTGGAACAGGGCATCACATGAGTTAATCAGAATAATCCCATTCTTTCTTGTCTTCCTCATAAATAACTTTGTTTTGTTCTCCTTTTTTAATAATAAAAGATATTTAAAATATTTTTTATTTACTTTTACTACTATCTTTATATTCAGCATTCTTAGCTCATTTGATTATCTTGCCTATGTTTTTTTAAACATTTCACAACCTGCCAGATCGCCGATAAAAATTGACACTCTGTGGATATTGAATAATTTGTTCTACAATTTTATATTTTCTCTCTTGGTTATCGGTTTAAACAATGCAATAAAAATAACTTTTAGCTGGCTGGAAGAAAAGAAAAACTATGAACAACTAAAAAAAGAAAATCTGAAAAATCAGCTTTCCATATTACAACATCAGATCAGCCCTCATTTTTTCATGAATACACTTAACAATATTCATGCACTGATGGATTATGATAAGGAAATTGCTAAAAACTCTCTGGTGACATTATCAAAATTGATGCGTGTTCTATTATATGAAAACGACAATTATACATTGCAAATGGAAATTGATTTTTTAAAGGACTATATTGATTTAATGAAAATCCGGGTTACAGAAAATGTTGAAATCAAATTTGAGTATCCTGAAAAAATACCTCATATTAATTTTCCCACTTTATTGTTGATTAGTTTTGTGGAAAACTCGTTCAAACATGGTATTAAGGCAATTGGCAAATCATTTATATATATAAATTTTTTGTATGAAAATGAATTTTTAAACGTGAAAATACTTAATAGCAAAAACAGTACATCAAAGAATAATATATCTCCTGTAAATATCGGAATGAATAATTCAAAAAAACGATTAGACTTGATTTATCAGGATAATTACATATTTAAAGTCATTGAAACAGAAACCACCTATGAAGTTAATTTAAAAATACCCATACATGAGAATAAATTGCTTAGCAATTGACGATGAACCTTTTGCATTGAAACAAATTGCAGATTACATAAATAAAACTCCTTTTCTGGAGCTTACCGGTAAATGTTTCAATGCTTTAGAAGCTATGGAAATCATGGCTTCAAACAGAATTGATTTAATTTTCATTGATATAAATATGCCTGAAATGAGTGGAATGGATTTTATAAAAACATTACCACCGGGAACAAACTTTATTTTCACAACCGCATATAGCCAATACGCTGTTGAAAGCTACAAAGTTGATGCTATTGATTATCTTTTAAAACCTATTTCTTATGAAGACTTTCTTCGTGCAGCAACAAAGGCACAAAAACATCTGGTGGAAAAATTTAATAAAAGTACTGAAAAAGACAAAGATATAAATGATTATTTTTTTGTAAATTCTGAAGGGAAAACTCTTAAAATAAATTTTCAGGATATTGATTTTATAGAAAGTATCAGTGAATATGTTAAAATCCATTTATCAGACAGAAGTCACGTCATAACTTTAACAAGATTGAAAAACCTGGAAAATTTTTTGCCTGCTGAAAAATTTATGCGTGTTCATAGGTCATATATTGTTAATTTGAAAAATATTACAACGATTGAACGCAACAGAATTGTCTATTATGGAAACATTTATGTTCCTGTCAGCGAGCAATATAAAATTGATTTCAAAAAATTTATTGATAAAAATTTTATGTTATGTTAAAAAATTAAATAATAAAAATTTATATGTTTAAATCAATTCAACTTTTATCAATTATTCTATTTTGTTCTTTGTTTGCTAAAGGACAAAATATAATTCATTCAGAAATTCTTGGCAGACCTACAAATAATGGGATTTCTGTCAAAGCGATTTTTGATTCTACGGTTCAGGCAAGAATTTCATACGGCACAGCAACTGGAGTTTATCCATATCAAACTTTCTGGCAAACATTTAATCCTGATACATCCGGAGAAGCAGTGGCATTGATAAGTCTTACAGGTTTAACATCAAATACTAAATATTATTACAAATTGCAGTACATGTGCCCCAGTTGTACAACTATTGTTAACAGGCTTGAGCATACTTTTCACACTGCAAGGGATACAGGCACAACTTTTACTTTTACTATTGAGGCTGACCCACACCTTGATGTAAATTCTGACACGGGATTATTCAGACAATGCCTAAGTAATCAATTGGATGACAGTGCTGATTTTATGGTTGATCTTGGCGACTTTACCCTTGTCGAAAAATACAAAAACTCTTCAAATCAGGTAACACTTGATACTTTCGTTTATCGCTGCAAATTATTAAGATCATGTTATGAATCTGTATGCCATAGTATTCCTTTATTTAATGTATTGGGTAATCATGAAGGTGAGACCGGATGGTATCAAAATGGATCTGCAAACAACATTGCGGTATGGGGAACAAACTTCAGAAAAAAATATTTTATAAATCCTGTTCCTGATAATTTTTATACAGGTGATACAACACATTATAATTATGTTGGACAAAGGGAAGCTTATTTTTCATGGACATGGGGAGATGCTCTTTTTATTGTACTTGACCCATATTGGTTTACTAATCCTAAACCGGATAGCTTGCATGGATGGAGATGGACATTGGGACAACAACAATATAATTGGCTAAAAAACACTCTTCAAAATTCAACATCACGATTCAAATTTGTCTTTTGCCATCAATTGGTTGGAGGTAATAAGGATGGCAGGGGAGGTACAGAACTTGCAGAATATTATGAATGGGGTGGCTTGAACAGCGATAGTACGAATGGGTGGTCAGCCAACAGACCGGGATGGTATAAACCAATAAAGGAATTATTGGAAGAGAACAGAGTAACAATTTTCTTTCATGGCCATGACCACTTTTTTGCCAAACAAAAGCTGGGTTGTTTGATTTACCAGGAATGCCCCCAACCTAGTTTGCCTAATTTTCAAACACCTCAAAATGCAGCTAACTACGGATATGTACACGGAACTATTATTCCTAATTCAGGTCATTTAAGGGTTAATGTTTCCCCTGCCGGAGTATCGGTTGATTATATCCGAGCTGTGCTGCCCTCCCAGGTTACTCCTTTACTTCATAATAAAGATACTTCTTATACATATAGCATAGGTGCTGTAAATTGTTATGACTCCTTGACGAATGTTAAAAACCCGAAAATTGGAAACATTAACCTGGAGTCTGATATTTTTCCAAATCCATTCAGTTTAATGACATCTATAAAATATTCAATTTCAAAAGCCAATAATGTTGAAGTTAAAGTATATGATATTCTGGGAAAAGAGATTGCAACCATTATTAATCAATACCAATCACCTGGGAATCATATTATTGACTTAAACCCTGAAAATTATAACCTTAAAAATGGAATTTATTATTGCAGGATAATAACAGGTAATTATTCTGTTGTAAAGAAAATGATATGTTTAAAATAAATTTAATAAAATTTTATATGTTATTTCTAAGATTAAAAATATCTATTCTTATAGTATTAATAGGTATTCCATTCATTAAAATTGAAGCTCAGAAGCTCATTCCTTTCAAACTTGCCGGAACCGGACAGTACACAAGTTACACAACCACTCATGGTGAAGATGCAGATTTCATAATTAATCCAATGTCTTTCACAGATAATGGGGATGGTACAATCACTGATAATAATACAAGGCTAATGTGGCAAAAAACCGATGGAGGTGAGATGACCATTGGGAATGCTGTGAATTATTGCAATAACCTAACTTTGGCAGGATATTCTGACTGGAGGCTTCCAACTAACCATGAATTATTCAGCATAAACAATTATGAAAATCTAAACCCTGCTCTTGATACCGTCATCTTTTCAAATACTCATGCAGATTATTGGTGGACAAGTGAAAAGGAAGCGGATGATACTACAAAGATATGGGTTGTCAACGCCGGTGGAGGTATTGGTGCTCATCCCAAAAGTGAAACATATAGTGCCGGCGGAACACACTATTTCCATGTAAGAGCTGTCAGAGATCTTATTACTACAACATTTGCAGTTCAACATTTTACAGATAATGGTAATGGAACAATCACCGATAATTATACAGGTTTAATGTGGCAAAAGAATCCACAGCAAAGCACCATGACCTGGCTGCAGGCATTGGCTTTTGCCAATAGCACTACGCTTGCCGGAAAAACAGATTGGAGAGTCCCGAATGTTAAAGAACTTCAGTCATTAAACGATGTAAATATTTTTAATCCCTCAATTGATACTAATTACTTAAAAATAGTTGTCGGCGATTACTGGTCTTCAACCACTTTGTATTTAACTGCAACCAAGGTCTGGGACATGAATCTATTCTATGGTATTGTTACACAACATTATAAAACCTTAAATGAATATGTAATACTTGTAAGAGGTGGAAAAGATAAAAAAGATTTGAACTTTAGTGAGGCCTTGATCCCTGCCGGAGTTTTCTCAATGGGAGACCATTTTGGTTTTGTTGATCCTGGTCATCCAAGTGATGAAATACCTCTTCATAATGTGAGTGTTGATTCTTTCTATATGAGCATAAACGTTACAACGAATCAGCAATACATGACTTTTCTAAACTCGTATCTTTCTGACGGATTGATTCATGACACAATTAATAAAGTTTACCTTGTTGGTGATACAAATACACTTTTTCTGACAAATCAATTTGCATCATATTATAATATCGGTTATAATGGAAATGCCTTTTACTTATCAGATTTCAGGGCCTATCATCCTGTTGTTGGTGTCATGTGGTCAGGCGCTGCTGTCTTTTGTAATTGGCTTAGTACACAGAATGGATTGCAGCCGTGTTATAACCTACAGACATGGGCATGTGATTTTAATCAAAATGGTTACAGGTTGCCGACAGAAGCTGAGTGGGAATATGCAGGAAGAGGCGGACATCTTAATCCTTACTTTCAATATCCCAATGGTGATACCGCTGACGTAACAAAGGCAAACCTTCCATCTTCAGGAGACCCATATGAAGCCAGCAACTATCCATTAACAACTCCTGTAGGATTTTATGATGGTACACTTAAATTAAAATCTGATTATGCATGGCCGGACACAGCCTCATCATTTCAGACTTCAAACGGTGCAAATGGTTATGGACTTTATGATATGCAGGGGAATGTCTGGGAATTTATCAATGACTGGTATTCACAGACATATTACAGCATTAGCCCTTCAAATAATCCCCAGGGTCCAAGTACAGGTTCACTAATGCCCGATGGAAAGCCTTACAGGGGAATGAGGGGTGGAAACTGGTATAATGGAGATATGGTTTATTCAGTAAATGATGGGCATTCAAGAATTTCCAATCGTGACCCAAGCTATTTCCGTGGTCCTCAGGATCCTAATCATCCATGGTACCACGTGGGTTTTAGAGTTGTAAGAAAAGCTTCTGTCACCAATGGTATTGGTGATCATCTGCTGGACGAGCTAAGGATTGAACAAAACTACCCTAATCCTTTCAATAAGAGTACATTTATAAAATTCTCAATCCCTAAAAGGGAAAACATAAAACTTGAAATATATAATTCTATAGGGGAAAGAATAGCAGTATTGGCTAATAATGAGTTTTTAGCAGGTTTATACACAATTGAGTGGAAGTGTGGAAATCAATTGGATGGAATTTATTTTCTTAAAGCTCAGACAGATGACAATAACATTACTAAAAAAATGATACTCATCAAATAATTCTTACAACATGAAAAATTACTTATTGCTTATATTTTTATCATTAAACGTGTTCATTCTATTTGGACAGGAGTGTTTCATGGTTCCTACCGAGACCAGGTATTGGGATTCAACACTTACTTATAAAGGTTATACCTTATTTGGTACGCGAGGTACTTCATACCTGATAGATTTTGAGGGTCATGTGATTCATACCTGGAATATTGGAACCAGTCCAAGATTTACGGAAGGTGGAACTTTGCTTGATGCTGTAGGTGGCAATCCCAGTAATTCAAATACATGGAAAGAACTTGACTGGAATGGTAACGTTGTTTGGCAATATACTGAGAGCCGGACTAATTACCACGCTCATCACGATTTTACAAAAATATATAATTCCAAACTCGGTGATTCAACATTCATTTATATTGCAAACAAAGATCTAACCTCTCAGCAATGTCTTGATGCAGGTTGTGATGTGGCTAATAATTATTCAGGGGCACAAATGGATGCTATTGTTGAGGTTGATATGCAAGGTAATATAATATGGGAATGGTGTTTTTTTGACCATGTTGTTCAGGATTTGTACCCGACAAAACCAACATATGGAGTTATTGCCAATACCCCGGGAAGGATTAATCTAAATCTTAGGGGAAACCCTGTAAGAGGTGATTGGTTACATTGCAATTCCCTTGATTATAACCAGAACAAAGACTTAATTGTCATTAATTCGGTTCATGGAGAATTTTATGTAATTGACCATGGTAGCACTTTTATTCCTAATAACCATGATAGCAGTCTTACACTTGCAGCAAGTAGTGCCGGTGATTTTTTGTACAGGTTTGGAGATCCTGCAAAATATGACCAGGGAGATCCTCCATCAGTTGAGGATAATTGGGAAAAGGCCACTTCAGGAAATAAACAAATAGGAGGAGCACATGATATTCAATGGATAAAATCCGGTCTTCCGGGAGCTGGGAATTTCATGGTTTTCAATAATGCTGAAAACCTGTTTGAACTAACCCCACAATCATATGTTGTAGAAATTAATCCATATTTAACATCATCAGGAACTACCTCAACAACATTTGTCAATCCACCCTCTGCAGGTTATTCAATCGTTAATTCTCCGAACAGTAACCTGATGAAGGAAAAGAAGAATGTTTCGAATCAAATCGTATGGACATTTTTCAGTAAGAATAATGTTGATTTTTATAGTACGATCGGAGGTAGTGCTCAAAGACTGCCTAATGGGAACACTCTGGTATGTGCGATGAATGACGGACATTTCTTTGAAGTTCATCCATCTGATACTACAATTGTTTGGGAATATATTAATCCCATGACCAGAGATGGCATAAAAAAAGTTAAAATCGATAATTATCCGACATATAATGGTGTTTTCAGAGCCTATAGGTATCCTGCAACTCATCCCGCACTTCTAGGACATGACCTGACACCCGAAAATACTATGACCGGTGCTACACCCAATTATTACAAGCCTGCCGACCTTTATTCAATCAGAGAAAATAAAAATGATATTCAGCAAAGTGATAAACTTAACCAGAATTTCCCAAATCCATTTCAAAATATTACTACGATTGAATTTGAGATTACCGAACTACAAAATATAAGTATAGTTATATATGATTTTTCAGGAAAACTAATAAAAAGTCTGGTAAACAAAACTTATCCAAAAGGAAGCTATTCAGTTACATGGAATGGGACAGATGAAAACGGAAAATATGTTGCCAGCGGTATGTATTTTTCAATTCTCAAAGCTGATAATCAGCAAATAAGTAAAAAAATGATTTTAATTAAATAAAAAGGAGGTTATATGAACGTTTATAAATTTATCATCGTAATTAATATTTTAATATTATTTTTGGTACAAGAAAGAAATTATGGCCAGACCCCAACAGTAGGTTTATTCTTAAATGATACATCATACGCCTATAAAGGTTATACGTTATTTGCTCCAAAGCAAAATACAATGACATACCTTATAAATAATGAAGGTCGAATAGTTCATCAATGGAATGCATGCACTTATCCCCCGGGGCAATCAGTTTATCTATTGCCAAATGGTCATCTGCTTCGCACCTGTATGGTTCAGGGACAACTGGGCACAGGTGGTGGTGAAGGTGGTAGAATAGAAGAGTATGATTGGAATGACAGCTTAATTTGGTATATTAATTATAATTCAAGTACTTATACACAGCATCACGATATTAAAATATTGCCTAATGGTAATATCATTATGCTTGTTGTTGAAAAGAAAATGATGTCTGATATCATTGCTGCAGGTTTTGATACAAGTGATTTCCAACCCCAGGTTCATCAACAAGGATTTATGCTTCCTGATTGTATAATAGAAATACAACCGACATACCCTTCAGGAGGTAATGTTGTGTGGCAATGGCATGTATGGGACCATCTTATACAGAATCATGACCCCACAAAACAGAATTATGGTACCCCAAGTGCGCATCCTGAGTTGATTGATGTTGCAGGAGATCACAGGGTGCTTCCCCTTTTCTGGAATCATATGAACAGCATTGATTATAATTCTGACTTTGACCAGATTGTTCTTAGTGTCAGGGGAAACAGTGAATTATGGGTTATTGATCACAGTACCACTACCGCTCAGTCAGCAAGCCATTCAGGTGGAAATCATGGTAGAGGCGGAGATTTGCTATACCGTTGGGGAAATCCTTTGACATATGGAGCAGGAACATTAAGCAATCAGAAGTATTTTGAACAGCATGATGTAGAATGGATTAAAACAGGGTGTCCCGGAGCAGGTGACTTCCTGTGTTTTAATAATGGAGTGAACAGGAATTACTCAACCATCGATGAAATTACTCCACCTGTAGACACATCAGGTAATTATGCTTATACAACTGGTAGTGCATATGGCCCTACCAACCTGACATGGACTTATTCTGCAACTCCTCCGTCATCAATGTATGCTACTGATATTTCAGGTGCTCAAAGATTGCCAAATGGAAATACATTGATATGCTATGGTACATTGGGAACATTTCTCGAAGTTACCTCAACAGGTACGCTTGTATGGAAATATCTCAACCCCGTTGACCTCACAGGTCCGGTAACGCAGGGTGACACCATCCCTAATGACCCCACTCATCCCGGGGAAAAAATGAATTCAGTTTTCAGAGTTTACCGATATCCGTTAAATTATTCTGCATTTACCGGAAGAACATTAACTCCGGGAAACTACGTTGAACTATACACTGGAATAGAAACTCAACCGTATCAGATGGGAAGTATACAAATCTACCCAAATCCATTTTCAAATTATATAAATTTAATAAATATCACCGGTAAAGAAAATTTTGAACTGTTCAACATTACTGGCCAGGGAATCTGGTCAGGAAAACAAATTGAAAAAGAGGATTTTTCTTATCTTGAAAATGGCGTTTATTTCTTAAGCATAAAAACAAATAATAGAATAAATGTCATTAAACTTATAAAAGAGTAAGATATGTTTTATATATTTGAACAAGACTTATTAATTTTTAAATAATATAAAAATGAAATCTTCTTTTTTAATTATTTTGTTTTTTGTCATGGGCTGTAGCCAGGGATTCTGTCAAACCTATAACGAAATATTGGGAAGACCGACTGATTCTTCAATTACGATAAGTATCCTTTTTAACCAGCAGTCTAATGATGTATACTGGGAGTATGGCACTGTTTCTGGAACATTTAACCTGTCGACAAATACTTATATCGCACCTATTGATACTCCTCTTGAGGTTGATTTTATAAATTTAACTCCAAATACAAAATACTTTTACAGAACAAGGTACCGTACTCATGGTTCCTCATCAGCTTTTTCAACTGGAACGGTTCACTCATTTTATACTCAACGGGCACCCGGTAGTACATTTACTTTTACTATTGAAGCAGATGAGCATCTTTATGATAAAAAAGGGAATGACAATTTATATAAGGTTTGTCTTGCAAATCAGGCGATGGATAATCCGGATTTTATGATTGATTTAGGGGATATTTTCGGTGATGATCATCATCCATTTACCATTACATCTTATCAACTGGACTCATTACATAAAAACTACAGACCGCTTTTAGGAAATATTTGCAATTCAGTACCGCTTTATCTTTGCCTTGGAAACCACGAAGGGGAAAAGGATTACTACTTGTTGCAAACACCACCAAATAATATGGCAGTGTATGCAACATTATGGAGAAAATTCTATTACCCAAATCCATATCCTGATAACTTTTATACCGGTGATACGACACATGAATTATATGGCATTGGACAACCTGAAAATTATTACGCGTGGACTTGGGGAAATGCATTGTTTGTCGTATTAGATGTTTATAGGGATGACTGCGATACTTCGGCCAAACCAATTAATTGGAACTGGACTTTAGGTTATCCCCAATATGAATGGTTGAGAAATACCCTTGCAACCAGTAATGCACAGTATAAATTTGTTTTTGCCCATCATACAAGAGGAGAAGGAAGAGGAGGAATATCAACTGCACCATATTTTGAGTGGGGAGGTTATGAAGCTAATGGTGTAACATGGGGGTTTACAACAAACCGTCCTGGCTGGGCAGAACCTATTCATCAATTATTTGTGCATTATGGAGTGAATATTTTTTTCCAGGGTCATGATCATCTATTTGCCCATGAGATCATGAATGGTGTGACATATCAGGAGGTGCCAATGCCCAGTGACAGTACATATAGCCTGGGAATAATCGCCAATGGTGCTGCATATGTTTCTGACACCATTAGAGGTTCAGGTCATGTTAGGGTAACAGTATCACCAAATTGCGTGAATGTTGATTTTGTCAAGGCTTATTTACCGGCCGATACCATTAGTGGAGCCAACCATAATCGACAGGTAGCTTTCAGTTATTCTATTGGAAATTGTTCCACATCAGTTTTAAGTAAACAAAATGAAAATATATTTGTTAATTTCTATCCAAATCCCGCAAAAGATTATATTTCTGTCTCTTTACCTAGTGATATTGATAATTATCTGATTAGTTTGGTTAATGTTTTGGGACAAAGAGTTCTTCAAACTCATTCCAAGAATATTGATATTACAAATATTAAAAATGGCATTTACTTTTTAAATATTAAGACTTCAAATCATGAAATAAATAAAAAACTTATTGTAGACCATTAATTTATGAAAAGACACTGTTATGATTTTAAAAGTATTTCATTATTAGTAAAAATAGGATATTAAATCTTCCCATCATCTTCATAAAAAAGGCTGCCCTTTTAAGACAGCCTTTTTCTTTTTTAATTCATTACTTTTTTAGTTGTAATTATATACAGTTCCAGAATGACCATTTTTAACCCAATCTAATTTATATTTTACTGGGCAATCAGTACTTGTGCTGGAAACAGGTTGATCGTTGCTATCATATCCATAAGTTATTGTAGCACTTTTATTATCTGAGGGAATTGAATGTTTTACTATTCCAGATGTAGGATCCAATCCACAAGTTGAAATTTTACGAATAACAGATTGATTAATTTGTGTATAAAATAATTCACCTTTTCGGTTTGTTCCCCAAGTTTCAAGATTATTATAACCTGCTGAACTTCCAAATCCATCAATTGTTAAAACAAGTTGACTTAATGTACCAGTAAAAGTCCTTCGCCTACTTATATTCCATGTTCTTGTAGTATTATCATCAAAAGTTAATTGTAATGCACCTGAAACTTCATGTATTACTTGTGTACCATCACCAATAACTCCTCCACTAACATTTTTTTCAGCTTTTGAACCATTAAGTGTAACGGCTTTATTTGTTGATCCTTTGTTTACTTTATAATTGACAAAAGTTATCCAAATCGTAGTGCCTTGCTGAGACCAGGGAATTGCAGTAAGTCTTTTAACTATTATTGTTCCAGTTCTGCTTCTTGTATTCCATCTATTATTTCCATTATAGGTTATTGTGTAAATTGTTGTATCACCTGATATTGTGGTATCAACTGTTGCGTTATTTGGAACCCATCGGGATTTTGTTGTTCCAGGAGTAACTACATTATTGGCATCATTCAACCCATCTTCTGATGCAGATTGAACATCTGCTTGGTCTTTAGCTAATTGTTGTAATGATGTTGTATCTGAGTTAGCTTCATTTTTTACTTTTGTGCAGCTGGTAAAGTTAATTACAAACATGGATAATAAGATTACACCCTGTCTTATTAATTTCATTTTTTTCATTTCTTCTGTATTTTAAGTGAAAATTATTTAGTTTATTTTTATAACACTAATACACATTGTCAAGTTTTTACCCTTATGACGATTTTGAAGTATATTTTTATAAAAACTATTTTCATATCTCTTCCAGATATATAATTTATTACTAGCAAAGCTATGCAACGCAAGGAAATTTTGGAAAATTATATTGAACCAATAAAGAATCAGCCATTACAGATAAAATTCAAAAGTATAAGAATACATAACTTTCTATTTGTTAATTTTACCTTTCTTTATATCACCGGATAATTATCAATAAACGTTTGCGAAGGCTCAGAACTAAAAGCTTTCAAATACTCATCAGTAATCCTTATATCAGAATGTCTCAAATGCAGTTGTAAATCCTTGATGTTTGCTCCACTTTGAATTGCCAGTCCTGCACCGGTATGTTTCAGATCATATAGACGTCGCTTTAATCCTAATTTGTTTGCTACTTTTTTAAATCTCTCAGCTAGTCTTGTTGGAGCAATTAAAAAATTACCTGGTAAAAGCTTTTTTGAAAACAAATAATATTCCTGGTCAATTTGATGCAAATTTAAATTCAGAAGTTGTTCCTGAAAAGCTCTTGGCATTGATACAAGTGATTGTTTCTTATTCTTTGATACTTCTGCAGGAATATTTATTTTTCCCCTGAAAACATCAATATCTCTGATTCTCAATTTTACTATTTCCGCCGGTCTTATTGCACAATAGAATATAAACTGACAGACAAGCCATAGCTTTTCGTCATTTTTACTGCAATATTCCTTAAGAGTTTTTAATTCAAATTCATTATAAGCATAAACATTTCTTTGTTCTTCCGGAAGTGGTTTTACTTTCTTGAAAGGATTTTTCATGATGTACTCACGCTCCACCAGATCATTAAACAATGTTTTCAG
>Ga0114951_10004483_pt1 | contig 13581 bp, 15 predicted proteins | sample AM7aDNAmetaG_FD_88677 | JGI IMG/M metagenome (GOLD analysis project Ga0114951, IMG submission 88677) | Freshwater microbial communities from Finland to study Microbial Dark Matter (Phase II) - AM7a DNA metaG | ecosystem: Environmental > Aquatic > Freshwater > Lake | place: Finland: Lake Alinen...
GAAAACGAAAGTTTTTAACCATATTAAAATAAGCACTTCCCGTTTCGAGGAGTGATACTAAAGCCAGTTAAATACACCGCTTGTTATGCACTGGCGGACTTATCAACACTCCTGTCATGTCAAACGTTGTTAACCTATTAAACTTGTAGTTCTGTTTCATGAAGCTTTTTTGTCGGGGTGGTTGTGGGTGGGGTGTTTTATTTTTTTTCTTTCTTTGAGGGGGAAAAGAAAAAGATAGAATTTTATCTTACTTAGTTTAACCGAAGGACGAGGAAAAAGACAAGCTCTTTTGCAAACTTGGGTTGTAGCGTTGGCTTGCAGGGGTTTGCAAATGTGCTTGGCTTTGTGGGTCGGGTTTTACTGCTTGCAATAAGAGGAGTAAATAATTCGGAGTCCCCTTGTTTGAATTTTGGATACCCTTTTACTCTTTCGGGGTTCCCTTTTTAATATTCGGAAAGCCCTTACCCAGATTTTGGGAGCGCTTAACCGAATTTTGGAACTACTTTTCTCAATTCTAAGTCATCTTTTTTCTATTTTAAGTCGTCTTTATGCCCTAATGAGTGTGCTTTAAGTCGTTTGGAGCCTCCTAAATGTCATTCGGAGTGTGCTTCAAGTCATTCGGAGTTGTCTTCATGTCATTCGGGATTGTCTTCAAGTCATTCGGAGTTGTCTTAATGTCGTTCGGAGTTGTCTTCAAGTCATTCGGAGTTGTCTTAAAGTCATTCGGGGTTGTCTTAAAGTCATTCGGGGTTGTCTTAAAGTCATTCGGAGTTGTCTTAAAGTCATTCGGATTACAAATAAATAAATTTTCGATTAAATAAATAAATGAATAAATAAATTATTTTTTTATTACGATATATTCTTTATTTTTGCATCAATAATAACATAAAACTAATATAAAATGACAGATGGACAATTTAACTTTCTAAGCATGGTTGAAGCCGACCTTGCCATTTTGCAACAATACAATACTATAGTTGCAGGTAATGCAAAACTGGCTGCCCTAGTAGCTGCTGTAGGCAGTACACATTCGAGCATTTTAACAACGGCAGGCATACAATCGGCAATAAATAAGGGGCCTACTACCACCAAGAATAATTTATGGATAAATGCTGCAACGAAAGCAGACCATGTTTGCAGCGGTGTTAAAGCATACGCTGATGATATTAATGATGCTAATTTATCGGCTGCTATGCACTATACTTATAAAAATTTACTTAATTGCAGTACAAATGATGCCGTTTTACATATGCAGACTATACATGATAAGGCAGCCGCTATAGCCATAGCTTTGCTTTTGCCATTTAATGTGGTTGCAGCAGATATTACAGGATTGCAGACAGCAATAACTGCTTTTTCGACAGCAGCACCGATGAAAAGGGCAATGGTAGTGAATACAGCAGTTGCAACAACTCAATTACAGCCATTGTTTACTACTCAAAGGACACAATTGAAAAAGTTGGATAACATAATAAATACTTTTAAAATAAGTCAGGCGACCTTTGTTGCAAGTCATTTTAATGCCCGAAAGATTGTTAATTTAGGAAAAACTCAACAGGCAGAGGAAGTGCATTTAATGCCAAAACATTTTGAAGCTATATTTGGACAGAAATTTTTGGAAGGGGATACCTTTACTGTCAGGAATCACAGTGGAGTTGAAATGGAAGTATTTTTAACTGATAATATAAATGTATTGCCAACGGTAAAAGGGGTTAAGATACCAAGTAAAACAGATTTGAAACTTAATATATCGAAGGATTTCGGCGGTGTGTTTGGACATTGGTTAATAGTATATAACGAAAATGCTTTGGATGATGTACATGTTACGGTAATACTGGCACATGGGAAAAGCCATAGTTCAGCAGGAGTATTGGGGAATGTTGTTGCGCAATAAATTTGGCAAACGGTGACTGTAAGAAAACGCCAATTTCTTCGTTATTCTTGTCTTGAAATTCAGTTATTTACTTTAGTAAACGCCTGAATTTCAATACTTCGAAAGCCTCGAACTTGACGTTTTTTTTAGCCACTGAAAAAACACGTGTTTACTTATTGGTACTAAATAGGAATTGAATATTAAAAAATAAAAAAGAGGCTATCTTTGCTTTTGAGACAGCCTCTTTTTTAATAATAAATTAATTTGTACTATGGGACAATTTTAGCATGAAAAGTACCTCCGGCTGTTGAATTAAAACCCGGTTCCAGATATATAGTACATCTGTCTTCAAAAGAGCCAGTAACGTCTGGGCCACTTAAAGTTGTACCACAAGGAGGTGCCAAATTAAAAATTGCATCCTGACTTGATGTATAATTTGGTTGAGGCGGTATAGAATTAGGAATAATTGCAGAAACATAACAATAGTTTCCTCCACCAGTCCAGCCCCATCCCCAATTCATGTGAAAATGATTAGGGGAATCATAGCCATCACAAACCCATTCATGACAATCTGAACTGGGATCACAACCACCCATAATAACCGGAAAATTGTTATTTAAATCCGCAGTTATCATATTACTCCATGTTGCATCAGAATAACCATTATCATCTTTATTTTTATAATAAGCGGAAGGATCATACTTAAAATATGATGTTAAAGCATTTATTGCATCGCTTGTAGTTGAACCGGAGCCACATGGGCCATAGTCCATATTACAAGCAATACCACAATGATAAATTAAGGTTGCTACATCAGAGTTACTTGAAGTTATATTGTTGGGCATATTTGCCCAGTTATAAGTAGTTGCACTAAAAAATGCTGCAAGTGAACCATAATTTGTATGATCTATATGAGAACCATTACCTGACTCAGGATAATTCCAATATTTCATTACTTGCGCCATTGCCAAGGCAACGCAGCCCGCCCAAACACGACCACAGGGGCTTGCAGTAGGGGGTGGATTGCCCGGACAAGAAGTAGTATTATCTTGTGGACACATTGCATTATAATTGCAATCTTGTGCCCATTCAGTTGAGAGTAATGGCCCAACGCTTTGAATTTGCTTTGGTGAGCTTTTAGCTGCATTAGAATTGTAATATGTCCATTTTGAAGCAATAGCAGTATCAGCAATAAGGTTATGGCTTATGGCATATTGAATTTGCGTTTTGTAAATGTTTAACCAATATTTAAAAGCAGGTGGCTGATTTGCTTTTATCGTATCAAATGCACCTTCAAAGGAATAGGCAAGGACAGGAATTGCATTTTGCTGTGCTGAAACTATTATCCAACCTTTATTCGCGTTGTTATTGAATACATAATAAATACTGTCATTACTGGCGGTTTCAGCTTGAATAAAACTAAGATGAATATCGCTGTATTTTGCATTATTATCATGATTGTAAGCTCGCTCGTAGTAAAAGTTTTTTGCCACATTTTGGGCTGTAATAATAGGAACATTTTGGCAGAATGTACCATTAACCATTATTAATGATACAAAAAGTAATATTAATTTCTTTTTCATATTTCATTCCCCCTATTTAATTTTATTAATTAACACCTTTAACTCTGCATTTTCTTTCTCAACTTTTTCAAGTCTTTTATTTATATCAATGATATAAAGCATTTGCTCTTCTATTGTTTGTAATAGTTTTGCATTAGAATTGCCAAGGCTTAAACCGTTTTTTTCAACATCCGCTGCAGAAGAAATGTTAGGAAGGTGTTTGTTTTTATTTATAAATTTTTCTAGTTCGGCTAATGACATCAGTTTGTACCCTTTATCAAATACAAAATCGCTCCAGCCGGTGTTTACAATAACTTCTTTGGCTTGGATAGTGCCGTTTACAGAGAGTTTGTTAGTAGGGTTTGTTGTGCCAATGCCAACGTTGCCATTTACATTGTTAATATATAACCTGCTAATATCAGTTCCGCCATCAATAGTTACAAAATTAGCCAATGCTTCATTCAAGTCATTGTGATAGTTCCACGAGCGCACCCTGAATGTGGTACCAGTGTTTGAGTAGCTAAATCCTCTATCATCTTTTATATCCACTAATACGGCACTACCTCCGTCAGCTTTTGCTTGATGTATGTAAAAAAGATTTGCATCAGTATTATTGGCAAACACTTGCAATATTCCGCTTGGAACCGTTGTTCCAATGCCGATGTTACCGGTACTTGTTAGGTATAGCCCCGATCCTTCTCCTGAAGTGGCTCTAATATCTAAATTATTATAATTCGAACCATTATATCCTATAATTCCAGCACTTGTTGATAAAGTCTGTAATAAAACTCCCTTTGAACTATCTTGAATTAAAGCAATATTACCACCTGCTATTTTTTTAACATTTAACAAAACCATTGGGTTCGTAGTCCCAATGCCAATATTCCCTATCGTATCAGTTGGATAAATATTACTTCCATTTTTAGTCCATAAACCCCCATCACCTGCTTTTTCAGCATACAACGCATAAGGCACACTCAGCAACTGCGATGTCCCCATAAGCTGGAAAGAGCTACCACCATTGACATCAAATTCAATTTTTACGAAGTATTCATCGTTTCCCCAGTTAATGGTAGAAAAATTTCCTGAGACAAACGTACCGTTGCCGATTTTTAGATTTGCCAACCCAAAGGCGTTTGTTGTGTCTTTTTGGGTTTCAACATAAACTGCTGTGCCGGAAGCGCTGCTTTTAAGTATGCTTATTTTGAAGTTTACAACATGGTTTATAAGCACATTACCTGCATTATCACGTACAACTGCCTGGTATTTGAATGCTTGTGGGGCCTGTGCTAAGAGAGTTGAAAGTTGAAGGCTGAAAGTGAAAAGTAGAAGTACTACTATTTTTAAAATTAGTTTTTTCATGGGTTTATTGTTAAATTATTATTATTTTTAATTAACTTTGTATTAAATAAATTTGAAAATTATGTACAGACAAATAATTATCCCCGAAAGCAATCGCTATTTGCTTGATTTGCCTACAGATTTTATAGGTAAAAAGGTAGAAGTTATTGCTTTTACAGTTGAAAATGAAGCTAAATCGAAGAGATCGGGCAATGCAAAAGAACAATTTGGTAAGTTGCTGCTGCTCGTTCAGCAAAGCCCTGTAGTACTGCCCAAAGGATATGCATTTAATAGAAACGAACTTTATGAATAAGATTTTTTTCGATACAAATATCCTGATATACTTTTCTACAGGCAATACTGAAAAAGGTAAAATGGCGCGTAACCTTTTAGAAAAACAAAAAGAACCGATGATAAGCCACCAGGTTATGAATGAATTTGCAGCAGCTTGCATCAGAAAAAATCTGTTGCCCTTAGACCAAATTAAAACATATTTGAAAGAATTTAACCTGTTTTTTAATGTTGTTTCCATGAGTTATTCTACTATTGAAGTTGCGTTTGCATTGATTGAAAAATATTCTTTTTCATTTTGGGATGCGCTTATTGTAGCTTCTGCCCTTAAAAACGATTGTAATACTATTTACACTGAAGACCTTCAACATAACCAGAAAATTACTTTTGGTAAAAAACATCTTACCGTTATTAATCCTTTTATCTGACATTTCTTTCTAATTTCTCTATTTTATCATTGAGCAATTCAATTTTTTTATTCTGCTCTTCCATCATCTTATTTTGGTCAATCATGCGAAGAGTAATTTCCTCAATTTGTTGTAATAACTTAGAGTTTATTTCGCCCAGTTTTGCCCCGTTTTTTTCAACTTCGGATACAGAAGGAATGTTAGGAAGGTGTTTGTTTTTATTAATGAATTTTTCAAGTTCGGAAAGTGACATTAGTTTGTAATCTTTATCAAATACAAAGTCGCTCCAACCGGTGTTTACTATAACTTCTTTGGCTTGGATGGTGCCGTTGACTGAAAGAGGGTAAGTAGGATATGTTGTGCCTATGCCAACATGACCATCTCCCCTAATAGTCATCAAACAATTTGGAGCACCATTGTAATCATAAAACTGAAATCCACCCATACTACCGGTAGCTCTATTTGTAATGAAATCTGTTTCACCACCTCCTTGTGATCGATTCCAACCTATCAAAAGATTACCGGTATAATTTAGCATTGAAGACAAATATGCTGCGCTTCCCTGACCAGTATTAGGATCAATATTAGCGTTAACCCCGTTTAACAAAACAGGACCATTTACTTGAAGTTTTGTCAGTGGATTTGTATTTCCAATATTGACGTTACCATTACTTGAAATTCTCATCACTCGTTCAATATTTCCAGCATCAGATACTTTCAAATCCCAGTTTGTAAATCCACCTGATATTTGACCATAAGACCAATCAAGATAATACCCTGCATTGCCTCCACAAGACTCTCTAATTCTAATTCCTTTACCTACTTCTAAAGTTTGATTTGGGTCTATTATTCCAATTCCCACATTACCTGTTGAATCACTCAAATAAACCCTATTACTATCCTTAGTCCAAATCCCATCTCCACCAGATGCTTGGCTATACAAAGCATAAGGCACACTCAACAACTGCGAAGTGCCCATAGTTTGGAAAGAACTGCCACCATTAACATCAAACTCAATTTTTACAAAATATTCATCGTTGCCCCAGTTTATCGTTGTAAAACTTCCTGAGACAAACGTACCGTTGCCAATTTTAAGGTTTGCCAACCCAAAGGGGTTTGTTGTGTCTTTTTGGGTTTCAACATAAACTGCTGTGCCGGAAGCGCTGCTTTTTAGTATGCTTATTTTGAAGTTTACAATGTGGTTTGTGAGCACGTTACCCCCATTATCACGTACTACAGCCTGGTATTTGAATGCCTGTGGTGCTTGTGCTAAGAGGGTTGAAAGTGAAAAGTTTAAAGTGAAAAGTAGGAGTACTACTATTTTTGAAATTAGTTTTTTCATGGGTTTATTTGTTTAGTATTTAATAATTGTTTTAGAACACAATATTTTTCCATCAGCTTTACTTATAGTTATAAAATAACAGTTAGATGAAAAGGAATTAATATCAATATTATGCGGAGATGCTACAGTAGAAGTTTTATCAACTTTTATCAACCTTCCGGCAACATCGTACAATTGAATGATGATGTCATATACTTCTAATGTATTAAAAGAAATGTATATCTGACCATTACCAGGGTTGGGATAAATCACAAATTGGTTTTTTGCATCAGTTTTGGGTACATTGACAAACGTATCGTCGAATTGCTGAAATCCTTGTGTCAGAATAGCAGTAGCAGGTGAGTTTGAAAAAGTTTCTGTAATATCCTCTCCAATAGTCCAGCTGAGTGAACCAAAACTATTATGAAAATAATCGCCTGATGCTGCCCATACATCACGCCAAGGAGTTTGAGTTTGGGCTTGGACTTTTGCAAATCCAATAAAACTCATAATCAAAATTAAATAGTAAATTTTTTGTTTCATATAGTTTTTATTTTATGCCCCGCAGCTCCTACAAAGCGGTTAGTATAAAATAAAAAAAGCGTGGAACTGTAACTGTATCCGCTGTCGAGGTACTGGTATACCCATACTTGCAAATAAGTTTAGCCCACGCCTTTGGCGTGAGCGTATCACTTATTACACTTGCAAGTATTAGAAAATTACCAGTTTTCGACAGCAAGAATAAAAGCTAACGCTTTTTTATGTTTTTAATTAATCTTTACATTTCATTAAATTATTGTTATTCATCTAAATTTTATTGCACATACAAAAATAATTATTTTATCATATAAAATAAAATTACCAGAAAATTATTTTATTTAACATTATTATTTTTCTAATTTATCCTGTTATTTTTAAAATCATATTTTTAGTTTGAAGTTTAACAGTGCGCTCGCCTAAAAATGGCTCTTTTGATTTTGCCGAAGGGTTGGCATGCAGGGGAGGGGCAAAAGCATATGTGCCATTTGTGAGCAGGCAATCAACGTAACTTTCATTTTTATCTTTTTAATTTCTTTTTTTATTACAAAATTTTGTGTGGGTCGGCAAGAAAAAAAATAAAACACTTTGGGTTGGCAATGTGGGGTCGGGATTGAGGTTCTTTGTCTTGTCTGTCATGTTTTGTTTAATGGGTTACTGTCTGTTCGTCGTGTTGTTAGTTTGTTCCGCTTGGGCATAACGGACGGCTGTGAAATTTAGTTGGCGTGATAAACCACTGCCGTTTCACAAATTTAAACTTATTTTTTGAAAACGAAAGTTTTTAACGATATAAAAATATGCACTTCCCGTTTCGATGGAAAGATACTAAAGCCAATTAAATTTACAGCGTGTTATGCACAGATGCCCCTAAGTCAACCTATCAGTAAATTTCAGTAAACCTCAGTAAATATCAGTCAAGAAGTAGCACTTAAAAACAGCCTTTTCAATAAAAACTACAGTGTCGACCTGAAAAAAACTTACAGTAAAATTCAGTTAATTCAGTAAAAGTGGGGGGCACAGCAAATACAAACAGCACAATAGAAGTCAGGGAGCGACTCAGTAAATATCAGTTTTTCTTCAAGTCATTCGTAAAAACGAGTCGCTTATGTTGGCTGTCAGGTGCAAAGTTTAATATCAAGCCTACTTCATAGTCAGTAAACCTAAGGAAATTCTTCAACTCAAGGTCAGCCTGTTCGCTTATTGTTTCTGTTAAAGTCAGGTAAACCACAACGCAATCGTTTACCAAAAGGTCGGCATGCAACGAGCCTACAGTCGTGTCTTTATAAACGATGTCCGTTTGCTTGTTGCACAATACGGTCAAACCGAGCAATTCCATCTCCACAGTCAAGGCTCGTTTATATACCTCTAAAGTCAACTGTAACGGCAGAACATTGCGAACAGTGTAATGGGCTTGAAGAATTGTGTTGGTAACGTCAGAATGAAGGTATTTGCTGTCTATAGCCATTTCAGTAAATTTCAGTAAATTTCAGTAAATATCAGTATAATTTTCAGTAAAAATAAGTTTTTTCAGTCAGGGTTGGCTATTTCAGTCAAACTTTTTAAAAGGCTGTTTTGTCCTGTCAGTGTTTACTCTTTTGACCCTTGCATTTGTGCATAACGAGTGGCGGTGTATTTTAGCTGGCGTTTTTACCCACTGCCGTTTCACAAATGTAAAACTTATTTTTTGAAAACGAAAGTTTTAACGATGTTAAAATAAGCACTTCCCGTTTCGATGGAATGATACTAAAGCCAGTTAAATACACCGCCTGTTAGGTGCTGGCGGTTTTTACTCGCTATTTAAAAGCAGTTTCAGAATTTAGTTTTGTAGTCAACTGTCAGGTAGTTTTTTCTTGCGGGGGGTGAGTGTGTCGGGGTTTAAATTTTTACAGAAGGGAGGGGCGTTTTTTTTGTTTTAAAGGCTGTGCGTGGAAAATGGCAAGCGTATTTGCAAACTTTGGTTGCAGGGTTGGCTTGCAGGGGTTTGCAAATTGGCTTGACATTGTGTGATGGCGGTTATTCGTACTAAACTTGGCTATGAAATGCTGTATTGTAACGAAAATTTTACTTAAAGTTAGAAGATTCCTTTATGCCTCTCGTTGTTTCCACTTTGCCTCTCATTGTTTCTACTTTGCCTCTCATTGTTTCTATTTTGCCTCTCGTTGTTTCTACTTTGCCTCTCGTTGTTTCTACTTTGCCTCTCGTTGTTTCTTAAAACCCTTTGACTTATTTACAAATGCCTGTCAGGTTATCTAAAATGCCTGTCAGGGTTTTAACTTTGCCTGTCAGACATTCATAAAACCCTGTCAGGTTATTATAAAACCCTTACGATGTTTTATAAAATTATCTTGGCTTTGTAAATTTTAGAACGCTTAATTGTTTGTATTGAGGGCTTGTAGCACCAAATACGCTTTTTACATATTTTTTTACTTCAACTGTTATGTCAAGCAGTCCTGTGCCAGTGGTATATAGCAATGTATTTCTTGCAATTCGCGCATTGCTTAAAGGTGTCATGGCGTTAATTACTGCTGTGTTTTTGGCTTTCATGTCGGCTAACAAGGTTGTGAGGGTAACTACCTTTAAATCTATTTCGTTAGGGGCGTAGCCAGCTTGTGAGGTTAAAAGTTGAATGAGTTTGTCCATGTTTTCAATACGGTTGTCAAAGCTCATTTGTGAAGCGGAAATACTTTTTTGTGATTCGTTTTCGGGTGTTGCTGGATTGTCAACAACAGTGGCTACTTTTTTACTGGCTCTCTTTCCCTGAATTTTACGTGATACTGTTTTTGCATCGGCAACAACTAGCTTAGGGACGTTGCTGGAATCAAGTGCATTAATAACTCTTGTGATTAGTTTGTTTAAAGGGGCAAAAACAATATCTCTTGCGTTAATGGCATTGGTAGAAGCTGGTAAAATGGAGTTGATTGTAGAAAGTGAAGTTTTTGCGTTTGTGTAAAGGGTGTTTAAAGCAGGTAGTTTTATTGTTGCTTTACTTGGGTTGTAGGTTGCTCCGTAACCTGTGCAAAATGAAATGAGGTCTTCAAAGTTTGCAACGTTTTTTGCGTGTCCTGATTCTGATGTTGATGCCATAGTTTTTAGAATTTAGTATTTATAAATAAAAATTAAAAATTATGGTGTAAATCTACAATATTTAATTCTAAAATGAGATAATAAAGGTTTTTTATGTAATATTTTTTGTTTGATGAGGAATGTGACCTTTAAATTTCAAAGAAAACTTTGAATATGAACAATTTAAAAGACAAGATAGAGAAAGAACTGAACAAAAATAAAGTGTCCGTTTATGATTAAGGGAAAAGGGTGGAGTTGATATGCACATTATATGACAAAAAAAATACAATCAAAAATAAATATTACGAAAAAACTTTGTTATAATTTCAATTACTTCTGTTGGTTTTTCCTGTGTTGGCACATGTCCACAATTATCAAGATAATGCAATTCAGAATTGGACAATAATTTATGAAACTCAGCACCAATTTTTGGAGGAGTAACAATGTCATTTTTACCCCAGATTAACAATATGGGAGTTTTTATTTGTTTTAACTCCTCGTGCATTTTATATTTTTTTACAGACTTTGTCAACCGTATTACCCGAATAACATTCTCATAGGACAAAATCAAGTTATAGACTTCTTCAATCATTTCATCTGGCGGAATCTTTTTATTATAAAAAATATTTTGTGTTTGTATTTTAATATTCTCATAATTTTTCCTTTTAAAAAAAACTGTGCTCAAAGGAATATTGCTTATACCAGAACTTCCACACAAAATCAACGCTTTAACTTTTGAAGGATTATTTAAAGTATGAATCAAGGCAATACCCCCACCCATTGAACTTCCAATTATTACAACATCATTCAACTGTAAGTCATTAATGAATAAACCAAGATAGGAGGCAAGGGATTTTACATTTGTTTTATGCACTGGCATATCATACATGGGAAAAAAAGGCATCAACATTCTATAGTTATCAGAAAAATGCTCGAACACTTCCAATACATTATAAACGCCACCGAAAAGCCCGGGACAAAAAATTACAGGATTACCTTTTCCAATTTCGTAGTAAATATGATTTAGTTTTGTTTTTAAAAAAAAATCTTTTTTAGCATACGAAGGAAGTCTTCTTATGGGGCCACATCTTTTTATGAATTCTTCATTTATTTGGCCAGCTAAAAGTTTTGAATTATTATTATTATTTTTAATATCAGTTATCATTTCAAAACGCATTAGCTGTTTTCATACAAAAATCATTAATTAAACTTTGTCATTTCATTATTAACAAAGAGATGAACTTGAACTGTCAACAATTTATTTCTACTTAAAATGATTAAAAAGCCTAACAATTATTACTTCTGATAATTTTATTAATAACCCCACAAGTTTATTTTTCCCAATGAAATCAAGCCCTAAAAGTTTTTCAAAAATGACTTGATTAGCAGTATCAATTAAATTATTTATTTTTTTATTTTCATTGGATTCGTAAGGCAAAAACTGCTCACCAATAATTTGATTTGTGTTTTGTTTTATGTATGTAATTTTAATTTTTAGCAGTTCTTCCTGATAAGATGAATACATTATCAAACGCTGTTTTTCACGCTGAAGCGTTTCTAAATTAATTATTTTAATTGGCTTATTAATCATTTTCTTTCTTCTTTTTCAAATAATTTTTGAATGATTTTGTTTGTTATGAATTTTTCAACAAGTTTTTTTCTGAAAAGAATAAGAAATAAAAATACAGTAAAATAAATTCCGAACATAACAAGGAAGCCGTAAGCATTGCTATGTAGAAGCTCTCCAAAGAAAAAACCACCTGAAATGTTTAAAAAGAAAAACATAAAAACAATTGTAAATGCAATTAAAATTGAAGAAAACAAAACAGCAGAAACCTTTGCTATTTTTTCGTATGCGCCTATTTTTAAAAGTTTCAGTTTTGATTCAAAATATTCAATGATGAGTTCCTTTAACTCTGCAAAGAATGATGGTTGTTCACTCATTTTAGGTTGTTGTATTATTGAGATGTTCTTTAGCGGAATTTTTTATATCGTCAAATTTTTCAGATAAATCATCTTTCAGTTTGGATGCTCCAACTTTCAAATCGTTCAATATTTCATCTTTTTTATCTGAATTTAAAAAGTAGCCAATTGCTACTCCAAATGCTAATCCAATTGCTGCTCCAGCCAATGTAACTAATATGATTTTTGAATTGTTATGTTCTTTAGTTTCCATTTGTATGTTTTTTATTATATTGTTGATAGTAGAATATATTATTTTTTAAAGGTCTAAATATATATCGACTTGATTTAAAGTAGATATTTTCTTATGCTTGCCAAGTGTAACCGCATTTATGGCAAGTTGTAGTTTTTAAATCAGCATCTAAGGCTATTATACCCAATGGGAAAAAACAAATTGAAACAATAATTTGCCAAACTTTGTAGCCGCCTTTTTTTGTTAATTGTCCACACTTCGGACAGTAAGTATTTGCCAATTTTCAGTTTAATTTTTAATAAAAAATTTAATAACCCAGTTCATAAATATAATAATCAAGATTGCATTCCCTAAAAATTTTGATAATAAATTTACTCTATCACGAGTATTTTCTTTAATCAATGAAAATAATCTCAATGGAATTTGTAATATAAAAAAAGAGGCAACAAAAAAACCGGCAAAATTATAATAGTAAGCATTTGTAAAATTTCCTTTTGATATTTCACAAAAAGCTCTTGTCGTACCGCAAACTGGACATTCAACTCTAATTAATTTGTCGAACAAACAAAAATGTGGTAATAAATTAAGAAAATTTATTAATGAGTTTTTGAAAATAATAAAAACTGAAATAATCATAAGATTACTTATCAATATATTTAAGTCATTCTGCCGAAAGAAATCATTAGAAAAATATCTTATAATCCATCTTGGTATAAATGAAATTTCCATTGACCCCTCTTTTCAATAGTTACAAATATTGTAAAGTGGGCAAACATTATAAATCATATTCTGTCTGCCCACTTTAGAGAAATTAAGCTTGCCAAGTATGACTACATTTTTGACAAGTTGTTGGATTTTTTTCAGCAAGTAATGCTAATAATCCTAATGGGAAGAAACAAATTGCTACTATAATTTGCCAAGCTTTGTACCCACCTTTTTGTGTTAATTCACCGCATTTGGGACATGATAAATTTGCCATAATTTTATTGTTTTTAATTATTAATTGAAATTAGTTTATTAAAGAATATTTA
>Ga0114951_10004485_pt1 | contig 13577 bp, 12 predicted proteins | sample AM7aDNAmetaG_FD_88677 | JGI IMG/M metagenome (GOLD analysis project Ga0114951, IMG submission 88677) | Freshwater microbial communities from Finland to study Microbial Dark Matter (Phase II) - AM7a DNA metaG | ecosystem: Environmental > Aquatic > Freshwater > Lake | place: Finland: Lake Alinen...
GGCCTCTTTCGCGGCTTGATAAAAATCAATAGCGCCGTACATAGACCCATGGTCAGTTATCGCCAGACTGGTCATGCCCAGCTCTTTGGCGCGTTTGATCAGCAATGGGATACGGCACATACCATCCAGTAAACTGTATTCGGAGTGAACGTGCAGATGAGTAAACATCGGCTATCCTTGTCTAATTCTGACTAATTATAACACAGGCAAAGCGTCTTTTGGACAAAATATCAAAGCCCTAAATGGCAAATTAGGTCATCTGCAAAAATCGATCCAGAGGTCGATAAATAAATCCGCGCCATAGAGTGTATTTGGCAAATATAATCCCGAAGGCAGCCTCATCCTGTTAACCGCTAACCGCTGTAAGTGTGAATAGTTTTTAGCCTTGAAATAAGTGTTACTGGCTGCTGTCCAAGAAAAATGGAAATCTGGCTTAAGGGCAGGTTGTTCAGAAAAAATATAAGTCAAATTCAATCAAATCCGATTCCAGCAGCAGCAAAGAAAATGGGGGAAAACGAGAAGAATTATTAGGTTGGGGTGGGTAGAGGGATTTGAACCCTCGTTTTCCAGGGCCACAACCTGGCGTGTTAGACCGCTGCACTATACCCACCATCGAATCAAGACCTCTGTTACATGGCATTGTAATTATAGCTAAAACCTGCCCTGCATTCAAACGACGGATGCGATTATGTTATGGCAAGTCTTAATTAATTCTTAACAATGATACTTTAAAATGATATTAGCAGGATTGCAAGAATGATTTACAGGAGGACATGCAGGGGTGAAAAAACAAAGATAACAGAGTATTAACTGACTTGTCAAAGATATTTTCAGAGGAGGTAAATCAAGTGAAAAACATTAAAAGTACCATATTAGCCATTGTCATGGTAGTGGTTGTAGCCGCTGCCGCCTATTCCGTAGGCGCCGGTGGTTTCTGGAAAACTGAAAAGGCCAGTGCGGAGCCTGTCCTGTACAGCCAGGACACGGTTACTTCCATTTACGAGAAAGCTGCCCCGGCTGTGGTAGAAATTAATATAACCCAGCAAACCCAAGGGTATTTCGGTTCTTCGGTCATGCAAGGACAGGGTTCGGGCTTTCTAATAGACAAAGCCGGATACATCCTGACCAACAATCATGTGGTAGACGGAGCCTCCAGTGTTCAGGTTAAGTTAAGCAACGGTTCTTCTGTCAAAGCCCAGGTTCTGGGTAAAGACGCCGTGCATGACCTGGCTCTGGTGAAAGTAGATGATTCCTCCACAGCTAATATCACTCCCTTAACTCTGGGCAATTCGGATAAAGTTAAAATCGGTCAGATGGCCATCGCCATAGGCAATCCTTTCGGCCTGGATAATACTGTGACGGTGGGTGTAGTCAGCGGATTAAACCGCACGCTCAACGACGTTAGCACCAGTCTCACCGGCATGCTGCAGACCGATGCAGCTTTGAATCCTGGCAATTCCGGGGGTCCTTTACTGGATGTCAATGGTGACGTCATTGGAATCAATACAGCCATAGAGACCGGCACGATGGGCTCTGGCGCCCGCGGCATCGGTTTTGCTGTGCCAGCCAACGTAGCCTCAGGTGTACTGTCTGATTTAAAAGCCAGCAAGACGGTGGCCCGCCCCTGGCTGGGCGTGAGCATTCGGGCTTTAGACGCTACCCAGGCCAGCAGCCTGAAACTTTCGATTACCGAGGGAGTTGTGGTGGTTTCAGTGGTTGCTGATGGCCCGGCTGCTAAAGCTGGAGTCATTGCCAATGATGTCGTGACAGCTATCAACGGAACCAGGATAAGCACATCAGAGGAACTGCAGGCTTACATTAACTCAAAAACGGTCGGGGCCGTCATCACGTTAACTGTTGTACGCGGCAGCGATACCAGGACTATAGAAGTCACTTTAGGAGAACGACCTGCCAGCACGGTTACGGGTGGAATTCCCCAGCTTCCAGTCCAGCCAGATCAGGTGCCTTTCCCCAATTTTCCGAAGCGGGGTGGCGGGCGAGCTAATTAACTAAAGGCATAAACTCTTTAACATAAATCTAAAAATGCAGGATCGAATTCGATCCTGCATTTTTAGAACGCCAAGTACGAATAATAGCCTGGCATTGAAATCCTGTCACAGTCCAGGCAATTCTTCACTCCCCAAACAGATAAACCCATACCGAAATTAAATAAAATATCTCCGCATCACTCATAACCCTGAAGAGAAAGACAGTCCAAATCACAATTTAACCTCAAACTTTTTCTGAGGCTATGACATCCACCCAATACGTAAAGTATTGAGTGTCCTGCTGTCGAAGAAGCCAGGGAATGCCGGTTTTTGCCAGGGAAATATCGAAATTAAAACCGCATTCCTGCATTAACTTTCCGGTAAGCAGCAGTTTTACGAATAAATGAGAATCGATGTCTTCTTTTTCCATCCATTCTGCGCTGATATCGGCATCCCAAACGTAGGGTGTGCTTAAGAAAAGTCTTCCTTTGGATTTCAGCACCGCATCCATCTGACCCAGGGCTGTCAACGGAAGATTGACGCTATCAAGCAGGTTTAAAGCGCCGACAAAATCGAACGTTTCCATCTTAAAAGGAGGATTTTGAATATCGGCCAGAAGGAATAATACATTTCTTTGAGGCTTGAAGTCAGACTCGATCTCTTCGCAGGCCAACGCCCTGGTTTTACGGTTATATTTTATCCGGCCAGTGCGCTGAAATCCGGCTGCCAGTTTCAGATACTCAATATTTACATCGATTCCCACCGCAAAACCTTTCCTGGCACAGTCAAAGGTATACCGTCCGACTGAACATCCAACGTCCAAAGCGAGTCCGTTTACGGTTGATCGGTTCATTTCCTGCCAGTAGCCGTTGTTCAGGGTGCTATAATGCGCATCAAGGTATTGCCGGATGAACCTGTCTTCTTTAGAGAAGTTTTCAATCAGGTAGGGCACACCATCGCTTATCCGATATCTTTTTCCGCAACTGGAACATTCCAACCATCCTGAAATGACATATTCTCCCTGCGTTTCCTCGGGGATAAGCCCGAGTTTGTACTGCGTTACATCTGTTCCAGTAAACGTCCGGCAGCCCGTGCAGTAAAGCGCTACGTGTTTTAAGGCATCACAGTGCATTTTAGTCCCATGTCCTCAAATGCTTCATTCTCAACCCTGGACCGCCTAGGAGATACAAGAGGCTAGAGAACATTCTGTTCAGAGGCTGACAATAGTACCGCTGCCGCCGCAATGCCTGGTCGTACTACCTAACTTGGCTGCAGACCTGCCGTTGATCTGCACATCCGGGTCGCCGCTGGCTATTTCATAAGTATTGGGACCGCAGCAAGCCGCATGAATTCCCTTATCCCCAACCCTGGCAGCAGGCCGTCCGTTGGCCAGAACGTTGGGACTTCCAGTAGTTATCGGACCAATGGTCGGATGGGGACAAGCCGGACAACCATGCGCGTCTGCTGGGCAAGACGCCTTTGATCCTATACCAGCGTAACCTCCCGGCGACACAGCGCTCACATAGACCGTCTTTTGGATCGTCTTTTCTCCCACCTTCACTGAAATTGTGATGGTGTTAGGCCCCTCTGAGTTGAACACCGGACGGGACGTGGGACCCATGTCCGGATTAAACACTCCGGAACCGCCCCACTTGACGGTATCCGAGATGTCAACTCCATCAGAAGTACATCTGGCGCCGAACACCCAACCTTCGGTGAAAACTTTTGGACTCCGGCCTGCCGGATAAACAATAGCGAGCTTTACCTTACCGGTAACATCTTCGTCATTATCAGTATTGTCTTTTCCGAGATACTCTTTAAGCTGCGCTAGGATTTCTTCCATCGTCATCTGATCGGTAATCCCAGAGCACGCAGTTAAAGGCAACGCCAAACCCGACATGAGTGCCAACATCAGAAATTTGCGTCTATCTATTTCCGTCATCGGAGTTCTCCCTGTGGATTATTACCACTGTCGAGATAGTTATTTGCTTTATTTATGAACAAATTTCAGCCAAGGCTCCAAACTGTTGAGAGGCCTATCTGCATCCAGTTCCAATTTACCGCCAGCAACGGCCATTTTGCGTACGTTATAGCCTTCCTTCACCAGGCTGTTTGATATGTAATTCCCCATCTCCCCGGAACGACTGACGAGACTATCGGGAACTGGTATTTTTCCTATTTGGGCTGAGGATATATCCATCGTAACCCTATTGTTTTCAATTTTACAGGTCCCTTTGGCATAGTAGTTGACCTTTGCTTCAACTTTGACGTAATTGCCAATCTGGTCAATTACGTCATTTGCAACCCCATTCTTCTTTAGAAACACTTTAAGCTCAACCGTATCCAAGACTCCTGAAGATTCAATAGTCCCATCCGGATTAAACTTCACCTGGGTCAATTTCAAAGGAAAATCCGGGATATTGCCCAGAGCCAGCAGAGAGGACACCTCTTCCTGAGTCAGAGTAGTCTTTACGGATTTGTAAGATTGCGGGTTTTTAGCTATGGCATCCAGTTCCTGAGCAGTGACCGGCATTTTGAGGTCTTTAAGCCCCTGGTATGCGCCATCGCTGCTTAATTTCACTCCCAACTGCACAGCCTTATTAGTACCCAGCATTTTGGAAACAACCGGGATGTTGCCAAGAAAATAGCCAGCTATAAAAAGTCCTACGAGGCCAAGGAAAACCAGGATGCAGACAACTATTATCAGTTTTTTCATCTTCCTAAATCCTCTAGCCTATGGTGGAGATATCAATGACTCTGATATATGGGTAAACTATACCCAAGTGTTTAATAGATGTCAATAGTAAATTAAGGTCGGATTTATAATATCGGCTTCTTCATTTTTTAGTTGCCGTCACGCTCTTTTTTAGCACGCAGGCGATTTTCCCGCCTTTTTTCAGCTTGCAAGTGGCGTCTGTGGTCGTCTTCAGTCTCGAGAATAAGCTCGGGAACTCGAGTAGGTCGCCCGCTTTTATCCAGCGCAACGTAGGTCAAGTAAGCTGAAGCGGTATGTCTTACCTCGCCGGTGAAGAGGTTTTCAGATTCTACCCGTACTCCAATTTCCATCGATGTCTTTCCTACCAGGTTTATGCTGGCTTTGAATGTGACCAGGTCCCCCGAAAAAGCCGGATAAAGAAAATCCACGCGGTCGATAGAGGCCGTAACAGCGTTAGTGCGGGCATGCCTGACTGCCGTTACTGCACCAGCAGTATCTATTAACTTCATTATTACGCCACCGTGAACGTTTCCGGCTGGATTGATCTCCTGAGGGCCCATGGCCTGGGTCATGACCACAGCGGTTTCTGCCACGGTTTTGCTTTTCATTATTTTATCCCCTGCCTGATTATTATTGCACTCATTATACACTGTATTATAAATTAGCCGTTACAAAAAGTCACAGGGATGGTATTATATGCTGATGAGGGAATTGATTTACGATCCGCGCAGAGCTGGGAAAAGGATGACGATCGTGTGTTTCGTCTCCGGTTCCGGCACCAACTACCGGGAAATCGTAAAGCACGGCCCTGACCACGACTACCTGGTGTTCTCCAACCGACCGGAATGCAGTGCGTTAGAAATCGCCCGCCAGTTTCACCATAAGACTGTCGAACTCAGCCACATTGACTTTTTAAAATCAGCCAGGCTCAAATACGGTCCCGGAAAAATTCCCGCCGACTGCCCCGAGAGACTGGCTTATGAGCAGGAAGCGGTACGCTTGATTGACGCCAGCCTCACAAAAAAACCTGATCTGATCTGCCTGGCTGGTTATGATCTCTGGCATACCACCTGGTTTATTAATAAGTATTTTCCTCACATTATCAATGTTCATCCCGGAGACACCGTCAAAGGCTATGCCGGTTTGCACTGGATACCTGCAGCCAGAGCTATTATTGCAGGTGAAGATAGCTTGAGATCAACGACCTTCATCGTAGACCAGGGAGGAGACACAGGCCCTGTGCTGGCACAGTCTGACCCTCTCTACATCAGGCCTTTTCTAGAGCAAGCTCAAAAAGTAGGTCAATCTGACCTGATCGAAAAATACGAACAAATAGGCAAGTTTATAACCACCAACGGCATCTCAACTCTGGATGAATTCAATAAAAATACCAACCCTCAAATTAAAAGCCAGATGGAAGTAGTGTGCCGTACACTACAGGATGGCTTGAAAGAGGCCGGAGATTGGAAGATTTATCCATACGTGATACATGAACTGATTGCCCACGGCAGAATAGCCATAGAGGGCCGCCAGATCTTTGTAGATGATCAAGTGTTGCCAGTGCAAGGTTATCGAATCGATCACAGCGGTTGACAGCCAATGTTACAATATATCTAGTGTAAAAATATTTTTTAAATCCTGAAAGGTACAGAATGTCCAGAGTAATCAAAATAGATTTACATACTCACCCTGTAGAAGCTCTGAAAACGCAATTCGGCATTAAGGGCATCAAGGATATCAAAATCGGTGTGGCGGAAGCTATTGTCAAAGCCGTTAAAAAAGCCGGACTGAACGGGATTGCTATAACCGAACGCAATAACTTCAACCACAGCTGGGTAACTGCACTGGAGATTCTGGACCATTTCAAAGGCGAAAACATGGTCATTCTACCCGGCGAAGAACTGGACTATGCTGGACAAAAACTACTGCACATATACGTGCCTGATTATTACCGGCGGCGCATGCCCTTTTTCCAGGGCAAAGAATGGATAATGATCCTGGCACAGCCTGGACTGGCTGCCCCCCTGGAACTGGATAAAATGGACGACATTAAATTGGACGCGGTCGAGGGAACCAGCTTGAAGGGTGATTTTGAACCTGCTGGGAGCGTGGCCGTAGAAAAAAACATCCCTATCATCAAAGCTTCGGATTCAGTTGATCTGGCAGACATCGGGAAATTCTACTCCGAACTCGAGTGGAAATAATGCAGTTCACGGCTATGCTTATGCAGCCAGCGGCGTTTTTCTTTCCAGTCCGGACAATATTTCGCAACCACATTCCAGAAAGACTTAGAATGGCTCATGCATTTTAAATGACACAGCTCGTGGATAATCACATAATCCAGTACCGGCTCCGGCGCCATGATCAGTCGCCAGTTGAAATTTAAGTTGCCTAGATGAGAACAACTTCCCCAGCGTGTTTTCTGGTCGCGTATGCTAACTCTGGCGAATCGAACGCCGATTTTGTCGCTATGATACAGCACCTTAGAGGGGATAATGCTCCGGGCTTGCTGATTAAGCCAGTCCAACACACCTGCATACTCCATTATTGAGGCATCAGGCAAGCGGTAACGCTGATAATGGTTTTCTCCAAGCGATGGCAAGGGTCTGCCCTGATAACACACTGGAGGCTGAAAAACCGTGGTACCAACCAGAGAGCCTGGAAGTTCAGGCTGAGTATGTTTTAAATGGCGCAGTATCCAGCCGGACTTCAAGATGAGAAATGGCTGCAGATCGTCTAATTCGTAGTGACGCGGTACCGTGACCATTAATCCCTTCTCATTGTGTATCTGCAGCCAAACCAGGCGCGCCCTCAGGCTACGTCTTAGCGTATAAGTTACAGTCTGATTTTCCAGAATCATTTCAAAACGGCCCAGATCAAGGAGTTTCGTAGATCTTGTCAAAGTATTCATAAGTATTTGATATCAATTATAGCAGAATACTTCGGAACTTTGGTGGATGAGTGAATGAATGTGTTGTTAGGGAAAAGCCAGAGAGCAATCGGTTGATTTGTAAATTCGCGAAAGTTGAATTAAACTATGAGTCACAATCGGGGAAAATTTATCCGTTAAGATTAAACTGAGAGTATGAATGAATAAACCAGCCATTATCGCTATCGTGGTAGTAATATTACTATTGGTAATCCCAGATATGCCAGTCATGGCCAGCGATTATGAATCAACAGCCAAGGGAGAGCAAATCATTACGCTTTCAGCCTCCTCTGATAATAGCACCATCCAGCAGACATGGAACCTGCATTCGAAAGCAGTATCCGGCGGATACGTAATGGACCAGGCCAACAGTTCGGCCAACAACGGAGAGGATAATCAAGTACTGATCGCAGCCGGTACCAGCACGCTGTGGATTTCAGACCAACCTTTTCAAGTCGATACCCAGTACTCAGGTGGAGTATGGCATATATTGATATTTTCTCTCAGTGACTGGGGAATAAATGATGGGAAAAATGATGGGAGTCTGTGCAGGGTTGAAGTGGGAACATGGAATGGGACGAACTTTAAACCATTCACCCTGAGCTCATTGGGGACCATCTATACACTTCCTTCAGTCAGACAAACGCTTACTCAAAAAACTGCCGGCGTCGTCTATGCCAGCGAATACCTGGCGATTCAAGTGTCCAACGAAGATTCTACCCCACACGCAGTGTATACAGTCGAAAACGGAAGTGGTTCCTTTGTCTCTGGTCTGATAGGCGGCACGATCACCAAGCTATCCTCGCAGAACGCGGCAATAACATCTTCGACTTTGTCCACAATTACTGCCGTTCCGGTTCCAACTACCTCCAAATCATCACCCTCAATCACTACTGCGCCTGCATCCACCACATCTGCAACAGCACTTCCGGCTCCGGTTATGCCAGTTCCGGCAGTACCGGCACCAGCATCTTTAACTCCTGTCATGCCTGTTCCAGGCGAGTCGGCAGCGATACCTTCTATTAATAAATCGACTGTGCCTGCAGCCTCTGCACGCAACAATCCATCCAATACGAAAACCCCACCGGAAAGCGCAGCATCAAATAACCAATCCTCTCTCCTCATGGCAATCCTGGGTGTTGGGCTGGCGATTGTGATCACGATCGGGATATTTATGGCCGTAATCACAATTAATAAAATAATCGTTAAAAGAAGAAATAGAAAAACACAGGCAATAAAATAGCCGAAATGGACTTGGGACGAATCCTGCCTTTATCTAGACTAAACCTTGACGGCTTTCAGAGCTCAATGGCATAATAAAATTGTTCTATTGTTATCAGGCTTGCGTTACTGTTTTCACAATTATCAAAGCCCAGAGAGCCTGGTTTTTCAACGAAAACAACGGCAGCGAATCAACTCGGAAATTATATAAGTGTGAGGAGACAAATGATAAAAAGAAACGTCAATTTTAATCCCGGCCCGGCAGCCCTGCCTCTGGATGTACTCAAGATCGTGCAGGAAGAACTTCTCGATTACAGGGGCAGCGGAATGTCCATCATCGAGAGCTCCCATCGCGGCAAGGAATTTGAAGCGGTCAACGACCAGGCCATCGCGCTGGTCCGTGAAGTGTTCAGCCTGGGGCCGGAGTATCACGTGCTGTTCCTGGGCGGCGGCGCCTCTACTCAGTTTGATCTGGTACCCATGAACTTCATCGGTCCCGGTCAGACAGCTGCATATGTTGATACGGGTGATTTTGCCGCGAGAGCCCTTAAGGAATGCCAGATCGTGGCCAAAGCGCACGTGGCTTTTTCATCCAAGGAAGAGAAATATCGCCGGGTTCCGAAGATGAGTGAAATCAAATACCCCGATGATGTGGCCTATCTGCACATTTGCTCCAACAACACCATCGAAGGCAGCCAGTTCCAGGAATTCCCGGAAACCGGCAAAGTCCCAATGATAGCCGATATGTCTTCAGACATCGCCTCACGGCGCTGTGATTTCAAGAAGTTTTCACTGATCTACGCTGGGGCACAAAAGAACCTCGGACCAGCCGGAGTGACGCTGGTAGTCATACGTGACGAGTTCCTGGCGAAAGCCAACAAAGGTTTGCCGACACTTTTAAGCTACAAGACCCATGCTGACAATAAATCCCTCTACAACACTCCTCCGGTATTCGGCATTTATATCATGAAACTGGTACTGGAGTGGATCAAGAGCAAGGGCGGCCTGGCCGGTGTAGAGAAGATCAACGAAGCCAAGAAGAACCTGTTATACGGCGCCATCGACTCTGCCCCGGATTTCTACAAAAACCCGGTCGAGAAAGACAGCCGGAGCTGGATGAACGTGACCATGCGACTGCCTACTGAAGAACTGGAAAATAAATTTATTGCCGATGCCCAGAAGGAAGGCTTAATAGGCCTTAAAGGCCACCGTTCCGTCGGCGGCATCCGCTTCTCAATTTACAATGCGGTTTCACTCGAGGAAATACAGAAGACAGTGGATTTCATGGGCAAGTTCCACAAATCTGCCTGAAACAAACGATCAGTGTGACTTCAAAAAGGGAGTCCAGTTAAAACTGGACTCCCTTTTTTTTGATACCGCTAATATTTATCTGTCATTGTTTTTGTTTTCGGCAAATGAGACAACACAAAACGTGGTAGCGCTGGAAAATTTACCAGAGGTTTTAAGTTTGGTAACTTTAGGCGTCTTTCTTTTGGGAGACCCGGGCACGACATATTTGCTGTTATCGATCGGGAGCAGGGCGGTTTCCTGGGGTTTATCAACCTGCGGAACCCATTCGTAGGGAACCCTGTAAGCCCGGTATACCATGTTCAAATTGTTCTTTTTGCCAAAATAAGGGCTCACGTACTCCCAGACGAGTTCATGTTCAGAAGTGACTTCGAACAACCTGCCGTTCGAGCCTTCGGTGATCATGGTATTGCCATTCGGCAACCGCTGGGCCGAGCTTATCATGCCGCTATAAAAGCGGTAGCTCTGAATCGGTTGCATGTAACCGGCTTCAGTAGGAGTGTATTTCCAGACAACTTCCAGGGTAGTGGGGTCAATTTCGAGTATTCTTGAGTAATCCCTGAGGGCATTGCGTGTGCCATTAGGGGCACCCGGATTGGGTAAACCGTAACCGGCCCAACCGCCGTTATCGTAGATCAGGATATTGCCTGCACCTGGCAGCCCTTTGGGTATCATGTGAGAATGATGCTGCCCAACAATTTGCCCTAATTTGCGCAATTCGGGGGTTGAAGAATAATCAGGGCCCAACCGCCAAACCAGTTTCCCGGTCTTTTTATCGGTGATAGCCATGATATTGGTCTGACGCCCGCTCCATATGAGGTTGTCAGGATGGAAGCGCTGGTCCCCTGCGTCGTACCATTTATTAGGGCCAAGGAGCGAAAGGGAATTGATATGGTTCCAATCACCTACTCCATTGCCGCCGCCACCACGCACGCTGGGATTCCGGTACATGGTATTTTTAGCTTCTTCGCTAAAGCCCATTTCATCAAAATGGTCGGCGCAGGTCCATTCCCAGACAATCTTGCCATCCCAGGTCACGTCAACAAACGTGTCATCCAGCAGAGTTTTATCGCTTATGACGGGATTATTGAGGTTTTTATGGCACAGAATCATGGTGTTACCCTTATTTGGCAACGGGTCCATACCCGGTACATAATATCCCACCGGGTTGCCTTCACGCTGATAATCATGATGCTGCCGCGCAATCCAACCGGCTTTCTGGTAAGGATCTTTAATACGCTCATATTTATTAAATTTCCATACGACTTCACCATCCCAACTGACCTGAATCAGATCCAGGTAGTCCTGGTTCCCATACCTGGGCTCTCTCATACCGCTGCTGCCCATCACAAAGCCGCCTGGCAATATCTTGTTGGGCAGACCGTCAAGGCCTTTCCATTGATTGACCACGTTCCCGTTCATGTCAATCAGCGTTGCTCCGATGTCTCGAGCCTGGAAAATACTATAACCATTCCAACATTTATCGGGATTGTAAACGGTAGTTCCGGTTGGGAATACACTCGAAGTCATATAGCACAGCTCCTATAATATATTTTTTTATATTCAAATCACTGGAGGGGCAGCCAGAGGAATTTGACCAGGAGCAAAGACGTAACCCCTGCGACAATAGCTACCGCCATACCGCCCAGGAAAGCCTTGAGGCCCAGGGAACGGATAGTTGCAATCTTCACCTTCAGGCCAACTCCGGCAAAGGCCCAGGCCAGTAAAAAGGTGATAGCCGGTGATATATAGATACTATTGAAATTAGACCAACTTTTAACGAAGTCGCTGTTGCGGTCATTAACCAGTATAGTATTCAACAAGCAGAAAACGATGAAAAAAATAGCAAACCAGGGAATAGCGATTTTGAAAGAGCCTTTTTCACCCCCCGGTGTAAAACGCCTGAATAACCACAAGCAGACAAATACCATGGGACCGATCATAAAAATACGGATAAATTTGGCCGAGGTGGCGATGGCAAGTGCTTTATCGACCTGGCTGGCGGCGGCAATAACCTGGGCGGTCTCATGAATTCCAGTACCGGCCCACATGCCGAAGGCCAGGGGATTATTATTAAGCCAGCCTGACAACACCCCGCTGTACAATAACGGATAGGAGAACATGGCCACCAGACCAAACAAAGTAATGGCCGCAATAGCCAGCCCCATCTGCTCAGCCTTGGCTTTGAGCGCCGGCCCTACCGCAGCTATGGCCGAAGCCCCGCAAATCCCTGTTCCAACCGCGATAAGCAGCGAGAGGGCATCATCAAGTTTCAAGATATACTTGCAAATAAGAATACCCAGCCCGAAAACCAGGATCAAATTGATAAGAACGACCGCCACGCCGATGGGCCACAACTTCAACCAAACAGCAGCGTTGACGGTCAATCCCAGCAAAGCAATAGCATAGCGTAATAATTTCGTAGATGAAAATTCAGCCCCGCTCTTCAGTCGGCCTTCAAACAGTTTTGGCTTTATGTTAACCACGATAATCGAGAATATAAAAGCCCACAGCAATGCGCTGAATTTCAGCCAGGTCCCTTTAAGATACCACCATGTCACAAAAGAAATAATTGCTATAACGAGTGTCAGTAAAAGACCAGGAATCGCGTTCTTCAAATCGGCTTTCATTTTCACGTTTATGTTATTCACCTAACCCTATACAAAATCTCAAATCAACTCAAATTTCAAACATATAAAGGTATAACAAGCGCTGAAACCCGAGATTTATATTATCCTTAATATTATCAAATGCCTTTTTTTTAGTAAAATAGCAACAATTCACAACATATACCGCCTGCAAACACCTGAGAAGTTTGTTTATGCCTTTTCATTTCCTTGATATCCGATGTATGGGTTACACTTTACAGCAGGCCTGATAACCCAGGTCGAAGGCCTTCAAATTGGCCTCTACCGCCCTGGCGGGGACTTTCTCCTTGATGACTTCTTTAATCAATTCCAGGCTGATCGGCATCTTGCCGCTGCCAAACACCGTGCCCAGCATCACCACATTGGTGGCTTGCCGGTTGCCCGCTTTTTCAGCCAGTTCTAACGCGTCCACCATGATCACGTTAGCTGTTACAGCCAGCAGCCTGCCTTTGATCTCGTCTATCTCAGGATAAGTGCTCTTGCCTAAAGAAACTGTAGAAGGTATCACCTTGCGGATATTGAGTACTGCCGAGCTATGGCTGTTCAGATAACGGATGTTCCTGAGCCCTTCGCTTGGCTCCAGGGCCACCAGTATATCGCACCTGCCGTCCGCCGTCATGGGCGCTTCTACTTCACTGCCTAAACGGATATTGCTAAAAACTGAACCGCCCCTCTGGGCCATGCCCAGCACTTCCGAGCCCCTGACTTTCAGCCCGGCCCTGACAGCCGCCGTGCCGATCAGTTCGCTCATCAGGACCACGCCCTGA
>Ga0114951_10004486_pt1 | contig 13575 bp, 11 predicted proteins | sample AM7aDNAmetaG_FD_88677 | JGI IMG/M metagenome (GOLD analysis project Ga0114951, IMG submission 88677) | Freshwater microbial communities from Finland to study Microbial Dark Matter (Phase II) - AM7a DNA metaG | ecosystem: Environmental > Aquatic > Freshwater > Lake | place: Finland: Lake Alinen...
CCGGCCAGTTCGTGCGTCGCGCTCCAGTTGACCACGGACGCCAGCGGCGTGCCGGCCAGGACGAAGAGGCGCTCGCCGTGCCGCTCGGGGCGGCGCGAGGCGAGATTGCGCGTGCAGAGAACGACGCCGTCCAGCCCCTCATCGCTGATGAGCAGGTTGCTCCCCCCGCCGAGGATGTAGACGGGACGCCCGGTGGCGACTGCCTCGGCGTAGGCCGCCGCAAAGTGGTCGCGCTCCGCCGGCTCGGCGAACAGCGCGGCGGGGCCGCCGATGCGGAACGTCGTCCGCATCGCCAGCGGCTCATCGCGCCGGAACGTTCCCTCAGGAGCGCAGCACGAAGTCATCGGATGCCTCTCTCTTCTTCAACTCGGTCAGCAGCCTCCGGGCCACGCGGTCCACCGGCCCGGCCCCCATCGTCATCACCAGGTCTCCCTGGCGCACTCCGGCCAGCAGGGTCTGGATCGTATCGCCGAACTCATGCCCGTACTCCGCCTGGACGCCGTTGCGGCAAAGGCGCTGCACCAGGTCGCGGCTGTGGACGCTGGCGCGGTCGGCGGCGGAATCGCGCGCGGCGTAGATGTCCGGGACGATTACGCGGTCGGCCGAGCCGAAGGACTCGGCGAAGTCGTCCATCAGCATGCGCGTGCGGCTGAACTGGTGCGGCTGGAAGACGCACCAGAGGCGGCGCGTGGGGTACTCCTGCTTGGCGGCGTCGAGGGTGACGCGCACTTCCGTCGGATGGTGGCCGTAGTCATCCAGCACCATCACCCCGGCGGCCTCGCCGACGCGGTCGAAGCGGCGGCGCGCCCCGCGGAACTGCGCCAGCGCCTCGCGCACCTCCTGCCGGTTGGCGGAGAAGTAGCTGCACGCGGCGACGCATGCCAGCGCGTTGCGCACGTTGTGCAGCCCCGGGACGATCAGCTCGAACGCCCCCTGGCTCTTCCCGTGGTGCTGCACGCGGAAACGCGTCTTCCCGTCCTGGCGCGCCCACTCCGCAATCCGCCAGTCGCACTGCGGCCCCTCGCCGAAGCTCTGCACCTCGGCGCGCGCTCCGGCGGCAGCTTTCATCGCGTTCGGGTCGTCGCCGTTCACCAGCACCAGCCCGCCGCGGGGGGCGAGTTGCGCGAACTGCCCGAACGCCTCCACCAGTTCCGGCAGCCCGCTGTAATAATCCAGGTGGTCGCGGTCGATGTTGTTGATGATGGCGACCATCGGGTTGAGGTTGAGGAAAGAGCGGTCGTACTCGCACGCCTCGACCACGAAGGGGCCGGTGCTGTCCACGCAGGAGTTCCCCCCTCCCATCTGCGGGACGAGCCCGCCGACGAGCATGGAGGGATGCTTGCCCGCGTAGCTGAGGGCGTAGGCGATCATGGAGGTGGTGGTGGTCTTGCCGTGGCTGCCGGAGACGGCGATCCCTTCGCGCCCCTTCATCAGCCAACCCAGCGCCTGCGCGTACTTGAGGACGATCAGGTCGCGGCGCCGCGCGTCGCGCAGTTCCGGGTTGGTCTCGCGGATGGCGGCGCTGATGATGACGATCTCCGCGCCGTCGTCGAGGTGCTCCGGGCTGTGGCCGATGGAAACGCGCATGCCGCGCTGCACCAGCGCCTCGGTGATTTCGCTGGCCGCCGAGTCGCAGCCGCTGACCACGCACCCCTGATGCTGAAGGTGCGCCGCGATGCCGCTCATGCCGATGCCGCCGACGCCGAGCAGGTGCACCTTGCACCCGGTGAGGTCCGGGGGAAGCTGGGGAGCGGGCGAACGCAGCGCCGCGCCGTTCCAGAGCCGCAACTGACGCTGACCGACGGGAATCACTCTTCGCGCCATGTCAGTTCCCTCCCTGCACGGCGGCGGCCGCGGTGGCCAGAGGCGCCGGCTGAGAAGGGAGCAGGCCGATCAGCCGCGCGACGACGTTCTCCGTCGCGTTCGGCCGGCCGACCAGGAGGCTGGCGGCGCGCATGCGCTGGAGCGTTTCTTCGTTGCCGAGCAGGTTGAGCAGCGCGGTCGCCAATTGCTCGCCCGAAAGGTCCGCCTGATCCAGCAGGAACGCCGCGCCCGCCCCGGCGATGTGCGACGCATTCTTGCGCTGATGATCGTTCGCCGCGGAGGGAAGCGGGACCACCACCGCGGCGACCCCCTGCACGGTCAGTTCCGCCAGCGTGGTTCCTCCCGCCCGGCAGAGCGCCAGGTCGCACAAGGCGTACGCCGCCGGCATCTCCTCGATGAAGGGGAGCACCGCGCTCTGAAGAGCGCATTGCGCGTAGGCCGCGCGCGTCTCCTCGTAGCTCACTTCGCCGGTGCTGTGCAGAACCTGAAGCCAGGACTTCTCCGCTTCCAGCCGCCTCAGCGCCGCAATGACGGCGCGATTGACCGCCTGCGCGCCCAGGCTGCCGCAGGCGATCAGCAGCGTCTTCTTGTGGGGATCGAGCCCGAACCGCGCGGCCAGCTCCGGACTGCGCGGACGCGGCAGGTCGCCCCGCACGGGGTTGCCCGTCACGATCACGCGGCTGGGATTGCGGAAATGCTCCTCCGTCCCGGGCCAGGGGGCGTACACTTCGCGCGCCCACATGGAGAGGATGCGGCTCACCTTGCCGGGCAGCGCGTTCTGCTCCATCACCGCCAGCGGAATTCCCGCCAGCACGCCCGCGAGCGACGGGGCCAGCGCCGCGTGCCCGCCGAGGCTGACGATCACCTGCGGCTCCAACTCCGCCACGAGCCGGCGCGCGGCCCAGAGGCCGCCGCTGGTGCGCGCCACCCAGCCGGGCATGCTGAGGAACGATCCGCTGAATTTCATGCAGGGCAGCGCGCGGAATTCGAAGCGTCGCCGCTCGACCATCCGCTTCTCCAGCGCGCTCGAGGCTCCCACGAAAACGAGCCGGCTCTGCGGGTAGCGCCGGCGCAGTTCCTCCGCGACGCTCAGGCCGGGCATCAGATGCCCTCCCGTGCCGCCGCCGGCAAAAAGTATGGTGAACGTCCCTTGTGCGTCCGCAGACATCCTGTCTATCCTCCGGGAGCGCCGGCCGTCTCTGTCGGCGCGGCACTCGACTCACATTGGTTGAAACTCGGCGCGTTCGCTTCCTCCCGCGCCTGCGAGGCGATGTTCACGAGTATCCCCACGGCCGCCAGACTGATGACCAGCGACGAGCCGCCCGAGGAGATGAACGGCAGCACAATCCCCTTGGTCGGCATGGAGGCCGTCACCACGGCGGTATGAATAAGCGCCTGGAGCGCAATCAGCAGCGTGATGCCGTACGCCAGCAGCGCGCCGAAGTCGTCGCGCGCGTGCGCCGCAATGCGCAATCCCTGCCGCAGCAGCAGCAGGAAAAGGAAAAGCACCGCGACCGTCCCCACCAGCCCCAGCTCCTCGCCGATGATCGCCAGAATGAAGTCGGTGGAGGCCTCCGGCAGGTTGAACAGCTTCTGATAGCTTCCCCCCAGCCCCCGGCCAAACAGTCCGCCGTTTCCCAGCGTGACCAGCGATTGCGCCAACTGGTACCCTGCGCCGTCGAGGTGCTGCCAGGGGTTCAGGAAGGCGAAAACGCGTTCCATGCGCGTGGGGGAGTGGAACACAAGCACGGCGAATCCGGCCGCCCCGGCCAGCGCCGCCCCGCCGATGGGCGCCAGCGGCGCGCCCGAGCTCATCACCACCAGCGTCCCCACCAGCCCCAGCAGCGCGGCGGTGCCGAAGTCCGGCTCGACCAGCACCAGCCCCGCCGCAATGCACACCACCGCCATCGCCGGCAGGAATCCGCCGACGAGTTCCTTCATCTTCTCCCGCCGGCTCGCCACCACTCCGGCCAGGACGACCAGCATGCCGATCTTCGCCAACTCCGATGGCTGGAACCCCAGCGGCCCCAGGTTGATCCAGCGACGCGCGCCATTCTTGGCGGTGCCGATGTGCGGCACGAGCACCGCCAGCAGCAGCGCGCCGGTGGCCAAGGCGATCCATTTCTGGTTCCGCTCGAACCAGTGATAGTCGAAGCGCCGCAGCGCCAGCAGCGCCACCACCCCCAGCGTGACGTAGACGAGGTGCTTGAGCAGGAGGAAGAACCCGCTGCCCATGCCGGTCAGCGGATGCGCCTCGCGCGCCTCCACGGCGGCGGGGACGTCGGCATCCTTCAGCGTCACGCCCTGCCGCGCGGTGGCGTTGGCCGTCGCCTGCGCGGAGAGGACGGAGAACACCATCACCGTCCCCAGCGCCAGCAGGGTCGCCACGACGCACAGGAGCACTCCGGTTGTCCTCTTCATTTTTGGCATACCAGCAACAGGATGATGGCCCCCCAGGCCGCCGCCGCGCCGGCCAGCCAGAAGCGGAAGACGATCTTTTCCTCCGGCCACCCCAGGTGAACCTGGAAATAGTGGTGGATCGGAGTGATCGGGAAGAGCCGTTTCTTCGTCAACTTGAAGCAGGCGATCTGAAGCGCCACGGTCAGTTCGTCAATGAAGAACACCGCCCCCGCCACGAAGAGCAGCAGGTCCATCTTCATCGCCAGCGCGACGTAGGCGAAGAAGCCGCCGAGCATGAGGGAGCCGGTGTCCCCCATGAAAATCTGCGCGGGGTGCGCGTTGTACCAAAGGAACCCCAGCACCGCCCCGACCCCGGAGAGGCAGAGCAGGACCATCTCCTCGTGGATGCCCGGACCGGGGAGGAAGTCCCGTATCGCGACGACGAACGGCAGCGCGAGGGCGACCAGCGCCAGCAGCGCGATGACGGTCAACCCCCCCGCCAGGCCGTCGAGGCCGTCGGTGAGGTTGACGGCGTTGGAGGCGGCGGCCATGACGAACGCCGCCCAGAGGATGTACCACCACCCCAGCGAGATCGGCGCGCCGCCCAGGAGGAAGAGGCCGGCCCCCAACTCCCGGTCGATCGCAAACGACATGAGCGCCAGCCCCACCAGCGCGCCCAGCGCGAATTGGACGATGAGCTTCGATTTCTTGCTCAGACCGCGCGAGGGCTTGTGGCGCAGCTTGATGTAATCGTCGATGAAGCCCAGCGCCCCCAGGACCACCGCCACGATCAGGCCGAGCTGGACGTAACGGTTGCTCAGGTCGCTCCAAAGCAGCGTCGAGCCCACGATCCCCGCAAGGATCATCAGCCCCCCCATGGTGGGGACGTTCTTCTTCTTCGACTGGATCGCATTCAGCCCGGCGTGGTCCGGCTGGGTGGTGTCCTCGATCACCTCGCCGCGGCGGAAAGAGTCGATGAGGATCCGCCCGGCAATCGCGCTGATGACGAACGCCGTCGGCAGCGCGAACAGGTACCGGCACAACGGGTTTGCGAAAAAGTCCTTCATGCAGCCATCCGTTCGATAAGCCTAAGCCGTCTGCGCGTTCGCGCGGAGCTTCTCCACGAGCCGCTCCAGGCGCATCCCGCGCGAACCTTTCACCAGCAGCGCGTCGCCGGGCTTGACGTACTCGCAAATGTCCTCGGCCACGGCGTCGTATTCTTCACTGTGGCGCACCACCCCCTTGAGGCCGGTGGAGGTCGCCGCGCGCGCCACGGCGTGGCCGTAGCGCCCGACAGCCCAGAGCGCGTCGACGCCGCTTTGCGCGATGCAATTGCCCAGTTCTTCGTGCAGCTTCTCGCTATGGACGCCCAGTTCCAGCATGTCCCCCACGACGGCCACCTTGCGGCCCGAGGCGGAGAGTTCGCGGAACGTCTCGAGCGCGGAGCGCATCGAGCCGGGGTTGGCGTTGTAGCAATCGAATGCAACGCACACCCCCTGGATGTGCTCGATCTGGAAGCGCATCTCCGGCAAGTGGAAATCCGCCAGGCGCTCGATCGCGCGCAGCGGGTCCATCCCGAATTGCCGCGCCACCGCCAGCGCCGCCAGCGAGTTCAGGACGTTGTGGCGGCCGGGAATGTGCAGCCGGACCGGGATGCCGCCCAGCAGGTAGGCGTAGCCGCGTTCGGTCGGCACGAGCCCGTCGGCGCGGAATTGCGCCTTGGAGCCGAGGCCGTAAGCCACCGTGCGCCCGCGATGCCTCGCGGCGAGGAAGTCGAACCAGTTGTCGTCGCCATTGATGAACGCCGTCTTCCCCGGGCCGAGCGCATCGAGCAGTTCCGCTTTGGCGTTGGCGACCCCCTCGACCGAGCCGAGCCCCTCCAGGTGCGTCTCGGCGATGCAGGTGATCACCCCCATGTCCGGCTCGGCGATGGCCGCCAGCGCGGCGATCTCGCCGGGGGCGTTGGTTCCCATCTCGACAATCAGCGCCTTGTCCTGCTCCTCGGCCTGGAACAGCGTCAGCGGGACGCCCACGTCGGTGTTGAAGCTCTTGGGGGAGCGTTTGCACGGCAGGTGCGCGCTGAGGATGTGGTAGACCATCTCGCGCGTCGTGGTCTTGCCGTTCGAGCCGGTGATGCCCACCACCTTCCCCCCCCACTTGCGCCGCCAGGCATTGGCGCTCTGCCCCAGGCAGCGCAGGGTGTCGGGAACGAGCACGACCCGGTCGGCATATTCCGAAGGGAGCGGCACTTCGCGGGAAACGACGGCGGCGGCTGCTCCGCGCTGGAGCGCCGCCAGGACGTAGTCATGTCCGTCCACACGCTCGCCGGGCAGGGCAAAGAACAACTCCCCTTCTCGGACGGCGCGACTATCGGTGGAGACGCCCGTAATGGACCAATCCCTCCTCCCCGAGCGTCTCCCGATAGCTCCCACGATCTCCACACCCACCAATCGCAAATTCATACTCCTTCATCCCCGTGTAAGCGCGGGCTTGTGCCCGCGCAACTTCCGGCGGGCTCGAGCCCGCCGCTGCGAACGACCTTCATCCCGCGCTCGCCAGCGCGCGCTGGACCGCCTCGCGGTCGTCGAACGGAATCACCATGTCCTTGAACCGCTGCGTCCGCTCATGCCCCTTGCCGGCGATGAGCACCAGGTCGCCCGGCTGCGCGGCGGCGATGGCCTCCTGAATGGCAGCCTGGCGGTCCGGCTGCACGTTCATCCGGCGGCGGTTCTTCACGCCGGAGAGAATCTCATTGATGATCTCCATCGGCTCCTCGCCGCGCGGGTTGTCGCTGGTGACCCAGGCCATGTCGGCCCCCTGCTCCACCACGCGCCCCATGCGCGGGCGCTTGGTGCGGTCGCGGTCGCCCCCCGCGCCGAAAACCACCAGAATGCGCTTCGGGGTCAGCGGGCGCAGCGAACTCAGCACCGCCCGCAACGCCTGATCGGTATGGGCGAAGTCCACCAGCACCTTGCATCCCTTGTCGCACGGCACCGGCTCCAGACGGCCCGGGACCGCCGGGCAGTTGCGCAGCCCTTCGCCGATGGAGCCGAGGTCCTGCCCCAGGTACCGGGCCGCGGCGGCCGCGCCCAGCGCGTTGTAGACGTTGTGAACCCCGATGAGCGGCAGGTGCGTGGGCACCGCCTCCCCCTTGTGGCGCAGCGTCATCTCGATTCCATCCAGCGTGGATTTCTGGACGGTGGCCGTCATGTCGGCGCCGCTCTTCATGCCGTAAGTGACCTTCTGGGCGAAGGTCACCTTGGCGATCTCCGCGCTCTGCTCATCGTCGGCGTTCAGCACCGCCCAGGCCGTGGGGCCGAGGCTGTTGAACAGCTTCGCCTTCGCGTCGCGATAGGCGGTGAGGTTGCGGTGGTAGTCCATGTGCTCGGGGCTCAGGTTGGTGAAGATGCCGGCGGCGAAATGGACGAAGTCCACGCGGCGCATGCAGAGCGCATGGCTGGAGACTTCGATGGCGGCGTACTGAATCCCCTCGTCGACCATCTCGGCGAAGAACTCCTGGATGTCCACCGACTCCGGGGTGGTGATGGCAGCGGGGAGGCTGCGCCTGCCGGTGTCATAGCTGATCGTGCCGAGGACGCCGCAGCGCTGGCCGATCGCTTCGAGGATGGAGCGCAGCATCCAGGTGGTGGTGGTCTTGCCGTTCGTGCCGGTGACGCCGATGACCTTCAGGCGGCGCGAGGGACGCCCGTAGAACTGGCTGGCCAGCGCCGCGAGGGCGCGGCGCGCATCGGTGACGATGAAGAGCGGCACTTTGCGCGACAGCGGCGTGGCGCGCTCGGCCACGATGGCCGCCGCGCCGCGGGCCAGCGCGTCCTCCACGTACTGCACTCCGTCGCGCTCTTCCCCGGCGATGGCGAAGAACACCCAGCCGGGCTTGACGCGCCGAGAGTCGTGGGTGACGCCCACCACCTCGATCTCCGCGTGTTCAGCCGGAACGGCCGGGTGGACCCCCGGCAGCACCTTCGGCAACTTGGCCAGTTTCACTCCTGCGCCCTCCTAATGAACCGCCGTTCGCCGGGCAGTTCACATTCTTTCGCCGGCCGCACGGTCACCCGCACGGCTCCTGCGCAAACCATCTCATTCAGCCGCGCTTCCCGATTCATGGCCGTTCTGCTTGCCGGCCAGGATTACGCGCGGGAAATGGACCATGCTCAACGTGCGTTCGCAGATATTCGCCACATACGGGGCGGAGACGACGCCGCCGTAATAAGCGCCTCCCTTGGGCTTCCTCACGACCATGCCGACGACGTAGCGCGGCGCGTTGGCCGGAGCGATCCCCACGAAGACCGCCGTGTAAGCGCCCGGCTCGTACCCGCGCCCATCCTCGCGCGCGACCTGCGCGGTGCCGGTCTTGCCGGCCAGCGCATAGCCATCGATGGCCACGGCGCGCGCGGTGCCATGCTCCACCACGGCGCTGAGCAAATCCTTGCACATGAGGTCCGCCGTGCGCTGGCTCAGGACGCGCCGCGCGACGACCGGCGCGGCGCCTTCCAGCTTCCGGCGGCCCTCGGCATCCGCCACCCCGGCGATGATGCGCGGCTTGACGTGCCAGCCGCCGTTGGCGAAGACGCAGAAGCCGGTGACCAGTTGCAGCGGGCTGACGGACACCTCCTGCCCCATCGGCAGCGAGCTGATGCTCAGGGAGGTCCACATCCGCACCGGGTGCAGCAGGCCGGAGGATTCGCCGGGCAGTTCCACGCCGGTGACTTTGCCGAAGCCGAAGCCGCTGAGCGCCGCGTACATCGGATCGGCCCCCAGCAGCGCGCCAATCTGCGCCATGCCGATGTTGCTGCTGTAGGCGATGACGTCCCGCACGCTCAGGCGTCCATAGCCGTGGGCGTCGTGCAGCGTGCGCTTGCCGATCTGGTAGACCCCCATGTGGCAGTCGAAGATGGTGTCCGGGGTGACCACGCCCCGCTCGAGGGCGGCCGAGGCGACGAACGGCTTGAAGCTCGAGCCCGGCTCCACGCACTCCTCAACGCCAAAGTTGCGCCGCGCCTCGGCGGATACCTTGTTGAACTGCCCGGGGTCAAACGTCGGCCAGCAGGCCAGCGCGAGAATGTCGCCCGTCCAGGGGTCCATGACGATGGCGGTGGCGTGCTCGGGCTTGTTCTTTTCGCAGGCGGCGGCCAGTTCCTCCTCGGCGATGCGCTGGATGCGCGCGTCGATGGTGAGCATCAACGAACGCCCGCTCTGCGGCTGGACGCACTCCTCCTGCTCCTGGCAGAGCGGCCGCCCCCGGCCGTCGCGCCGGATGGTCTCGTAGCCGTCCTTGCCCGAAAGCAGCGAGTCGTACCGCGCCTCAAGCCCTCCCAACCCGTGGCCGTCCGCCCCCACCTCGCCGATGACGTGGCAGAGGAAGTCCCCGTTGGGGTAGCAGCGGATCGGTTCATCGCGGAACTCGATCCCCGGCAGTTTGGCATCCTTGACCGCCTTGGCCTCCGCCTCCGTCGCATGCCGCTTGACCCACTGGAAATATTTCGGCTTCGCGAGGCGGTCGGAAATCTCCTGCGTATCCAGCTTCAGCAGCCCCGCCAGCGTGCGCGCCACCTCGGCCCGCTTCGCCTCGGGCACCGCGCGCGGATTGACGGCGATGGAGGGAGTCAGCGTGGTGACCGCCAGGCGGAAGCCGTCGCGGTCGAGCAGTTGCCCGCGCTGCGCCTCCAGGTCGACGACGTCCACCTGCATCCGCTCGGCGTAGGAGGCGTACCACTCATGATTGAGGCACTGGATCACCGCCAGGCGCACGGCCAGCGCGAGGAACAGGAGGGCGCAACAGAGATGGACGATGCCGCGGCGCGTGCGGAACGTCCTCGCGAAACTCTCCATGGCTCCTCCAATGACGCCAACCCGGTCCAACGTCCCTCAGTGCGGCGCGCGCGTTGCGCGCCCGGACGCTCGCGCGTCGCTGGGGTGCGCCACAACGCCCGCGCCACTGCGCACACTCACGTGCGCCGCGCTGGGCGACTTCGACAGCTCGACCGGCTCCATCAACCCGATATTCATCCGCCCCACTTCATCCGCGATGCGCGCCGGATGGGACAGGGTGTAAATCTTGCAGAGGAGCCCGCGGTTCTCATCCGACATGTCCGTCCGCCGTTTCTCCAATTGCGCGACGCTGCCCTCCAGGTGGATCACGCGCGTGCTCTGCGCCACGCCGATCAGCGCGAAGAGGCTCGCCAGTCCCAGCAGGAGCAGGTAGCGGGAAGGTGTCATGCCAACTCCTCCTGCTCGGCGCGCATCACCCCGCGCAACTTTGCCGACCGGCTCCTCGGATTGGAGGCGACCTCCATGCTCGTCGGGCGAAGCGCCTTGCGCGTCAGCGCGCGGTACGTCCCCTCGCGCACTCCGTCGCGGAAGGAGTTCTTCACACGCCGGTCTTCGAGCGAGTGGTAGCTGATGACGACGCAGCGCCCTCCGTCGTTGAGCAGCCGGGGGAGGATCTTCAGGAAGCGCTCCAGATGGGCGAGTTCGTCGTTGAGGAAGATGCGGATCGCCTGGAAGCTGCGGCGCGCCGGGTGCAGGCGGCGCGAGCCGCCGGGGTAGGCGCGCAGGATGATTTCCGCGAGCTGGCCCGTGGTGCGGATCGGCGTGCGCTGCCGCGCCGCCACGATGGCGCGCGCGATGCGCCGGCTGAGGCGCTCCTCGCCAAAGTGGTAAAGGACGTCGGCAATTTCCTCATCGCCGGCGTGCGCGATCCACTCCGCGGCCGTGGGGCCCTCCGGCCCCATGCGCATATCCAGAGGGCCGTCCTCGCGATAGCTGAAGCCGCGCCCTCCCTCGTCAATCTGCGGGGAGGAGACGCCCAGGTCCAGAAGGATGGCGTCGGCTTTGCCGCCGGGAACTTCGGCCAGGACGACGTCGAGCTCGGAAAAGTTGGATTGGACGATCCGGATCAAAGCGCCCGGATCGGACTCCAGCCGCGCGCGGGCGCGCTCGGCCATCGCGGGGTCGCGGTCCACGCCCACCAGAAGGCCCTGTCCCTGAAGGGCGCGACGCAGCGCAACCGCATGCCCGCCGAGTCCCAGCGTCCCATCCACCACCGTCTCGCCGGGTTTCAGTTCCAGCAGGCGAAGGGTCTCCTCAAGCATCACCGGCACATGGCCGCCGGTCGGCAGAGGAGCCTGCTCGTTCATTGCATCTCCGCCCGGAGCAACCGCCTCCCCGTCGCGCGACGCGCAACAAGCGACGCCCACGGTAGCCGCGGTCCGCCGGAGCATGGCGCCGGCATCCGTGTCCACGGATGCCGCGCGACCTGTCCCACCTTGCATCGGTTCTATCCTGTCAGGAACGGCCGTCAGCTTTCCGACGGCCCCTTCCTGGAAGCATTCAAGTTATTCGGCAGGGCAAGCCCTGCGCGAGAGATGATGTCCATTTTCTCGCTCAAGTGAGCGATGTTTCTCTTCTGGTACAACGCCCAGTGCTCCTTGTCCCAGATTTCAGCGCGTCCGACCGCACCGACCCATACCACATCGCGCTTGAGTCCGGCGTGTTCGCGTAATTCGTCCTGCAAAACAATCCGCCCCTGCGCATCGCACTCGCGCAGGTCGGCATGCGCGGCAACGAGGCGCTGCACGCTGCGCAGCGTTTCATCCGCCAGCGCCTTGGTCGCGCCCATTTCCTCCATCAGGCGCTGCCAACCTTCGGGGGTGTACACAAAGATGCAGCCTTCCGCGCCGAGGGTCAGGTAGAAGGAAGACCATAGGGGCCCGCCTTCCCGTTGTGATTCCCGCAGTCTCTGCGGGACGATCACACGGTTTTTCGTGTCCAGGCGGACTTCATACTTGCCGACGAACATAACTGTTCCCCAACACCACCGGCCGATTCGGGAGGCCACTTCTGCCCCCACTTTGTGACACTTGGCAACACAATAGTGCTATTTCATGCCACAGTCAAGTCAAAAAATCGCTTGCTGGGCCTGGCCATTGTTGAAAACTCCGGCCAACAACTATACGCAGTGGGGAAGTTGACCTAGTGCCACAACATATAGGGGGTATCGGCTGCCCTAAATTTTGAAAAAAGTGGAAGCGATTTGGGCGCAATGGGTTGAGTTGACTGCGGATATGCACAAATGCGCCGTGGAGGCGGATTTGGTGTGGGGTTATCCACAACGTTGTCAGTCCCCCCTGGCTCGCGTTCGGGGGGGTGTGGAAAGGTCGTGGATAACCTTCGCGCGGGTGGACTTCCGGGGCGGGCGGCGAGAGCGATTCGGGGGCATCGCAGCCGCAGGCCCGGCAGCGCGGCGATCCGGCAGAACCGCATCGCCGGGGCGAAGGGTAGTGGTTCACTTACGCGCGGGGAGGGCATGTCATGTGTCACCCTGTGCGTAGCGAAGGGGATTTCGAAGCGCGAAACGTTGGCTTGTCGAAAGATTCTTCGCTACGCGCAGAATGACAATGCGCGTAAGTGAACCACTACCGGGCAAGGCGATGCCTTGCTTCGGCATCGACCTGCGCTCTCCACGCAGCCTGGCGGGCGAAACGAGTCCGTATTACTTTATAATACCACGCCTGATCTCCGCGCCCCGCGCGGCGCGGCGCAGGGGCGCGACCGGATTCGAGGTCGCCGGTTCAGCCGGCGCTTCAGCGTTCGCGCGGGGTCATTCCGACGGCGCCTGGAGGGTGCGGAGGGCTTCGGTGATAGCTCCGTGCTCATCCATCGCGTAGAGGTGCAGCAGCCCATGGTCCCACATCTGGCGCAGGTTGGGAAGGAAGATGATGTGGAAGCGATAGGTGACCGTGCGCCCCGGGTCGATGTAGATCGGCAGCTTCAGGGAGATGTCGGGCGGATGCGGCATGCCGTGGAGTTTGCTTTCCTCGATTCCGAGGATGCGCTTGGCCGGCAGCAGCGGCTTGCCGGGCGCGGACACTTCGGCGTGAATGCTGACGACGACGATCCGCTGGTGGCTCACGTTGGCGAAGTCCACGGGGCCGTCCAGGTACCATTCGTGGTGGCCGGGGATCGCGCGGGTTGCCGGCTGGGTAATGTGGATGGCAAGGTCCGGGCGGCGCCTGCGGCGCTTCGCGGTGAAAACGGCGGCGACGCCCCCCGCCCCCGCCAGCGCTGCGCCGGCAACGATCCACATGAGGAGTCCAGGCATGTTCAAACCTCCGCTTCCGAAGCCTGCGCACTCTCTCTCCCGGTATTATACCTCGGAAGCGGGCCGGTGGAAGCGGCTGGGGGATGCGAAACCCAGGGCAAACGCATCTAGAGCATATTAACATTTTACACCTACGTTGCAGTGACGAAAAAAGCCCTGGCTGTCCTGCGGCGTAACGGCGTCGAGCGCTGAGGCGATGGCTGTCAAAAGCGCGTCATGCGTTCGAGCGC
>Ga0114951_10004488_pt1 | contig 13572 bp, 8 predicted proteins | sample AM7aDNAmetaG_FD_88677 | JGI IMG/M metagenome (GOLD analysis project Ga0114951, IMG submission 88677) | Freshwater microbial communities from Finland to study Microbial Dark Matter (Phase II) - AM7a DNA metaG | ecosystem: Environmental > Aquatic > Freshwater > Lake | place: Finland: Lake Alinen...
ATCTATTGCTGAAAGGGAGAATTTAGAAGTTGTAGATATTAGAAGAGAGTCACATTCAGCAAAAGATTCAGGACAGCGGCCAGTGTTTAAAGAATTAATAGAGGATATTAGACGTGGCAGATACAATGGAATACTCACATGGGCACCAGACAGACTAAGCCGAAACGCAGGTGATCTCGGATCACTTGTCGATTTAATGGATCAAAAATTGTTACTACAAATTAGAACTTATGGGCAATCATTTACAAATTCTCCAAGTGAAAAGTTTTTGTTAATGATCCTTTGCAGCCAAGCGAAGCTAGAGAATGACAACAAGTCAATTAATGTTAAGCGTGGTCTTCGAACACGTTGTGAAATGGGTCTGAGACCCGGAGTTGCTCCCACAGGATATTTAAATGAAAAGCGCATGGATCTAAAATGTCATGTAAGAATAGATCCAGAGAGAGCACCAATTGTCAAAAAAGCATTTGAAAAAATCGCATATGAGAAATGGAGCGGTAAAAAAGTATACAACTGGTTTAAGTTTGAAATCAATCTTAAAAGCAGAAGCAGTAATAAAAGCCTAAGTCTTAGCAATGTTTATATAATGTTACAAAATCCATTTTATTATGGAGTATTTGAGTATCCAGTTAAAAGCGGCAACTTTTATACCGGGAAGCATGAACCTCTTATATCAAAAGAAACTTTTGATCTGGTTCAGCAACAAATTAAAAATAATCTTAGTAATATCGTTAAGACAGAAAGTAAGGAATTTGCTTTTATTAAATTGATGACCTGTGGGTTATGCGGTTCTGGCATAACCGCAGAAGAAAAATTCAAAAAATTAAAAAATGGATCAGTGAACAGACATGTCTATTATGTTTGTTGCGGGTCTAAAGATAGAAATTGCAAAGGCTCTTATATAAACGAAGAAGAACTAATCAAACAACTCGAATCTCTCATGGAGAAGATTAATATTGATGAGATTGCTATAGAAGGAAAGATAAAATCAGAAATTGAAAGGTTTAAAAAGTTTCAAAGAGTAGTGTTGGGTAATAATGATAAAATGGATATTGGAAATATTGATATACGAAATTATGCAAAATATATTCTAAAAGAGGGAACTGACATAGAGAAAAGAGAGTTGCTAAAATGTCTAAAAAGTAGATTAGAAATAAAAAATAAGATGATTAATTTAAAAATTGGTTCAAGTTAGAAATAATCATTTCGTAAGCTGTTTTTTGATAGATTTTGTGATATTATTTGATAATCAAATCAAGTAAAAATCAGTTAAAAGCCGATAAATATAGGTATGCCTAAAATTACACCCTATCATGCAAAATATTTTGCGCACGAACTTACTAAGCGGTGTTCTTCTGATAGTTTAGAAAAACTCTCTTCGACACTTTCAAATGCTCAAGTTGATCTCAATCCACATCAAATAGAAGCAGCACTTTTTGCATTTAAGTCACCGCTATCGAAGGGAGCCATTTTAGCTGACGAAGTTGGACTTGGAAAGACAATTGAGGCAGGATTAGTTTTGTCTCAGAAATGGGCCGAAAGAAAAAGAAAAATTCTTCTTATTGTCCCATCAAGTCTTAGAAAGCAGTGGAATAGTGAGCTTATTGAAAAATTTTTTTTACCATCAATAATCTTAGAGGCTAAATCGTTTAATCAAAGCGTTAAGGATGGAAATCTTAATCCACTTAATCAAGAGAATGCGATTGTTATTTGTTCATATCATTTTGCTAAATCTAAATCAGCGTATATCAAACAAACACCTTTTGATTTGGTAGTTATCGATGAAGCACATAGATTACGTAATGTTTACAAAACAAGTAGCAAAATTGCTCGAGAAATAAAAGATGCTGTGCAGGAATATCCTAAGTTATTACTTACAGCTACTCCACTTCAAAACTCTTTGCTTGAATTGTACGGACTTACAAGTATTATTGACGATCATATTTTTGGTGATCTTAATAGTTTTAAGGCAAATTATGCCAAAGTATCTAGAGAGCAGGATATTTATGAAGGAGAACTTGGTATGGTAGAACCTAGACAGGAGATGTTCGCTGATTTACGCAATCGATTAAAACCAGTTTGTATTCGTACACTTCGCAGACAAGTTTTAGAGTACATTAATTATCGTAATCGTAATCCTATAACTCAAGAATATACCCCCACAGAAGAAGAGATCAGATTGTATAATGGTATGTCCGAATATCTTCAACGTGAAAAGCTGTACGCATTACCTTATAGTCAACGTCAGCTTATGACACTCATCTTACGTAAGCTTTTAGCCTCTTCATCCTTTGCAATAGCCAGTACACTAAACGGACTTGTATATAAACTTGAAAAAATAATTGAAGAAATACAAAAAAAGTCTAGTGCAATCAATAATGAACTTCCTATAGGACTTGAAGAAAATTACGAGGAACTTTCAAATACAGTTGATGAATGGCTAGACGATGAAGAGGAATCCGAAGACGAGGGAGATGAAAAGAAAAAGAAAAAATATACAATTGAAGATATACCACTTATCCAAGCAGAAAAAAAAGATCTAGAAAACTTTAGAGATTTAGCTAAATCAATTTTTAAAAATTCAAAGGGAGATTCGCTCCTTATTGCTTTAAGAAAAGGTTTTGAGATGACGGCGACTCTTGGAGCCCAAAAAAAGGCAGTCATATTCACAGAATCAAGAATAACTCAGGATTATCTTTGGAAACTACTTTCAGATAGTGGTTATTCAGACAAAATACTTCTGTTTAATGGTTCCAATAACGACCAGAAGTCAAAAGAAATTTACGCTGATTGGTTAAAGAAGAATAAAGACAGCGATAAAATATCTGGTTCTAAAACTGCCGACCTCAGGGCGGCTTTAGTTGATTATTTCAAATCAGACGCTGAAATTATGATAGCTACAGAGGCCGCGGCCGAAGGCATCAATTTGCAATTTTGTTCACTTGTAATTAATTATGATCTGCCTTGGAATCCTCAAAGAATTGAACAAAGAATAGGCAGGTGCCATCGTTATGGTCAAAAACATGATGTGGTTGTAGTGAATTTTGTTAATCTTAAGAATGCAGCTGATCAACGCGTTTATGAATTGCTAGATCAAAAATTTAAACTTTTTAAAGGCGTTTTTGGAGCAAGTGATGAAGTACTAGGAACTATAGAGTCTGGTGTTGATTTTGAAAAAAGAATAGCTGCAATTTATCAGTCTTGTAGAACAGAGACAGAAATAAATTCCGCTTTCGACGCTTTACAAACAGAAATGGACCAGTCAATTCAAGAAGGAATGAAAGGAGCAAAAGAAAAACTTTTGGAAAATTTTGATGCAGATGTACATGAAAAACTTAAAATAAATTTGCATGAAAGTGAAGCGTACCTTGAAACATATGAAAAATGGCTTTGGGATATTTCGCAATACTTTTTAGGCGATAAAGCTACATATGCTGATGATGAGTATTCATTTAAACTAAAGCAAAACCCATTTCCAGGTGAAAATATTGAAGAAGGACCTTATAAGATTGGTAAAAATATTGACGATGCACACATTTATCGTCCAGGACATCCTCTAGCAGAGAGAATTTTAAAAGAAATTAAATCAATAAATTTGCCAAATGCAGAATTGATTTTTGATTATTCTAATTATGGTCAGATAATTTCCCCAGTTAAAGAGCTTGTTGGTATAAGCGGTATTATGCAAGTATCAGAACTTACTGTTGATTCTTTTGAAACTGAAGATAATATTCTTGTGACTGCAATAAAAGATAGTGGTGATGTTATAGAAGAAGAGGTGGCCAAAAAGTTATTCCTATTGAGTACTGAAGTAAAACAAGAAAATTTAGAAATAATTGACAAAGATATAAAACAAAAAGAAGATGAAAAAATAAACATACTTACTTTGGAAATTACTGAAAGAAATGGCGTTTTCTTTGATGATGAGGTAGATAAGCTTGATAAATGGGCGGAGGATGTAAAGAAAAGTCTGGAAATAGAACTTAAACGTTTGGATATTGATATTAAAGCAATGAAGACTAGCGCTAAAAAAATCCTAAATCTGGAAGAAAAGGTTAAATTACAAAGAGAAATAAAGGACTTTGAAAAGAAAAGAAATGATATGCGACAAAAGCTTTACCAGGCACAAGACGATGTAGATAAGAAGAAAGAAGGATTGCTCGGAAAGGTAGAAGCTCAATTAAAACAAAAAATGTCACTCACGCCTTTATTTACAGTAAGATTTAAAATAAAGTAGCCTATGTCAAATCATTTAAAAGAAATTAAAAAATCTGTATCATTTATTTTTATCAAAAATGACAAAGGTGATCTAGTGCCCAATGGTACAGGTTTTTTTGTGGGAGTAATAAATGAGAAAAATACGGAAACTTCCAATATTTATTTGGTTACAGCAAAACATGTTTTACAGGATAAAAATGGCAAATATCTAACAGATGTAGTATTAAGACTGAATAAAAAAGATGGTGGGTCTCAATTAATCTCTATTGATTTAACAAAAATTAAAATCTTTGAACATAATGATAAAGATGTAGATATTGCTGTTTTTGATTGTTTGCCAGACCAAAAAGTTTTTGATTTTAAATATATTCAAGATCAGTTAATTGCTAGTAGTGAGGTGATAAAGAAAAATGAAATATCTGAGGGAGATGATGTTTTCTTTGCTGGGCTATTTACTTCATATATGGGTCAAAAGAAAAATCAGCCAATTATTCGTTTTGGAAAAGTTTCTTTAATGTCAGATGAAAAAATTGAATGGAAAGAAAAAGATAAGCCAGTGAAACTTTTAGATCTTTATTTATTGGAATGTCAGTCTTTTGGTGGAAATAGTGGCTCACCTGTGTTTTTTAACTTAAATCCAATGCGAAGACCTGGGCAGTTAAATCTTGGTGGACCTGTAATATTTTTAGCAGGGTTAATGACTGGTAGTTTTTTGAATGGAAGTGAGGTTCAAACTACCGATACTGTAGCTAAAATGATATCATTACAGAATATTGGAATTGCAGCTGTAACACCAGCACATAAATTACATGAAATTTTGTTTTCTGAAGAATTAGTAAAATTAAGAAGTAAATAATTATGTCTAATAACAAACAAAAATTAGAACTTACATGGATAGGTAAGAATAATCCTGAATATGATATTTCAAATATTGAGCCAAGGATTTTGGAAGAAAATCCAGAACTTTCTAATACATTGATTGATCCAAATACCGAGAACATGATTATACATGGAGACAATCTTCTTGCTCTTAAAGCACTTCTTCCTGAATACGAAAATAAGATAAAGTGTATTTATGTAGATCCACCATTTAATACGGGTGGCGCATTTGAACACTATGATGATAATGTGGAGCATTCAACCTGGCTTTCATTAATGAAACCTAGATTTGAGCTTTTAAGAATTCTTTTGAAGGATGATGGGGCTATTTTTGTTCAACTTGATGATAGTGAAGTTGCATATTTTAAGGTATTAATGGATGAAATTTTCGGAAGAGATAACTATCTAAACCAAATAACTGTTTCAACAAATAGCCCATTTGGGTTCAAGGCAACTTCATCATCTTTATTTAAACAAGCAAATCAATTACTTTTGTATACCAAGGACAAAAACAAGTTTTCTTTTATTAAAGGAAAGTTGTTTATTGAAAAAGAATATGACATTGCATATAAATGGGTTTTTGAAAACAAAGATAAGGAAGAAAATTTTTGGACATGGAGAAATATTAATGAGGTTGTTTCTCAAAAATTAGGATTTGATTCATATGCGGAAGCTAAGAAAAAGATTTCAAAGCAAGAATTGGAAGCTGAGGTTGCAATTTATGCTTTAAATAATGCAGATAAAGTTTTTCGTACTGCATCAGTAACTGGAGGCGCATATTTAAAAAGAAAGGACACAATAGCTCTTTCTAAATTGCATCGAGATAAAATAATAAGACACCCTAATGATGATATGGATTATATGTTTATTGGAGGTGAAAGAATTATTTCTTATAAAGAAAGACTTATTGACGTTGGTGAATACAAAGTACCCGGAGAGTTAATAACAGATATATGGACAGATATATCAATTGAAGGATTGGCCTCTGAGGGAGGAGTTGTTTTTCCAAAAGGGAAAAAACCCGAAAGAATAATACAGAGATGTATTGATATTTCTACTAATGAGGGTGATTACATATTAGATAGTTTTTTAGGTTCAGGAACTACCGCTGCCGTCTCTCATAAAATGAAACGTAAATATATAGGGATTGAAATGGGAGAACAAGTTTATTCTCATGTGCAAAAAAGACTTATTTCTGTTGTGAGCGGTAGTGATCAAAGTGGTATTAGCAAGGCAGTCAAATGGGAAGGTGGAGGAGGTTTTAAATTTTATGAATTAGCACCAAGTTTTATCACAAATGACGAATTCGGAAATCCTGTAATTGACAGTTTCTATAATGACTCAAAATTAATTAAAGCTATGTGTAAACTTATGAATTTTACTTACAAGCCAAGTCAGACTGAATATTGGAAACATGGAATAGGACAAGGGAAAAATTATCTATATGTTACGACCCAGCTTTTAACAAGTGGAATGATTCAACAGATTGCTGGACATCTTGCTGGTGGTGAGTCCCTGATTGTTTGTCCAAAAAAGTTTGAACCTGGAGCAGACAAAATTGATAGTCGCATTATTATTAAAAAAATTCCGCAGTCTATTTTGAAAGCTTGTCATTTTGGTAAGAAAGAATACCTTCTTCCGATAAAAGAAAAAACATTAGAAGAATTGGAAAATGAGACAGAGGATGAAGATGATAACAATTAAAATCTATGAACCCACAAGAAGCAATCAAATATATAAATGGTGCTATGAGTCTTCGTGCACCACAAGCCAAAAGCCTAGAATTATTTGCTGACTATTTACAATCTAATCCTGGACAGAAATTACTTGCACGAATGAATAAAGAAAAACGTGGTGACACTGCTGAAATTTTGAAAGAAAGTAAGGACTATTTCTGTGCCAGTCCTATAACATGTGAATTTCAGGAGTTTGAAAGATCTTTTCCAGCGTATACCTTTGCTTTAGCAACTGGAGTAGGAAAAACTAGATTGATGGGTGCTTTTGTAGCTTATTTATATTTAGTTTATAATATTCAACATTTTCTTATTGTTGCCCCAAACCTAACTATATATCGCAAACTTTTTGATGATTTTAGTAAGGCAAATAATCCCAAGTATGTATTCAGAGGAATTCAGGAAATAAATATTAATACTACCAAAATAATTACTACAGAAAATTATAACCAACAGAGATTTGCATCACTGTTCGCTAATCAAATTGAGATAAACATATTTAATATTCAACAGTTTGCCCAAAAAGATTTAGCAGCAGGAAGAGGTATAGTGAAAGGCTCAGAAATTTACGGACAAAAAGAGGATGGAACCCTAGCTTCTTATTTCGACTATTTAAAGGAACACAATGACTTAGTTGTTATGCTTGATGAAGCTCATCATTATCATGCTGATGCCGCTCTTGGTGCACTTGATATTCTCGACCCTTTATTTGGTCTAGAAATGACAGCAACTCCATATTTGGGAACAAAAGGAACAGGAAAAAATGCAAAGCAAATCAGAATGAAAAATGTCTTGTATGCATATAATCTAGGAGATGCTATAAGGGGGAAACTTGTGAAAGATCCATGGATAGGAACCGAGGCGGATGTTGACTTTAGTAAATTTGATCCCGATTCAATTGATACCGATGCAAGAAAATTGCAACTAGCAGTCTTTTTTCATGAACGTGCAAAGAATGCATTGAAGGAATATGCACTTGAGAACGATAAGCCCGTAGTAAAGCCTGTTATGTTGGTAGTAGCAAAAGACACAACACACGCTGGAAAATTACGTGCGCTGATTGATAGTGATGATTTTCGTGGAGGTGAATTTAAAGGGAAGGTTATCGAAATTCATACGAAACTCAAAGGAGATGAGGCTGATGAAAATATAGAAAAACTTATATCACTTGAGCATCCCGATAACACTGTTGAAATCGTTATCCACGTAAATATGCTAAAAGAGGGTTGGGATGTAACTAACGTATACACCATAGCTCCACTACGTGAATCAGCCGCTATGATATTAACAGAACAAACCATTGGTCGTGGATTAAGGTTACCTTATGGAGAAAGAACTGGAGTACCACTTGTTGATAGATTGGTTCTTGTTGCACACGAACAATTTGCGAAGGTTGTTGCATTGGCTAAAGATTCAACCCTAATACAGGGACAAGTTGAACAAGTTTCTGAAAAAGAGACCAAGGAGATTAAGGTTTTAACTGAGATCCAGCCTATTGTTCTTGATGTAGTTAAAAATGAAATTACACAAAACAAAGTTGTTATGTTCGAGGTACAAAAAAAGGCTGAGGAACTGGTATTAAAAATGCCACAAATAGAAACCATGAATGTTGGTGCGCGAGAAAAATTTATTGAAACCAAAAAAGATGAAATGGTTGGTGCATTAACTAAAGAAACAATTAAAAATTTGACATTTTCAAGTCATCACGGGCAACAATCAAATACGCCAATTGAATTATCTTTTGGTACTGATACTTTATTTGGATATTTAAGTAGTGAGGCAAAAAATGAACTTTCCAAAATTTCTGTAAAATCGGAAAAAACTATGGAGAAGAGAAATATACCTATTCCACGTTTGATGTTAACACCTCATTTCGGTGAACTTGTAATAAAAGACTTTAATTTAAATACAGATATAGGATCTTTACGTACATACACTAATGAACGATCTATTCTTGAAGAGCAGTTACAAAATAATCGAGAAAAGAATTTACTAAATGAAGATGTCCCAGGAAGAAGGGTTACGGAATTAACAAAAGTAAGTAGTTTCGGTTCTCATCTTAGACAAACCCCACAAAGTACTATTATTGCAGCTCTACTAGGTTTTCCATTGGTTGATTATGATGATCCATCACAAAAACCACTACTTTTAAAAATAGCCAACCATGCAGTTGCTTATTATCGAAAAAAGGCTATAGATGAAAATAACTTAATTTTAATTATTGAAAGTAATGCCCGTACAATAGCCGAGGATGTTTATAAGCAAATTTTGATAAATAAGGAATTAAAATTTGAAAGCTATCAAGAATCAGATGTTGGTGAACCCAAACCCTATTTGGAGCAATATAATATTTCGTTGTCGTTTGCAGAAAAGTCATTTTCTCTCGAATCTCAAGTTGATACATTTAACGCTAAACTTGTTTATAGTCAATTTCAGAAAGCATGCCATTCAATGTATCGTTTTGATTCATCAGACGAAGCTCGTTTAGCATATCTATTGGATCAAGATAAATCTGTAGAAGATTGGCTTAGACCAGCCCCAAATCAGTTTGAGGGATTGTATTGGCGTGATGCTGCAGGTGAGGCTCATCATCGTTATGAACCTGATTTTGTTGTCGAATTAAAAGATGAGATTGTAATGGCTGAGGTGAAACCAAAAGAAGAGATTGATACATCTGATGTACAGTCAAAGAAAAAGACTGCAGAAAAATACTGTGAAGTGGTTAATAAAAATATGGGTAAGTTTGGAATTGTTAAACCATGGAGGTACGTTATAGTTCCAACAGATAGAATTACTATAACCTCAACAATAAATAATCTTTTAAAATAATTAAATTTAATAACTAATATAATTTATATGATTTATCTTGCATTCATTTTAGCGATCTGTTTGGGAGGTATCACTGGTTTTTATATTGCTGCATTTTTAAAAAATAAAGAAATAGGAATAAAAAATCAAGAATTAGCACTTGAAAAGCGTTCTCTTGAGGAAAGAAAAAAAGACATCGATCAGCTCGAGTCACGTTTTAAGGTTGTCGCAAATGACGTTCTGCGTGATCAATCGAAAGATTTTTTAGGCGAATTCGAAAAGGCGAGGAAAGTTCACAGTACCGATTTAAATAATAACGAAAAGAATTTTAAGGAAATCGTAGGTGGTTTGAATACCTCGATGGAAACGATTGATAAAAAAATGGTTGAATTTGAAAAGACCAGAGCCGCACAAGCCGGTGCTTTGGGTGAAAGTATAAAGAATGTACTTGAAGCCGGGGCCAAAATACAAGAAACTACACTTTCTCTAAAAAATGTTTTGTCTTCTGCTAGTGCAGTTCGAGGGCGATGGGGGGAGATGCTTTTGAAAACAATATTGGAACAATCAGACTTAACTGAAGGTATAAATTTTGAGACGCAGGAAACAATTGTAGGTGAAAATTCAAATTTGAGACCAGACGTAATAATAACCCTTCCTGATGGGTTGCGACTAGCCATTGATAGTAAAGCTGGCCTCGAGGAATTCTTTAAAGCAGTTGAGGAAAAAGATTTTGAAAAAAGAAAGGAACATATAGTAAAATTAGCCCAAAATATTAGGGGTCACATAAAAGATCTTTCGAGTAAGGAGTACCAGAAACACTTAGACAAGAGAATTCCTTATGTTGTTATGTTTATACCCAGTGAGGCCGCTATTAGAGCAGTTGTGGAGGAAGATATGGGTATATATGGAGAAGCACAAGAAAAAAGAGTTATGCTTGCCAGCCCAGCTACAATCATGCCACTACTTTCATTAATAGCCCACGCATGGAAACAACAGAAAACTGTAGAAAATGCTTCTAAGTTAGCAGACGAAATTTCTGATTTAGGTGGAAGGATTACTACTTTTTTAGGACACGTAGCAGGTATTGGCTCCTCACTTTCTGGTGCAACAAAGAAATTCAATGATGCCTTTAATTCGTGGGAATCAAGGGTACATCCCAAGATTGAACAGATAAATACATTAGGAGGAAATATGCAGATTGTGACTTCAATAGAACAAATAGATATTGAACCACACAAACCCCAAAAACTTTCATTAAATAAAGGGAAATAAAATTAATAAAATTTTTAATTTTTGTTTGGTGAATTAATTGATTTAAAATATAAAATGATACTTTCAAAATCTGAATTCATGATGTTTCTTAAGCACCCAGCTTGGTTGTGGCTTAAAAAACATGACAAATCAAAGATACCTGAACCGGATGAAAATCTGCGGGCTCTTTTCGATGATGGAAATTTATTCGAAAGTTATGCTGAAAAGCTTTTTCCAGATGCAGTAACATTAGGTTATAAAATTAACGGTATTTTTAATGGAAATAGATATAAAGTATTACCTGAATTAACAAAAAAAGAACTACAAAAAGATACAAAAGTAATATTTCAAGGTAGATTTGAAGTTGATAATTTAACAGCTATATTTGATGTATTAGAAAGGGTTGGTGATAATACTTTTGATCTATACGAAATCAAATCATCTACTTCTGTAAAACCAGAACATATTCCAGATCTAGCATTTCAAACTATTGTTCTTGAAAAATCTGGACTAAAGATTCGAAATTTGTATGTAATACATGTAAATAACAATTATGTAAGAAAGGGTGATATTGATCCTATGAAGCTTTGTTCTGAAAAAGAAGATGTAACTAAAGATGTAAGAGAAATTATTGGAGAAACACTCAATAATATCGGTGAAGCATTCAAAATAATAAACATGAAGAATATGCCGGATGTCTCACCAAGACACCTTAAACAAGGCAGTATGGAAGAATGGCTTGAAGTATATAAATTAGTTAATGGTGAATTTCCTAAATATTGTATGTATAATCTTTGTGGGTTAACAGCAAAAAAGGTTGGTTTACTTGAAGATATGGGCGTTAAATTAATAAACGAGGTTCCTCCAGATTTTGAATTAACCGAAAGACAGCAACAACAAGTGACTGCATTAAAAGAAGGGCGTCAGATAAATATAAAAGAAATTAGTGATTTTTTAAGTAAGTTTGAATATCCTTTACATTTTTTTGATTATGAAACATTTTCTGGAGTTATACCAGCTTTCGACGGAATAAGACCATATCAACAAGTGCCATTTCAATATTCTCTTCACATATTAGATAAACAAGGAGGGGAATTAATTCATAAAGAATATTTACATACAGAAAATTCTAATCCAGTACCTACACTTGTTAAAAAGATGATGGAAGACTTTGAGGGTAAGGGAACTGTACTTGTTTGGCACGAAAGTATGGAAAAAGGTAAAAATGAACAAATGGCAAAAATGTTTACAGAATATGAACCGTTTCTATTAAATATAAACGATAGAATCCTAGATTTAAAAATACCTTTTTCGAAGGGCTGGTTTACTGATGCAGATTTTTTTGGAAGCGCTTCGTTAAAAGCTGTAGCTCCTGTAATTATAAGTAAACCTAGTTATAGTGATCTCAAAATATCAAATGGTGTTACAGCACAACGTGTTTGGATGGAGACTGTCTTTCAGGGAAAGAATAAGGAAACTAAAGATAAAATAATGGAAGATATGAGAAAGTATTGCGGTCTTGATACTGAAATCATGGTTCATATCTTGAAGGTTTTAGAATCAAAAATTAATTAATAAAAATATGAAAAAAACAAAAATAAAACTTTCTGAGATTCTTTCAAAATGGAGAGCAAAAAAACTTACTGCAAAAGAGAAAAAACTTGATCTCAAAAAGAATGAAGAAACCATAGATAATAGACTCAAAATTTTATCTGATTATGTTGGGAGAAAATTAACAATAAATGAAGAAGAGGCAGTATTAACAATTGTCGATAGATATACACCAAAAGATAAAGATGGTGATTATTTATTTGACCTTCTCCCGTTTAATTATGCTTGGCAGATATATGAGACAAAGAAAGGTAGGGAATTAGATAAGTTTATGGGAAAATTAGAAGTAGATTTGCAAGAATAATTTATAAGATGTCTCATTATCATAACGGAAACAATCTTCCACTCATTATCATTTTATGCCTATTATTCCCAGGGCTTGCTATGGCTTTGGGAGCTGGGTTTATTTTCCTTTGGATACTTAAAATGCTTTTCTACGTTTGGGTTGTGATTATTTATCTCATTTATACTTACTTCGGGTGGATTTTTCTTGTCGGTGTGGTTATTTTTGTTCTTTATGCTTTGAGCAGGAAACAGATACCAAAAACAACAGATAAAAAGTCAGAAGATGTTTTGCCGAAACAAACAGTTTTACCTGTAAACAGTAAAGAATTACCAGTATTAGAGGAATATATAGAAGAGGATTATTCTTGGAGTGAAAAAAGAGGTGGAGATGATGAGGAAATTCGTGAGTTGATGGAAAATAATGATTTAGATCGTGATGACGCAGAACACGTAAAAGAAATTATGGATGAGAACGGACTTGATGAAGATGAGGCAGTTGAACTTAAAGATGAATTATAGATTGGAAGCCCTTTTATACAGGTAAGGAGGGAACATGACCTAGATATCATCTTTGATAAATAGACCCTCACATAAGAAGATTATTAATGAATAAAAGTCTATATCTTGTTGCTATCCTTTTAACGCGTCTCGTGCTCGGCACGACTTGGCTCCAGTGGCTGGATGAAGTTCGAACCTGTTTTTCAACAAACTAGCCATTTTTTTGTTATTAAAATATTAGTTTTTAACTAAAAAAACGCCCATAAAGAGAGTAGGGGGTTACCCCTTC
>Ga0114951_10004490_pt1 | contig 13568 bp, 9 predicted proteins | sample AM7aDNAmetaG_FD_88677 | JGI IMG/M metagenome (GOLD analysis project Ga0114951, IMG submission 88677) | Freshwater microbial communities from Finland to study Microbial Dark Matter (Phase II) - AM7a DNA metaG | ecosystem: Environmental > Aquatic > Freshwater > Lake | place: Finland: Lake Alinen...
AACTTTCAAAGGTGGACTTGGAATTATTATTTCTAAAAAACAAAGAAGCAACTTTTTCTGAAGAGGAAAGAATAAATAAAATTAAAGAGGAAATTTCAAAAATTAGAGATATTAGACAAGATTTGGCCGAGCTATATGATGTAAAAGTTGAGCAAATATCAGTTGATGATGACGATGAAGGTATAATAACAGTGCCAAAACCTACAGTCAAAAGTTTTTTAAATAAATCAATCTCTCGAATTTTTGGTCCAAAACATGAAAAAGAAACGGAGCCAGAAAGAATAAAGATTCTATATGGTGATTTAGGTCTTTCTTCATACTATGTAAGGTCGCAGTATGAAGAAATTGAAAAATTAATTCTTCCAGAAACAGTTACCGGAAACCTAACAATTCCATTTGTAGAAGCAAGAGGCAACGTGGGTTTTAATAAATTTATTTTACCAAAAAATGTATTAGGAAATCTTGAAGTCACAAATTTAAGGAATATGAGTGGGTTTGTGTTTCCAGAATATATTGGCGGAAATCTAGATTTATCTAGAGTTAATTCTGGTCAAAATTTTGTTTTGCCAAAGAAAATTGATGGTGATTTACTTCTTAAATCACTTAATAAAGTTGATGGTTTAGAATTACCAAAAGAAATTGGTGGAACCCTTTACCTTTCTGAATTAAGGACATTAAAAGGTGTTAAATTACCAGACAAAATTGGTGGAAGCCTTGTTTTAAAAAGTTTGCGAGATTATGATATAACATTACCCAAATATATCGGTTATGATTTGGACCTTTCAGGTTTAAGTCACATTGATAATATAACGTTACCTGAATATATTGGTGGAACACTAATATTGGGGGATTTATCGGATTTATCTGAACAGTCAATATCAAAATTAAAATTTAATGATGATTTTTCTGGTGGTATAGAAATAAAAATAGATAATTTAAATGATTTAACACTGCCAAAAGAGATGAAAGGTGACTTAAAACTAACTTGCGATTATGAACTTAAGGATTTTAATTTTCCTGATAAAGTTGGTGGTCGTTTAATAATAGATAAAACGCATGATTTTAAGAATGTTAAATTTCCATATAGCATCGGACGCGATTTTATCTTAAGTGATGTTATGAGTATTGAAAATGCTAGAATACCAAAGATTATCGGTAGGGATATGTTTTTAGGTAAAATAAGAAATGTGTCAGATATTGAATTCCCAATGGTGGTTAATGGTAATTTAATTTTACGTGATGTAGAATCTTTAGAAAATACAACGTTACCTAGGAAAATTAAAGGTGACCTAGTTCTAGATAGCTTAGAAGAAATAGATGACGCTATTCTGCCAGAAAGTATTGGGGGAGAATTATCGCTCAGTGGTGTTAAGGAAATAGAAAATTTTACTTTCCCCAATGAAATTGGTGGCTTAAATTTATGTAACGTAAATTCACTTGAAAATGTTATTTTTCCAAAAAATATTGGGTCTTATTTAAATCTTGAAAATCTTACATATACAGAAAATATTAAATTGCCCGAGAACGTCGGTGGGGATTTAAAAATTGGTAATATCAAATCTAAAGAAAAAATTAAATTACCAGAAAATATTGAGGGTAGTCTAAATTTAGACAGTTACAAAACCAGCAAAATTTTTATTATGCCAAAACATGTTGGTGGAGCAATATCATTTGATAAAATTACAAAAAAAGAATTGCAACAATTTAAAAAAGACAATCCGCTACTTAAAGAAAGTGTCCTGGAATAAAATATAAAAATGCAATAATGAAAGAGCACCAAAACACCCAAAACCTTGAGTCTAGAAATTCGGCGGCTTTACTTTCTCAAGCAGAGCTAGATGAATTTAGAAAATTACCAAAAGAAGAACAAAAGAAGCAACAAGAAGCAAGACTGAAAAAGTTAGAAGAATTACAAAATGAATTCAGAAAAGCAGTAGAAGAAGCCACAAAAACAGGAAACGTGGAGCAAGCTAAAAAACTCAAGTTAGCTTTTGATAAAGATGCAAAAGAATTGAAACAGCTAGTTGAAACACCAGTGATATCGGCGGAATATAAATACAAAGATGAAAAAGGCAAGGAGAAGAAAGAAACTATCACTCTTGATATAGAAAAAGAACTTGAAGATTTTTCAAGTTTTTACAAAGACCATGATATTGAATTACCAGATGGTTTTAATGAAAAGATTAAAGATATCTGGGAGAAGAATGTTGATGCTATTACTGCGGAAATAGAAAAGAAAGGATTTGATATGGTTTTGCTTGTACCAAAAGATTTACCAAAACTCAAAGAACTAGAAGAGAAAATGACGGCTGGTTATGAAAAAGAAAAAGGTAATAAAACTTATTGGGGAGAAGAAGCAGATTCCATAAAATCAGCTGAAAATGGTCTGGAAATAGTACTATTGCATTCAACTCCCGAATTAAATGACCATCCAGAATTAAATAAAACATTAAACAAAAAGATTCAATCCTATATAGATTCTGGTGAAAATCTTACTTTACAAAAATATCTATTATTACAAGCAAAACTCTTCAAAGATAAAGGCATACACATTGATGTAAAAAATTATGTTTCTTGTCCTGGTTCAACCATAAAAACAGATGGCGGTGGCGTTCGTGTCATCGATGCCACCTGGTATCCCGATCATGCTCGGCTCTATGTGCGTGCCGATGATGCTGGCGGCTCGGGCTCGAGTGGTGGCTGTCGTCTCTCCCGAAGTTTTTCATAAATACGTTGTAAAATAAGTACAGTTTGGCCAATTTTTTTTCTTGCAAAATTTAAATTAAGTGTTAAAATATGTGCATTAATAACTAATTTATAAATATATGGAATTGAAACCAGAGGAATGGAAAAAGGTTGAAAGTAAAGTTAATACGGCTGAAAAAGCCAAGCTACAAGCGGCTATTGCAAAAGCGACTGAAAAAAAAGCTGACAAAGATGTAGAGAATTTTATTGCACAAGAAAAAGCTGGTATAGATGAAAAGACAAAACAAAGATACGAAAGAATCAAAAGTGAAATACAAAATGAAGGGAAGAATGCAAGTGAAGCATTCATGGCTCAAGCAGAAGAACTTATTGGTGAAGATGAGGGTCTTGTGTTTGAGACAATAAAAGAAAAAGGCCAAGAAAAAGTGATACTAAAAAATGGGAGCGACAACAAAGAGACAACCCCAGAAAGAGCTCTTATTTCACTTCGTTATGCCAACCTTCGTAAAGTAATTCGTGAAGACCATGCGTTGGAGGTGCAAAAAGATGAATTATTTAAAGATAAACAATTTTCATTGGCAATTGCGAATAGCAAACTAGACAGACATGAATCCATTAATCAATATATTGATAAAATTAGAGAAAGTGGAAATGCTATTGATGAAATAGACAAAAAAGAAGAAGAACTACTTCAGTCTACTCCAGAAGCCTTTTATGCTATCCATCTTAGAGATATAGAAAAATTTCAAAAAGATACAAAAAATGGTGTAATTATTGAGACTCCATATGTAAAAGAGCAAGCGAAAAAAATTGCTAAAGATATTGATAATGGTGAACAAATTCTTATTTATGGTCACACTGGTACAGGAAAAACTGAGCTCGCAATGCATGTTGCAAGAAATTATATTTTGAAAGATAGGCCAGATCTTATCTGTAAGGTTGAAGATGATTTGTCAAAATGGAAAGCTGAAAATAAAGATGCCACCAAAGCTGAAATAGAAAGAAAAAAAGTTGAGTTTGAAAAAATTCATATGAGTGCACTTGTAATTTCTGGTTCTAAACACATATCTCTCGCAGAATTTTATGGTCACCAAGTATTAACTCTTGGAGAAAGAGAAGAGGATGAAGCAAAACAATTGGTTGCAAAAGTAGAAGAAGAACTAAATGAATGGAAGCAGAAAAATCCTAAAGCAAATGACGCAGCTTTACTTGCCAAAAATCAGGCACTGGTTGCAGCATATATTCAAAATAAAAGCGGAACAATTTCTGATTTTTTTAAGGGTCCAATATATAAAGCAATGGAAGAAGGACGCCCACTAATTATTGATGAAGTCAACGCTATTCCACACGAAGTGCTTATCAGCTTGAACCATATTTTAACCAGAAAAGTTGGTGACGCCGTACCAGTCCAACAAAATTCGGGCAGTATTGTCACTATTAAAAAAGGTTTTTGTGTAATTATGACTGGTAACTTAAATACCAAGAAAGAAGTTGATACTTACACAGATAGACAAGAGCTTGATACAGCATTTTTAGGTAGATTGACAGTTATGGAACATGATTATGTTCCACAAAGTACAATAGGTGAATTTAGTGAGGAAGAAGGCCCAAGAATACCTGGAGGAAAAGAGGTGAAAAAAGACGGTCAGGTAGAAGGTGATGAGAAAAAAAGTAGTAAAAAAGAAGGTCATTTTGATGAACACAATGAATTATTCCAAATAATTCTTTCAAGAATAATGGATTCTAAAGGAAATATTTCTGTTCCGGATGGTGAAATGAGAAAATTATGGAATTTAGCAAAAACAGCAAGGGTTATTCAAGAAGTTTTTTCTGGAAAGAATTTTACCAAAAAATATCAGCAAGGTGCAGGCGGTGTACCAGCAAGTGAGATTCTTACAAAAAATGTCGCTTCAATTAGAGCAGTTGATAAAATTATTTCCGCATGGATGAAAAGTGGTTTTGAGTATGAATTAGACTACTATATATGGGATAAATATGTAAATAATTCGACTGATCCAACTGAAAGAGCACTTCTTTACCAAATTTTCACTCAAAACGGATTCTTTGGTGGAAATGGATGGCCAGAAGATAAGGATATCAATTATGGTGAGGGTGGAAAAGTTGATTCATTTGATGTAACAGCTCCAAAAAATAAACCAAAACCTACACAATTTTTTGGACCCCGAGAAACAATTAAATTTGCATTCGGTAAAGCACCAGAGAGAGTAGAGTGGCCAGAGAAAAAACTTACAGTAGCAAAAGATAAAAAAGTGAAAGAAACCGTAAAAAATGTTGAACAAATAAAAAATCTTAATACTGATTTGGTCGCTAACGATGGCATGTTAAAAGATATGCAAAAGAATATAAAGAAATAATTTGTTATTTTTTTGCTGTGCACATTTTAAGAAGTTTCTAAAGATTAACGATAAATAAATACCTAAAAAACTAAAATATATGGGGAGCCCAGAAAATCAAATTGAAAAAAATAAAACTGATGAAGAAAAGAAATTTGGCGTTGATGCTGCTGAAGTAGATGATAAATTAAAAAAAATTGTTTTGAATGAGGAGGAGATGAAAGATGTCAAAAGAACATACCAGAGCTATATTAACGACCACAAAAATTATTTTCAAATATTTGCGAAAGATGAGACATTAAAATTTTTGATGTCAGATCGTTTTTTTATTAATTTTGAATCTGGCGAAATTAATTTTGCTACCAAATGGTTTGCTGAAAAAGGTTTTACAGAAAAACAAATTACTTGGGCTGCTTACCACGAGCTTAGCCACTTTGGAGATCTTGCTGTAGACTCAAAAGGAATAATGGGGAACTTTGATTATATAAGGCAAAAAGCTAAAGAAACTGCCCAGCTTTTAGAGAAAAAGTATACAGAAAAATTTGGCAAGTCAGACCCCGATCTTGTGGCAAAAATGAAAAAACAAATACCGATAGATAGAAAAGACCCCAAAAAAGGCACGACAAATTTTTATGAAAATAATGCATATGGCTATCACCATTCATTTTACAATGTGTTTGATGACATATATGTAAATAATATGGTTGCCTTAAAAGCACAAACATATGCACCTGGAAACAAAGGGTATGATGAAGTTGTAAAATTGTATAAAGATGAATTATTTAAAAGTACTGATTATACAAAAGACCCCAGACACTTACAGTTTTTGTATAAACTTTTAAGACAAGAGATGGTTCCAGATGAGAAAATTACAGTAACAAAAGAAATTGATGATATCTTGAATAATAAAATTGATTTTCAAGGTCAAAAACTTACTCCTGCCGAAATAGTTAATACTTTTCTTAAACCATTATCTGATTATGAAACATCAGCGAGTACACGATATTTTGTTTTGCAAAATACTATTGAACCAATTTATCAAAAATTACTTGAGAAAGATATTAATGATTTAAATCCAGAAAAACCAATTGAAATTAAAATGGCGGGTGTTGAAGGTGACGAAGGTGATGAAAGTGATGAAAGTGATGGAAATAAAGACAAATCTGATAAAGAAAATAAGGACGGAAAGGATGGTAAAGATAAGGACAACAAAGATAAAGATGGTAAAGATAAGGACGGCAAAGATAAAGATGGAAAGGGCGGCGACAAAGATAAATATAAAAAGGATGACAAAGATGGCAAGGACGATAAGGATGGTAAAGAAGGTGATAAAGACAAAGACAAAGATGGAAAGGATGGCGATAAAGATAAAAAGGATGGTAAAGATGGTAAGGAAGGTGATAAGGACAAAGATGATAAGGATGGTAAAGACGGCAAAAAAGGTGATAAAGACAAAGATAAGAGAGAAGATGGAAGTGGCGAGGGTGATAAAGGAGAGAAAAGTGATAATGATTCAGAACAGGGTGATGGCCGCATCATTATAGTTACCGGTGACCCCTTTGGAAAATATTACAAGGAATCACTTCCAGATGTTTTAGACGCCAAAAATACTATAAAATGGGTTAAAAAAGATGAAAAAAAGAAGAAAGAAAAAGAAAAAGAAAAAGAAGAAGACCAAAAAACCCCAGAGCAAAAACAAACGGAAATGCAAGAAGCGATAGATAAAAAATTCTGCATTGATAATAACATAGATTTTGGCACATTTAATGAATACAACAGAGTAAGAGAAAAAATCCAGCCATACCTAAAAGAGCTTTCAGAATTATGGGATCACATTATAAAAGGAAAGGGAAGAGCTTTTAATAGAGAAAAATCAGGCCATTATAAAGAGGGCTCCGAAATTGATATGGCTGAAGCTATACACCAATTTCCCGATATTGAAAAACATAATTTGGACAATGTAAGAATAATGTTAAAAGAAGTTCAAAAGGAAATTCCGGTAAACAAACCTGATTTAATCAGAGTAAGATTGGTTGGTGATATGTCCGGCTCAATGACTGGAGAGAAGCTCGAGGTTTTGCGAGAGTGTTTTGTTCTTTTGCTATCATCTCTAAAAGAGTTTGATTCACGTTTGACTGCAACTCGTGGTGAGACAAAATCAAAAATGAAAGTTGATACTGAAGCATGGGTATTTGGAAATAACGCACAAAAAATCAAGGCTTTCAAAGCTGACAGAGGAGGACGAGATGATACAGATAGTATTATCAAAGTTACTGAAAAACTTGGTAGTGCTGATGGTGGAACAAACGACAGCAGCGCACTTCGTCAAATTGAAAATTCAATAACACAGGAGGAAAAAGATAGGATAAAAAGTAAAAAAACGATGGATATAATGTTTGAAATTACAGACGGGGGTTCCAATTATCCTGATACAGCAAGAGAATCCGTTGATGAATTGGCAGAAACAGGTGTCATAACAAGAGCGTTTCAAATTGGGAAAACAAATGAAGGTGAACAAGAAATATTTAATAATGTGTGGAATGATAAAAGAGAAGAAGGATTTGGACAAATTGTTGGTTCAGATATTGGCAATTTAATACCTGCAATTGTAAAAGCACTTAAAAAATATTTGGAGAATGTAAAAATATAGCTATGAAGACTCCAGAGCTAGAACCAAGTACCACCAAAATAAGTAACCTCGAATCCGACAAATCCGCGGCTTTACTAACGCAAGATGAGCTAAAAAATTTTAGGAAATTGTCAAAAGAAGAACAAAAGAAACAGAAAGAAGATAGGCTAAAAAAGCTGGAAGAATTACAAAATGAATTCAGAAAAGCAGTAGAAGAAGCAAACAAAACTGGCAAGGTGGAAGAAGCTAAAAAATTAAATGCTAATTTTAAAAAGGAAGCGGAAGAATTGAAACAATTAATTAAAGCAACTGAGATATTTGACGCGAAAGCCCCTTTTGAAGTTATTCCAGACAAAGAAATTACTTCTGCAGAGACAGCTATTCAAAAACTTGAGAAAGAAGGTTACAAAATAACTAAGGATGCGAAAGATATGTTGACCAAAGTTAATTGGAATGAACCTTTAGAGGATTCATATAAAATTATTTCTATTTCAGTTGAAGAATTATTTGATGATGAATATAAACACACATACGCAGAAATAAAAGCCAAAGCGGTAAAAAAAAGTCTCAAGCTTGTCCCAGCAAAACTTGCACCATCAATTTGTTTAAATTATGAAAATGGTAATGTTTGGACACATACTGCTATGGAAGCAGTCCATTGCAGTGATGGACAACTCAAGCTTTTCTACAGTGGCGGGAATGATGTGGTCTCGCCGTATTCGTGGTTGGACATCGACAACAGCGGGGGCGACGAAGTCGAGTGGGAAGGCAGACGCCGTTTCTTTTTTGTTCAAAAATAGAAATCCCAAGATGGAGTCTCGGGGGTTTCTTGATTTCATAAAACTCTAATTTTATAGTAGTATAGTCATATGGAAAACCTCAAAACACAAACAAACACACAAAACCTCGAATCCGACAAATCCGCGGCTTTGCTCACGCAAGATGAGATAAGTTCTTTCAGAAAACTTCCTATTACTGAAAGACGAAAGAAAACAGAAGCAGAATTGAATGAAATTACTGATTTAAATAATGAACTTAAAGAAGTTGTTCAAAAAATAAACATAACAGGTGATATCACAAATATTGAAGAAATCAAGAAAAAAGATAAAGAAGTAAAAATGAGAATAGCGGATTTGCAGGAGTTGATTGACGTTGGCAATTCATATGAAGATACAAAAGAAATAAACAAGCAAAAAATATCAGATATTTATGATAAATGTTTTTCACCTTTTCATGCTTTTTCTAGAAAACTTTCCAAAGATGATTTAAGATTTATTTATGAGATTGATTTTTATATTCGCAATTTATATTCAGGTGATGTAGATAAAATTAATAGAATTCGTAAAAAAGTTAATAAAAAAGGTATTGAAGCAAATATTTCTTTTGCTACCGGAATTCCAGAAGAACAAATAAGCACAAACATTGTAGATAGCTTCTATCAAACCTTAACACCAACAGATAATTTTTTATCTGACGGTATAAAAATTCATTATGGTAATATTGACCTATATATGTATAAAACAGCTAGTGATTTTGGGGAGAAAGTATTACCAGAAAATGTAGCTGGCTGTCTAAATCTTTCAGGTATCACATCCGCAATTGGTTTAAAACTTCCCAAAAGTGTTAGCGGTTATCTCGATCTTTATAGTCTTCAATCAACTGATGGTTTAAAATTGCCCGAACATATGGGCGGAGATTTAAAACTTAATTGTTTGACTTCGGCAAAGGGTTTGGTACTTCCAGAAAATATGAATGGTGGGCTCAGCCTAGAAAGTATAAAGTCAGCGGATGACTTAAAATTGCCTAAAAATATCTCCGGAAGTCTTGATCTCAGAGGTCTTAAATCGGCTAATAATTTGAAACTGCCAGATTATATTGGTGGTAATCTTAATCTTAGCAACCTTGAATCTGCGAAAGATTTGAATCTACCAGAAATTATTGATGGCGGTCTTCTTCTTTATGGGCTAACTTCTGCAGAAGATTTGAAACTGCCTAAACACGTGAAAAGGCTTATTCTTAATGGTCTTGTATCAGCAGTAGATTTAAAACTACCTGAGAAAATGGATGAGCTCAGTCTAAACAGTCTAGAGACAGCGATACATTTAAAACTACCGGAACATATCGATATACTTCAACTTAATAGTCTCAACGATGCAAGTGATTTGAAACTACCAGAAAATATAAAGGAACTTGAACTTCGCGGCCTTAAGTCTGGATATGGTTTAAAATTACCAGAACATATAGGAAAAGTTGATCTCAGCGGTATATATGCAGCCAATGGTTTAAAAATACCTGAAGATGCTGGTGATATTATTCTTACTCATATATTATCACCAGATAATTTAATACTACCGGATAAATTAAAAGGGGATATTTACTTACCTAATTCTGCAGAAGTTTTTAGTAAGTTTATTGAAAAATTTCCCCAACATAAAGATAAATTTAAAGCTTATAATTAAAGTGAACTTTTTAGAACAAACACAAAATAAAATGTCAAAGATAGAATTACAACCAGATATCTCAAACCTTGAGTCCCTCAATAGGGAAGCTTTACTCACGGATGGGGAACTAAGTGCATACAAAAAATTACCTAGGGAAGAACAAAAGAAACAACAAGAAGAAAGATTGAAAAAATTAGAAGAATTACAAAATAAACTTAGAGCTGTTGTAGAAGAAGCAAATAGAACAGGTAAAAATGTAGAAGAGGCAAAAAAATTAAATGCTAATTTTAAAGAGGAAGCTGAAGAATTAAAGCAATTAATTGAATACATACAAGGACAGGAAGAAGCGACTCTAGTTTTTAATAAATTGAAAAGTTTTTATCCTAACATATTACAAGAATTGTTTAAAAAAACTGTTGAAAAAAGCCAAATTGCAAAAAGCCTTGCGGGTATAGGAACTCCAGAGTCTATGAAAATGAGAAAGATGTTAATGAAATATGTCCATGAAACTTATATTGCACAGGGCCTTATTGGTGTAGGCACTCCAGAAGCTATGGATATGAGGAGGGAATTGGTAAAAAAGTTTGATGATGATAAAAATAAACAATATATTTTACCCAGCCTTGCAGGTGTGGGAACTCCAGAGTCTATGAAAATGAGGGAGGAGTGGATAAATAACGGTGATTTAACCTGGGTTGTAGAAAGCCTTATAGGTGTAGGAACTCCAGAAGCGATGAAAATGAGATGGTGGTTGATGAATAATCGTACCAGTAAAAGGGATATCGCAACCTGCCTTGCTGGTGTAGGAACCCCAGAGGCTATGGAAATGAGACGGTGGTTGATAAAAGATGCTGATGCTGCAGTAGATATTGATAAAGTTTTTGCTGCTGATACGAAATATATTTTAAAGGGTCTTACAGGTGTTGGGACTCCAGAAGCTATGAAAATGAGAAAGGAGTTAATAAAAGATTATGATACTAATGAAGAAATTGCTCTAAGCCTTGCAGGTGTGGGAACTCCAGAGTCTATGGAAATGAGAAAGGAACTGATAAAAGATAGTGCTAACAGGAATAATATTGCGCGAGGCCTTGCAGGTGTAGGAACCCCAGAGGCTATGGAAATGAGAGAGGTGTTAATAAAAATGGGTACTCATAAAGCATATATTGCACTTGGCCTTGCCGGGGTAAACACCCCAGAAGCTTTTGCTTTTCGAGATAAATATTTTGCAGATAATCCTGATATTTATGCAAAAAGTTTTGAAAGTGGTGATTATATAATAAATGCGATTGTTTGTCGTTATGGTTATGATAAATAATTCATTATAATTAAAAACTCTCAATATATAGGACAATTTTTTTATTGTTAAACAGTTAATATATGGCTCAACAAAGCCATATATTTGCATTTGACTAACACCAAAATGAGTGCCATAACTATTGACTTTTTAAGCCAAGCATGATAGTATATACAAGAATCAGAGATATCTCTGATTTTTATATGATCCCGTTTGAGATGGATGATTTAATCAGGACACAACGGGACATAGTTTAATATTATCAATTATTTTATATTTATTCGTATTAAACTACGGAAAAGTTATAAATTACTAAACACGTCGTTTTGATAATAACTTAATTACAAAAGATAGGGAACAGTCTTATTATTAGTAGACTTTTCCTATCTCAAACGGGATGATAGAACTTTTAACGACTTCAGTTTTTGTACTTTCTTCAATCTATGGAGGAAACGCAACAACTGCAAGTGTAAATATGGTAGCAACAGCTACAGTTTCAACGACAACCCAAGTATTAGAAGAAAAGGCAACTAGTACAATTCCAACAAAAAAAGAAATAGAAGCAAAAGTTAAAGCTTATTTCAAAGATGACCCAATACTTGTAGATATTGCTAGATGTGAATCTCAATTCAGACAAGTAGATGCAAAAGGAAATATTTTAAGAGGCACAATCAACAAAGGCGATTTAGGCGTAATGCAGATAAATGAATATTATCATGCAGATAAAGCAGCTGAATTGGGCTTTGATCTTAAAACCGTTGATGGTAACTTGGCCTATGCTAAGTACTTATACAACAAAGAAGGCGTTCAGCCATGGATTTCATCGTCAAAATGTTGGGACCAACCGGGGGATGAAGTTGCTATGAAATAGATAATTTAATAATAAAAATAAAAGACTTCCAGTAAAAATGCTGGGAGTTTTTTATTTATACTTGTTTGATAGTTGTTGTTATTTGGCCAACTATATTGATGGGGAGTAGTAGATTTGTATATTAGTATCGTGTCGCACAATATATCTTTGCGACACTATACATATAGGTACACTAATAGAGACTACTTTAATGAGAGTTCCTTATGGTTAGATGCTTCAGCCAAATAATTTGCTTTAACTTCAGATGCTAATATTGTTCTTGTATATACTCTGACATCATCGATGTAACCATAAAAATAATTAACACCATAACCGGAAGATCTGGCCCCAACTCTGAAAGGATAAGTTACGCCTGTAATAGTAACACTGCCCATGTTTGGCTGATCAAGTGAAGTTTCTTGACCATTTATATACAACTTAATAATACCCCCATTAGAAGTAAATACAATATTTTGCCATTTATTCAATTGGATAATTCCACTACTTGAATTAGCAAATGAACTGTTAATTCTTAAAGAAACCTTGCCATCATCAGTCGTAAACATACTATAACCCAAACCCCCTTCTGGATATGATTTATTTAAAATATATCCTTGACCATTATTATTGGTTTTATAAATCCATGCACTTAAAGTAAATGATTGGAGACTATTTAAACTAATAGCATCCGTATCTACAGCGTTTTTTTCAACATAACCAGTTGAAGTCAAATCTAAAGCCCTTCCTTTGCCAGAATATGTATTTGTTGTCCTATTTGCAGAACCAATAAAAGAGCCATTGTTGCCATTTAATGTAGTATCAATTGCATCCCCAGAACTCTCATCAAAATTCCATGAAAGAACAGCCGAATCCCCTATTGTATGATAAACGCTAGAACTGAATTGCATTCCAGCTGCAATATTAGCACTATTTCTAGCATTACCAAGAAAAGAATAGACGACGCTTGAGAGCAAACTTATAATTGATATAACTACAAGAAGTTCTATGAGTGTAAACCCGCGTTTTGATTTAATATTATTTATATTCATTTTATTTTAATATAAAGAATATTGAAAGCGCAAAACAAACAATAATGACGATAATCATTACTGATTTTGCATTTTTTTCATCTTTAACAATATTTTTTTTAATCAACCAGCCAGTCAAACCTGAAAGTTCGGACTTGTTTATATTGTTATATAAATTTTTAAATTTTGTTTCTTCGTCAAATTCTACAGACATACTAATATAAAAATTATTATTACAAATTAAAAATATTTATTTAACACCAAGT
>Ga0114951_10004492_pt1 | contig 13562 bp, 13 predicted proteins | sample AM7aDNAmetaG_FD_88677 | JGI IMG/M metagenome (GOLD analysis project Ga0114951, IMG submission 88677) | Freshwater microbial communities from Finland to study Microbial Dark Matter (Phase II) - AM7a DNA metaG | ecosystem: Environmental > Aquatic > Freshwater > Lake | place: Finland: Lake Alinen...
ATAATCTTTTAATCCATCAATAATTTCACAGATCTTGTGTAAGGGTAATACAACCTTTTCCTTTTGTATAGATGCAACACATCTTTTATGTAGCGTAGAATAGTTACAGAGATTTGATAATTCGATTGAGATTATTGATGTAAAAGAAAAAAGAGATTTATTTAATGTATTCAAAATCTCTTCATAGTTATGGGCATTTCTTACATACCTTTCCGTGTCAAATCTCATAGCCATGGGTGTCTTATGACAAAAAAGTGTTTTAATAAATGGAAAGTTAACTTTTGGAATTCGGCCCCGTTTAGAAACATATTTGTAAATTCTTTTAATTATGACGGTCATAGTACTCACTAATCCAATAATTTTATATCTTATACCCCGCACTTTGCGCATCTTCATAAAACATCTTCACCGTATCAAGTGAGAGTTCATCAAGGTTTTTTCCAATCATCGTCAATTTTTTGAGGATCTCATTCGTGACTGTTATTATCTGACATCCTGATTCGACTGCCTGAAAAAGATTCAGTAACTCCCTTGAACTAGCCCATAATAATTCGGCATTTGGATTTTGCGACACCATTTTTGCTGACTCTTTCATTATTGGAACCGTGTCCCGTCCGCTATCTGCAATTCTTCCTGCAAATACTGATATGATGCTGGGGGTGTCATGATATAATGCGGAAGTGACCGTCTTTACCTGCTCTGAAATTAATATTGCAGTGACGTTTAATGTCTGCACCATCAGCAAAAAGTTTTAAATTAATACTTTCTATTCCTCGCATTCGTTCATTCTCCTGTTAATTATAATCATTACTGCCTGTTGAAGATTATCCACAGTGTGATCTGGGTAACTCGTGCCTCTTTTGTGTTCAGACCCGGACGCTCGTATAAGAATCGTTTTCAAACCCGCACCCTGACCACAGAGAATATCTGTATCCTGATCACCAATCATCCATGAGTTATCAAGGTCAATTAAATATTTGTCTCGTGCTTTCAGAATGAAATATGGTTTGGGTTTTCTACATTCACATGGTCCGGAATAACCTTCCATTACACCTTCAGGATGATGATAGCAATAATAATACTCCGTAAAATTCACTCCGTTCTCTAAGAGAAAACTGTGCATCTGCAAATGAATGTTATTAATTTCATCGAGAGAAACAAGCTCTTTCGCGAAATCAGGTTGATTTGAGATGAGGAAAAGAGAATAACCATTTTCCTTAAGTTTCAGAAGAGGTTTTACAACATTACTGCAGATTTCGAAATCCTCGACCCTATGCGGAGCTTCATGTACTCCTGTTTTCGGGTTAAATACAAGTTTTGTAATAACCCCATCCCTATCAAGAAAAACTGCTTTTTTCATCAGATTACTTTGTACTTTCCCACTTCATCTCAAACTTTTGCATTGCTGGGCTTGAGACAATAAGGTGCCAAACAATCGCCTGGAACGCCTCGGTTTGGGGGGTCACTGTTTTCTCGTTAATAGTTGGGATGATAACACAGGCATCAGCAACTTTAGCAGTGTAACCTCCGTCACGTCCGACAACACCAATCACTTTTGCACCTGTTTCCTTTGCATAGCGGAGCGCATTTACAAGGTTTACACTTACTTTCTTCTCTTCATTCCCGCCACCGACCGAGAAGACAAAGATGCAATCTGTTGCAGTAAGTCTGCTCCCTTTGAGCCAGTTTACAAAAAACGTCTCCCAACCGTCGTCATTAACCCTGGCTGTGAGCTCTGAGACATTATCAGTTGGCGCATAGGATTCAATGCCAGCAATCTTCCGGAAATCATTTACCGCATGTGATGCATGCCCGGCTCCTCCGCCAACACCAAGAATAAACAACCGACCATTATCCTTCCTGATATCCTGAAGGATCTGGATCATTTTCTGGATTTGAGCACGATCGATTATGTTAATGATAGTCACGGCATCATCAAGAAATGCAGAAATATAGTCGTCTTTTTCCATGAGATTCACCATTGTTATGTGAGTAGTTTCCGATTATTGATATATTCCCCGGTTTCCTTAATCCCCTGAACCGATCCAATCTCGTAAAATCTTTGTTCGACAACATAGGCGGCAACCCTTCCGGCATCTACCCATTGCGATAGAACAAGTGAAAGATCGAATGGTCCCTGGGAAGGAAATGTATCAAAAATTTCTTTTCGAATTACAATAAGGCCATAATCTACATACTCCATATCAGGATCTTTATACGTCTTATCATATCTGAGAATCCTGCCATCTTTCATGATGATGTTACTTGCCTCAAGTGTGTTCTGGTTGTTATAGACGGTCATAATTATCGGTAATTTTTCCGCATAGAACTGTTGTAATACACCTTCATAATCGATATCAAGGTATGAATCCCCATACAAAATCATGAATGTTTCAGGAAGACGAACAGACGCCTTTTTAACTGCACCACCGGTACCGAGAAGCTCATCCCCGTCATATGAATATTTTACCTCTATCCCCCATTGCGTTCCATCACCCACAAATTTCTCTATCTCATTTCCAAGATAACCTACACAGAGAACTACCTGGTTCACGCCTTTCTCTTTCAGGAGAGACAGTTGATGATCGATAAAAGGCCTGCCGGCTACAATAATCAAAGCTTTGGGAATAGTATTGGTAACAGGATAAAGCCTGGTCGCAAGACCTCCCGCGAGAATTACAACAGGTAGCATTATGACGTTGTCACCACTTTACATCCCTCAAAGTCAAATCTGAACCTTACCTCCTGAAGGCCTTCGCGAGCCATTGCCTTGCGAAGTTTTTTACTGTCTTCCGCATAAAACATGAGAAAACCCCCTCCACCGGCTCCTATCAGTTTTCCACCGAGAGCCCCGCTATTCATTGCAACATTATACCAGGTATTTATCAGGTCATTACTCATAGCATCTGACCTCTGTTTCTTATGCTGCCAGTGGACATTCATCAGGTCTGCAAATTCTTCAAGATTACCCTGTTCAAATGCATTTTTACTTTTATAACCCAGTTCCTTCACGAAGTGCAGATTTTCTATCATCGATAAATCGTTTTTTTTACTCTTATCATCTTGTTCTTTGAGTACATTGGATGCAGACCGGGAATATCCGGTAAAAAATAACAGAAGATGATCTTCAAGGTTATAGAGTGTCTCTTGTGAAATATGAAGTTTTTCTGATTTTACTCTATTATCTTTGCAGAAGGTAAAACAATTGATCCCGCCGTATGCTGAAATATACTGGTCCTGTTTTCCGATGGGTTCACGAAGAATATCAAGTTCAATATGACATGCCTGTTCTGCAAGATCTGCTGGAGTAATAATATTATTTTTATGTGTATGAAGGGCTTTTAGAAGTGAACAGGTAAAACTTCCGGACGATCCAAGTCCAGTACCTGCAGGAATATCTGCAAGACTTGCAATTTCTAGATAACATGCCTCAAATCCCAATAATTTCAATGATTCACGGATTATTGGATGCTTAATGTCATCGATATTATTGACTTTTTCCATTTTTGAATATTTAACAATGAGGTAGTCAACGAAGGTGTCATGCAAATTGATATAGACATATTTATCGATTGCAGCAGAAATTAAAAACCCTTCATGTTTCTGATAATATGAAGGTAAATCGGTTCCCCCTCCCCCCAGGGAGATCCTCAAAGGACTTCGCGTGATAATCATAAATTCACGTTGAATCCACTTTGCTCATAAACAGTTTTAACAATGTCAAGCGCTTTTTTTGCGTCATCGATATTTCCTTCAGGTTCTCGTTTCATTTCGATAGACCTGATAAATTCATCCATCTCGAGATTCCAGGAAATATCTGTAAAAGGAAATTCCCATATGGTTGTCTCAGGAGGACCCATCTTTGGGTGCATCTTATAGTAAGACAACTGTTCAACTCCATAACTCCCTCCAAGACCTTCAATATGTAACTTCCCTGTTTCTCCGTAAATTTCAAAGGAAAACAGATTCTTCCATTCAGTACAGCTGACGTGGAGCCATGCAATTGTTTCATTTGGACTCTTTAACATCAGGAAGGCATTGTCATCAACTGGCATGTCCCAGTAATATGTATGCGCAAAACCTTTTTCGAGTTTGAGTTCTCCAAGAAACCACCGGGATAAATCAATTAAATGCACACCCTGATCTATTAATTCCCCGCCACCGGATTTTTTTGGAATCGCCCGCCACTCTTTTTCGTAACCAAGTCGGCCTCCATGACCATATCTACCACGAATAAACATCAATGGTCCAATAGCTTGCGAATCCACCATTTGTTTTGCTTTCAACAAAGCAGGATGATATCGGTGATTGAATCCCACTTTGACAAAAACATTATTCCTTTTTGCTGATTCAATAATCTGAATGAGTTCTTCTGGGTATCGTCCTGCTGGTTTCTCTACAAGTACATGCTTCCTCGCCATTACTGCATCCAGTGTGATTTTTGCAAGAAAATCATTGGTGGTCGAAACAATTATAAGCTCAATATCATCGTTATTTAATGCATCTTCATAGTTTGCACTTACAAATGAACACTCCTTTAATTGTGCTACTTCACGTGCCCGTTCCAGTGAAGTATCAACGGCTATCACCAATTCATGGTTTCCTAATGCAAGAGCACGTTTCCTGCCAATGGCACCACAACCAATTATACCAATCCTCAAATCAATTCTCCCATTTTTTCCCCCGGTCTTTCTCAACGATTCTTCTCAATGTATAAATATCAGAGTTTTTCAACTCTTCGCGATAATTTGCAAAATTTCGCCAGGGATCCCAGGGGGCACTTATCAATTTTCCACTGATACCATTACTTTCAGAAGAAGCTAAATAGACACAAAGAGATGCACCCAGATCTAGAGGTGTACCGCCGTCAGATTTCTGTTTCATGGCTTTTTCAAAAAAATCTTTACCTACCTTTTCAGGCCCTGATTCGAGTACCTCATCTAACAGCCGGGTATTAAGTGCACCTGGAGCGATTGCATTGATATCTATGTAATACTCTTTGCATTCTTCCGAAAGTGTTTCCGTCAATCTCACGACAGCTGCTTTGGATGCTGCATATGCACTGATTCTTGGAAGGGGTGCTGTTGCTCCACCGCCAGACAGATTAATAATTTTTCCGGAATTATTCTTTTTCATATGTGGCAGAATCCATTTACACATAAAAAAAACGCTAAAGAGGTTGATATGGATGGCAGAGATCCATTCCTCTGAATTAATCTCTTCAATAAGTCCTTTCGGTCCATATACTCCTGCATTATTTACGAGAATATCAATTCGATTCAATTTTTGAATCGACGTATTAATTAGGATTTTAGCATTTTGTTCATTCGACACATCAGCAGTTAGTCCGACAATAGTTTGTTCTGAGGAAGAATGAGATAACAATAATTCCACTGCCTTGTCCAACTGGTTTGAATCTCTCCCACAAATGATCAGTGACGCTCCTTCTTCAACAAATTTTTTTGCAATTTCCAAGCCAAAACCCCGGGTTGCTCCGGTTATTATTGCATTTCGTCCAGACAATTTCATGAGTAACTCCTCCCTACCGCAAAATACTGCATCGTATGAATATTCTCAAGAGTTCTTTCCATAAATCCATTCGGGTCAATAACCATTTTTGCTCGTATTGTTGTTATGATCTCTTTCTCAACTTTTTGAAACTCTGACCATTCTGTGGCGATAATAACACAATCTGCATCTTCTACAGCACTTGCAATGTCAGAAGATAGTGAAATAATACTATGTAATTCCAAGGGGAGTTCCTGAATTGCAGGGTCAAAAGCGGTCACTTCAACTCCCTTATTCTTGAGCCATCTACACAGTTCAACCGACATGGACCGTCGAAGGGTATTTGTGCCAGGTTTATAAGTTAATCCAAGAACGGCGATGTGTTTCCCTTCCAGTTCCCCCAATATCTCAAGGCATTTTCGCCGAATCCATGTTTTATGCAAGTCATTACTTTCAAGCACAGAATTGATAAGATGGAGGGTGAGAAAATTTTCCTTCCCCATTGTTTGTAAAAATCGAACGTCTCTTGCAAGTGTTCCCCCAGAAAACGCATTTCCAGGGTTGAGATATGCTTTTTGACCGATCCGTTCTTCAGTCTTTAATCCTCGTTCCACGTCCTTTGCATCTGCTCCCAAACATTCGCACAGAGTTGCCACTTCATTCGCAAAACATATGGATGTTGCGAGAAATGCATTAATTGCATGTTTGGTCATCTCGGCAGATTCAATACTCATCCACTCCAATCGGTCACTGATTAAAGAAAAAACAGGAAGAAATAGTTCTTTTTCGTCGGAATTGGTACCTATAACAATCCTGTCTGGTTTCAGGAAGGTTTTCAATGCCTTTCCAAGTCGTAAATTTTCAGGGGAATATGCGAAATAAACTTTTTTACCAGGATTTTTTTTATAAAACTGATTTTGCAGATACCGGGTAAATCCAACGGGTACCTGAGACGAAATGATAATTTTCATTTCGTTGTTAATAAAGGGAGCAACGATTTCAAATTTTTTTTCAATATACGACACATCGGCAATGTCTTTTTCATCGACCGGTGTATCAAATGCAATCCAAAGTATCTCAGCATCTTGTAATGCGAATCGTGGGTCATTAGTAAAAGTTAATGTTTTTCTTTCAAGATTGTCAAGGATCAATTTATTTAGTCCTGATTCGGAGACTGGTGCATTTGCATTCTGAAGTTTTTCGATTACTTCTTCGTTAAAGTCAAGTCCGACAACCGAATTTCCTAAATCAGCGAGACTTGTTGCAATCACTGATCCCAAATGCCATAACCCGAATACACAAATCTTCATTTATTTCGCTCCTGGAGCCATTGATTCTCTTCCAGGAATTCGAGAGTTTTTATAATTCCTTCATTAATTGAATATCTCGGTGTCCACCCAAGTGATCGCATCTTTGTGCAGTCAAGGAAAATAAAGGGACTATCACCGACCCAGCCCCTCTCTCCCCCTGAGTAACGAATGTCTGGAGAAAGCCCAAGATGTTTACATATCCAGTTTATCGAATCATTAACTTCACAGTACTCGCAAGTTCCAAGGTTAAACAGGTTGACTTTCTCATATGACTTTTCTATTGCAATCAATATTGCATCGATACAGTCCTGTACATGGAGATATGATTTTTTCTGATGGCCATCTCCGAGAACTTCGAGATGACCTGGATGAGAACACAACTGTTTATAGAAATCTAAAACATGCCCATGTGAATACCGTTCCCCAAGTATTGAAACAAAACGGAAAATCCAGGACCGAAATCCGAACCCCTCACAATATGCTTCAATCAGACTTTCCCCGGCTAGTTTGGATGCACCATAGAGGGATGTCTGAATTGGGAAAGGAGAATCTTCAGGAGTGGGAATTACTTTTGCATCCCCATAGATAGATCCAGTGGAAGAAAAGGCAATATCAGTAATTGAGTTCTGCCGCATCGCTTCAAGAACATTAAACGTTGCAATTGTATTCTGGTGGATATCTTTTGCAGGATGCTCTGTTCCGAATCTGACATCTGCATTTGCACCAAGATGAAAAACAAAATTACATTCTGACATTGCCTGGCTCAATATGTCAGGATTGAGTAGATCTCCATCAATCAGCCTGAACCCGGAATATTTTCCCGCATCCCTAAGATTTTCAGGAAAACCTGTGGAAAAATTATCATAGACCGTAACCTCGTTTCCAAGAAAAAGTAACCGGTCGACGAGGTTGCTGCCTATGAATCCAGCTCCACCAGTAACAAAATATTTTGTTTTCGGCATTTGCAGTTTCAATATCGGCTGGAAAGGGTTTTAAATTATTGCAATTCCAGGCCTAATTGTCAAAAATGTTATGAGTGATAATACGATTCGTTGAATGTGAGATTAAAGTTAAGGACTTCTTGTTAATTTTGAGTAAATGTGCGGATCAACATGCTGAATACAGATGCCTGTCTTTATGACGAAACGTGAATTCCGCATGAACTATTGAGTTTCGAGAGCCTGCAAACTACATCTTGATCTTGAATGCACTCGCTTCAGGTTCTACGAAACGTTATGATAATTGCAATGCTCGTTACTCGCAGTTAGATGGATGGTCAATATACGAATCTATAAAAAAAAAGGCCATATTCTCGTTCGTTTCATCATTTTCTACAATAATAATGCATTAAACCTTGATTTTGAAATTTATGTCCGGTTTTAAATGCGATTTAAGATCAATGGCCAAATCAAGCCCTCTATCTTGATAATGTGACAACAAAATTTTGATGGAATATTCTACCCTACCAGGATGCAAATCTCTTGCATAAAATCAAGATAATTCGCCTTGTAATTGCCTATCTCCTAAATTACTAACCTGGAACATCCTCAATCAGTGCTGAAGCATATTCGCGGTCTGCTACCGAAAATAATCATTCATCGTGCCATCTTATTTCGGAGATACTGCCTGATTTGGTTCTCACACGATCTTTTCAATCTCGTCCTTTGACAGGCCTGTGAGTCGTGTGATCTCATCGGTTGTTATTCCTATTTTTTTCATATGCTTTATGATCTCAACACGCCCCTCGACGAGACCATCGTTTTTTGCTTTGTCAATAGAGCCCTGCTGTAGTATTATAAAATCCTGACGTCTGTGCTGAATTTCAAGTTCATGACAGGAGAGCCCTGCTTCATTTGCGATATCAAGAGTGTGTTCTATTTCAGGGATACTTGCGAGCGTAGCTGGCTTGATCTCGAGACTTCTTGCTTCTTTGACAAAATACAGCCATTTATCCTCAATCGTTTTAATTTCCTCAATAGTTTTTGTATATCGGTTTAGATAATATTATTACTATAATACCCAATTATAGTATAATGTGAAGAAAAAAATCTATCTGACGCCTGGAGAACAGACCCTTTTTTCTGCACTTTCGTCCCGGCATATTGTCGACACCGGTTTATTGCAAGAGTTATTTCCAGAAATACTTTCTATCTCACTCAACAAAACAGTTGCGAATCTAGTAAAAAAAGGATATTTGCACCGGGTAAAAAAAGGCATCTTCACTGTTTCTGGCAGACCTTTCATGAACCCGGAAATTCAGGACCCCATGCAGATTGGTCTCATGGTTTGCCCGGGATATATCGGTTTCTCTTCTGCACTCAGGGTCTATGATCTTATTCCCTACGAATCGTTCACGGTTTTTATCGTAACAAAAAATCGGTCCAGAGAGACAACTATCGGTGAATATACCCTTCGTTGTGTTGCGATGGGGGAAAGATGCATTGGGATGACATTCTATAATGGGGTATATGTATCCACGCTGGAAAAGACATTCTTTGATTGTTTCTACAAACCTCAGTACTCAGGGGGTTACGCTGTGATCACCCAGGCATTATCCCTGGCACCTTCCATCGACTGGAAAAAATTTTGTGACTTTTTTTCCCGTGAATCCTCCTCGCTCTGCCAGAGGACCGGGTATATTCTGGATATGTTGAATAAGCGTAAAAGTATCGTCCCGGAAATTGTAATCCATTTTTTCCGGCAGCGGATAAAAAACAACACCAGGCTTGCCATATCGGATACCGGATCCGGGATATATGTAAGATCATGGATGTTGGTTGATAATATAGGCATAGAGAACATTTTTTCCTGGTGGTCGCATGGCTGATCCGGAACTGTTGCGATATCTTGCGGCTAAATCCGGGCTTGGAATTAAGTACCTTTCAAAAGACGAGAAGATCTCCATACTTCTTGGTGAAATCCGTACCCGGTTTCCCGATGTGGTAATGAAAGGTGGCACAGCACTAAACCGTGCATACCTGGCTAAATCGGGCGCCTGCCGTTTTTCAGAGGACATCGATCTTGATTTTATTTCAAAACTGCCGCTTCCAAAAAAAATTGAATCCATTACCGACCGGATGAAAACAATACAGGGGTTTGAAATTGATGGTCCACATCTTCTCCACAGGACAATACGGTTTGACTGCAAATACATCAATGAGTTTGGAGACCGGGACCGTATTATGGCAGAGTTTTATCTTACGAGAACCCGTGCGGTAAAAACTCTGGACGTGTTGGTTGCCTCACCATTTATCGAAACACATCCAACTATCTTTACTCTCTATTCACTGGAAGACCTGCTCGCCCGAAAAATTATCGCACTCTACAACCGTGGTGAAGGAAAAGACGTATATGATGTCTTTTATTGCCTCGAAGAAAAAATTGATCGTACGGCATTCGATAAGGCACTTACTTTCGTGAAAGAGAGTTACAAGATAAAAACTGAATCATTCCCCGGTGATCTTATTGAGAAGCTGCATGAATTACGGAAAAACGCGGCCTATGTGGGGAATTCAACTAACCACTTTATTCCACGCTATAGGCGACCGAACTGGAGAATCTTTATCGACACTCTCTCACAGAACCTGGAACAGTTTTTCTTATAAATCCGATTTCTCTCATCCCTGACACCCACTCCATGAAGGTGTAGGTCACTCTGACTCCTCAGTTCCCAGTGATAAAAGAAAGCCCAGTTGATGTCTCATTTAAACGTCTTACTGATTTCTCATTCATATTAAATTTCATTTCGTAGATACTACCAGATTGGCTCTCACACGATCTTTTTAATCTTGTCTTTTGACAAACTGGTGAGTCGTGTGATCTCATCGGTTGTTATTCCTATTGTTTTCATATGCTTTATGATCTCAACACGCCCCTCGACGAGACCATCGTTTTTCGCTTTATCAATAGAGCTCTGCCTCGTTTGCGATATCAAGTGCGTGTTCTATTTCAGGGATACTTGCGAGTGTAGTTGGCTTGATCTCAAGACTTCCAGCTTCCTTAACAAAATACAGCCATCTATCTTCAAGTGTTTCAAGTTCCCCAATAGTTTTTGTATATTTTGGGAGCTCATAGAAGACGAGTCTCAGATCCCCATTGTACTCCCTCAAATGTTTCACTTCTTTCATCCGGTACTCAGATCGCACATCATCAAAATCTTTGAACATGATAAAATCAGTTATAGTCAATGCAACGACCGGCATAAGTGATGCATATTTTTTACCTTTGACTATCTGGAATGAGCCGTCCTTTAGTCGCCAGAGAATGAAGAGGCCAGTCCACGTTCTGCCCAGCCCGTAAACCCGGTCTATCCGTCCACCTCCATTGATGATCCGCTGAAGAAATGCCTGGAGAAGAATCTGAGGGCCTGCTTCTTTGTAGTGAAACCGTTCGATCCAAATCTCAGAATTCTCCCTAAAGAACTGTCTGAAGGATTCGATGGCAAGAGCATTAACAAGCCAAGGCTGACCGCAGGTCAGATGCCAGATATCTTCAAATGCAACATCCTCGAACACCTGTCCTGTCTCTTCAGTATGTTGCAGGCAAAGAGATCTTGTCTCATCGCGAGAAAAGTTTCCAAGTCGAAGTGACTTTGCCTTTAAATTGAAGGCACTGTCACCTGTGATGATCTCATGGTCTCTTTCGGAGTGGATCCGGTAATCACGGACATCCCGGACTCCGCACAGGATAATCGAAGCTGGAAATGAGGAGGGTCTTTCACATTCCAAAGACCGTTACAGTAACTCCGTCCTGCTCACGGGTCTCGGTAAATATTTTCTTATCCCAGCTCTTCTTCTTTGTCTTGTCAAAGATGACAAGGTAAACCTCGTCAGCACCGCAGGAATCTGCATATTTGAGCACCTGGGTAAACCCTGATGAAATTGTCGCCTCACGAGACCCTCGCATAACCTTACACTCGATAACAAACCTCTGGAAGTTTCCATTAGGAAGATGCCAAAGAATAAAAAGATCAGTCCTGCCCATACCAAGGCCATATTCCCGTGTTATTTGTCCGCCACCATTGACGATCCTCTGGAGAAACGCCTGAAGAAGAAGTTGTGGGCCGGCTTCTTTGTATTGGGCTATATCAAGCCAGCTCTCGGAATGCTCACGGAAAAACTGGACAAATGCTTTGAGGAGGTCATAAAGATTGAGCCGGCCACTCGTATCAATGTACCAACTGGAATTAAGGGCCATGCCGGTCTGGGCACTCCAGCTTAGTTCTCTTGGAATAATCTCCTGGTAGATCGGGTTTGCGATAGAAAGGGCACCGTTCCTGTCCTGCGTGATAAGCCCAAGATCAACCAGGTACCCGACATCATCAGGTCTGAAGTCCTGTTCAAACGCTTCACCAGTTAGCATTGGCTCTATTACCCCCCTGACACGTTCTTCTTTGAGTTTATCAACAAGCTGGTCAAGGTGAGTATCACGCCTCTGTATAAGCCGTTCCTTCGCTTCCATGACTAAATATTCAGTTATGGGATTTTTTTGGTCCCGGCCTTCTTCAAGTCTAAAGCAAATTTCATAGGCAAGAGCATTAACAAGCCAAGGCTGACCGCAGGTCAGGTTCCAAATAGCTGAAAGTGCCTCTTCTTCAAATAACTGGCCGGTCTCTGCGGTATGCTGCAGGCAAAGGGTTCTCGTTTCTTCCTGAGAAAAGTTACCAAGTCGAAGTGATTCTGCTTTGATATTAAAGGCACTGCCACCTGTGATAATCTCCTGATCTTTCTCTGAGTGGATCCGGTAATCACGGACATCCCGGACTCCGCACAGTATGATTGAAACAGGAAATGAGGAGGGCCTTTCAGGATAACCCGAACGGATCTGACGAAGGAGGGAGATTAGCGTATCACCAACAAGTGCGTCAACCTCATCTATGCAGAGGACCAACGGTTTTTTATACCTGGAGCACCAGTTGGACAAAATTATTTTAAAAGCTACATTCTCACCGAACTCCTCAAAACCTGTATTAATGAGTTCCCGGAGGGTTGTATCGCCTAGTGTCCTTTCCGCTTGAAAGCCAAGTTCGCCCAGAATCGCCTTTATCCCTTTCCTGACATCACCCCTGGCAGTCTGCCCGCTCTCTACATTGATATAGAGTGCGGTGTAGTTTCCCTCACAGTTCAGGTGATCGCGAAGGGCAAGCAGGCAGGAGGTCTTCCCACTTTGCCGGGGAGCATGGAGGACGAAGTACTTCTTCTGGGTGATTAGGGACAGGATTTCCGGGAGGTCAAACCGTGAAAGAGGAGGGAGACAATAGTGGTCCTGGCAATTCACCGGACCTGCAGTATTGAAAAACCTCATGGTATGATATCATAGGGGATATTGACTGATATCTCTTATTGAGATCCCTCATTCTATCAGGTCTTTTAATGGCAAAAATTGACATGCAGGATTCTGAACCTTCGACCCCAACTTTCTGGCAGCAATTTTCTTTCTCCCGTTCACATTCCCCAGATGGTGATAGGAAACTGAATATGATGATCTTCTGATCCCTCAAAAATCCGGTTCTCCAAAAATATCTTCTCATCCCATGGTTTTCCAACCGACCTATCGAAGATGATAAGATGAGCCTCATCTGCACCGCATCGATCAGCATACTTCCATGTCTGGGTCATCCCTTCACTGATCGTCTGCTCAAGGGACCTGCGAAGAATTTTTAGTTCTATAATTACTCTCTGAAATGAGCCATCCTTTAGTCGCCAGATAATAAAGAGGTCAGTCCGTGTTCTTCCTAGCCCGTAC
>Ga0114951_10004493_pt1 | contig 13561 bp, 15 predicted proteins | sample AM7aDNAmetaG_FD_88677 | JGI IMG/M metagenome (GOLD analysis project Ga0114951, IMG submission 88677) | Freshwater microbial communities from Finland to study Microbial Dark Matter (Phase II) - AM7a DNA metaG | ecosystem: Environmental > Aquatic > Freshwater > Lake | place: Finland: Lake Alinen...
ATTTCCACCTACCAGCAGGATCGCAGGTGCCGCGGCGATATCGCCAAGGCCGGCTGTCTTGCCAGCGTGCCCTGCAAGGGCCAGGGCAAAGGCCGGATAATCCGTCGACCGTTCGTGGTCAATGTTGTTGGTGTGCAGAACCGTCCGCGCAAACTTCTGCAACAGGTAGTTTTCTTCGTTGGTGGTTCTGTTGGAGCCCACGACGCCGATGGCCGTGCCGCCCTTGCTGTCGCGAATTTCCTTGAGCTTCTCACCGGCGAAACGCAGTGCCCGCTCCCAAGTGGCCGGTTCCAACTTACCCTGCGCATTACGAATCAGGGGCGTCGTCAGCCGTTCTGGATTCTCCACAAAGTCGAACCCGAAACGGCCCTTGGCGCAGAGAAAATCACCGTTGATGCCGCTCTTGTCGCGATTGTCGGCGCGTACGATCTCAGCGCCGCCGTTCACCTGACGGACACCCAGTGTGACCTTGCAACCGTCCGCGCAATGCGTGCAGACCGTCGAGACGTGATTCATCTCCCAGGGCCGTGTCTTGTAGCGGTAACTGCCACTGGTCAGGGCGCCCACCGGACAAACGTCTATGCACATTCCGCATTGCTCGCAGTCCAGTTGATCGCCACCATTGGGTGCGATGACCGAGTTCACGCCACGATTCTGGACGCCCAGCGCCCACACATCCATGCCTTCGCCGCACATCCGGATGCAGCGATAACACAGTATGCAGCGCGGCCGGTCATAAAACACGGCAGGAGACCATTGCTGCTCTTCGCGATGTTGCTTGGCCTCTGAGTAAAGACTCTCGCCGGCGCCGTACTTGAAGGTCATGTCCTGCAGTTCGCATTCGCCGCCCGCGTCGCAAACCGGGCAGTCCAGGGGATGGTTGCCGAGAAGCAGCTGAATCGTAGCCTTGCGCGCCTGCGCAATCTCAGCAGACTCGGTAATAAAAACCTGGCCCTCGGCGACGGTAGTGGTGCAGGCCGTCTGCAGCTTGGGTACTTTCTCCTGGCGCACCACGCACATGCGGCACGCTGCCTGCAGCGACAAGCCGGGATAGTAACAGAAGGCGGGAATCTCGATGCCGGCCTTGCGGCAGGCATCAATCAGCAGCGTCCCGGCTGGGGCCGTGAGAATCTTTCCATCGACTGTGAAAGTTACGTCTGCCATTCGTCTCCAGCGCCCTCTAAATAACGGCTAGCTCAACATGTTTTGCGAACGGGCAGGGCTTGCCGTTCAGGTGGTCCTCGAACTCCTTGCGGAATTTCTTTACAAAAGCCAGCGTTGGCATAGCCGCCGCGTCGCCCAGCGGACAGAAAGTGCGGCCCAGCATATTCTCGGCCAGGTATTGAATGTTGTCGATGTCCTTCGCTTCGCCAAAACCGGCATGGAAGCGCGTGAGCGACTTCTTGATCCAGTCCGTACCCTCGCGGCAGGGAATGCACCATCCGCAGCTTTCGTGCTGATAAAAGCTGATGGTCCGAAGCGCGAACTCGACGATGCAAGTCTGATCGTCAAGAACCACAACTCCGCCGGAGCCAAGCATCGACCCCGCCTTGCCGACCTGGTCGAAATCCATGCCGATATCGATCTCCTCGGGCAGCAGCACCGGCGTCGAAGACCCGCCCGGAACAACCGCCTTGAGCTTGCGTCCGCCGCGAACGCCGCCGGCAACTTCGTAAACCATCTTCTTGAGGTTGTAGCCCATGGGCAATTCGTAAACGCCGGGGCGCTCCACATGGCCGCTGATACCGAACAGGCGCGTCCCACCGTTGCGCACGGTACCCACGGCTGCGTAGGCCTCTGCGCCCATCTCAATCACATGGGGCACAGTGGCGATGGTCTCCGCATTGTTGATAATCGTGGGACCGCCATAAAGTCCCACCACAGCAGGGAACGGCGGCTTGATGCGCGGAACCCCACGTTTACCTTCCAATGACTCCATCAGCGCCGACTCTTCGCCCACTTCATAAGCGCCTGCGCCGGTTTGCGTAATCACCTGGAACTCGTTCTCAGAACCGAAAATGTTCTTGCCCAGAAAGCCCTTGGCGTAAGCGTCGGCGACCGCCTTCTCCATAATTTCCAGAAGATACCGGTATTCTCCGCGCAGATAAATGAAGCCCGTCTTCGCGCCAATCGCCAGGCCGGCAATGATCGTGCCTTCGATTACCGCGTGCGGATCGTGAAGAAAGATCAGGTGATCCTTGCACGTTCCCGGCTCACTTTCGTCGCCGTTCACCAGGACGTACTTCGGCTTGGCCGATTGCTTCGGCACAAAAGACCATTTCATGCCTGCCGAGAAGCCCGCCCCGCCGCGGCCACGCAAATTGGCCGCCTTCATTTCGTTGATAATCCAGTCCGGACCCTGTTCGATGCACTTTCGTGCGGAGGCGTAGCCGCCTAATTCGACATACCGGTCGATATTCGCGGCGCCCTTGCCGAAACGGCTCGAGACGATCTTCACCTCGTCGGGATGAGAGACAAGCCTAGGCATGAGGAGCCTTCCCTTCCGCCTGAAAGCGATAGCCGTCGAGAATGCCCCGTACAAGCTCCGGTTTCAGCTCGTCGTGGAAGTCGTAGTTCACCTGGATGGCCGGTGCCCAGCAGCAGGCCCCGATGCACTCGACCTCTTCCAGTGAGAAGACGCCATCTGCGGTAACGCCCTTATGTCCGATGCCCAGCTCCTCCTGGAAACGCTCGTAGACCTCGTAACCGCCGCGCAGCATACAGCTGATGTTTGTGCACACCTGAATGTTGAACTTGCCTGCCGGCTTGAACCGAAGCATCGAGTAGTAGGTGGCTACGTTGCGCACATCCAGCTCGGTGATGCCAATGCGCTCGGCCACTTCAGAGATGACCGCGTCGGAGAGATAGCCAACCTCGTCCTGCGCATAAAGCAGCATGGGAATCAATGCGGACCGCTTCACAGGGTACTTCTGGACCAACGCGTCCAGGCGCGCCGCCAGCCGGGGCGAAAACAGGGTCATGGTCTCCGGGCTCATTGCATCAACTCCCGCGCCCACCGTTCGGCTGCCATATCCATCTCTACTTCCTCGCCTGTGCCTGCTTCGCCACGCAATCGCCCGGCTTCCGTCAGTTCCAGCGTTCCGTTGCTTCCATCCTCGCGCGCCCACTTCACGATTGCACCCTCGCGTCCCAGAGCCAACCTCTTTCCCCCATACCGCGCCACAATACTTGTCTCGTCCAACTCAACCGCTGCTTGGCGGTTGCCGTTCAATCCGTGCAATGCCGTATAGCTGCTCAACAGCGAGCCCAGAGATACCCAAAGCTCAGCCCAGAGTTCTCGGGGAACATCAAGGCCCACATTACTCAACGGTCAATCTCTCCCAGAACAATATCGATGGACCCGATTACCGCCACCAGATCGGCCAGCATTCTTCCCTTGCACATCGTCTCAAGCGCCTGCAAGGTCGCAAAGGAGGGATATCTCATGTGTACCCGGTAAGGCTTGGCCGTTCCGTCTGAAACCACATAGTACCCGGTCTGTCCGTGGCCCGCTTCAATCCCCTGATAAACCTCGCCGGGTGGAACCGCGAAGCCTTCCGTCACAATCTTGAAGTGATGGATCAAAGCTTCCATCTGCGTCTTCATCTTCTCGCGGTCCGGCAGCACGATCTTCGGCGCGTCTGCCTTGACCGGCCCTTCCGGCATGCCATCCAGCGCCTGCTGGATAATCTTCACGCTCTCGCGCATCTCGATGAGCCGAACTTCGTACCGCGCCCAGCAATCGCCATCCGTCGAGGTGGGCACATTGAACTGGAACTTCTCATAGCTCGAGTAAGGCATATCGCGGCGAAGATCAAAGTCCACGCCCGATGCGCGCATCGGCGGGCCGGTTACGCCCAGCGCGATCGCGTCCGCTGCCGAGAGATAGCCCACGCCCTTCAGACGGTTTCTGAAGATCGGGTTGCCGGTCAGCAGGTTCGAGTACTCGTCGATCTTCTCCGGGAAGCTGCGAATAAAAGCCTGCACGCGGTCGAAGAAGTCCAGCGGAGGCTCCATGGAAACGCCGCCAACGCGGATATAGCTGGTCATCATCCGCTGGCCGGCCAGGCCTTCGAGAATCCTGAGGATCTCTTCGCGTTCGCGAAACGTGTAAAGAAATACGGTCAGCGCGCCAATATCCATGGCGTGCGTGCCCAGCCAGATAAGGTGGGAGTTCAGGCGGCTCAACTCCGCCAGAAGCACCCGAAGCCACTGCGCTTTCTCCGGCATCTCTAGCCCCAGAAGCTTTTCCACGGCCAGGCAATAGCAAAGATTATTTGAAAGCGGATCAAGATAGTTGATCCGGTCCGTCAGCGGCACCACCTGCTGGTAGAACTTGGCCTCGCAGGTCTTCTCGATCCCGGTATGCAGATAGCCGATCTCCGGATAGATCCGGACAACAATCTCTCCGTCGATTTCCAGCACAAGGCGCAACACGCCATGCGTGGCAGGGTGCTGAGGGCCCATATTGATGACCATATGCTGGTCTTTGGCCCCTTGTGCGGCTTCAAGGGTAGGCATGCCTGCAAGATCGGTCATTAGCGGTACCCCTCCACCGGATAATCCTTGCGCAAAGGATGCCCCTGCCAATCGTCGGGCATCATGATGCGGCGAAGGTTGGGATGGCCATCAAAGCGAATTCCGAACAGGTCAAAGACCTCGCGCTCATAAAAGTTGGCCGAGGGCCACACCGGGGTAAGGGATTCGATGGAGGGTTCGTCGCCCTTCAGCAGCACCCGCAACCGGATGTACTCCTTATATTGGTGCGACAGAATGTGGTAGCTCAATTGGAACCGCGGCGAGGCGGGGAACCAGTCGACCGCCGTCATGTCCTCGAAGAAGTTGTAGCCGGCGGCCTGAACCGCTCTGGCGGCTGCGCAGATCTGCTCCGGTTCAAAGCTCAAGGTGAGTTCGTTGCGGTCGAACCTGGCATCGGTAAGAGCCTCGGAATTCCACGCCAGAATCGCTTTGACGGCTGGGTGCCCGCCAAGTTCCTCAAGTACCGCCGCTTTATTGGGCAAAGTTTTGTTTCGAGCCTCGTTGGTCATCTCAAAGGTCCGCCTTGTCCTGGCTCCAGTTAAGGACGCCCTTGCGAACTATATAGTAGAGGCCAACGGCCACAAAGCCAAGGTACACGAGCATCTCCCAGAAACCGAAGAGACGAGAGCCGGTGATCTGAGGCAGCTTTCGATAGATCACCGCCCAAGGCATCATGAAGACTGTTTCCACGTCGAACAGGATGAAAAGCACGGCCACAAGGTAAAACCGCACGCTGAAGCGGCTGCGGGCGTCTCCAACAGCTTGGATGCCGCACTCATAAGCGTCCAGTTTGACGCGAGTGTTGCGGTGCCGGCCCACAAACCAGGAGGCCGTCACCATCCCCAGCCCAAGCAAAAATGCGGCCAGGATCTGCATCAACAGCGGGAGATACTGCCAGTAGTAGGGGACCATCGCCACCCTGTCCTGAAAAAATCAAATTAAGATGGCACCCGACCCGTGGGGCAATTCTCATCTCGGACCAAAAAAGGTGCTGGATTGAGATTAGGTTTTCAGCCTCATCCCGTCAAGGCGGGGAGTGAATAGCATCCGGGTGCCGGGAGCCGGGAAGAGGGAGTGTTAGCCTCGCTGCCATCGTTCGGCTTGGTATCGCGCGCAATGCCCTAGCCACTGGACGCCCCGGATTTCGCCTTGGAACTTCGGAAAACGGAGACTTCATCGCATCCTGCTAGGCTCTGCTTTTCATCCAGCGCGGGTCTAAAAATGCCCGTGGGGACATTGCGGATAATTACCTTGCTTTGGCGCACAATTGAAATGGAAAGAACGGGCAGGGACTTCCTGACCTCCGCCTGGTCGCGAGATCATGAAAACCAACGTCCAAATTGCGCCCGTGTCTCCACCATCGACCCGGATTCCCGATGCACGCTTGGGCCCCCTCCCCTATACCCTCCCTCCTACCCCCCCTATTTCTCGTGAGTTTCTGAAACTGTGGACTTTAAGCGCCGTCTCCTCCAGTGGCCGCGGCTTCGGGCGAAACAACCAGATTAAAATTCAGTTCTTTTTGCATATTTCGCCTTGCTTCGAGTACCTATTTGCTGTTAGTCAAAGAGAGGGGCTTGGGGTCAAGCTAATGATTAAGAGCTGAAATTCCATTCTTGTACACAGCCATAATAGGTCTATTTCGGGAATCGGTACGTTAGTCATCTGAAAAGAATGCCCAATGGGCCGAAGAAGGAATTGAGGATAAAGACTATGGCTGCTTCCACAACTGCTTTCCCCTTAGCGGTATCTGCGCCTCCTGCCAGCATGGACACGGTCCGTGTCAACCGTCGGCGTCGTATTAGCCCCGAGGCTGGACACGCCTTGGAGAAATTGGGCCATGCTATTGAGTATTTGACTGACGAATTCGTACATAATGGTGGCTCGTTTTCCGCAGATAACGAGCAGCTTGAAGCGGTGCAGTTACTTATGGCTGTGAATCGTCAAATCTACTATTCGTGCCCTGAAGTGCCGAGCCTGAGCGAGCGCTTCCGTATGCTGCTTCACCTTCCCTTGTTCTGATTTGTCCCTGCAAGAGGCGGCTGCACAAATGCGACCGCTCTCCCAATTTTCTGCAGGCACGACAACCAGCGCAAACGGGTCAGGCATGATTGAAACTGCAACTGGCTCAATTCATTAGCTTATTGCCCATATACCAGGACTGCGAACAGCAGCGCCCAGGTGAATCCCATTGTGTGCCAGAACCAGGCAGTGATGTCCACAGCTATCTGGCGCGACTCGACGTGCTTTAGAAAGCCAAGAGCCGTAAGGCAAAGCAGCAACGCCAGAATACCGAGAACCAGATGAGCTGCATGCATACCGGAGATGACGTAGAAGAAGTAACTCGCGGGAGTTGCCGTTCGGTCGAACTCAAAGCCCTGCGCCGTCAACTGCTTCCAGGCCATGATTTGTCCGGCGAGAAAGAGCACCCCAAGCCCAAAGGTCGCAGCTAGCCAGGGCAGCGTTCGGCGAATCGCCGGCTGGCCCAGCCCCAGCCATTCTTCCATTACATCAATTTCACTGAAAATATGCCTTCGGGCCAGTTCCATGGGCAGGCAGCTCAAGAGCAGAGCCGCAGTGTTGAGATAAAGAATTGGCGGCAGCAACACGGGATGCCAGTCTGCAACCTGACGAAGGGTACGAGGGTCCATGTAGGTGCCAGCTTGACGCGCATAGAAGAGCGCCACCAGTACAACAAAGAAAACCATGTCGCCGGCGAGCGCACAAAGCAGGAACGCTCTAAAGCGGTGAAGACGATCGCGCGGACTCCGTCGAGGACTCTTCCAGTCATCGTCTCCGCCACCGCCTCCACCACCTGTTGGGCGACGGGTAACGGGTGGCCTGCCGCCAAATCCAGGCTCTTTGCGCTCTGTTTCTGCGGGGGAAGGCGTAAAAATGGAAGGCATAACAGGCCTCTGTGAAAATGAGATTACTCCCACTTTCGTTTAGACGCATCCAGATTCTGAAGTAGAGGCGTCAATCCTGTGGTTTGGCCGCATTCAGTAAAGGCTTAGAACCTGACCTCGAGTTCATGTGCTTTTTGAGAGTGCGCGGCATTCACGATCTGAACAAATAACTGGTGCACCCTCCGGTCAGGGGAGAGTTCCGGATGGAACGTGGCCGCCAGAACCGATCCCTGCCTGACCAGAACGGGAGAACCGTCCCGGACAGCAAGCACCTTGACAGTCGATCCCGTGTTTACAATGCGCGGAGCGCGTATGAAGACCATCTCAAGCGGGCCGCCGGGCAGCGCGGTTTCAGCCGTCAGGATGCTGGAGTCGACCTGGCGCCCGTAGGCATTTCGCTCGACGACAGCATCCAGGACACCCAGGCTGCGCTGAGCGGGATTGCGAACCTCACGTGCCAGTAGTATTGCCCCGGCGCAAGTACCAAAGACGGGGTTTACGCTGCAAAATTCCTGCAAGATCTCAAAAAAGTTGAGTTTATCGAGAAACTTGAGGATAGTGGTCGATTCACCGCCGGGCAGAATCAGTCCCGCCAGGCCCTTGAGTTGGTCTGGCTGACGGACTTCGAGGGGATCAGCACCCGCATCTGCGAGCGCCGCGGCATGGGCGGCGTAGTCGCCTTGAATCGCTAATACGCCGATTCGCGGCAGAGAGCGGTTTTCGGTCAACCCCGGGTGCTCCTTTGCATTTGCCAAGCTACCAGCCGCGAGTTTGCAGGAGCTGCGACTCTTCAAGGCCGGCGGCGGCCAGCCCCTTCATAGTGCCGGTAACTTGCTCGCTGACTTCAGCCAGCACTTTCGGGTCATTGTAATGCGTGGTGGCGATGACGATTGCCTTGGCGCGGGAGACGGCCTCTTCGCGTTCCTTCGGGTCATTTTCGACATCGAGCGGGGTGGCACGCTCTTTCATGAAAATTCCCGATCCGACAAAGATGGCCTCGGCGCCCAATTGCATCATCAGAGCCGCGTCCGCGGGCGTGGCGATACCACCGGCTGAGAAGTTCGGGACCGGCAACTTGCCGGTTTGCGCAACCATGCGGATCAGTTCGTAAGGCGCCTGGTGATTCTTGGCGGCTGCGTAGAGTTCCTGCTCGGTGAGCACGGTGAGGGCACGCATTTCGCTGGTGATCTGACGCATATGCTGCACTGCATGGACTACGTCGCCCGTTCCAGCCTCGCCCTTGGTGCGGATCATGGCGGCTCCCTCGGCGATGCGCCGGAGGGCTTCGCCCAGGTTACGCGCCCCGCAGACAAAAGGGGTCGTAAAGGCGTGCTTGTCGATGTGATGGGCTTCGTCGGCCGGGGTGAGGACCTCACTCTCGTCGATGAAGTCGACACCCAGTTCCTGGAGAATCTGGGCTTCGGCAAAGTGGCCGATGCGAGCCTTGGCCATGACGGGTATGGAGACGGCCTGAATGATCTGTTTGATGAGGCTGGGCTTGGCCATGCGTGCTACCCCACCCTCGGCGCGGATCATGGCCGGCACGCGTTCCAAGGCCATGACTGCGGCGGCGCCCGATTGCTCGGCAATGCGCGCCTGCTCTACGTTCATCACGTCCATGATGACGCCGCCCTTAAGCATCTCTGCCAAGCCTACTTTCAGGCGCAGACTGGTTGAAGCAAAACTCTTGTTTTCATTCTGTTCCGGCATCGTCTTCGACCTCGATTAGGGGCGATTTCCGGCTGGTTTGAGCTGGAGAATCGCAAATTACCGACCTCTTTCAGTGTAGCAGCGATGGGCTTTGAGGTTTCGGGCGTCTCGAACTGCGGAGAGGTCGCTGGATCTATTAGTTTTTCCCAATCATTATGTCCAGCTTCTGGTCACCTTTCTGCATGCTTCCTAAGCAAATGGCAACAGCACATCCACTACCGGCGCCAGAGAGCGAACACACGAATGATGCGGCGACCAAGTGCACCAATGAACTCGCCAATGCGCAAGCGTTGGCTACTCGTTCTCCGCAACAACGGGAAGAGGCCGATCCGTTCGCGCTGAGTGCACCCGCCGCACGGCTTCCGGTGCAACTGGATGTGGCTGTTCCGGTGCGGGAGTTCCGAGTGCGCAACTTGCTGGCGCTGGAACCAGGACATCTGATCGAGTCGCGCTGGGGCAACGGAGACGATGTCCCGCTTGCCTCAGGGGACGTGCAACTGGCCTGGAGCGAGTTCGAGGTGATCGATTTGCAACTGGCGGTGCGGATCACCAGATTGGCCTGACACGGCGGCAATTGGATTAGCGAATACAGGGAAGCACCGGAGAATGAAGCAGGAGGAGCACGGGAAAACTGGGCTGCATACACAGCCAGCGACAGGGTTGGCCAGTTGGCTGCTGGAAAGGCTGCGGAGCAGGCGCTGCAATGCGCCTCGACTGGCGCTTGTGGAACGCATTACGCTGGCTCCCCGCCAGACGCTTGCCTTGGTTGAAGCTGAAGGAAGACGGTTTCTGGTGGCAACTTCGGCAGAGGGTGGTCCGGCTTTTTATGCTCTGGATCAAGCGTCAAGCCCGGGTAACCGCAATGCGGCATCTCGCGCGGCGAGGGTTTCATGGTAGGCCTGTGGGCTGCAACGCGCATTGCGACTGCGGCCCCGGTGTCCATCCTGCCCGAACTCAATGCGCGTCTGCATCCTTCCGATTCGACGCCGTGGACCATTCTCTTTGTCCTGACGCTTATAACGCTTCTGCCGGCAATTCTGATGGCCATGACCCCCATGGTTCGCTTACTGGTGGTGTTCCACTTTCTGCGTCAGGCACTGGGAACGCAAACTGCTCCTTCGAATCCGACCCTGATGGGACTGGCCCTGATGATGACCTGGTTCCTTATGACTCCGGTGTTCAATCTGGTAGACCAACAGTCCATTGAGCCCTACCGGGCCGGCCAGATTACCGGCATGGAAGCCGTCGATAGAGGAGCGCAGCCAGTGAAGCATTTCATGCTGCGCTATGCCCGGGAGAAAGACCTCGCCCTGTTTACGGCGGCCGGCCAGATTCCACGTCCCAATACGGCCGACGACCTTCCGATGCGGGTGGTGGTTCCGGCCTACATCCTCTCTGAGCTAAAGGCCGGGTTCGCGATTGGCGCCGTGCTGTTTCTGCCATTCCTTCTGATCGACATGGTCACCGCCTCGATTACCACCTCGATCGGTATGTTTCAACTGCCGCCGGTGGTGGTTTCAACGCCGTTGAAGATTCTTCTGTTCGTGATGGTGGACGGCTGGAACTTGCTGGCGAACTCGCTATTGAAGAGTTTTTGAGGGGAGAAGTATGACGCCCGATATGGTTGCCGAACTGCTGCGTCAACTGATGAAAGAGGCCATGATCTTGGCGGCGCCGTTGCTGATAGCCTCGGCACTGTTGAGCTTTCTGTTGAGCCTGGTTCAGACCCTGACCAGTCTGCAGGAGCAGTCCTTGACCAGCGTTCCCAGGCTGATAGCCGTAGCAATGATTCTCCTGGTTGGAATGCCTTGGTTTCTGGAGAGGATGGCCGCCTACACGAGGCTGTTGCTCACCGATCTGCACCGCTACATAGGTTAAGAAGAGGACTTGCGATGCCGGAGTGGACGAGCTTTCTAAGCGCAATGACGCTGGCGCTGGTGCGAGTGAGTGGGATGGTGGTCTTTGCCCCGTTCTTTTCTTCGACGGCGCTGCCTCTTCGGACGAAGGCAGTCTTTGTGGGGGCGGTGGCATATCTCCTGGCTCCGACGGTTGCTGCACTGCCCGGCGCCCGGGTATCGATCGGTTTTTCGGCGCTGCTGGGGGAACTCGCAATAGGTCTAGTCTACGGCCTTACGCTCACGCTGTTGAACGAGATGCTGCTGTTTGCCGGTCAGATTGCCGGCTTGCAGTTCAGCTTTTCGCTGGTGAATCTCCTGGACCCGGCTTCGTCCATTCAAACCCCGCTTCTGGGCGAGTTGTTTCAACTGATGGGTACGCTGGTAGTGATCGGGGCAGGCCTGGACCGGATCATGCTGGCCTCATTGGTGCGGAGCTTCCGAGTCGCTCCCCTGGGTCAATATGCAATGGCGCCAGCGACAGGTTTGGCAATTGTGCGAGCCTCTGGGGGGATCTTCCTTGCAGCTGTGGAACTTGCAGCTCCTGTACTGGCCGCCACCATGCTGGTTGAGATTGCTGTCGCGTTGATGGGCAAACTAAGCCCGCAATTGCCTGTAATGAACCTTACAGTGCCTCTAAAAACCCTGACAGGCTTTGTGATCATGACCGGCTCTCTGGCTCTGTGGCCACGCTTTATCGAAGCCCGCTTCGCGGGCTTGCTCGACCTGGCAGAACGGCTGATTGCGTACCCCTCGCAAGGCGCGCTCCCAGGCATGGGGCGATAGCCGATGCCTGGAGAGCGCACAGAACAGGCCACGCAACATCGCCGCGACAAGGCTCGCCGCGAAGGCGATATGCTGCATAGCCGTGAACTGACGGCCGCCGCTGGAACCTTGGCGGGAGTGATCGCCCTTGGCGCACTCAGTGGCCGGACACTAGAGGTCTGGCGTGGCACCTTCGCCTCCTTTCTTGCCCTGGGGGCCTCTGCTTGCTGGGAGCCAGCTCAAATGGGGCCGACGTTCTCAACCATGCGGCGATTGACGATGGCCGTACTGGGACCGCCGGCTGTGGTGATGGCAGCCGTAGCGATCACGGCGCTCGGTGTCGGCGTCATGCAGACCGGCGGGGTCAACTTCCACGTCGAGGCGGTTGGCTTCAAACTCGACCGAATCAACCCGATCTCCAATATCAAGAACCTGTTTTCGCTTCGCGCCGCAGCCAGACTGGCAAAGTCACTTTTCCCAGCCACATTGCTCGCGGTCTTTGCCGTTCAGCGTATTGCCAGGCAGCTATCCATTCCGCCCTTCTCGACGGCTCGGCTGGAACTGCTGGGATCAGACATATACGGTCTGCTGTTGGCCGCGGCCTGGCTGCTCTTCGGCTGGTCTGCGATCGACTACCTGGTCGAGTGGCAGAGTCGGGAGTCCCGGCTGAAGATGAGCAAACAGGATATGCGTGATGAGTTCAAGGAGACAGAGGGCAGCCCGCAGATCCGTAACCGAATCCGCGGCCTGCAGCGTCAGATGCGGCGCCGCCGGGTGAAGGACGACGTCTCCAAGGCCGCCGTGGTTTTAACCAATCCAACCCACTACGCTGTTGCCCTTGGCTTTGACTTCAGCACCATGGAGGCTCCCAAGGTCATGGCCAAGGGAAGGAACCTTCTCGCCGAGGAGATCAAGGCTGAGGCGCGCTGGGCTGGGGTGCCGATTATTGAAAATCCGCCGCTGGCCCGATCCCTGTACCGCTCGGTAGAAGTTGGTCAGCCAATACCGGTCGACCTCTATGCTGCGGTGGCCGCCATTCTGGCCTACCTCTACCGGCAACGCGTGGAGGCAGAACTGCGAGAACGCCGGGCAAGGGAGACAGCAGCTCGCGCCGCTCAGCAAGCCCACGCAGCAACCCAGCCGTGGCGAGCGCAAGACAGTGGTTCAATCTTCGACCGAGGGCTTGACGGAGGTCCGCGATGAGCACGACAGCACTGGTGGCGGGCTCAGTGCCGCCAGAGTCGATATGGCATCGACTCCGTGAGTACGTTCTGCCCTTGGCGGCTATCAGCGTGATCTTCGTCATGTTGGTGCCGCTGCCGGCGGCGGCGCTGGATTTTCTGCTGGCGCTCTCGATGGCTGCTTCAATCATCGTGTTCCTATCTGCGATGCAGATCCGGCGCGCGGTCGAACTATCGGTGTTTCCGACCTTGCTTTTGTTGCTGACACTGTTTCGCCTGGCCCTGAATATCGCGTCTAGCCGCCGTATCCTGCTCCATGGCTCCGAAGGCACCTCGGCCGCCGGCCAGGTCATCGAGGCCTTCGGCCAGTTCGTGGTGGGTGGCAATTATGTAGTCGGCTTTGTGCTGTTTCTTGCCTTGGTAGCTATTCAATTTCTGGTTGTTTCACATGGAGCAGTGCGTACCGCCGAGGTGACGGCGCGGTTCACGCTGGACGCCCTGCCGGGCAAGCAGATGGCAATTGACGCCGACATGAATGCGGGCCTGATCGACGAGGCCGAGGCACGGA
>Ga0114951_10004494_pt1 | contig 13547 bp, 5 predicted proteins | sample AM7aDNAmetaG_FD_88677 | JGI IMG/M metagenome (GOLD analysis project Ga0114951, IMG submission 88677) | Freshwater microbial communities from Finland to study Microbial Dark Matter (Phase II) - AM7a DNA metaG | ecosystem: Environmental > Aquatic > Freshwater > Lake | place: Finland: Lake Alinen...
CCGACCTGGAACCTGATGATGAAGAATATTTATTCTGTCGGAGCCAGTCGCCTGAATAAAGAGGAGTTTGTTTTCGATGTCCTTTACCAGAACGATAAAACTGGTAATGCGATCAATTACATTCCTGAAGGGGCTATCAACGGAAGGATTTTACTCGGTGTTTTAAATCTTGATAACCTTAACTCACAACTCGATCCTCAGCCGGACGGAATATTTGACTTTATTGATCAGGTAACCATAAATGCAACGAAGGGCAGGATAATTTTCCCGGTTCTGGAGCCTTTCGGTTCTTTTTTGAGGACTAAGATCGAGGCGGGTAATCCGGATAATAAAAAAATTGCAGACCAGTACGTTTTCGAGGAATTGTACACGCAAACTCAAACTGTTGCCAAGCAAACTGCCGATAAGAATAAGTTTCTCATGCGGGGATCCTATAAATCCTCCTCTTCCTCGGAGATCAGGCTGAATGCCATGAATATTCCCCAGGGTAGCGTAATTGTGACCGCCGGGGGAATGAAACTTACCGAGAACTCTGATTTTACGGTCGACTATACTATGGGTACCGTAAAAATCATTAACCAGGGTTTGCTGGAATCAGGTACCCCGATCAAGATTTCGCTGGAGGACCAGTCGAACTTTGCCGTACAGTCGAAATCGATGGTTGGTACTCACCTGGAGTACAAATTTAACAAGGACATTGCCCTTGGCGGTACCATTCTTCACCTGAGCGAACGGCCATTGACAAATAAAGTCGACATGCTGAACATTCCTGTCTCCAATACGATCTGGGGAATGAATGCTAACTACCGAAAAGAAGCTCCTTGGCTGACCCGTTTTATCGACAAGCTGCCGCTTATACAGACCAAAGAAAAATCGGTCATCACCTTTAACGGTGAATTTGCCGATCTGATACCGGGACACTCAAAAGTGATCAATGCCCCCGGATCAAAAGGGGGTGAGGTTCTGATTGACGATTTCGAGGGCAGTGAGACCAGCTATCCTTATAACCAGCGTCAGAACTGGGTTTTGGCGAGCACTCCGGCCGGGCAGACAGATCTCTTTCCGGAGGCAGCTTTAAGTAATGATCTTGCTTATGGATATAACCGTGCCAAGCTTGCATGGTATAATATCGATCCATTATTCCTTCGCAATAATTCATCAACCCCGACCTCCATAGCCAACGACGCGGCACAGCAAAACAGTCATTTCACCAGGGAGATACAGGAACAGGAAATTTTCCCGTATAAGGAAAGTCCACAAAATATTCCGGTTTCATTGCAGGTGCTGAATTTTGCGTTTTACCCGAATGAGAGGGGCCCTTACAATTATGATGCTCTTGGTTCACAATATTCTGCCGGTCTCGATAATCAGGGGTTCCTGCGTTCGCCGCAGAATCGCTGGGGTGGGATCATGACAAAACTGACGACCAATGATTTTGAGGAAGCCAACGTGGAATACCTGGAATTCTGGCTTATGGATCCTTACGTTGAGGATGAAAAGAAGCAGGTCACCCGCGACGATCGGGATCCTTCCCTCTTTTTTAACCTTGGGAACGTGTCGGAAGATATCCTGAAAGACGGGCGAAAATTCTTTGAAAACGGGCTCAGTGGGGGAAGTACCCTGAATTATGTTGATTCAACTGCCTGGGGCCGTGTTCCGGTGACACAATCCTTTGTCAACGCATTTGATAATGACCCAAATTCAAGGGTGCTTCAGGATGTCGGATTCGATGGACTAAGTGATGCCGACGAGCGTACCTTCTTTTCAAAATATCTGGATAAACTGCAGCAGGTAGTCGATCCGTCAGCTCCAAAATACCAGGAAGCGCTCGCCGACCCGTCGGGCGATGACTATCACTATTTCAGAGGCTCCGACTATGATGAAATCAAATTGGGGATTCTCGACCGTTATAAAAAGTTTAACGGGATGGAAGGAAACTCACTGGCGGCTGAGCAATCGAAAGAGTCTTATCCTACCCAATCCACCTCACTTCCTGATGTCGAGGATATAAACCTTGATAATACGCTGAACGAATCGGAATCTTATTTTCAGTATAAGATCAGCATGCGCAAATCCGATTTCGCGATCGGCAAGAATTTCATCACCGATGCTATTGTCGGGAAAAATAAGCAGGGCGACCCTGTTACCTGGTATCAGTTTAAAGTTCCGATTTATGAACCGCAGAAAGCAGTCGGTAGTATTCAGGACTTTAAGTCGATCCGCTTCATGAGAATGTTTGTCAAGGGATTCGGGGAGCCTGTAATTATGCGTTTTGCCACCCTTGAGCTGGTTCGTGGTGAGTGGAGAAAATATAATCTCAGCCTGCTTGAAGGTGGCGAACATCTAAGCACCCCTGAGTATACCCGTGGGAAATTTGAGATCTCCTCAGTAAGTATCGAGGAAAATGGTAACCGGTACCCAGTGAATTATGTTCTGCCTCCGGGAATCGTCCGTACCACTGATCCTTCAAATCCGCAAATGATTCAGAAAAATGAGAAGGCTATTGCGTTTGGTGTCACAGATCTGGAAGATGGCGATGCCCGGGCTGCATATACCACTCAGCGGCTCGATATGAGACAATACCAGCGCCTGCAGATGTTTGTGCATGCGGAGGCTGTCGACGAAACAAAACTTAAAAATGGGGACCTGAGAGCCTTTATGCGCATAGGCTCCGATTATACTCAGAACTATTATGAATACGAGATTCCGCTTAAACTCACCCCTCACCTGATTCCACCGATGAAGTATGATCAGGTAAGCGCTGCCGACCGGACGATCGTATGGCCGGATGAAAACGGGTTCAACATTGACTTGGCGGTTTTTCTGCAGTTGAAGCAGGCACGTAATGATGCCATGAGGTTGGCCGGATCGGATGTTACTCAGGATACACACTTTACCCAGTACGACGGAACAAACAGAATTATCGTGGTAGGAAATCCTAACCTGAGCAACGTAAGGACTATCATGATCGGTATCCGCAATCCTTCCAAAGCTGGTAATACGATGGCCGACGACGGACTCCCGAAAACGGCAATTATCTGGATGAACGAACTTCGTCTGACTGATTTCAATGAAGCCGGCGGATGGGCAGCTAACGGAAGACTCTCTGCAAACCTCGCCGATCTGGGTAACCTTTCCTTGGCCGGAAATACAAGTGTGCCGGGATTCGGCAGCATTGACAAAAAAGTGGATGAGCGCAGCCGTGAGCAAGTTGTGCAGTATGATATGTCAACAAGCCTTCAGTTAGGTAAACTGTTTCCGAAAAATGCCGGAGTACAGCTGCCGATGTATGTTGCTTACTCAGAAATAAGCCGCAATCCGCAGTATAACCCGATGGATCCGGATATACCACTGCAGGCAGCTTTGGATAACGCCAAGAATAAACAGCAAAGAGATAGCATCCTGTATATTTCGCAGGATTATAGTCGCCGGAAAAGCATAAACTTCAATAACGTCAGGATCGAACCTAACAGTGGTGCAGCTATGCGCAAGGATCCGAAAATCTGGAGTATTTCCAACTGGTCCCTGTCTTATGCGTACACCGAAGCTTTTGCACGAAACATTAAAACGGAGTCGAATCTCGCCAAGAGTTATAATGGAGGGATCAACTATGTTTACTCCTCCAATAACCTGAAACCCTGGGAACCGTTCAAGAAAGTTACCAAACTCGATAAACCGGCGTTTAAGCTGATCAAGGACTTTAACTTTTACTATTCCCCCTCAATGATCAGTTTCAGGACAAATATGTCGCGGCGATACAACGAGGTGCAATTGCGAAATGTTGCCGAACCAGGTGTTAAGCTGGCGCCAACCTATAATAAGAACTTTACCTGGAACCGGAATTTTGATGTGAAATGGGATCTGACCAGGAACCTTAAAATTGATTTTTCGAATTCCAATATTGCCAGGATTGATGAGCCGGACGGCGCAATTACCAAAGGATTACCTGATTACCAGCAGAAACGTGACAGTATTGTGAACAATATTCTGGCTTTTGGCCGGCCAACACAGTATCACCATACCATTACGGCGTCATACATGATTCCGATAAACAAGATTCCTCTTTTCAACTGGCTATCTGCAAATGCCGCTTATCGTGTTGAATATGACTGGTCGGCCGGACCAATCACTGCCGATACAATCAGACTGGGGAACACCATTCAGAACGACGGTAGTCTTCAATTAACCGGATCGGCGACGATGCAGAGTCTTTATAATAAGATTTCCTATCTGAAAAAGATTGATGACAAGTATAAGCGCCGCCAAAATACAACCCAAGCTAAACCCACTAAAACATCTAAATTTGAGGCAGATAAGATCAGCCTTAAAGCAGGTGTCGGCAAAATAATTGTCCACGATCTGGCCACAAAGGATGTCAAGGTGAAATTCTATGATCAGAATAACCGCGTTATCGAGGTTGAGACGGTTGTGGTGACTGACAGGAGGATCAAGATCACCAGCGATAAGGATGTTCCCGGGGGGCATATTGAAGTGGAAGGTACCGTTTCGGTGAAGGATAGTCCATTCATATTGGTTACCGACAATTTCCTTAGGTTGCTGATGGGAGTCAAGAACCTGTCATTAAACTATTCGGGGGACAATGGAACTTTCCTGCCGGGATTTATGCCTGAGCCGAAAATATTCGGAATGAAAAAAATGTCGGGCATAGAGGCACCGGGATTAGGATTCATTTTTGGATTACAGAATCCGACATTTGGTGATTTTGCTGCAGCCAATGGCTGGATAACCACCGATTCAACACTTAATGAGGCGTATACAAATTCCGTGAATAATTCATGGCGCTTCTCCTCGAGTGTTGAGCCATTTACTGATTTTCGTCTGACCATTGAAGCTGCCCATACAACCAGTCAGAATATTGAGCAATTCTATATCTATGGTGGTGATGGTAAGTTCGCGGCAAAAAACGTCATGTACAAGGGTAACTTTTCGATGACGGTGATGACCATTGGGACCGCTTTTGAAAAAATCACCGCAGCTGATGGCTACACTTCCGCAACGTTCGAGAAATTTAAAAACAACCGGATCATAATTTCAAAACGTCTTGCCGCACAGCGAATCAGCCAGCAGGTATCCGGCAGTCGACCATATAATCCCGATGCTGGTACCACACCAGGCTTCGCGGATGGTTACGGACCTACCGACCTGGAGGTTTTGATTCCCGCATTTATGGCAGCTTATTCCAATGTTAATGCTAATGCAGTCAGCCTGGAACCAATGCCCGGAGTATTGAGCATGATGCCAAACTGGCATATTCAGTATACGGGACTGGAGCGGCAGCCATTCATTAAGAAATACCTGAAGCAGCTGAGTATCAACCATCAGTACAGAAGTACCTATTCGGTCGGTAATTATACAACCAACCTATATTATAATCCTGATGAGCAGGATGGGCTGAACTATATCAGGGATGCACAGGAAAACTTCCTTCCTTCGCGTGAAATCGGAAGTATCAGTATTTCTGAGTCCCTGAGTCCATTAATCGGCTTTGATGCACTCCTGCAGAATAGTTTTCAGGCGAGGGTTGAGATAAAGAGGAACAGAAACCTGACACTGAGTTTGAACAACAATCAGCTGATGGAAAATCGTTCAAACGATATCGTGATCGGAACGGGTTATCGGTTTGAGCAGGTGCCGGTGACAATCAAGGCCGGAGGAAATCAGAAAAAATTCCAGTCCGATCTTGACCTGAGGTTCGATTTATCGATACGCGACAACATTGTTATTATGCGTAAACTGGAGGAGGATGTGAATGTTCCAACGTCAGGGTCAACAGCAATAACAGCCAAATTTACAGCTGGTTACCGATTAAGCAGCCGATTTGAATTAAAGTTCTACTACGATCAATTAATTAACAAGCCGATCGTACAGACCTCATACCCAACGGCTACCACAAAGATCGGCTTTAACCTGAGATTTACTTTGGCCAATATGTAGGCTTTTTCTTAAATTTGGACCAGAAAAGAGAACACAAACTAAAGAAACATAAACCATGAACGTACCTCAGGATTTAAAATTCACCCAGGATCACGAATGGATCCGTGTTGAAAAGGATTTTGCATTCGTCGGTGTTACTGACTATGCCCAGTCGAACCTTGGTGACATTGTATTTTTGGAAATCGAAACAGTTGGCGAAACACTGGCAAAAAGCGAAGCTTTCGGAAATATTGAAGCTGTTAAAGCGGTCGAAGAATTGTATATGCCTGTTTCCGGCGAAGTCCTGGAAGTGAATGCAGCACTGGAAACCAGCCCGGAAGTGGTTAACAAGGATCCATATGGCGAAGGCTGGATGGTGAAGATTAAAGTTACCGATCCTTCGGAACTCGACGGATTACTCGACGCTGCTGCCTACACAAAATTGATTTCGTAGTAAGGCTAAAATATCAATGGCCGCGGGTTTTAACCCGGGGTTAAGAAAAAAAGCCGGTGGGGTTTTCCCTCCGGCCTTTTTTATTCCCCAGACTGAAGTCTGTGGTTAATCAGATTCGCCTATAATCCCCGGGTTGAAACCCAAGGTTATTGATAAGCTCCTTATTGCTTGATTCTTAAGCTTTAAACCTTTGCTTATGCCTTTCTGCCCTCTTGCCCTCTGCCTTAAGAAAATCCTAGAGGGTTTTCTTAACCTCCCTGCTCGTATAGGCCTCAATCATGTCGCCAGCCTGGATATCGTTGTACTTATCGATATTTAAACCGCATTCCAATCCGGAAACCACTTCTTTGGCATCGTCCTTGAAACGTTTCAGCGAGCCGAGCAATCCGTCGTAGACCACAATACCATCGCGGACTATGCGGACTTTCGAAGTCCTGTAAATCTTTCCGTCGCGGACAATACAACCTGCGATGGTTCCAACCTTTGTAATTTTAAAGGCTTCAAGAACTTCGAGTGTTCCGGTGATTTCTTCCTTGATTTCGGGACTGAGCATACCTTCCATAGCTGCGCGGAGCTCATTGATGGCATCGTAAATGATGGAGTACAACCGGATCTCGATTCCTTCTTTTTCAGCCAGTTTGCGGGCATTTAACGAAGGACGGACCTGGAATCCGATTACGATGGCGTTTGATGCGGTAGCCAGCAGAATATCGCTCTCCGAAATCTGTCCGACTGCCTTATGGATGATATTGACCTGAATTTCTTCGGTCGAAAGTTTAATCAGCGAATCCGACAAAGCTTCAATGGAACCGTCGACATCACCTTTAACAATGATATTAAGTTCCTGGAAGTTGCCGATAGCAATTCGTCTGCCGATTTCGTCAAGAGTAATATGTTTACGGGTACGTAATTCCTGCTCACGCTGCAATTGCTCCCTTTTGGTCGCAATTTCGCGGGCTTCGCGTTCAGATTCAATGACATGGAATTTGTCGCCGGCCTGCGGGGCCCCGTTCAGACCAAGAACCATAACTGGTTCCGATGGCGAAGCCGTAATGATGTTTCCGCCACGCTCGTTGAACATGGCCTTAACTTTCCCAAAATAGCTTCCGGCTAGAACAATATCTCCAATTTTTAAAGTTCCACCCTGTACCAGGATAGTATTTACGAAACCGCGACCTTTATCAAGGGCCGATTCGATAACGATACCCAGCGCTTTTTTCTCAGGATTGGCTTTAAGTTCAAGCATTTCTGATTCGAGTAGTACTTTTTCAAGCAGCTCGGCAATACCCATCCCTTTTTTAGCGGATATTTCCTGTGATTGGTATTTGCCTCCCCAGTCTTCGACCAGGTAATTCATTCCTGCCAGCTGTTCCTTGATTTTTTCAGGATTTGCCCCTTCACGGTCAATTTTGTTGATGGCAAAAACCATTGGAACACCTGCTGCTGCTGCGTGGTTGATAGCTTCAATGGTTTGAGGCATGACGGCATCGTCGGCAGCAATCACAATGATAGCCATATCAGCGCCCTGAGCACCACGGGCACGCATGGCAGTAAATGCCTCGTGACCCGGAGTATCGAGGAACGTAATGGTTTTTCCATTATCCAGAACAACCTTGTAGGCTCCGATATGCTGAGTGATACCGCCAGCTTCACCGGCGATAATATTTGTTTTCCTGATGTAATCGAGGAGGGAAGTCTTACCATGATCAACGTGACCCATCACGGTAACTACCGGAGGACGGGGTTTCAGATCGGCTTCATGATCAGTTTCCTGCTCAATGGCTTCCTGAACTTCAACGCTGATAAATTCAACTTCAAAACCGAATTCATCCGCAACAACGGAGATGGTTTCAGCATCCAGCCGCTGGTTTATCGATACAAAAAGTCCGAGGCTCATGCAGGTGGAAATGACTTCATTCACCTGAACATTCATCAGACTGGCCAATTCATTGGCAGTCACAAATTCGGTAACCTTGATTATGTGGCTTTCGAGTTCGGCGCGATCAGCATCATCAAGCAGTGACTGACGATTTAATTCGCGTTTTGACTTACGATATTTTGATCCTTTCGATTTGCCTTTTGGGGTAATTTTCGACAGGGTGTCTTTGATCTGACGTTGAACATCTTCTTCGGAGATCTCTACTTTGCCGATTTTCTTTTTAACCTTGGTAGGCTTCTTAATCACCTTGGTCAATTCGCGGTCGGCAGTAGGTCCGACAACCGTAACGCGGTCCTTACGGATACGCTTTCTCTTTTTCTTTTTCAGCGGATCATCGCTGTCGAGGATCACTTCCACCTTTTCTCTGTGGCGGTCGTTTTCCGGTCCGAGATTAATTTTTCCGACGATGGTTGGTCCCGCGGCTTTCTTAACAACGATTCGGTGAATCGGTGCTTCAGTACGTTCGCGTTTTGTGACTTCAACCTGCTGAACAGGTTTTTGATCCTGCTTAACCGCTGGAGCCTGCTCGGCGATAACCTCTTTTGGTTTTTCTACCGGACGGGGCTGTGGTTTTTCCTTGATGTATTTTTTTGAAGGCCTGGTTTTCTGATTCAGAGAATCTATATCGATCCGGCCAACTACTTTAAAATCAACGAGTAAATCTTTGGCGAGGGTAGTATGATGAATCTCGGCTTCTTCTGTAATTCTGGCTGCGGGTTCAGCAACTGGAGCCTCTGCAACCGGTTCAGGAATTTTCTCGACAACCGGGGCCTCAGGGATTGGTGCAACAGGTGCTTCCGGCTTTACTAACGGGATAGCAGGAGCAACAACTTCTTCAACGGCCGCAGGCTCATGAACAGGTTCGTGCTTATGTTTTGGCTTATGCTCAGGTTCCGGTTCAACTTCAACAACTGGGGGAGCTTCTGGTACAACTTCTGCGACAATTTCGATTACCGGTTCCGGAATCGGCTCAGGCAGAGGTTCAGGTTTTGGTTTGACTTTCGGTTTTGGTTTTTCGAGGTCAACCTTGCCGACGATTTTCGGTCCTACCGGCTTGTCGATCGGGACAGCGGTAATTTCATGCTCCTCTTTCTTTTCGCGCTTCTCATGCTTTGAATCGTCCTGGTCAAGGTCGAATTTTGATGATCCGCGATTATCCTGAATCAGAAGTACTTCATCCTGCTCGACCTCTTCTTCGACCGGCGGGGCTGGAGAATCCTCGATGGAAATGGTGGTCCGGGATTCGAACTTGTGCTCCTCCTTGAATTGCACCGCTTCACGTTTGGCTGCCAGGTCACTCTGATATTCCTTCATGACCAGGACCAGAGCCTCTGGCGGAATTTTGGCATTGGGATTATTCTCTATCGGGAATCCTTTTTTATGAAGGAAATCCACGATGGTCTGAATCCCAACGTTACATTCTTTCGCAACCCTGCTTAATCGTTTTACCTCTGACATATATTTTATTCAAATTCTGAGCGGAGGATTTTCATAACCTCCTTAACCGTTTCTTCTTCTAAATCGGTGCGTTTAACCAGTTCCTGTACTGATAAATCCAATACGCTGCGGGCAGTATCGCATCCTACTGATTTCAATTCGTCAAGGATCCAGCTTTCAATTTCATCTGCAAATTCATCCAGGTCAATATCTTCTTCAGCACCAGCCACATCTCTGAAAACATCAATTTCATAGTCGGTCAGCATACTGGCCAGCTTAATGTTCAAACCGCCTTTCCCGATGGCCAGAGAAACTTCTTCGGGTTTCAGGAAAACCTCGGCGCGGTGGTCCTCTTCGTTCAGCTTTATGGAGCTGATTTTTGCAGGACTCAGCGAACGCTGGATAAACAGCTGGATATTTGCGGTATAATTGATTACATCGATGTTCTCATTACGCAGTTCCCTGACGATACCATGTATTCTGGAACCTTTCATTCCCACACATGCACCTACCGGATCAATTCTTTCATCATAAGATTCAACGGCAACTTTAGCACGTTCACCTGGAATCCTGACAATTTTTTTAATCGTGATCAGTCCGTCAAAAATTTCAGGGACTTCAAGCTCAAATAAACGCTGCAGGAATATCGGGGTAGTTCTTGATAAAATAATTACCGGGCTATTATTGCGCATATCAACTTTTACCACAACAGCACGAAGTGAATCGCCTTTGCGGAAAAAATCCGAAGGGATCTGTTCTGATTTCGGCAGGATCAATTCATTGCCTTCATCGTCGAGGATCAGGATTTCACGGTTCCAAACCTGATAAACCTCGCCGGTGATGATGTCACCGATTTTATCTTTGTATTTGCTGTAAACATGGTCCTTTTCCAGTTCAAGTATACGGGAAGTAAGATTCTGGCGAAGCGATAGAATTGCCCTGCGGCCAAAATCTTCCAATTTAACTTCGTCAGTTACATCTTCGCCGACTTCATAATCTTCATCGATCTTTTTGGCTTCGGTAAGAGTGATCTGCAGGTTAGGTTCAGTGATTTCACCATCTGCCACCACAACACGATTTCTCCAGATCTCAAAGTCTCCTTTGTCAACGTTGATGATGACATCAAAATTCTCATCACTTCCGAATCTTTTGATCAGAATACTGCGGAAAACATCCTCCAGAACACTCATCATGGTCGTCCTGTCGATGCTCTTTAGTTCCCTGAATTCCGAGAACGTATCAATGAGGTTTATACTTTCCATGGCCTAACTATTTACACCAGTTTAAAATCTATTACAACACGTGCCGATTTAATGCGGCTTAATTCCAGGGTGATTGGCTCTTCCGGCGCCGGTTTTCTTTTTGTACCAATTTGACGGATAATCAGTTCAGCCTCTTTGCCTTCCACGGCAGGCTTTGCTTCGATTAAGGTGCCCTTGAGAATATCGCCATCCTGAAAAACAATCTCCAGCTTCTGACCGGTTTCCTTAATGTATTGAGGAAAAACCCTGATCGGCTGACCCAGGCCAGGTGATGATACCTGAAGCTCAAAGTCCTCCTTTTCACGGTCGAGATGTTCCTCTATCGCCCGATGTAATCCGGCACAATCATCAAGGCTCACGCCCTTATTATGATCGATAAAAACCTGGATTACATTACCCCGGCTTACCAGAACATCCACCAGAAACACTTCAGTTTCCTTAAGTGCCTCATTAGCAATAATCTCTATCTGTTTCCTGTCTATCAAAACTACAAAATTAAAAAATAGGGGACCCGTGTCCCCTATGCCAGAAATCCCACAATCGAGCGCAAAAATAGATAATTAATTCCAAAACTCCAATTCGTGACGGGTAAACGTCTTCATTATCAGTAAAATTTTGATCTTTGTAAATCAATACGTTTGACCTGATGGACGAAGAATTCCGCACAGCTTCCAATAAAATCAAGATTATTAATGATCCGCTGTACGGCTTTATTAATTTTCCATCGCCAGTGATTTATGATTTGATCGATCATCCTTGGTTTCAGCGTTTAAGGAGGATACGTCAGCTGGGCTTAACTTTTTATGTCTATCCGGCAGCCAACCACACACGATTTCAGCATGCCCTGGGCGCTGCGCACCTGATGAACAGTGCTTTGGAAGTGATTTCCCGAAAAGGTTATACGGTAACGGAGGAAGAACGGGATGCCGCAATATCAGCCATACTCCTGCACGATATAGGACATGGCCCGTTTTCACATGCTTTGGAACACAGCATCGTGGAATCGGTGGATCATGAAAAGCTTTCCGGCCTTTTTATGGAACAGATGAACCGCCTGACTGGTGGTGCGCTCGATCTCTCGATCCGGATTTTCAATGATAATTATTCAAGGTCCTTTCTTCATCAGCTGGTCTCGAGCCAGCTCGACATGGACCGGCTGGATTACCTGAACCGGGATAGCTTTTTTACAGGTGTAACCGAGGGAGCCGTCGGAGCTGAAAGGATAATCAAGATGCTGAGAGTGGTTAATGATCAATTGGTTGTGGAGAAAAAAGGGATCTATTCCATTGAAAAATTCCTGATTTCACGCAGGCTGATGTACTGGCAGGTCTATCTGCATAAAACAGTTATTGCTGCTGAACAACTGTTGGTAAAAGCATTACGCCGTGCCAGGGAACTGGCTTATAACGGAACCCATGTTTTTGCAACTCCGGCACTGCATACCTTCCTCTATCCGGGACCCCTCAGCGACAGGCCTATGGATGATCCCGACTGGTTAATCAGTGAATTTTCCAAGCTCGACGATGCGGATATCTTCGCATCCATAAAAGTTTGGGCCGATCATCCTGACCGAATACTTTCATTGCTTTCTGAAGGTCTCCTCAATCGCAGGCTTCCGGGGATACGCATACGTAAAACACCCTGGGATGAAAATGAAATTGAGGATCTCCGGAATGTCGCAATCAGGGAGCATGGTTTTACCGCGCATGAGGCTGAATACCTGATTTTCTCTGATGTGATATCTAATAATACCTATGCGGAGAATGATGACCAGATACTGTTTTTTGGTAACAACGGTCAGCTGATTCCGCTGTCTGAGGCCAGTGATATAATAAATGTGCCTCTCCTGAACCGGGCGGATAACAAATATTTTCTTTGCTATCCCAAATGGTTATTCGGCTCCCCGTATACTAAGGAGGAGAATTGATCCGTTATACACGATTATTTTAAACCTATGATATTTACCGCAAAACAAATTGCCGGATTCCTGGGCGGTCAGGTTGAGGGCGACCCTGAAGTTCAGGTTAATGATGTCTCAAGGATTGAAGAAGGCCGGCCTGGAACTCTCAGTTTTCTATCAAACATGAAATACCAGCACCACATTTATGAAACCAAGTCATCGGTGGTTCTGGTGCAAAATGAATTTGTGCCGGCACAGTCAGTTTCCTGCACCCTCATAAAGGTGGAAGATCCTTACCGTTCACTCGCAAAGCTTCTGGTAATGCTTGAAAAACGGCCCAACAGGTCGGGCGTGGAGCCTATGGCTTTCGTCCATGAAAATGCCACACTTGGCGAAGAAGTTTATGTCGGGGCATTCTCCTATGTAAGTAAAGGCGCGAAAATCGGTAATAATGTCAAGATCTTCCCTCAGGTGTATATCAGTGAAGATGTTGTTATTGGTGATGACACCTGGATCTATTCCGGCGCCAGGATACATAACAATTCTGTGATCGGGGCACATTGCCTGATCCACAGTGGTGTGGTAATAGGAGGGGATGGCTTTGGATTTGCACCGGTAACC
>Ga0114951_10004496_pt1 | contig 13539 bp, 13 predicted proteins | sample AM7aDNAmetaG_FD_88677 | JGI IMG/M metagenome (GOLD analysis project Ga0114951, IMG submission 88677) | Freshwater microbial communities from Finland to study Microbial Dark Matter (Phase II) - AM7a DNA metaG | ecosystem: Environmental > Aquatic > Freshwater > Lake | place: Finland: Lake Alinen...
AGCAGAACTCGCGCGGCAAGCCTCCAATATGGAGGGAGCGCCCCACGACGACGCCAAGTACTGTGCAATAGGTAATTTGCAGCCGGCCATCGCCCCTGACGCCACTGTCCACAATTGACGAGGGCAAGGAGTTCACATTCCAGGCATAGGGACTTGAGCCAATCAACGGTTGGCCAGCCATACGATACGTTTAGCCTATCCACGAAATTCGGGAGGTTCCGGTAAAATGCAGCAATCCTGGTCCCCTGCTCCGAACCTAGCAGTGATCCCCAGACCCCTCCGGCGTGCAGGCGATAGGCGCCGGTCTTCCTATCGGAAAAGAATACAGAGCCCCGCAATGACAAGGCAACCCATGTTGGCCAGTCACCCATTGCAAAACAGTCAGCAACAAGCGACCTGGAAGGCAGGGCTTGCCTGCGCACCATGGCGGTTGCCGAGGGAATCAAATTGTGCGATACGAGAGCTTCAGTTGTGAGAAAGCCCTCCTCCTGGGGCGAAGTCATGCTTTCGACCTGAATGTCCCCCTCGGCATTGACTGCCACGGCATCTGTAAAGGTAAGCTGGCAATCCTCCACATTTTCCATGATTTCAACCTGTTGAGCTAGCTTTGAAGAAGTTATCCAATAATCGTCACCTTCCAGAAATGCCATATACTCGCCCCGGCAAGCCGCCTCTACTGAGGCACTATTCTTATGCATGCCCAGATTCTTCTCTGGGAGAAGAGCCCTGACCGCCTTCGGGTATTTTGATGCATAGTGCTCTACCAGCGCGCGGGTTCCGTCCGTGGAGCAATCTTCTCCGATAACCAATTCGAACGGAAACTCGGTCTCCTGTGCCAATACGCTTTCTATGGCCTGGGAAATGTACTTCTCATGGTTGTACGCGATCATCGCCACGCTGACCTTGGGATGCGGGTCAGGGGAAGAGGCTTCTTGGTTCTCTGAATGCATCTCAGGTAGTAGCGCTCATTGCCAGAACGGCACGGACTCTTGCGGGCTGTTCGACTGCAGTCCGAAGGATCCCGCAGACGAGCCTGATGTCCGCTTCCGACAACGAACTGCCGGTGGGCAGAACGATGACCCGCGCTGCGATACGTTCGGTTTCACGCAGGAACATGCCCGCGTAGGGGTATAGCGACCGATAGGGCTCCATCCGATGGCAGCCGGGCCAGAAGTACTTTCGTGCGAGGACGTTCTCCGCGTGCAGGACTTTGACCAATTCGTCCCGGGTTAGGTCGGCTATGGATTCATCCACCTCCACTACTATGTATTGGCAATTGTGGTTTTCCTTGGAATCATAAGGCATCAGAGTGAGGCCAGGGATGTCGGTCAAGCCAACGCGGTATGCCTCGTAATTTCGGCGGTTCACTGCCAAAAGGTCCTCAATGCCTTCCAGGTTCGTCAGCCCCATGGCGGCGCAGACTTCAGTCATCTTGCCGTTTGTTCCTATGTAAATGACATTGTCGTAACCGGAAAATCCGAAGTTGGTCATCAAGCGAACCTTCCCGGCGAGTTCATCGTTGTTGGTCGTGATGGCGCCGCCTTCGAAGGAGTTCAGGAACTTGGTGGCGTGAAAGCTGAACACCTCGGCCAAGCCGAACCCGCCAATCATCCGACCTTCTTGGGAACAGCCGAATGCATGAGCAGCATCAAACATGAGTTTGAGCCCGTGCCTGTCTGCGATGTCAGCAAGACTCTTCACCGGGCAGGGTCGACCCCACACATGGGTGCCGAGAATGGCGGTGGTGCGTGGGGTGATATGCTGCTCGATTTTTGCTGGGTCAAGGATGTGAGTGACAGGATCAATGTCAGCGAAGACGGGGGTGATCTCCTGCCACTGCAGGGCGTGCGCCGTGGCGACGAACGTGTAGGACGGAACAATAACCTCACCCTTCAATCCGGCGGCCCGAATGGCAATTTCGAGGCCGATGGTGGCATTGCAAACGCAGATGCAGTGTTTCACGCCCAGGAAGGCGGCGATGCGTTGCTCGAACTGCTGGACTAACGGGCCGTTGTTGGTCAACCATTTGCGATCAAGCATTTGGACCGCGTGCTCTAGGAACCGGTCTCGGTTGGCAATGTTGGGTCGGCCTACGTGCAGGGGGGACGAGAAGGCGGGCTTTGATCCGAAAATAGCAATAGGGAACATAAAATCACAAATCTAGGTGCCACCGTCCAACTTGACTTCTACCGCGATGGATTCAGCCCAACTCCAAGGAAGGAATCGGTACGTATTCGCTAGCAAAACGTCTCGCAGACCGAGCAAACATGGCTGACATGGCAGTCTATAAATGCGATCTAAACCGCCGAACTTCCTTAGTCGCAGCGTGGCACTGACCGAGAGAGTCGATAGCTGTCGCTCCAAATGCTCCTTTAACTTATTGGGCTGAAAGAAACGGACATTGTACAAATCATCGTTCACAGCCTTCTTGCCGAAATCCGCCACCATGCGAGTATTGCTGGCGTTGTGAACAAGTATAATCAAGTATTGTTTTGTTACACGCAGTTGCTCTCGAAAAAGCATTGCGATGTCATCATCCGACTCAAAATACGACCAAAATCCCTTGTGAAAAGATAAATCGAATGTCTTGTCAGGCAGATCGAGACTAAATGCATTCATGACGTGTGCGTGTAAATTGTGCGGCGGATTACTATTCTTTAGCAACTCTACCACCGAAGGCGAAAAGTCCACGCACGAGACCTGGTCGGCAAATTGGGCTAGGTATCTGGATTCTCGCCCGCTGCCTGCCCCCAATTCAAGATAAGTATTGCAGAGTCGACTGTAATTGAGCCTTAACCATACACCCAAACGTGGATACCCAAGGGAATATCGGCTAAACCACTTTCCCCATTCCTGGTCCCAATAGGGCGTTTCCAGCAAATTTGACTTAGCTCGCATAAGTTAAAGTAGAGTGATGTTTTGCTAGCAGTGCTCCGGTCCGGCAATGACTTGTAAGCGCTTCATCATTGTGACGCCAACTTTATGCTGTCCACGTACAGGGATAACTTCGCCGCCTTCGATCATTCGCAAAATTAATTCAGGAAAGTTTGCCCCAGCTAAGTGAGAAACAGGATAACCGCCACCAAAGCGAAGATTCAGTTCTAGAACGCAGATTGCCCCCTCGTTTGTCACAAAGAAGTCGCCATCAAATGGGCCAACAATCCCCACTTGCTCTATCAATTTTGCTCCAAGCTCCTCAAGTTCAGGGAAGTTTACCGTAACAGATCTCTCTGTTTCTCCATGGCGGGAGAGAAGCTTTTTCCAAGGCACAATCACCAGAGGCATGCCTTCAAGACTGCCAAGACCATCGACATTAAAGGCCTCACCGGTCACGAACTGCTGGATGATCATGTCTTTCCCATATGAATAGAAGGCATTCAATTCATTTGTGGTGTTTGCAACGAAGGTGTTTATGCTGCCGTAACCGCAGCGGGGCTTTACGACCAGAGGAAATTGAAACCTCCCAGACTTTAGCCATTCAAGGGCAACGCCTTCTTCGCTTGTCGTTTCTGGGACAAGAAACGAATGGTCGCGCAAGTAAGAAAACGTTTGCAGCTTGTCGTAGGCTATTATTGCAGCTTTATAGTTCGGAACCACCGGAACCACACCGATCGCGTGAAACTCAGTGAGATGTGAGGAAAGAGCAAATACGTCAGGATCAAAAAATGAGAGTAAGCCCTTAACGTCATACCTCCTGCATGTCTCCATGACACTCGGTATATAATCTTCTGAACCAATCGGCGGCAAGATGACCGATTCGTCGCAGTCCTGAAAGGCAGGTGTCCAGGCGGTGTTGCTGGTGCCGATGATTTTCCCGCACCCCCGCATGGCGTGCTTGAAATATTCGACAATGTAAGATCTCTTGCCGACGCATGAAAGAAGTATGTTCATAATGTAGTAACTGTGATTTGAGTTCTGATGAATGTGGCTTCCGGCCACAATTACCGGCCGACGTTAGTCACACGATTGCGGTTCTTACGAGCAAACGGTGTCTTCCATACTCCACTGTAGCGTTGGCTGGACAACGCCCGGTTCGCGGCCCATCCAAGCGTGGTTTCGTGTGGCTGCGTCGACGAGGGCAAAGGACGCGATAACTTGATTTTCGTAAGTGACTTGGTTCTCATTTTCAACGATCAAGAGTTTAAGGAAATAGCTGCCACTGTTCAGGAGGTTCCCAGGTATGGTGCAAACCGCCTTATACTTGCCCGTTTGGCGAACTTTGGAGGGGCAACCGGAGGTCAGGACCACAATTCCCTGGTCGCTAATTAGGTGATACGTAAGGTGCGTTGCTACCCCGACTTTAACTACCCAATACTCTGTCTCAATGCGCAACGGAGTCTGCATGGTTAAGAGATCGGCGGGCACATCGCCGCCCGGTACTACCCGGACCCGCTTGATGCGGATGAGGTCGTTTCCCGGGGCGGCTTGTGGGTCGGCCCACTCTTTCGTTTCGCTGGAGCCTTGAGACTCCCGGAGATAGCCCGCCACTACGGGAGCCACCGCATCATTGGCAGTCAACTCGCCACCAGTCAACAGCAACGCCCGGCGGCAGAGGGTCTGGACTGCGGTCATGTTGTGGCTGACAAAGAGGACGGTGCGTCCCTCGCGCGATACGTCGCCCATCTTCCCCAGGCATTTCTTCTGGAACTGGGCATCCCCGACGGCCAAAACCTCGTCCACGATCAGTATCTCCGGATCCAAATGCGCGGCAACGGCGAAGGCGAGCCTCACATACATGCCGCTGCTGTAGCGTTTCACGGGTGTATCAATGAACTTCTCCACCTCCGAGAAGGCTACAATCTCGTCGAATTTCTTCTTAATCTCCCCTTTCGTCATCCCCAGAATGGCACCGTTCAGGAAGATGTTCTCTCGTCCGGTCAGTTCCGGATGGAACCCCGTGCCCACCTCAAGCAGGCTGGCAATACGACCTTTCACGCGCACCTCGCCGATGGTCGGGACGGTCACCCGGGAAAGAATCTTCAGCAAGGTGCTCTTTCCCGCGCCGTTCCGGCCGATGATGCCCAGTATCTCGCCTTGTTTAACCTCGAAGGAGACGTCGCGCAGGGCCCACATTTCATCATCCCGGAGGGATGATGAAGGAGAGGGGAGAGAGGAGAGGGGAGAGAGGGACTCGGTCTTCGAGCTTCCATCTTCGCTCTTCGCTCTTCGCTCTTCCCGCTTGGAGGCTTCCCCTACTTTCGCATAGGGATCGGGTTTGCCCACCACCCGGTGGAGCCAGCGGTTGAAGTCGTGGCGGAGGGTGCCGGTACCGAGGGTGCCGAGGCGGTACTTTTTCCACAGACTGTCGACTTGGATTACTACGTCGCTCATCGCGGGAAGTGAAGATCGGAGATAGGAGAGTGGAGAGGGCAGATCAAACAGGAGAGAGCAGATGGAAGAGCGGAGAGAGGACGGTCAATATCTTCGTCTTGCGGGATTCTGTGGAGCGGATGAGGCCGCCCACCAGTTGCCCGGTTCCATTTGCCTTCTTGCGGAGCTCGACGGCTTCCGTTGCCAACTTCGGATAGTTGTCTTCAATCACGTAAGTCAAAGAGCGGACCTCTGCGGTTGAAGCATGTGCCACGTTGTAAAACTGGAGCTTTTCCTGGACATGGTGGCGCTCAAACCCTTCGGCAAGGTTTGACATCGCCGAAACTCCAGCCCGCTGAATTTGGCTGCACAATCCGAAGTCCCTTGCAACCTGATCCTCTCGCGTAACCGTGTAAATTTGCTTTGTCAGTTGCCGGGCCTGTTGCCAGCTTTCCAAGTCTTCGAATGTCATAAGTTCCTTCCTTCTACCCTCTTCTGCCTACTATCTTCGCTCTCCCATCTCCCCTCTTCCCTCTTCGCGCAGCACGCTTCGCGCTTAGACGGTGTCCATAAATGTTCTGTCCACGTGGTTGAAGAGGATGATGCCGAGGGCGAGGATGGCGGCGATGATGGCGGCGCTAATGCCGAGGTAGCCCCAACTGAACAGACCCTGGCCAAGGAATGCATAGCGAAAGGCTTCGATGATCGGAGCCATGGGGTTCAGGATGACGATCCATCGGGCGGAGCGCGGAGCCGGGAGCCGGGAGCCGGGAGCTGGGAGCGCGGATTGGAGATCGGCCCAAAAAACGCAGGAATCACAAACTCAAAAGCTGAAATACAGCCCAGCTTCCCTATTTTAGCTGGGAAGTTCATACGGAATAGCCAGCGGATCTCAACTCCGCCTCCAATTGCTCCGCCAGCGGCGGAACTTTGCTTTGCACCACATCCCAAATGATCTCGTCATCCACGCTGTCATAGCCGTGAATCAGCCGGTTGCGCAGCCCCACAATCTTCGGTAACTCCGGAATGCTTTCGGCCAAACTGGAATCCGCCGCCCCCGCCTTGCCCAGCGCTTCGCCAATGATTTCAAACTGTCGCTCCACGGCGGAACGCACCATTTCGCTGGCGGAGAATTGTGCGGAGTCCAGGGTGGCGGTGAATTTTCGTATGCGCCGCGCGGCGTCCAACGCATCCAGCAGTCGTTTGGCCACCTCAACTTGCATAAAGCGTGCGCCGATCGGCCGCGATTACCCGCTGCAATATTGGATTGCGCAGGGAACGCTCCGTCAACAAATCCACCGGTCGCGCGAAGAGTTTTTCCAGCGCTTCCGCCAAGGCCAAATAGCGATCCGCATAGCCACGGCCGTGCGGGCCGGCGAACTGCACTACGAAATCCAAATCGCTCTTAGCAGGATCGAAATCCGTGCGCACAGCGGAACCGAACACGTCCAGTCGCTCCACTCCAAGCCGACCGCAAACGGCGGCAATTTCTTCGCGTCGATTCTGCAAGAGAAAGGTCATTGAAATATTATGCTTCCGAAAACCGGAAATTCAACCTTCAAGCACAGCGTCCGAAGCATCCCCGAAAATGCCACCCGGCGATACGATTGTCTTCTCCATGCTTTGTGCCCCCCGCTCTGCGCTCAGACCGTGTCCATGAAGGTGCGTTCGACGTGGTTGAAGAGGATGATGCCGAGGGCGAGGATGGCGGCGATGCTGGCGGCGCTAATGCCCAGGTAGCCCCAACTGAACAGGCCCTCACCCAGGTAGGCGTAGCGGAAGGCTTCGATGATCGGGGCCATGGGGTTCAGAATGATCATCCAACGGAAGGCGTTCGGAAACATGGACAGCGGATAGATGACCGGGGTCGCATACATGGCCAACTGGACGCCAAAGGTGACCAGGACCTGGAGGTCGCGGTATTTGGTGGTGAGGGCGGAGACGATGATGCCGACACCCAGGCCGAGGGCGGCCATTAGCGCCAAGAGCAAAGGGGTAAGGGCCATGGCGGCGTTGGGGTGGATGGGGGCGCCCTTTAGCCAGAAGAACACCAGGAAGCCGAGAAATAGCGCGAACTGGATGGCGAATTTGATCAGGTTCGAGATGACTACCGAGACCGGGACGCAGAGCCGGGGGAAATAGACTTTGCCGAAGATGCTGGCGTTCAGAATGAAGGTGGTGGAGGTGCGGTTGAGGCATTCGGAGAAATAGCTCCAAGCGGTCACTCCGGCCATGTAAAAGAGCATCGGCGGAACACCGTCGGTGGAGAGTTTGGCGATGCGGCCAAAGATCACGGTGAAGAGGAGGGTTGTAAACAGGGGCTGGAGCAGGTGCCAGAGGGGGCCGAGGATGGTTTGTTTGTATTGGGCGACGAAATCGCGCCAGACGAAGAGCATGGTCAGGTCGCGGTAGCGCCAGAGGTCGGCGAGGTGGAGATCGAACCAGCCGGTTTGGGGGCGGATGACTAAATCCCAGCGGTCAGAGGACAGAGGACAGCGCACAGAGAGCGGAGGGCACTCCGAGGGTTGAGGGATGATAGTTGAGGGTTGAGAGTCGAGAGCCATGAGGCAGTGGTCAGAGGGCAGAAGTCAGAGATCGGAGGACAGAGATCGGAGGACAGAGATCAGATGACAGAGGTCAAAAATCAGGGGGCAGGGATCAGAAAGGGGGCGGGATTGTTCATCATGCTGCCTAGCATGCAGCCCACTTCGCGGGCGACGGAGACCAGCTCCGCGTGCTCTTTCTTCGTGATGTAGCCACAATCCATTGCGAAATCCAGCGAGGTGTCCGTCTCGTTGATTTCTCCATCGCAGTCCGTCAGTTTGCTGATAAAGTGGGCCTCGTAGCGGCGTTTTGCCCAGGCTTCGCGGAGATTCAAACAGACTGAGCGGGAGGAGCGCCGGATCTGGCTAGTCAGCGCATAGCGCTCTTCTGGCGGGAATCCCTTGCTCGCTTTGAAGATCTGCATAGCAAGTGCGTAACCCTTCTTGTAAACCTCTAATTCTTTCGCTGAATTGATCCGCATACTCCAATTTCTGTCCTCTGTCTTCCGTTCTCTGTCCTCTTCAGTACTTGAGGTGGTAATACGCCGACTTAATCACTTCATTCTGGAAAGCAATCAGGCCCTCTTCGTGTTTCCACCAGTTCGTCGATTGATATTGCGGAGTTGGCGCGACAACGACGAGGGCGCTGGCACCGGTGCCTTTTAGCTCCTTGCGGAAGAGCCAGCGGACGCGGCGGGTATGAAATAGATCGGTGGGAATAATGATACGGGAGGCTTGATTCGTGGCCAGCCAGGCGCGAACGGCCAGCGCTTCGTCATGGGTGCTGGCGACCCGATTGCCAATGGTGAGGCAATCCGAATCCGGCACTGCCTGTTTGCGCAGGATCTGGCGCGTGAGGTCCTTCTCCGGCAAAGTGAGGCCCAGCTTGGTGGTGGGACTGAGTTTGGCATCCATCAGCAGGATCTTGGGGGCAAAGCCGTTGTGGTAAAGCCTGGCGGCTTCAAAGGGCCGGGTTTCCAGACCGCCGCCCAGGATGACGATGGCGTCGGCTTTTGTCAGCGGCTCATTGATGATCCAAGCGGTGGCCAGGCCGGTCAGAATGGGAGAGCGAAGATAGCAGAGGGCAGATAGGAGGACTATCAGGCCACAGGACCACAGGACTACGGTCCGCAGGCGGGGGCGCCAGCGGCGGACAACGGGATTACTGGCTGGTGGGGCGGCTGACATCTAACCTTGAACCGTTGAACTTCGAACCTAGAACTTTGAAAGGCGACATTGGGACTATGGGACTACAGGACTACTGGTCTACAGGACTACTGGTCTACAGGACTACGGGACTACGGGACTACGGGACTACAGGACTACGGGACTACGGACTACGGGACCTGAACCGTTGAAGCTCGAACTTCGAACCTCGAACCTTGAAAGGAGAGAGCGGGACCACTGGACCATTCTAAAGGGCTGAACACTGAAATAGCGGCGCAAAACGCTTTCTTTTGCTTTTAGCAGGTCGGGGTTGGGGCTTCGGCATGCGCCAGTTTTTCTTGCAGCAACGGTTCACAAGCGGCGAGAACTTCTGACACGGAAATGCGGCTGAGGCATTCGTTTTGTTGGGCGAGGCACTCGACCAGGCCACAGCCTTCGCAGTCAATGGCCGCGCGCAGGACGCGGTGGCCGGGACCATAAGGATTCCATCGGCCCGGCCAATCCCGGGCGGAAAAGATTGCCACGCAGCGGGTGCCGACCGATGCGGCAAGGTGCATGGTGCCGGTGTCGTTGCCCACGTAAAGAAGACAGCGCCGGAGGGCGGCCCCGGCGGCCCGCAAAGAGAGGCCGCCCGCAGCATTATAGCCACGCCCCCAAGCCTTGAGCAAGCGGGCCGCATCGGCGGCATCCTCAGCCCCGCCAAAGACAACGGGCCAGATGTCGAATTGTTCGATGAGGCGGCGGCCCAACTCGGCGAAGCGTTCCCAAGGCCAGCGCTTGGCGGGCATTTTGGATCCCGGCCCAAAGCCAACCCAGGGGCGATGGCCAGAGGCAACCGGGGGCACGGGACCACGGACTACGGGACAACGGGTCTGGCTGTCCAGCCAGGCACGGACCTCCGCTTCTTCTTTTGGGCCCAAACCCAAATCCATGGAACCCCGGCCGGGTGGCGGAACGGAAATCTCCGAGGCTGCCAGGCGCGCGAGCAAGAGTTCGGCTTCGTGAGGAACCTCATCAAGCGGCCGACCCGGAGTTCGAACGGGAGGAGCGGCAAAGCCTTCCGTGCCGATGATTTCCGTGATGCCGGCGGCCCGAAAGAAACGCACGTCGCGAGCGACCTGGCGCCGGGTTCGGGCCGAAGGCAGAAGATAGACCAAGGTGTCGTAGCGAGCGCGTCTAAGCCGGCGGAGCAGCGCGAGCATATCTTTGGCCTGCAAGAGGCGCCCTAGCAGCTGGTCATGGACGGGGTAGAATTCGAAGTCATCGAATAAACCGCTGCCCCGAAGGAGGTCCGGACCGAAGACGAAGGGTTTTCCGGGATGACGGTCACAAAGGAGTGTGAATCGGCCATTGGGAAAATGGCTGCGCACCGCCGAAATGGCCGGGAGGGCGGCGATAGTGTCGCCGAGCTGGCCGATGCGAAAGACAAGAACGCGCTTTGGTGCGACGACGGGACCACGGGGCGACGGGACTCCGCGACGGCGGACCACGGGACTACGGGGGCAGGCGCCGAGGGATTGGGAATAGACGAGGCGGGTCCAACCGCGGAGGCCACGTTCGGGATGTTGAGCGCTGAGGGTTGAGAGTTGAGAATCCATCAGCCATTGCCGGACGGGAATGCCAAAGCCGGTTTTGGGGCGATTTAATACGGAAGATGGGAGTTGGGAGATGGGAGATAGGGCCACGTCGCGCTTGGTGGGAGGGGTGTCACCGGCCAGGAGAGGGGCCAAGTTCCCCAGCAGCCCGATATCCACCAGCGGGGTGCGCACTTCAATGGAGTGGTCCATGCTGGCCCAGTCGGTGTCGCGGAGGAGCTGGTTGCGCATGTACCAGCAGGTTTCCAGGGCGCCGACTTTGAGGAAGGGTGACTTCAGGCCGGCGGCAGTTTGTTCAAGGCGGGCGAGGGTTTGCAGCTCCTGCCAACCCTGCCGGACCAGATTGGGATCGAGCACCTCGGGCAATTCCCAGGGCATGAACATGCCGCGGCGCAACAGATAAGCCCCACCGTAAGTGCCACCGTGCTCGAAGAGGCTCGCGTACTTGGGGGAGCTGAAGCGCCGGAGCATGGGGGCGGAGAGGAAGCGGAACGCAGCGTTGAAGGGTTGAAGAGTTGAAGCGCTAAAGTGTTTCAGGAGGCGGACACTGCGCGGGATTTCGCCAAAAGACGGGTAGCCGCCAAGGAGCTCGTCGCCACCGAGGCCGGACAGGGCGACTTTGAGTCCGGCCCTGGCAGCGGCGTGGCTCACAAAGAAGCTGTTGATGCCGTCGCAACTCGGCTGGTCCATGGCTTGCATGATGCGGTCGAAGCTGTCTCGAAAATCGTGCTTGCCGACCCAGACGGTCTGATGCCGGGCGCCATAGCGGGCGGCGACTTCGGCTGCGAGCGGACTTTCGTCATCGGGTTTATCCTGGAACTCTTCGAATGCGAGGGTGACGGTGCGCAGGTTCGAGCTGCATTCGGAGGCGAGGGCGGTAATGCTGGTGCTGTCCAGGCCGGACGAAAGGAAGATGCCGACGGGAACATCGGCGACCAGGTGATGGCGGATGCTGTCGGTCAAGGCAGAGCGCAGGCGGCTCTGCGAAGAGGGCAGATGGCCGATGGCAGATGGGGCGGACTCCGCCTCGGCGGCGGCGAGGATTTGGGGGATGCTGCAAAACTGGTGCTCCCGCCGATGGCCGGACTGGTCGAGCCAGAGGGTGGTGCCGGAAGGCAGGCCCCGGATCCCGCGGTAAAGTGTGTAGGGAGACGGCACGTGGCCCCAGAGAAAGAAGCCAACATGGCCGGCAGGTTCCACCGAGGTATCCACTTGTCCACCAGCGAGGAGGGCTTTGACCTGGGAGGCGAGGCGGAGGGTTTTGCCATTATCGGCCAGATAGAGGGGCTTGATGCCATAGGGGTCCCGGGCCAGGAAAAGGCCTTTCTTCCTTTCATTCCAGATGGCAAAGGCGTACATGCCACGCAGCTTGCCGACCATGGATTCGCCATCCGCAGCATAGAGGTGGAGCAGCACTTCGGTGTCGCTGGTGGATTGGAATTGATACCCTTTTGCCTCCAATTCGGAACGGAGCTGGCGGTAGTTGTATATTTCGCCGTTAAAGGTGATAATCAGGCTGCCATCGTGGTTCTTCATCGGCTGCGCGCCAGCCTCGGAAAGGTCGATGATCGAGAGGCGGCGGTGAGCCAAGCCAATGCGGCGGTCGGCAGAGATCCAATCTCCAAAGCCGTCAGGTCCGCGGGTGGTCATATAGTCGCGAACGGTCGTCAACTCGGCGTGGTCGATGGGTTCGCCGGTGCGGTAGTTAAAGATGGCAGCTATGCCGCACATTCAGGCGAGTTGAGCGTCGAGGGGTGAGGGTTGAGAGACCATGGAGGGCGGACTACGGGACTATGGGACTACGGACTACTGGATGAACTTTGAACCGTTGAACTTCGAACCTTGAACCTTGAAAGGAGACACAGGGGCTGAGGGACAACTGGACAACTGGACAACGGGACTACAGGACCACTGGTCGACCGACATAGAAAAGTTCAGACTTTTTCCGATGGATTGGATGACTGTTTCCGAATCACCGGCCAGGCGCCGCGAACGCTGCCGTAATGCCGTCGCCATTTCGGAAACTCCGACGCGGCCGGATCGGGCGTGACCGGACGGTTTTGCGCGTCGAGATAAAGGCAGCCGATTTCATCGGCGGGCAGGCGCTCCAACAATTGTTCCGCCTGGCGCGAACCTTCGATCCAGGTTTTTTTCCACGCCGGCAGGTCCAGCGGCGTGGCCACGCTCAATTCCCGGAATTGTTCCGGTTGGAAACGCGTGTTGCGCTGCGACTCCTGGAGGATCATGAAGGGATTAACACCCGGATCTTTGCCCGCCGCCGCCCAGCAAAGCGCGCCCAAGGACAAGTGGTTTTGATGAAAAAAGAGCACATCCAGATAATCACGCGGTTCGCTGCGCGCCATCAGCGCCAGCATTTTATTGGTGGCCGCGTCATAAAGATTCAGCCGCCAGCCGGACAAGGCATCGCGTTCCACGGGAAAAAAACGGAACGCGGAGTCAAACACCCACTCGATAGTCAGCCGGTTTTCCGCGCGAGCGATTTCCGCGCGTTGAAAGGCCGGTTGGCGCAGCAGCCAGGCCACCTGATAGCCGGATTGCCGCAGCAACGCCGCATCCGCCTCGGCGTTGACCACGATGCTTTCCTCGACATCGTGGAAAATATCCACATCCTTGGAATAGCGCGGCGAATCCGCCGCCGCGTTGAGCACCGTGCCGCCGGCCAGAAAACTTTCCGGCGAACGCCGCGCCGCCAGCAGCCGCAAGGTTTCGGATTGGAACGCGGTTAGCGGCACAATTGCGCGGCGATAAAAAACGCCTCCCGATTGCCATGCGCGCGCAATCCCCGGACAATTTCCGGCAGATCCGCCTCGCTCACGCGCAAATCGTCACGCATGAACCAGAAGCAATGGGCATGGAACCGCGTGAAGGCCGCCTGCGCCAACGCCAGTTTCTCCGGCAATGCC
>Ga0114951_10004497_pt1 | contig 13539 bp, 10 predicted proteins | sample AM7aDNAmetaG_FD_88677 | JGI IMG/M metagenome (GOLD analysis project Ga0114951, IMG submission 88677) | Freshwater microbial communities from Finland to study Microbial Dark Matter (Phase II) - AM7a DNA metaG | ecosystem: Environmental > Aquatic > Freshwater > Lake | place: Finland: Lake Alinen...
AGAGAGAGTGTCAAAAAGGGAGTACTACCTGTTGCTGTCTCTTATTTTGAAACTGCAGTCGGCGGGGAGTTCATTCAGGTTTAATTTCCAAGTTGCCTGGTCCTGCGCTTGAATAACAGGATAAGGATGACTATTCCAGCCAGACCTATTACGCCCACAACTATCCAGATTGGAGTCGTGGATTTGCCAGGCACTGGAGATGATGCAGACGGAGCGAGTTGTGAGGTTTCCAGCGGTACTGCTATCGGCATTAAAGCTGGTTGAACAGTTTCCAGTACTTGGGCAACAGGTGTGAAGGCGGTTATTTCCGGTTTGGGTGTGGGAGGAGCTACCACCAAAAACCTGCCGGTATTTCCATTCAGGTCTACGCTATATTCACCAGGGCTATTCCTGGTCAGCTCAAAGTTAACGGCCTTATTAGAATTTGCCGCCAAAGTAAATTCCCGGTTCTCAGCTTCGGTCCCATTGATTTTTAATATAACTTTATATTGACCTGTGCTGCCTCCAGTGTTAGCAAGGATAACGTGAACAGTGGCAAGTTCACCTGGCTTTAGTTCAAGAGGCGTGATCTTGAAATCGGAAAAGATGAATCGGGCTGGAGGGACATATTTGGCGATCACCGCATATTGACTGAAATGACTGATCTGAGCGGTGATTTTACCACCTATTGAATCCACATGGCTTTCCACGGCCACCCATTTTGAACCATCCCAATGAACCAGGGCAAGCGTATCGCCCTGCACTCCTTGCGGCAGATTTCTGGAATCATAAAAAAGAGTAAGAGTGATTGCCGGATTAAAGGAGGCACCTTCCGGACTAAACTCATAGGCCATCAATGTTACGTTTTCAGGCGGTGCCTGAGGCGGCGAAGCCAGGGTTTGAACCGATAGATTTGTTAATGGTAGATTATTAGAATCCGTTAGCAGGGTATTCTGGGCTATTTGAAAGAGGCCATTTCCATCAGTGGTCTTTAACTCAACGGAACTTTGTGACTGACCGAAGTTGTCTAGCATTAATGGAATACTGGACTGGAGTCCGCTGGTGATAACAATTATCGGAGATGAAGGAGGCGGCTGGTTGCTTACACCACCACCACTTCCTGACACGAGGATCACCACGGGGCGTACGGTAATGATACTAGAATCAATACTAGTCAATCCGGAAATCGCAGGATGAATCACGCCACTACCGACCTGATGCCCGGTCATAGTTACATTGTTGCCCTGGGTGGTGTTTAAATCGCTGCCGATGACCCCACCGGCCACAGAGATCAACGACCAGGTGGTGTTATCAGGATTGGCTATAAAATTATTGAATTGGTCCCGGCTCACCGCATACACCGGTAGGGAATTACCGATGGTTAAATCCTGGGCCGGAATCAAATTCCCGCTGCCGTTGGCGGCTGATTCTGCCCTGACCTGACTTGCGGCGGCTGGATTAACAAGAATAGACCCAGATGTCAAAGACGACAAAGCTCCTGACTCGACGGTAAGAGTCAGACTGCCGGCCAGATTCCGGCTTACGTTGCTGAAGGTCGCAAAACCAGCCACAACGGACCGGGTCAAAGTGCCGTTTAAACTACCAGATGATGCTTCTATGGTAACGTTATCTGCAGCCGCGGTCGGATTACCGTACTGGTCAACAATTTCTACTATGAAATCCGGCCAATTTGCACCGGCAGTCATAACAGCAGGAGGCTGGGTAACCCAGATGAGTTGACTGCTGGAGGCTGGCTGGACAGTTATCAAATGGGAGGTTGGAGAGTTAATAAGAGTTCCCGCTGACCCCGTCAGGGTCAAAGTCCCGGCCAGTGTGCAAACTATATCATTGAAGGTAGCCAGCCCATCCAAGGCGGTTTGGATCAACGTGCCGATTACAACATCTGAGGAAGCCGTGATAGTAACGTTATCGGTAGCCGCAGTCGGATTGACGTATTGATCGGCAATTACAACACTGAATGAAGTCCAGTGTGCCCCGGCCGTGATATTGTCCACAGGCTGGATACCCCAAATCAGCTTGTTTTTAGTCCCGGGAGTGACATTGATTCCGTTTTGACTGCCAGTAATACCGGGGTTTGCTGTATCGGTGGACGTAATTGACTGACTTCCTGCCGTCTTAAGTACTGCTTGAAATACATGCGTCCCATTATCGGCGCTGACAAAGGTGTAATCGGCCGGAATGTCCGCCAGGATATCACTGCTGATAAAATGAACAACCCCGCGATAGCCAGTTAAGATAGCAGTAGCATTATCCATAGCGGTCACCGTGAAATTGTCGACAGATCCGGCTACTACTGGTGAAATATAACCGGAAATATATAGCGTGGGTATTGCTGAGATAATTCCAGAATCGGTGGAATTCAGACCGTTGGCGTTTACATGGATAACAGCCGAACCTATGGAGTTCCCCGTAAACACGGCACTCTTGTTGTCTGCCGAAGGTAAAAGATCGGTATCAACTAAATCGTTCTTGTCAACCAACGACCATGATCCAACCGAGTTGGATACGAAGTTACAGTATAGGTCTCTTGAAACAGAATAGGCAGTAATAGAGTTACCGACTATGATATTTTGGGCGGGAACCACACTGCCACTGCCATTCGCGAACGTCTCGACCCCTATTTTGGCGGCAGCTGCTGGGATGACTGTAAGAACGCCTGAATCTCCGGGACTCAAACCATTCGATGTTACATGAATAACCACCGTGCCAATTTTGTGTCCGGTAAACACAGCACTCTGGTTGTCTTCCCCCGGTACCAGGTCAGTATCAGCAACTCCCCTGGTCCGGCCAGTCAATGACCAATTACCGGCCGTATTAGTTACAAAATTTTCATACTGGTCACGGGCAACGGCGTAGACAGTGAGCGAGTTTCCTGCAGTAATGTTCTCAGCAGGGACTACTACACTAAAGCCATCGGCAAATGTCTCAACCCCGACCTGGACAGCCGCTCCTACCGCTAGAGGAACAAGAGAAGCGCTATCAGCTGTTAAATTCCCAGCCGCGAAATGAATAGTGAAAGCTTCACCGGCCTTGTTGTAGCCCAAATCCGTGAATGTTGCCTTACCGGTGATATCACTGGTAGCGGTTAACGTACCTCTCAACGTACCGGTACCCGTGCCCCTGGAAGCGATTACAGTAATTCCGCTAATCGGATTACCGTCGGAGTCCATGACCAGAATCACCGGTTGAGCAGCTAGATTAGCATCTACAGAAGCTCCTATTACAGGAGGAATAAAGATACTGATAGTGGTAGCCGCGCCGGGTGTTATTGTTTCTTGCTGGGTGCCACTTGTCATACCAGTGCTGATGGCGGTGAGAGTAGGAGTTCCACTGGTAGTATCCTTGTAATAGAAATTGGCTGAATTACTTCCATAAGGAATAGTGACTTTTGTAACTGAACCGTTGAACAATCCGCTTGCTGAAGTGTCAAATTTTCCGGTATTCGAGCTTGACGTAAGATTAATGTCCGTATTGCTAACGACATTTATCGGAGTACCTGTTGAATTTTGAAATTGTACGGTTATTACATTGGATATCGTCCCAGCTGTTTTGCTTTGAGGGGCTGTAATGAAACTTATATTCCCAGACGGGTTGCCTAAAAGTAAGCGGCCGCTGCCATAGATGTTGTCTTTGCCGGCGGTACCTAAATCAACCGCGTTGCCTTCCAAGTAGGCTTTAAGCTGGATTTGGGTGTAGGAAGGAAAAGCTCCTTTTACGATTGCTGCTGCCCCCGCTGCACAGGGAGCGCTGGCCGAGGTGCCAGAAAAACCAGTTGTACCGTAAGTGACCGTGCTTACATAGTCAGGCGCTATCAGGTCCGGTTTGATTACTCCGCTGGTGGAGGGACCCTGAGAACTGAATGATTCAATCGTTGCGGGAGTGTTCCACGGCACGGCGCCGACAGTCATGACATGGGTAGAGTCAGCCGGAACGCAGATACTACCAGCAGCAACCTTATATTGTAAATTCTGGTAAGTAATATAAAGGTTAAAGGCCCTTACCGCAGGACTGCCATATTTAACAATTTTTACAGCATAAGTACCTGAGGAAGTAGCTGTGTAGCTAAAGAATTCATAAGGATTGCCAGTGCCATTTTGCACATTTGCAGAATAACTCACCAAATTGCCAATATTATTAAATAATAGTAAATCGTAATCATTAGCAGAAGCGCCCCAGGTATCACTCCAATTTAATCGAGCAGCAATAGTTTCCCCGGTTACAACGCTAATATCATTGCCTTCATCCCCTGATGCAAAGTCAAGGTATCCGTTCGCATTACTATCAATCCATGAACCGCTCCAGTGTCTCTGAGCAGAGTTACCGGCGGACTGTGACCACAAAATGCCGGCATTATAGGCCCGGTCAACAATTTGCCCGATTGGACCGGTTCCATCACCTGGACCTAAACCCGGAAATCCTATTGAGCAAGAAATAACGTTGACTCCCTGGGCAATCAGCCAGTCTACCGCATTGCCATATTCGACCTCGGTAGCGATATTTGCGAAATAGTATGTGGCTCCAGGTGCAACATCATATATTATCTCGGCACAGGCAGCACCATGGATTTCAGAGCCTGGCCCACCCAATGAAGGAGCCCACCAGGTGGTAATACTGGTCGGCAACTCTCCCTGGCTCTGGAGAGCAGTATAACCGGAGAATCCTGAGTCAAGTACTCCTATCTTGACTCCACTGCCGTTATATCCCGCCTCCTTCCACTGTGCGGCATTAATTAAGCTGACTCCCTCACTGATAATGGTCGGCACAGCTTGATAAGGCAGACGTATAAATTGGATGCTCGTATTATCGGATAACTCAGATAATCTGGATATCGGCAAATTGACCTGCAACAATCCGTTGTACTCCGTTTCCACAATCCCTGCTTTACTGGAAGCTTCTTCTGCTTCGTTCTCAGAATCTGGGATGCACTCGACGATTACTCGAATAGTTTGTTCTTCAGTTGGAAACTCGCTGACGTCGACTGATGCAGTTAATGGCAATCTAGGCTTGCTGACTATGTCATTCAAAGCGGAATCGAGCTTGGGATTTCCCTTATTGGGGTATACACCATCAATATTTATAGCGCCTTTGTTTTCAGAGCTTGCCCTTAAAGAAATAAGCTGCGGCAGGTCAAGCAAGTTGCTCACTTTTGAATCTGGGGCCTTGTTATCTCCAGCGGCAGTCGGCACTGTCCATATTAAATTACAGAATAGAAGTGAAATGATACAAAAGATGCCAATAATTTTAAATGTTGTTGTTCTCTTCACAGTAGACTTCTCCACTCCCCAACCCCCTGCAGTATATCCAATTCTGCCCTATGTTTTCCATTTTTTTAATAATGGAAATCCTCCTAAGTATATTATAAGATTTCGGCAAGTTGGATTGAAGCCGGATGGTACAAATTCTTTAAAGCGTGTTATAATATTCAATTGTCGTATTGGATTTATAAATGCGATACTTTATAAATTAAAATCCTGTCTCAATAACGGTACAGGAAAGGACAAGCAATAGATATGAACTATGATGACTCAACCCGGTACTATTCCTATTCAGATGCTGATCATGATCTCTGGATGTTGCTAACTCACACCCGCTACGCCATATACCGGGCCAGGGAAAAGGAGTTGCAAAGGTACGGTGTGTCTCCGGAGCAGGTCGGGGTTCTTTTTATTGTTCAGGCATTGGGCAACCGGGCCACTCCATCAGAGATTGCCCGCTTGATTATCAGGCAGCCGCATACCGTCTCCGCTTTGATCGAGCGCATGGCTGAAAAAGGGCTGGTCAAGAAGATGCACGACCTCGACCGCAAAAACCTGGTGAGAGTATCTTTAACCGAGAAAGGTCAAAAAGTCTATGATATTTCTACCAAGCGTGGTCCTATTCACCGCATCATGGGTTCGCTTAGCGCCACCGAAAGATCTAACTTCCAAAAAACGCTTGAGAAATTACAGGCTCAGGCTCGTAAAGAGATCGGTCTGGACCGTGAGGAGTTCTTTCCGCCCGAATAACGCAGGCCGGGATGCGGGTTTCCCATTTTTAGATCAACCTCTAAAGCAACTTTTATATTGCGGAGCAACCATTCTTTAATGGTCTACCTATTTAGAGGCATTCCCGACGCCGCCAGGTCTCTTTTTATTTTGGGTATCATGTCCACTGCAGAGAGTTCGCCTTCCAAAATACACTCCCGCATTTTATGAAAATCTGAAGGATTGATATGGGCCAATTTGGGATGAATAACGGTATCTGCACCCGCAGTTACATTATGAGCGGAACGATAGGTGGTTATGTACATGGATTGCACCATGACCTGAAGCATACCCGGTTCTTTGATCTCAGCATGCTGAAGAAGGTGTTCTTGACGCTCCTTTCGACTGGGAGTAACGTCCACTGCGATCACGTAATTAGCACCCATTTTTCGAGCCACGCTAACTGGGACGTTGTTGACCAGTCCGCCATCCACTAAAAAACGACCGTCCTTTTTTACCACGGTAAAGATGACAGGAATGGAGATACTGGCACGGATGGCTTCCAGAACCGACCCCTCATCTATTACTATTTCATCACCGGAAATGATATCGGTGGCCACACAGGCCAAAGGGATATCCAGTTCCTTAAAGGTAATGTCTCCCATGAAACGCTTAAGCAGGTTGGTTACCCTTTTACCCGTGATCAACCCGCTTTTAGGCACGACCGGATCAATCAGGGAGGCGAGTCCCACCCAATCCAACCCGGTGGTCTGCTTCTTGATAAGCGCAGCTTCTTTTTCACGGGCATATAGAGCCCCAATAAGAGCTCCTATGCTGGTACCTGCTATGAAATCAATGGGTATACCTTCTCTCTCTAAAACTTCCAGAACACCTATATGTGCCAATCCGCGTGCGTAACCGCCTCCCAGTGCCAGTCCTACTTTGGGACTATTCATACTCACTTTGAAGTCCTTTTAAAAATTATTTCCGGTGAATTCATGTCCTCAGACCTTCATTATAACCGGTCTTCCCACGAAATATTGTTTATCATTGAGCATTGAGCATTGAGTGAGATTGATGGCTTTAGCTTTATTTTGTCGCTGAGTAGATGCCGGCTGCACCCCAAAAAAGCGGATGATAATCCGTTTTCTGAAAACCGCTTTTAACCAGCAGTTTGGAGAGTTCAACGGGACTGTAGAAACCGGCGGCGGATTCCCCAAGGTAGCGGTAAGCCGCTTTGTTTCCGGACAACCACCCTCCAATCCGCCCGGCATACTGGCGCATATAAAAGTGATAGCAGGCCCGAATTAATCCGTTGGTAGGCTGACTGGACTCTGCGATCACGCAGTGACCGCCCTTTTTCAATACCCTGATAATTTCCGCCAGGTGACGAACCGCCAGGGGATTTTTATAGGTCAAATTGCGGAAAGCGAAAGAAATGCTGACGCAATCAAAAAACTCGTCCGGAAAAGGCAGTTTGCCGGCTTCTCCGCTGACGAATATTATATTCTTATCTTGCGAAGTCGCGGCTTTGGCGGTGGCGATATCCAGCATCGGTTGGCTGTAGTCCAGGCCGCGGATTTCTATCGGATAGTCTGCCAGACCGGCGATTTCAATCGCCATGTCACCCGTTCCACAGCACAGGTCCAGGATTTGTCGAGGGCGAAATGACAGGCAGGTTTGCGCAGCTTTCTTGCGCCATTTCTTGTCCATACCCCAGGTTATCAGGTGGTTGATCAAATCATAATGGGGTGGGATATCGGTGAACATACCATAGAGTGGGCGGGAGCCTTCAGCATCAGTCAAAGATTTCCTCCCAGATTCCCTTTATAATAATCACTCCATTTGCAGCTATAAGGCAGCCAGTATATAACCGACACCCAACAAAAGTTGAGTGGCTAGTACCACAATCACGTTGCTGGCCATGGCAGGTATTATTTTTTTTAGATCAGCGCTGGCGAAAGAGCCGCGTATAGCTTTGACGGCGAAGGGCAGAGTTAAAAGAGCGATCAAAGTAGAGATTGGCATGATCCTGGTTAACACTGCTCCTATGATCCAGCAGTAGGTCAGGATAGTTAAGGCACTATAAACAACGGCCGCTTTTTTGGAGCCCATGGTGATGGGCAGAGTCTGGCGGGCGGCTGTTTTATCTGCCTCGGCATCCGGGAATTCATTTAATAATAAGAGATTCAGGACCAGCAGGCCGGAGGGTACGGCTGCCACTACCACCGGCCAGGTGTAATGGCCGGTCTGTACAAAATAGGCGCCCAGAACGGGCAGCGTTCCCAGTCCAACGCCGGGCGACCATTCCGGAAAGCTGTGTTTTAAGATTATAGGGGTGTAAAGAATGATGCAAAGTGCTCCCAGAAATAACAATGGTAAAAGCAACCAGCCTTGCACAATAGTGAAATAGATGCCTATCGGTACTGCCAGAATAAAGCAGATAGTACCATACCAGAAAACCTGTTTAGGCTTTAACCTGCCGGCAGGCAAAATACCGCTTCCGCCGCTGAAGGGCGTCTTAATGGTTTTAAGGTCCACTTTGCTCTTGAAGTCAAAATAGTCATTCAGTACATTCACGCTGATATGGCAAAGCAACATGCCTACCAGCGCGACGACAGCATAACCGACGTTTACCGCCCCATCCTTCCAGGCTATGGCTGTTCCCAGCAGCACCAGAACAACCGGAAGCAGAAGATATTGCGGTCGGGCTTCCATTATCCAGATCTTCAGGTCGAAATTCTTTTTATCCTGAGTAGAGGTTGAAACGGTGGACAAGTCAGTTCCCTCCGGGGTATTTTTACGGCCACCCTGACTCATTATATAGAAATATTCTCAGCTTTATTACCCTTGTCAGGTGGTTTTTAACTAAAGCAAAATCCTCCTCCCTTATAAAGAGAAGAGGATTCGTATCTATTTGGGAGTACGGATGGGTTGCCAGACCTTATCTTAACTTTAATGCAACGATGGAAAGAACAACGAATAATACTGCCAGCACTATTGTCAGCTTAAAAAGGGTTTTCTCCACTCCGCGACGGGTTCTGTAGACTGTTTCCGCCTGTCCGAAGATGCCGCCCAACCCTCCGCCTTTCACCTGAAAAAGGATCGAAAGCATCAAACCTACCGCGACGACAATCAAAGCAATGTTGAAATAAAGTGCCATTTACTGTTTCCCCTCAATCTTTTTTATTAATAATTCCTGCATCGCGTTGGCGTTAGCGCGCCCTTTTGTGGCCTTCATCGCCTGACCGACCAGGAACTTGATCGCCTGTATTTTGCCGGCTTTATAATCCGCGACCGGCTGCGGGTTGCTTGCAATTATTTGATCGATGGCCGTTTCGATCTCCCTGTTATCGCTTATTTGCACCAGGCCAAGTGTATCTATGATCCTGTCGGCCGACTGCCCGCTCTTGAACATCTCCTCGAAGACTGTTTTAGCGCTCGTCCCGCTAATATTACCTTTTTGCACCAAATCAATCAAGTGGCAAAGCTCAGCGGGAGTGATTTTAACGGCAGTTATGGTTGAGTTGGTGGCATTCATAAGCCGGTTGAGTTCCCCCAATATCCAGTTAGCCACCGCTTTAGCTTGCACAGGCGACGCATCGCCCAGCTTCAGGCAGTTTTCAAAGTACTCAGCCAGCATTTTGGTCTCAGTCAGCAGATTGGCATCATACAACGGCAACCCGAATTGGGATATAAAACGGTCACGCCGGGTCTCCGGTAACTCAGGCAGCTTTGATCTAACCTCATCCACCCAGGCTTTTACGATGTTCAGGGGCGGTAAATCCGGCTCAGGGAAATAACGGTAATCGTGGGCATATTCTTTGCTGCGCTGTGAAACTGTCTTGCCGTCTTCCTCAACCCAGCCGCGGGTCTCCTGGACAGGCACCTTGCCTTCCTCGAAGATTTTAGTCTGGCGTTTTACTTCAAATTCCATGGCGCGAAAGACCGCCCGGAAGCTGTTCATGTTTTTGACTTCGACCTTGGGCATGTATTCTTTGGTTCCCACCGGACGCAGGGAAATATTGGCATCGCAGCGGAAACTGCCCTCCTCCATATTGCCCGTGGAGACGCCCAGGTATTGTAATATGCTGCGCAATTTTATTAGATACTGCCGCGCTTCTTCCGGTGAACGTAAATCCGGCTCCCCCACTATTTCCATGAGGGGCACGCCGGCCCGGTTAACATCCACCTGGCTGAAGCTTTCCCCCAGCGCCGAAGAAGTATGAATCATCTTGGCGGTATCTTCTTCTTGATGCACGCGGGTAATGCCCACTTGTTTCTTAAGGCCATTTGCCTCAATCGTGATCCAGCCTTTTCCACCGATGGGAGCATCATATTGTGAAATCTGGTAGCCCTTCATCAGATCGGGGTAGGGATAGTTCTTGCGGTCAAATTTGGAATAAGTAGCGACTGGACAATTTAAAGCCAGAGCGGTCATCATGGTGAATTCGATGGCCTGCTGATTGATAGTCGGCAGTACTCCGGGCAGTCCCATGCAAACCGGACAGACATGTGTGTTGGGAGCCGTGCTGGCATAATCCGAGCTGCAGCGGCAGAACATCTTGCTTTTAGTCAAGAGTTGGGCATGGACTTCCAATCCTATTATTGTTTCATATTCCATAAATCACCTTATGACAAACCACTTCTAAGTATATCAAGATACGGGGGTTCCTGACAAGAAAAAATGACCCAAAAAGCTGACCCCAATTCGCTACTTTGGGGTCGCTCACTATCTGGAACGCGGCTAAGATAGAGTCCCCAACTTCACCGAACGGGTCACCTATCTGGCCACAGGCACCTGAGAGGATTTATCGGGATCGAAAAACTAAAATATGGAACCAGCTTTCTTTTTATTACGTTGAATAATCACAAAGATTAGCGGCCAAAGGATGCTTACACAGATAATCATGGCAATTAATATCCAGAACATGAAATCCATATCCGCAGCTTTAGGGTTGTGCGCGGCGATATAGGCTAAAAGTATTATAAGCCCGTCGTAGATTAGAGACGCTATGGCTATTCCTGAGGCAAAGTAAGAATAACGGAGGCGGATGGTACCTGAGGCAACCGAGGTTATTTGCAGCAGTCCGGGTGTTAACCTCCCGGTGACTACTACCAGTGGCGCCCAGTGATGCAAACGGGTTTTAATGGCCTCCAGGCCGTTACCCATGGAGGGGAAGTATTTTATAACACGTTTCAAGAAACTATGTCCGAGATACCTGGACATTAAGTAAAGGATACCTGAACCTGCCTGCCGGCCGATGAACAACATAATCACTATCAAGATCACCGGCATCCAATTAGGATCAGGATTGATACAAACCTTATAGGCTGTTAACAGGAGAACTGTATCCAGGAAGAAAGGGACCGGAAAACCGATATCAGTAATTACTGCCAGAGAAAACAAGACAGTTAAACCTAATGGGTTAGTCGTTACAAAATAGGTTTCAAGCCAGAGGAGAAAACTCTCTACCATACCAATTTAACCGTATCCAAACATATAATTTAATAAGCCTTGTGGGTTTTTGTAGTATTAGCGCATGTTTCATACCTGGTAATCAGTCACCTTAATTAGCCGGAAAAGGTCCTGTACAGGTATTTTAAGTATCGGTTTCTTGTGGTTCGTCCTTAATTAGAGAATGGAAAACAAACCATTGATCGCAAAATTGGCGGGTCATGTCTTCCAGAGCTCCTACTGTTTTCTGTGTGATGGCGTGCACATCCTCGCTCAGTTTGCCGGTGGGTTGGTACTCAATCGGTTTTCCGATGATGGCCTCGAAAGTAGTATTGGAGGAGCGTATCATGCCGCACGGCAGCAAATAAGCACCCGTGCGTATTGCCAGAGTCGCGGCGCCGGTTGGAAAAAGCACCCATTTATTTCCCAGTTTCACCTTTACCCCTTTCCGGCAGTTCGGACTATCGATCATCAAGGCCAGAATCTCATTCCTTCGTAACACTTCCAGCAGCTTGGCGGAAGCCTCTTTAACGTTTATCAGCTTGGCTCCCCCGGTCTTCCGTGGATTCTGCAGGAAAGCATCCAGTTGGTTTGATTGAAGGTTATCCACAATGGCGCTCACCGCATAACCCCGGCTGCTTAATAACCTGACACCCAGGTCCAGATTCCCTAGATGAAAACTTACCAGAATAATGCCTTTTCCTTCGGCTAGTGCGGTATCCAGATGTTCGAATCCTGTCGTTTTAAAGTTTTTTTCAAAAAAATCCCTGGGAGGACAAGCATAACGAAACATATCCACAATATATTTTGCAAAATTACACAAGCAGCGCCTGGAGGTTTTTCTGACTTCAGGGTCGTTGGTGTTCTTGTTAAGCAGGGTGGCCACGGCTTTCACCATATTCCGGCGTACCCGTGGCCATGTCAAGAATAATATCTCCCCCACTGTGTCAGCTATCCGGTAACTGACACAAGCGGGCAGGTGTCTAAAGATAAAACTTACACCTACTGCCAGACCATATAAAGGCTTTGTTTTCATTTTCCCTTAGAACCAGGTTTCTTCTTCCCTGATTCTTCAGAACTGTCAGGATTACGTTCTGCGCCGCAAACCCATCTTAAGACCTGGTTTCTTTTAACAAATGCATCAGTAAATTTCGAGAAACTTCTCGTGGACTCCCCGGGAATTGAGATAATTTCTCCTTTTAGGGATTCTCCTACATTTAAAACCCCATAGGTTCTCCAGGGAGCCGGCCATAACGCCGAAGCGCTGCCGGGGTTGAAGAATAAGATATCTTTGGCTGTTTCATTGCGGATTATATGAGTATGTCCGTAGAGTATGGCGTCTACTTTGTCCTTTCTGAATCTGGCTAAAGAGCGATCCTGGCAAAAGAACGGAAACCAGTAGCCATGCATAAGCCCCAGTCTCTTCCCGTTAACTTCAATCACATCGGTCTTGGGAAGCATTTTTTTTACTGATTGCGGATCATGATTTCCGGCAATGCCATAGAAGTTATTAAAACTTTTGTAATATTCCACCAGGTCTTTGTTTACAAAATCACCCAGGTGGATAACCAGATCAAAAGTCTTCAGGCTCTCTAAAAGAGAAGAAGGGACTTCATCGAAGTTATGATAATGAGTATCGGATAGGACCCCTATTCTGGTTACTTTGTCGCTCATATAGAGCATTCTCCTGAAAAGCTAATTGATATATTATACCAGCTTCTTCCAATGTTTTGTTATACAACCTGCATTCCCGCGGAATTATACCTATGCCGGACTGTCCACACCAGGCAAGGCAAAGAGACTCTTTTATTTTTGGGTAATTTCACCAACTCTGGGTTTATGGCCTGGCTGTTCAAACTTTTTTACCACATCCAGTTCATCCAATAGTTCCCCCAGAGTATAGGCCTTAAAGAGATTGTGGTCAGACATCGCTTTTTTGTTATATGACAAATAGAGCAAGCTACAAACTGTATATTGTCAGCTGAGCCTAGGGAAGTTTTGCTCATATCATAGTTAAATTTAAAATCTACAGGACTTTGTTTTACCACCGGTAATCAGGTTATCATATCAGCTATGAGGTATTTACCATTTATTTACCATTTATTTACCATTTATTTC
>Ga0114951_10004500_pt1 | contig 13531 bp, 13 predicted proteins | sample AM7aDNAmetaG_FD_88677 | JGI IMG/M metagenome (GOLD analysis project Ga0114951, IMG submission 88677) | Freshwater microbial communities from Finland to study Microbial Dark Matter (Phase II) - AM7a DNA metaG | ecosystem: Environmental > Aquatic > Freshwater > Lake | place: Finland: Lake Alinen...
ATACGAACACTACTTCTCCAACATCATCGCCGAGGCCGGACGCGCCGGTATCCGACTCACGGGCCTGACGTGGCCGGGCTGCGGCTGCGAGAAGTGCAAGCAGCGTTACGCCGCGCTGCGCGCCGCCGGCCCCAAGGAGCCCAACCCGGAATTCTGGAAAGCGCTGCTGAGCCTCGCCAAGCAGGGAAAGTTCCGCAGCCGCACCGTGCCGTGTTTCTTCGACGCCAGCGAAACGAAGGGCGATATTCACGAGAAAGCCGCGGACGGCCCCTGCGCCGTGTTCGACCTGATGCCCAACGCGAACGATCGCTTCGGCACGTGGACGAACAGCCCCGACAAGGTGAACGCCGACTACTATCTCAGTGCCGACGGCAAGTCCGGCATCCTCGCTCGGCACATCGAGGCGGGCGCGCCGTATGCCCTCTGGTATTCGCACTGGCAGGGACTGAACCCCGCGAAGGGCGTCGGCTGGCGCGCGTTCGTCATGGTCATCGAGCGGATTCAAACGCACCTGCGCGACCGGGTCGTCTGGATGCGGCCCAGCGACATCACCAATCGCTATCACGCCGCCGGCGGCTGGAGTTTCCTCGACGCGATGGGATGATGGCGCCGGAAAACAGCACCGGTCTTGGAAGGTTGCCTACACCTTGAGGAAAGTCCCTTTGCAATACATGTAATAGATGATCAACCACATGACCGTCATGGCAGCGACGGCTTGAATGAAGCTCCCGACCTCCGGCGGGAGGAAACGGCACAATCCGCCGACGAAGATGTCCCCGATCAGATTGAATTTGAACAAGTGAGCCATCATGTAGATGGCGATCGAGTTCATCCCGAAGACGGTGAAGAAGAACGCCCAGCGGGAATATCCCCAAACATCAATGAGCAGGAAAAACAGTGCCAGGAGAAGTGTTGATATGCCGCACGCCTGAAGGACGTATGAGCTGGTCATGCAGTTTCGCAACGAGGGGAAGAAGAACCCCCAAACCAGGCCAGCCACGCACATGGCCAACCCCGAGAGGAATAACACCTTCGTTTTTTGCGGTTTGGGCCGGCTGCTGAAAAGAAGGTGCCCCACGACGACCCCCAGGAGCATGTTCGATATCTGGCCGATGGTGTTCAAGACGGCTGTCCAGTTACCTTTGAACGGATGGCCGTGCCGTCCGAGGACAACCTGATCCAGGTAAATCCCGATGTTCATTTCCTGCGAATAGCGATCTCCCTGCCAGCCGGGAGCGGGTATGAACAGGTAGATGCCCCATACCAACAACAGGAGGAAGGCGAGCACGGCATACTGCGCCTTTGGCGCGCTGTGCAGCACCAGCAGGGCGCAGAAGAGATAACCGATGCCGATGTATTCCAAAACGTTGTTATAAAAATAGAACTTGTTCCAATCGAAGCTCAACAAGTGGCCGCCTGCGATCATTCCCAGGACAAACAGGATCGCGGAACGGAAAATGACGTGGAGGTGGACCGTTTTCCTGTCGGTTCGCAACACCCGGTTGCCGAGGGAAAATGGAATCACGAGTCCAACGACAAAGATGAACAGGGACTGCGGAACATTGAGGATGGTCACGCTTTGGTTGGCCCAGGTTAACTGGTTCGAGGTGGCCTCAACGAAACGCGGACCGAACAAACCGACGAATGTCTTGAAGATCGGGGCGCCACCGATTTGGGTGGCGAGGATCATAAACATCGCCAGGCCGCGCAACGCATCCACACTAACAATCCGCTCTTTTCGCACAGGAATCTGCTCGCTCATAGGTGTGTCCTCAGGAAGGTCGTTTGCGCGCAAGGCGGGTCGCATCTCCCTTACGAAGGGAGCTTGTCCGTTATCCATTCAGACTGCTCGGTTCTCCGTGCTGCGTCGTTCAGGTGAATCAAACCGTGCGCGAATGCTTGTCGAAAAGACTGCGCTGTGTATGGACCTAATTGCCGCCCGTCTTTTCGAACAAGGATAGTTGGTTTCTCGTTCGTCGTGTTTGGCACACTTTCAATGACCATCCCTCCCGTCGGCTTTCTCAGAGAGGGATTGGTCTGCTCGTCACTCATCGTGTGCGCCTTTCGGAGCGTTTGCCCTGCGAGGTCTTACTTTTCAGCCTGCATCGCTGTTGCCAAACGATTTTTTGCTGCGGCCCTAACCGTTATGTCCTTGTCTGACTCGGCGATCTTCAACAACAGCGAACGGTCATTTAGACGTTCCACGGCAACCACTCGAACTCTTGACACTTCGTCATTACAGGACACCCATGCAAGAACTTCAGGGTCGCTCAGGCGCGAAACAGCCGTTGCCCTAGATCCCCAGAACGGACATTCGCGGGCCACCTTCGCCAGTTGGGCCTGATCGGTCAGTTTTGCCACAGCCTTCTGGCACAACGCGCTGTCATTTCCCGAACATGCTATTTGTGCCAGTTTCACCTGATCAGAACAGGAATCCACAATCGAAGAACAACCGGTGATCAAAGCGAGACCGATTAGAACACATGCAACGCCAGCCCTCTCGTTGACATCAGCGCAACACAGCCAGAGATTGCGCACACGCATCGCTCCCATTGTTTGTTTCTGGAGAACAGCCATTTGATTACTTTCCCGACGCAGGGGGCGTAGGCAACTTTGTGCAGAAAAGAACAACCGCTGATGGCATGTTCTTCAACCATGGGAACGATCTCTTTGCCCATGTCTCATCCCTGGACGCAGTGTCGGCGCTGTCAATCGTCCATGTAATTGTTTCGCTCGTCAATCCCCTGTGGAGGGTTTCCAGTCTCACAGTTGCCTCGCCTGCATAAGTGACTTGTGACTCTTTAACGGTAAAACTCATTTTCTTCTTGGTATCAAGCTCATTCCATCCACTCAACATGGAACTATTTGCGAACGAACACTTACGTAATGAGTATTCACCGGCGGGTAATTCCAGCATAATCAATTGTGTTGTCGTGGAACCATCTAATGAAGTTCTAGAAGGTGCGCCCGGGGCACCTGCGGTGGAGTATAATAGTTCATAAGTTTCTTTCTGAGTTGCATCGTTTATAACAACAAGAGCTATAATTCCTTCTCCGTTTGTCGGTCGATAAATGCCTTTGACGGCTGAAAAATCAACCTTGATCGCAAAGCACGCCAGTGACTTTTGCCCTTTTGCGCTAGGACCTGAACGGCCCACTAAAGCGGAAGTTTTGCACCCACAAGCGAACAGCACGGCCACACTCAGGCCAATCAGATAATTCAGTTTGTTGTTCATATTTGTTTTCCTTTAACGCAAAATCGCAGGACAGAATTTGGACAACAGCCCTTATTCCAAAGCCGAGCGTCCCAGGCTTTCGATCCCTTTTTTAATCAGATTCTTGGTCGCAAGTTCAGCTACTACACGAGCTCTGGTTGTATAGAGCGCAAATACCTCTGTCTCACCCTCGGCATCAATAAAGGTCGAGAACATAACCTTCCTATCTGAAAGGCGGGTCAATTGCCATGATGCGCGGATGTTACTTACAAGGTCGGCTGTCAAGTCTTTTGCGCCGGAGCATTGTATTTCGACAACTTTCACTTCCAGCAGGAAATCTGCATTGTTGTCTTTCACAGCGGAGAAGACGCCGGATTCTACAATTCCTTGCTTCAGTGCTTCGGCAAATACACTTGCACTTAGAACAGGATTTGTTCCCTGAGCATCACGCTCAAAAGCGGTTGCCTTCACCTGCACACTGCCCGTGTGTTTCTTTTGAACCCCGACCACGGGAGGAACGATGGCAGCGGCCTTGATGGGTTCCATGGTGGCGCATCCAGACAAAAGCGCGCAGCTAATGGCCAGAAACATTCTGGCAAGTCCGTTGAACTGTGTCCGTTTCGTGGCATCCTTGAACTGAAACGCCAGCCAGCCTGTCGCTTCGATTATTTGGCCCAGAGTGCGGGTTCTCATTGTGGATGATTTCATGATGACTGCTTTCAGTTGGTGTTGTTCTGAGGTCAGATGATGTTGCCGTCAGTGTGGCGGAGGTAGAATGGGTCAAGGTTTGGAACCCTTTGCAGCGGATGCTCTCTTATATTGTTCGAGCCAGTCTTTTGCTCGCCGTTTCCCCTCCGCAAGTTGTTCAGGCGACAGATTGCGTTCCGCTGTGGCCAGATTTGTCTTTGCCCGCTCATACCCTTTCTCCGTCGCCAGCAACCACCACTTGTAAGCCTCCACCGCATCCTTTGCCACGCCATCGCCATCGTAACAGCATGCACCCAGACCGGATTGAGCTTGAGCGTTATTCTGCTCGGCAGCTTTGCGATACCACTTCGCAGCTTCCGCATAATTTTGTGCTACGCCTTGGCCATTATAGTAACAGACACCCAGAGCAGATTGAGCTTCGGCATCACCCATTTCAGCCTTGGCGCGGAGTTCGGTCAGTTCCTTGCCGTCGGCATTGCTTTGCTGCGGTTTCGGAACACGTTTGAACATGGCATCTCTTAGCATCTTATCAATGACGGGATTGAACGGAAGACTTGCAATACTCAACGCGGTTGTTACGCGGTTGGCTGCTGTTACATTTACGTCCGCGCCCTTGTCAAGCAAGGCACGCACAGTGTCCGCATTACCGCTCTGCGCCGCATACATCAACGCCGTCATGCCATCAACCGTCGTCTTTGCATCTATATCCGCGCCCTTGTCAAGCAAGGCACGAACTATGTCCGCATGGCCATTTCCAGCCGCATACATCAACGCCGTCACGTGCTCACTTCGTTGCGCATTTACGTTCACACCCTTGTCGAGCAAGTCGCGCACAACGGCCGCATTGCCCTTTTGAGCCGCTTCAATAAGCTTATCCTCAAGCTCACCCTTGGATGGCTCTCCTTTTCCAACCCCTTGCGACGCGAAGCGGACCGCACGCCGCTTACCCTCCGCGATGTCGTCTGGCGACACCATTCTTTCCAAGCTGCCTATGTAGTTCTTTGCATCCTCTTGACCTTGCGCTGCTGCCAGCAGCCACCACTTGTATGCTTCCGCAACATCTTGCGCCACGCCTTGGCCTTTGGCGTAGCAAACGCCCAAATTGAGTTGAGCATTGGCGAAATTCTGCTCGGCGGCCCAGCGAAACCACTTCACCGCTTCCGCCTCATCCTTCGTCACCCCTTGGCCTTTATAATAGCGGAGGCCCAGGCTGTATTGTCCCGAAGCGTCATTTTGTTCAGCGGCTTTTCGATACCACTTTACCGCTTCCGCTCCATCCTTCGCCACGCCTCGACCATTGAAGTAGCAATGCCCCAGATTGACTTGAGCCTTGATGTGACCTTGCTCAGCGGCCTTACGCCACCAGTTCACCGCTTCTGCGTCGTCATTTGTGACGCCTTGACCAAAGAAGTAGCGGGCACCCAAATTGAATTGAGCATCGGGATAACCTGTTCTTGCTCCAGCGCGAAGTGCGGCCAGTTCATCAGCGGTGCTTTGCTGGGCGTGGAGTGTTTGGCCAAGCAACGTGAATCCGAGGCCAAGACAAAATAGTAATCGGATGAGTCTCATGGGATGTGTGCCTGTGTGGCTGTTGAAGTGGTTCAAGGTTGGGGACTCTTTCCGGCGGATGCTTTCTTGTATTGTTCAAGCCAGTCGGCCGCCCGTTGGAACCCCTCCACAACCTGGGTCGATGTCATCATCTCGTTCCGTTTGAGATAGATCCGAATAGCGGTATTATTACCTTGGCCCGCAGACAGACTGATCCATTTCCAGGATTCCACCGTATCTTTCGCTACACCCTGACCTGTGAAGTAGCATGATCCCAGACTGCATTGAGCTTCAGCGTGGTTTTGCTCCGCTGCTTTCCGAAACCACTTCACCGCTTCCGCCTCGTCCTTGGCCACGCCAAGCACACCATAGAGGAATATTTCGCCCAACGCGCTCTGGAATAAGGCATCGCCATTTTCAGCCTTGGTGCGGATTTCGGCTGATAGCTCGCCGTCAGCGGGACTTTGCTGGGCATGGGGTGAAAATTGCTTACCCTTTTCGGCAGGTGATTTCTTGTTCTGTTCAAGCCAGTCTACCTCCCGTTGACTCCCTTCCATGGCCTGCATTACTGTCACCATCTCTCGCTGTTTGAGGAAGATTCGAATTGCAGCCGTATTACCCTGCCGCATAGACAGCCTGATCCATTTATTGAATTCCGCCATATCTTTCGCTACCCCCAAACCTAAGAGGTAGCACAGGCCCAGAGTGTATTGAGCCTCGGAGCAATCCTGCTCGGCGGATTTGCGAATCCATTCCACCCCTTGCGCCACATTCTGCGCTGCGCCAAGCTTACCCATCAGGAAAGCCGCGCCCAGCTCGCATTGAGATTCAGCATCGCCTTTCTCGGCCTTGGCGCGAAGTGTGGCCAGTGTCTTATTGCTAGAGACATTTTGCCGGGCATTGGGCTGGCCTGTGATGGTTGTGCGAGATGACGTGGTTTGAGTCGCACTCGGACGACTTCCCGATGGCGGCGCAACAGAATTGCGGGATGGCTGAGAAGAACTACAGCCAGTTGAGAGAGCAGCGATTACAAGTATGGCGACGATGGCAGCGTGTTTGTTGTTCATAACCAAACTCACTAAATCGGGATTTCCCATTTGACTCGGTGTTCATGGTTCAAATTGAGTGTTCCGGTCGTCTTCGCGATTGTCCTGCTAACGTTTGGAATTTCAAGCCATTTCGCAACGCCAAAAACGTGTGTTTCAGAGCCGCCGCGATGTTTGGCACGGACTTTGACACGCCAACCTGCCTCGTGAGCCGGAGGCAGAGACACTTCCCCTATGTTGTTCGATGTGATCATGCGGTTTTCATTCAACCACTGGCCGCCACGGGTAATCGCAGGCGATCAATGGCTTGAAGAATGGAGCGGAACAATTCTCGCGGTACCGCCACCTCCGCCATCTGGAAGATCACATGCCGGGCATGGCGCACCACCTTCGCTCCGATCTTGATCAGTTTTTCCCGCAACGTCGTCAGCGTCCAATGCCGCACCGCTCGGGGCAATACTGCCTGCCGCAAAAAGTTGCCCAAGTTGTACGCCAACACGAAGAGCTGCAACCGCACTTGGTTGTCTGCAAAGTCGTGACAGGACAGACGCGTCCATTTGACCGCGTTCTTGCCTTCCTTGATCCACTGCTCGGCTGTGCCACGCTGGTTGTAGAACCGCACCACTCGTTTGGCTGGCCGGGTCAGATTGGTCACGATGAACCCAACACGGGGGAACAACTCGCCCTTGTGCCACTCCACCTTGGCCACCACGCGGCGGGCACGTTCCCAACTCTGCGCCCGATACAAAAAGTCCGCATACCACACCACAGGTGTGTTGGAGGGTCGTCCCACCGGACGGGTTAATAGCGGCTCAATCTCCTGCTGCAACAGAGCGTTGGCGGGCAGACGAATAACATATCCATAGCCTTCGGCTTCCAAAAACTCATACACCTCTGGGTTGGCAAAGGCCGCATCCGCTCGGAAGTAGCACGGCAACTTCTGGCCACGATAGCGTGCCACCACCGGCTCCAGAACTGCTCGCCAATCTTTGGCGCTATGGACATTGCCTTCACGCAATAGGGCGCGCTCCACGTCGCCGAACTGATTGAAGCAGAACAGCGGGTGATAGCAGGTACAGTTGAAATGCCCGTTGTAGGCCGTGCCTTCTTGTTCGCCGTAGGTTTCGCTGACCGAACTGTCCATGTCCAGAATGAGATCCCGCATAGGTTGGCGCTCCCGCAACTCCTCAATCCATATCCCCGACAACCTCGTCAACTCCGCCAGATTCCTCGGCTGCGTCAATACTTCCGTCTCGAATCGACCCATTTGGCTGGTGGAGGCCGCCGTACGCTCCGTGGCTCGCCCGCCGACCACCTGTCGCATCGTCGGATCGACCGCGAGCCTTTCGCCGTCATTGGTATCTTCGTATCCAGCCAGGCGGCTAAAGATCGACTGCCGCAACAGCGCCACCAGCGAGTGCTGTGTGTTCTTTCCCGTGCGCCAATCATCCAACAAGCCACCACTCCTTGCGGTCAGTTCCAACGCCTCATCTAGTTCCCGATACGCGAGCAGACCCGCATCGGAGGTGATGTTCGCGCCATGAAATTCCAACTTCAAACGACCGTCAAAACTAACTCGCAGAGCCTGTTTTTTGCCGTCACCCATTGGATTCTCCGTTTTTCGTTGCTGCAACAGCGACGAAAGCCTTGGTTTATGAGGCTAAACTATAGCTCTCTGCCTGCGGGTTGTGAAGAACATCCGGGAAATGTGGGCTTGTATAGTTCACGGGCGTTCTCGCAGCCCACCCGGGCGATATCGGATTCCGTCGCGCCCGCCTTGCGGAGGAACCCAACGAAGGATTCGACCTTCGGCGGGAAGGGGTTGCCGCCTTCTTTGACGCCGAACATCGTGCCGTAGTTCTGGAACGGCGGTCCGATACGCGTCGTCCAGTCGGTCCCGGACAAGAGGCGGGTAACCGGCACTTCGCGGAGCGTCCGGGGCAGCGCCGCACACTGGAAATCACGGATCTCGACCCAGAAGTTGTCCGGATATTTCGGGAACACGCCCTTGAGGGTGTCCAGGAACATGTCCGCCCAGGAGATGTAGTCCGGCGTTGGGCCGCAACCGATGGCGTGCGCGAGGATGTATTTCGCCTTCGGCACCCGCTCCGCGATGGCGAGCAGGTCCGTCATCTGGTTCATGCCGTCTCCCGACAAACCGCCTTTCTTGTGCCAGTAGGTGCCAAGATGGACTTGCACGGGCACCTGATAATGTGCGGCCGACTGCACGACCTTCTCCGTTCCCGGATCCTGCATCTTGTATTTGTGACTGTAGGTGAGCATTTCGCCGAGTTGGACGAAGCCCCATTCCTCGAAGCAGGTCTTCATCACCCGCAAGGATTCGTCGAGAAAGTTCGGATTCACCATACAACTGCCGAAGAGCCGGCCGGGGGCGCGTCGGCACAGATCGTAAATCATCCGGTTGCCCACCATCATGGCAGCCGGATCCGTCCCGATACGTGAAGCGTAGGGAAAGTCGCAAGAAATGGCAAATCTCAGGTCCGCGTCGCACCGGTCGAGCAACTCCAGCAAATCCTCCAACATCTTCTCCTGCTTTTTGCCGTCCGGGCCAATGTCGCTGACGTGAATGTGAGTGTCCATCCAGCGGCGTTTCTTGGTTTGGGCATCGTTAGCTGCCGACGCTGTCTGGGAAGCAAGGCTACTGGCTGCACCGAACGCAGCAGTCGCAACCGTGGTTGTCTTGATGAACTGCCGGCGGGTGACATCAGAGTGGCTCACGGCTGTTTGTTAACCTCCTTCGCAGAGTGGTCTGCGCGCATTCTCGTCGTCCGCCCGAACAACGCAAGCGCAAAAACGCCGGGCTTTGTCAGTGTGATTGGCCAGCGCCAGTGGCGAACCGATAGCTCCCCGCCTCCACCTCCGGTACGGCGCGGTCGCCCTCCATCCGCAGGAACTTCACGCCGGTCGCTTTCGCCAGCACTGAACACGAACATGCCGAGCGCGACTGCGCCCAATTCTTTCGGTTCTAATCATGTTTCGAGCAGCCCGCTACTTCGCGCCGATGCAGTAGAGCGCGTGATCGGAGCGGAGATAGATGCGGCCGGCGATGGGGGCGATGGAGGCGCGGAACAACTCGCCGGCGTGGTCACCGATGGAGTTGCGGGCAATGAGGTCGAGCTTCGGGCCGGGCTTGATGACGAGTGTTTCGCCGGACTCGGTGTTGAGGTAGATGAAACCGCCGGACTCGATGGGCGAGGCGGTGAACGCGCCAGGGATTTTTTCTGTCCAGAGCACCTTGCCGGAACGGGCGTCGTAGGTGACGGCGGTGCCCTTCATGTCCATGGCGAAGAGGTAATCGCCGACGACGATAGGAGAGGAAACGTCGCGGACCTTGGAGCGCGGCGTGTGCCAGGCGCGCTGGGTGTCGCTCACGTCGCCGGCGCCGCCGGGGCGGACGGCATAGATATCGCCCGGCAAGCCGTTGACGGCGAAGAGCAGGCCGTGCGCAAACTCCGGCACCGGCTCGCCGCGGCCGTTGAAGCCGTGGCAGTTCCAAAGCGGTTTGCCGGTGGCGGGGTCGTAGGCGTCGAGTCCCTCCTGACCGTTGACGATGATTTCGGAACGTTTGCCGGCGCGAATCTCAACGGGCGTGCTCCAGCCGCCCATCGGTTTTTCGCCGCGCGGCGTGCGCCAGACGATCTTGCCCGTCCCTTTGTCGAGCGCAACGATGCAGGACGCGCCCTGCGTGTCGCAGTTTTGGATGATCAGGTTGCCGGAGAAAACCGGCGAGGCGGCAACGCCCCAAGGGCCGGGGAACTCGCCGAGCGATTGCGACCAGAGCGGTTTGCCGTCGAGGTCGAAGCAGTGGATGCCGGCCTTCCCGAAGAACGCGACGACGCGCTCGCCGTCGGTGAGGCAGGTCGGCGTGGCGAAACCGTTCATGTTGTGCGATTTGCCAGGCGCGTCGCAGGGGATTGATTTTTCCCAGAGGAGCTTGCCGCTGCGCGCGTCGAGCGCGAGCACAAAGCGCGTGCTTCCCTGGTTGGTGGCGGTGGTGAGAAAGACGCGCTCGCCCCAATTCACGGGCGAGGAGTGTCCCGCGCCTTTCAACTCGGCGCGCCAAAGGACATTTCCGGCGCTCCACTGCGTCGGCAGCGCCGCGCCGGAGTGATGGCCGGTGCCGAGAGGGCCGCGGAAGCAGGGCCAGTTCTCGGCGGTGTTGGCGCGCAGAGAGAAGACGAGGAAGAGGAGGAGAGTCAACGTTTGTTTCATGGGTTGCGATGATTTGTAGCAGCTTCGGGTCCGGTTTCCAATCTTCCTTCGTCCGGCGCATTTCCAGATCGAACCGCGCCAGCGTCCTTCCGTCATCAGTCTGAACATGCACGTGCAGCAGCCGATGATCAGCGGCAGACAACGTAATAATGAAACCGCTGCGACGGATTCGGCCTAGCGCCGCTTTTGGAGACACGGCCTGACCCCCGAGGGCCGGCGCCCATCGCTTGCCGGTTGGAGTTGCAATCACGAGGCCACTATCATAGAAGTGGGCTACGCCGATGGGACGGCTCAAAGGTGAGCTATCTATAGCCGATTGCCATTTGTGCAAGACAGCGCAGTCAAACCCTTACCTGGAAAAACCAACATGCGAAAACCTGTTCTCGGCATAACGGCCGCACTGGCTGCCATCTTCCTTGTTTCGAGCATATCCTCCGCCGCTGAGCCGGCGCACCCAGCGGCGAAAGCGAAGAAACTCAATGTGCTGTTCATTGGCAACAGCTTCACCGCCTGCCACGACTTGGCGCAAGTCGTCAAAGCGATGGCCGAAGCCGGCGACCCCAGTTTGTCTTTTAATGTTACGACTGTCCTCTACGGCGGCCGGCGTTTGGTGGATCACTGGCGTCTCGGCACGCCCAATTTCGTGAAGATCGCAACGCTCACGACTGAAGAGGAGCAAGCGACTGTGAAATCACTGGAGGAGGCGGTCGCCAAGGATCCGAAGGACAAATACTCCGCCTCCGCGCTGATCCGCCACCGCGATCTGAGCAGGAATCTGGAAAAGATGCGGAAGAAGTGGGACCTAGTCGTGCTCCAGTCGTATCGCGACGATATGGAGGGCGACAAGTCGCTATATGTCGAGTATGCGCCGAAGTATGCCGAGATGGTCAAGGCCCAGGGCGGGCGCGTGGTCCTTTACGAGACGACGCCCGCTACACAGAATAGCAAACCGCTCGACGCTCCACCCAATCCGGCAGCGGTGAACGAGAAGGCCAAGGTCATCGCTGCCCTGGCCCGACGGATTGACGCGATCATGGTGCCGATGTCAACGGTGGCCTTGCGCTGCCAGATGGTCCGGCCCGACCTCACGTTGCGTTATGTCAAAGACAGCCATCTGAACCCGACGATGGGATACCTCACGGCGTGCACATTCTATGCGGCGTTGTTCAACCGCAGTCCCGAAGGTCTGCCAATCGATACGGTCAACGCTCGCGCAACGAAAGATGGGAAACCAGCCCTCGACCCGGACGGCAATCCACTCAAGCAAACCTTCTCTGCCAAGGACCGCGCCGATTTGCAACGGATCGCATGGGAAGGTCTAAAACAGTTCCAGCAGGCCGCCGCGTCGGGCGGTCATCGCTGAAAGCCACTTCCGCCTTGAACAAGACCTTGTCCGTGATAAAGAAGCCCCGGTCTGGATTGAAGAAGGTCTTCTCCGCTTCGGCCAAGCCTTTGTCCATGACGGAGAAGCTTACGTCTGAGGCGGAATAATCTTCATCCGGCCCGGATCAGCCTTGGTCTGCGTCGGAGGAGAGTGCCACCACGACGGGAATGTGTCGTTATGGATGAGCCGGTAGGCGACGTCGTTGCGGCCGATCTTCGCCAGCGCGAGCTTCAATGACATTTTCTGTCAAGAGTCGGGAGTTGACCCCGACGACAGACACGGTGTGAAACCTACCTCCGCGACATTTGCCCAGTCAAGCCGCAAAGGTCCCGGCTGATGGGATGCCTTGAACCCGGCTCCATCTCCGCGTTAATGTGAAGAAAGGATAATATCTTTCTGTTCTCCCTCCGCAATATTCACCTCAAGAAATATTAGCCCGCCTTGTATGTCAGCATTAGGAACCATGTAATTGGACGAGCCAGTATGCCAAGTGCATTCAGTCCGAACATAATAGGATCCCGCCGACAACTGGCTGAACTTGAAATGACCGCTGGCGTCGGCAACTGTCTTTTTGCGAAATTCGGCAAAACGTCCGTTAGGCGGCATCTCGTTGCGTCGAGACCAAGTCTTGCCAGCTTTTTCAAACCACTCTCGGGAATACTCCGTCACCGGGTCTAAAGTAACCACAGAGCCTGCCGCGAATTTCACATCCCCACCACGAGTCTTCAGAAACGCCTGGCCGGAGAGGGTCGCTGTGCCCTGATTCTTATACTGAGCGTAAGAAGCATCATCAAAGCTACGAGTCATTTGGATGGGCTGGTGGATGGGCTGGCTTGCGCATCCGATTAGCAAGAGTTGCAGGGCTATCACTGCGGCTAGTTGTTGTTTCATAACACTATTTCTCCTTCTGGTTTGTTTTCATCGTGAACCGATAGCTCCCCGCCTCCACCTCCAGCACGGCGCGGTCGCCTTCCATTCGCAGGAACTTCACGCCGAGCGCCTTCGCCAGCGGCTTGCCGCTCTCGGTGATGACATCGGCGCTCTTGGCGGGCACGAGGACGGTGGCGGTGGTGTTCGCGGGGATGGTGACGTTGAGAGTGAGTTTGTCGCCGCTCTTCTTCCACGCGCTCTCGATGCGGCCACGGATGCTGTCGTAGCGGACGTCGGCGCTGGTCAGTTTGCCGCCGGGCGTCGGGGCGATAACGATCTTCTTGTAGGCGGAACCATCACTGCGGATGCCGCCGATGTTCTCCACCATCCATTGATAGACCGCGCCGAAACTGTAGTGGGCGAAGCTGTTCATGCCGGGATCGCCGAAACCGGTCTCGGGCGTCCAACCGTTCCATCGTTCCCAGATGCTCGTCGCGCCGTGCTTGATGGAGAAGCCCCACGACGGGA
>Ga0114951_10004501_pt1 | contig 13523 bp, 26 predicted proteins | sample AM7aDNAmetaG_FD_88677 | JGI IMG/M metagenome (GOLD analysis project Ga0114951, IMG submission 88677) | Freshwater microbial communities from Finland to study Microbial Dark Matter (Phase II) - AM7a DNA metaG | ecosystem: Environmental > Aquatic > Freshwater > Lake | place: Finland: Lake Alinen...
ATTGAGAATCTATCAGTTGGAGGCCGAGCGTGACGCCGCCGCCGCGTCCTGCCGTCTGATGCAGGATCGGGTGGAGCGTCTGGTCGAGGCCAACCTCGAATTGCGGGAAGCGCTAAACGGCATGATGAGCGCATACTCCCCCGCCGTCCACACTTTCGGCACCTCCGCATGGGACACGGCTGTCGCCGCGCTCGGCAAGGTGGAGGACACGCCATGAGCGACCTTGAGGACGCATATCGCGCAGGCTGGCTCAGGGGCAATGTTGTGGTCGGGTGCGAGCCAGATTGGGTAGAAGAGGATTGGGTTGCGTACCGCGCCGCTCCACACTTAGAGGCCGAGCGTGACGCCGCCGCCGAGTCCTGCCGCCTGATGCAAGATCGGGTGGAGCGGCTGGTCGAGGCCAATCTTGGACTGCAAGCCCGACTCGATGACGATGAGTGGCGCAAGGTCTACGAGATCGAGAAGGCCAATGCCGAGCGGTTGTTCAAGTCCAACCTCGGACTGCGAGAGACGCTGAAGAGCATTGCTTCAGACACAAATTACTGGGACGCTACCAATCGCGCCCGCGCCGCGCTCGGCAAGGAGGGGGAGTGAGCAGGATGACAAAGGGAGGGGACAATGGGCGTTGATTGCGGATTGGTGGTAGGCAGGAAATTGTACGTCCTGGATCGGGCGTACGTTTTCGAGAACGTCGTTGATTTCGATGCCCCCTACAACGGCGAAGAACTTCTCGAATTGATACAGTACCAACAATTTTATCTGGATCAGGTCACGCAGCGCATAAAGGAAAACCCCGGCGAGATCTACATCCTTGCCAAGGAAGACTCGGAATTGTACCTGAAGGCGGATGAGGTGCATTTGGAGAGCGCAGGGGAGCCGGTTCGGCTTCTCCCCGGGTTGCCCAAATGATCGGCGACAACTGCCCGGCTTGGATGGTCATCACCGGATCAAACTTCTCCCCGACCATGCCGTCGGAGTCGTCGAACCTGTCGGCAGGGCAGCGCCGCAAGGAGTACATGCGGGCCTATGCCCGGAAGAAGTACCGGGAGAGGATAGCCCGGGAGAAAAAGGAGAAAGGGCCATGGAATTGAAGGATTTGAAAAGCGTGGCGGAATGGGCGCGCGCCGACGGGGTGGCTTACAACACGGCCATCAAGCGCCGAGGAGAGTCGGGGCTTGGCTTCCAGGTGCCCCCGGGGACATGGCTGCTCACTGCCCGCGAATGGGCCCGTGTCAAGGAGACGCCGCTGTCCGGGTGCGTCAGGGTCAGGCATCGATGAAGCCCTATGCCCACCAAACGAAGGCCACCAGGGAGACGGTGCGTGATGTCCTCGACAACGGCTTCCATGCCTTGTTCATGGAGGTCGGCACCGGGAAGACCAAGACCATCCTCGACGCCGCGTTCGACCTGTGGCTCAGGCACGAGATCGGCCAGATGCTGGTCTGCGCCCCCAAGTCGCTGGTCGGTACCTGGAAACAGCAGACGACCGAGCATTGCGCCTTCCCCGAGTGGTCGTTCCTCGCCTACGACGCGCAGAGGTCAAAGACCGCCAAATGGTCGGCCTCGTTCTACGATTTCCTGAGCAGGCCTTCCGGGGTCTTCCCGATCCTGTTCATCAACACCGAGGCATTCCAGGCGCCGAACCCCAAGCTTCGGGCAATCGTCGAGGCGTACACGGTGAAACTCCCGACGTTGCTGGTGATCGATGAGTCGAGCGACATCAAGAGTCCAAAGGCGAAGCGGAGCGTGAACCTGACGAAGCTGGGCCAGCGGTGCGCGGCGAGGGTGATAATGACCGGAACCGAGGTCACCAACAGTGTCCTGGACCTCTACCAGCAGTTCGAGTTCCTCAAGCCCGGGTTCTGGGGCTTCAAGAGCTTTTTCTTCTTCAAGAACTGCTATGCCATCCTGGAGGAGAAATATCTTTCAGGCGGCCGGACGTACAAGGAGATCGTCGGCTACCGGAAGCTCGAGGAGATTCAGGCGAAGATAGCTCCGCACACCTCACGGGCATTGAAGAGGGACTGCCTTGACCTGCCGCCGCAGATCCACGCGACGCTGCCGGTGGAGTTCTCCGGCCCGGGGAAGAAGGCTTATGATGACCTCAAGAAGCACCTGATAGCCCTTCTGGACTCAGGGGAGGTCGTGACGGTGGCGAACAAGGTGGCGCTTTTCACCAAGTTCAGGCAATTGACGGGAGGCACACTTGCAGGGATCGGTGTCATTGATGCGAACTCACCAAAAGTGTCGGCGCTTATGGATGAAATTCGAGATCATAACGAACAGGCAATCATATGGTCCTCTTTTACAGAAGAGATCAATCTCCTTGTTAAAACAGTGGGAAGCGAGTGGCCGTGCGTACGCTTCGATGGACTTACTAATGAGAAGGATCGAGAGGCTGCAATTGATGATTTTAGCTCAGGCAAAGCCCGATTCTTTATCGCAAATCCGGCCGCAGCGAGTCAGGGACTCAATTTGCAAAACGCGCATCTGCAATATTGGATAAGCTTGCCTACGCAGGCAAAGCAGTACGAGCAGGGCGAGGGCCGCACGCACCGTTCGGGCCAGGTTCATCCATGCCTATACAAGCAGATCATAGCTGAAGGCACTGTTGACGAGCGAGTGGCCGAGCTGCTGGCGGCGAAGACCGACATCATGCTCCAGTTCCGCGAGGGAACCGTGGCCGACATGATCGATTTGGTTTGACACTGAAAACCGTTTGTAGTACTATCGGTTGTAAGGAGAACAGGATGGTGACGATAATGACGATGGACGTTGTGACGGTCAAGGAGATCAGGATCGAGCCGATGAAGGCCCCTGGGACGCCGGAGAGGCCGGGAAGCCTCTACCTGTTGATGATGGGGGATGGGCCGGGCACGTTCAATGTCTATGGGACAAAGGCGAACCTGCTCGCGTTCGCGAGGGAGATCGTGGCGACGCTGGAAGCGCAGGAGGGGGAAGATGGCGTTCAGTAGCAAGCGCACCGTCGAGGGGGAGGAGAACGAGGCTTCGACCATGACCATCCGGGTGGTCGGTGGCATCGTGAGCATGGAGACGCACGGCAGGCCCGAGTGCCGGAAGTTCTGGGCGAACACCCTGGTGAACGCATTCGACGCCCTGGCCCAGGGGGAGCGGGAAGACGACATGGCGGGCGAGATCGAAAGCATCCTTCAGGGGGTGGGGAAATGATATCCGACATCCTGTCCGCCTTGATAAAGAAGGTGGAAGCCTTCGACGAGGAGATAGAGGGCCTCGAGGAGATCGTCAAGCAGCGCAAGGACGACCGGGACCGCATCCTCCAGGACGACATCCCCGCCGTCCTGCACGAGAACGGGCTGGCGTCGGCTCCGCTCGCTGACGGCCGCACGGTCATCATAGAGCAGGTCTTGAGCTGCTCGCAGAAGGACACGGTGATGCTTGGGTGGTGGCTTGAGGAAAACGGCTACGATTCGGTCATCAAGACCACCCTTGAGTTCCCAAAGGGCTCCGACACGAGCGAGGCCGAGTCGGTGCTCAAGGCGTCCGGCGTGGACTACACCAAGCAAACCTCCGTTCATCCAATGACATTAAAGAAGGTGATCCGCGACCACCTCGACGCCGGAGGGACGTACCCCCCCGAGGAAGCCGTGGTCGTCAACGTTTTCGAGAGGTCTAAGATCAAGGAGGCTAAATCGTGATGACGAGGGACAAGGCAGGCCACCCCTGTTTCATCAAGGGGAAGGAGTACAAGCCGAGGACAACGCAGAACCCAGTCTGGTCGAGGGGCACCATATCAAAATGCCTCGAAACGAAGGACTGGCAGTACGGGGCCGATGACGGTACACTGGTCACCGTCAAGGACGGCATGGGGCTTTTCACAAACGGCGCCGACTCACGATGGTGGGCCGCGACCGAACAGATCGACGAGGCATAAGGAGATCACAGATGGGCGACAAGGATTTGACGGTCAAGGCAAGCACTGAAATCGTTCCACAGTTCATGCAGGGCGTGGCGGGGGCGACGGGGTTCGAGGATGTGTCGGCGGATTGCATCGCGATACCGTTCATGCGGCTCGCACAGACCAACACCCCGCAGGCGTCCCCCGGGAAGGACAGGCTCGACGGCCTCGAGGCCGGCCAGTACTTCAACCCGACAACGGGCCGGATCTACTCCGACCCCAGCTTCATCATCCTGGGGTTCTTCCGTTCCTGGACGGTCTGGCACGGCGAACCGCCCAACGCCACGTTCGTCCGGGCGCTCACGCCCGATGACTTCGGTGCGGACTACGAGGGCAAGACCCACCGCGACGAGAAGTCCGGAAAGGTCGTGGATGATGACGACAACCGCTACGTTGACACCCGCAATTTCCTCGTGCTGGCAAACCAGCACCCCGAGGACGGGATCCTGCTTTACGCGATGACCTCCACCGGAATCCCCGCGTCGAAGATGTGGCTGGCGAAGGCCGGATCGATCCGCGTCAAGGATCCCGAGGGAAAACTCGTGCAGGCCCCGATGTGGGCGCGGGTGTGGGAACTCAAGGCCATCTACAAGCAGGGGGCAAAGGGCAGCTATTTCAAGGTGTCCAACATCACCGACCGTGGCTGGATCGACGAGAAGCTCGCCCCGATGGCCAAGACCATGTTTGAGGAGGCCCAGTCCTACAACAAGTTGCAGATAGCTGCGGTTGTGAAGGACGAGCTTCCCTTCTAGGTAAGGGGGGAATCGGGTTCTTTGGAAGTAGACAGGCCCCGGGGGTTTGGGGACCCCTGGGGCAACTTTTCAATGGGGGGAGCGATGACACCTGAGAGGAACTTAGAGCGACGCCTGACGATGGCGTTGCAGGCCCGGGGAATCTGGGCGCACCACATAGACATCATCGGCTGCGACGGCTGGCCGGACATCCTCGCGATGCGGGACGACCATTTCCTCCTGATTGAGGTCAAGGCGGGCACACAGAAGCTCCGCCCCGCACAAAGCGCCTTCCATGCGATGTTGCAGGTCAAGCACCACTGTGACAACGTGGTGACGGTCTGCGCGATCTCCGACACGTTCCGCGTCAACCACCAGACGTTCCGGCAGACCTTCGACGACTTCACCGAGTGTGTGAGCTACCTTGAGCGGTTCCTTGCCCACGGGAAGCCTGAATGACGACGCTGGGCGAGAAGGCGCTTTCGAGGGTTCGCGACGAGCGGATCAAGGACATCCTGAGCGTCGTGCAGGAGCGCAAGAAGTACCCCCAAGACGTTTTGACCAACGGGGCCTTCGACATCCTGGTGGGGTACATCGTTGAATTGGAGGGGAAATGCGTGAATATGATAAGATAGCAACTGCGAGCGAGAAGATGGGACGAAAGTTCGAGGGGGTAAAATGAGTATGACAATGGCATCTATTTATCTGAGTAGGTACACTCCGGGGCTAGACAATGGCGAAGAGGTGTCTTTCAAAATAGGGGAAGCGGTGGATTATTTGCTATTGAATGGCAAAAGCGTAAAGGCTACGATTCTTTCGGAAATCATGGAGCATCAACAAGCGCCCGGTGACCATACTGGGTACGAATGCCGTTTCCATGACGATGGAAGCATAGCATTCGCGGCAAGATGCCGCATTATCGGATGGGAGGGGAAATGCGTGAAATAGAATATCCTTTGACAGTTTTTATGGATAGATATGGTGGAGCTTATATAAAGATACACGGCCTGTGTTCCGGAGACGCCTCCTGGGTGGCAATGGAATGTGATCCAGATGAGGTTAATGAAGGGGACGAGGGCCCGCAGGAGGGAGACAACGCAGCAGATAGCTACTGGGGTAAAATCGAAGACGGGGACATATATAGACGTTGCGGATACGGAGAAACTCCGCAAGCGGCAATAGATGATTTCCTGGCGGTGGAGGGAAAATGAGTAGCCGATTTTTAGAGGATGCTCTTATACGAAGCATCGAAAACTTAGCCAAGACTGCGGCAATGATGGGCAATCTCAATAATCGCAATGGCGCTAGTTTCCACTGCCTAGCAATAGAGGCAAGCGAGGTCATGCATGGCCTAGGGATAGATGAAAGATCGATGCTAATCGCGGCAGAAAAGAAAAAAGCGGATGATGCCGAGATTGTCGCAGGAGCAGGGAAAAGATCAATATTTACTGGATATCTAGACTTGTCAAACAAACCGATCTATATCGGGGACATTCTTGACCATTACCACTTTGGGAAGAAAATGAGAACCGTAGTGGAAAAAAAGCAAGACGCGGCGGACGGAGATCAATACTGTATTAAGGGGAGTATATACGACGCGTGAAAATCCACAGGAAACACCCCCCAAGGAGGGGGTGGGCATAAGGTTCATGCGAGGCGCGTGGATGGCCTGGGCCGTCTATTGCGACCTGACCTGGATGAAGGGCTACAAGCCAGTCTGGATCCTCGGAGCGACGGGGTTCGTCATGCTCCTCGCATTCGCCGACTGGGTGGACACCCGGGAGGTCACTTCAACAGATGCCCGGCCACCCCGCCGACGATGATCGAACAACCGGCTACGACAAGGCAATCAATGAGTCGCCTTTGCTTGTATAGCGCGAATGATCTTTGCGATGTCAGCACTTGCTCCAAGGCCGCTTTCAAGGATCTTTCCTGCGCCAGCGAGGCTTCCCTCCACTGATTGAGCAGCAGCCCTGGAACCGGGTAGGTCACCGAGTCCATGAACGGCGGAGTTGAGTCTAGCCCCGAGGATTCCCCGAACAATGCCGTAGAGCCCCACAGAAGCGGCAACACCAGCGACAAACCAACCCAGCGTGCCCACATCACGACCCTGACGCGGCCTGCGCGATGAAGACGCCGGTGGCGGCTCCCATGAACACCGCGACGACAGCCGCGTCACGTCCCATGAACGCCAGGAAAATCGCCACGATGAACGCCGCGAGGCCGAAAAGCCGCTTGGAGGAATATTCACCCTGCGGATTCTGAAGAAACTCGAGCGGCCGCTTGACGGCAGCCCACACGGACATGATGAAACCTTTCATTCACAACCTCCTATGTAGTGTATTGGTAATGTGGCCTGTCAGGGAAATCCGCCCAGTCCCCCCCCCACTCGAAACCCTGGGCCTTGAAAGACTCCGCTATCTGCGCCCACCTGGGGTCATCCGGACGCGGCCACTGCGGCCCGTCCTCCCCCCGAGGCACCACGTCGAGCGCGATGCCAAGCTGGTGCGGTGAGCGTGCGTGTCCGGCCCCTTGGGACGCTGGCGTGCCGTCGCACCGGGTGACGGTGTAGCTGTTGTCCTTCTCGCCGATTGGAGGCATCCCTGCCGCCGCCCTTCGGGAGTTGACCAGCACGAGGGAGTTACGGCCTTGCGCGAACAAGGCGGCCTGCTCCATGTAGGTGCGGACCGTCGAGGTCACGGCATAGGGGATACCCTTTCCGTCGAGGTCGTCGAGGGCATTCTGCGCGGCTCTTTGGACGTTCGGGGCCAGGCCCTTCAATGTCATCGCTTGACCCTCCTTTTAGGCGTCACGGTTGACAGGAAGACGTGCATGAACGGAAGGTCGATCTTCCTTGCCCTTTTCAGGATCGAGGCGAGGAAGACAAGGACGGCGATGAGCGCGGCGCAGGCGACCGCGAGCACCTTCCAGTCCAGCCTGGCGAGGTCATTTAGGCTCACGGGGGAGGTGCCTTGCTATGTCGGTCATGGTCTTCGAGAGTTCCGCGTACCAGTTCGCCATGTCGTCGATCTTGGCCTTGATGTAGGATATGGCCTCGGCCTGCTGTGCCAGTGACACGGTGCTGGCGTTGTGGTTGTTGATCAGTTCGTTGAAGTGCTCGACGGTTGATGCCGCCTTGCGCTCGACCTCCGATAGCCGCTGCATCATTTCCCCCCTTGACTCGGCTTCCCTGATCTTCTGGGAATAGAAGCCGAAGATCGAGCCAAAGCTCAACAGGATGGCAGACGCCGATGTTATCACTGAGATTATGTCCACTGTTGTCACTTCCATGGGGGTCGCCATCAATATGCTCCTCAAAGGTTATTCTTGGTCAGTACTCTATGATTATGATGCCGGAACCGCCCGCCGATCCGGCCGTCCCGCTATACCCGGCCGTTCCGCCCGCTCCGCCGGATCCGACGGAATACGCCAGTGCCTCCCCTGGATATGTGGAAACTATGGACGCGGTCACCAGTGATATGTTGGTCCCTCCACCGCCGCCACCATACCCGGCGGCCCCCCCGGCCCCGCCACCGCCACCACCATAATTGCCTGCGGAACCGGCGGCCCCCCCGGCCCCGCCGCCGGTCCCGCCGTGTCCATACCCGAAGCTCCCCGCCGAACCGCACCCCCCCCCGGCCCCCGCCCCACCGGCACCATTTATGCTAGTGTTGCCACCTCCACCGCCACCTCCACCGCCACCGGCTCCGGTCGTCGCCCTCGCGAATGTGGTGGAACCGCCGGCGGATCCGTCTCCCCCGGTCCCGCCCCCGCCCCCGGTGCTGGCATATCCGCCACCACCACCGCCGCCACCAACGCAGGTGACCCGAAGTTGGTAGACCCCGGCGGGGACGGTGTAGTTTGTCGCGCCTGAAGTTTTTGTGACGACCTGGCCTTGGAATACATTCGCCGCAGGGAGTTCGTGGTTCAGCACCGTCGCCCAGTTCGTCCCGAGCGCGGCGGCCAGCGCGGTCGTCCAGTTCGTCCCGAGCGCAGCGACAAGGGCCGTCGGCCAGTTCGTCCCGACGTTCGAGTCATTGTAGACCTTCAAGGGGCTGGTCGCCCCTGAGTCTATCATCGCGCCGATGGCCGCGACGGCCGCCGAGATGTAGCCGAGGTTTGTCTGGTTGATCGCCGGTGTGGAATTGTTCGTCCATCCAGGGTTCGAGTAGTTGATCAGTCCCATCTAGGTCCCTCCTCGAAGTGCTGGCGAGTTGTAATCATTGTAGGTGGTGCTCATACTATCCTCAATACTTAATGATGTAGTTTACGCCTATTCTCTTGCCACGGGTAACCGGACCGGTGCGGGGGGGGCCGTTGGTGCCGTCAGAGGAAGGTCCGTAAGTGGAGCCATTGGTATTTTGTGTGTAGGCGGCAATAACAGGATGATTCGGAGGACCCCCTCCAGCATTAGAGGTGCTTGCGAGATAATTATGTATGTGCCCCTGCCCCTGATCATCCTTGAATTGGGCGAGAGTGTAAACATCATGTGCCGATAATGATCCATGAGTAGTACCTGTCACAGAAACGCATGATCCAACACCAACAGGCGTGGACTCACGCATATCTGGTAGATTAAACGTAGTAGCTCCATCACCAACACCCCAGATTGAACCGGAACCAAGCACTTTGTATAGATTAGCATACGTCGATCTGCCCACGGCGGAACCATCGCACAGTAACCATCCAGCAGGTGTTGAACTACCTGCGAAGATATTCATCGTTCCGACAGGAATAGTATCGGAGATGCCTACAGCCTCCAGCGACGCGAGCCGCGAGTCGAGGCCCGTCGCGAGCTTGCGAACCGCGAGCGTGTCGAGGTCGCTCTCGAGCAGGGGAAGGTTCGTCACGCCCCACCCCACCCGGGTTTCAGCCCCATGCCCTGCGACAGGTTCCCCTGCAACCTGTCCTGCTTCTGCTGTTCCATCATGTAAATTTGCTGGATAGACGCCACGACCTTGATCGTGAACTGGCCCTTCTCGAGCTTCGGCTTCGTCGGGACAGCCGGAAGCGGCATAGGGGCCATGCCCTGCGGGGCGGGAGGCGGCGCTTCAATGAAGCCCTGCCCACCGGAGGAGGGAGGAGAGGCCCCCCCGGGGGGCAGGGCAGATGAGACTTCCTGGGGGGCCTCTTCCGGCCCATTCATCAATTGGGGCATCACCGCCGCCGTTTCCGCGGTCATCGTGCGCCCCCTATGGCGTCAAGGTAGTATCTCCATCCCGTGGAGTTGTCGCCTTGCTGGAATATCCTGCGGATGGCCCTTTCCTTGTCATCCCGGTTGGTGTACAGGGGATTTGTCATAATCTTGTCGAACTCCTGTGAGGCGGTCTTCCCGCCTTCCTTCTCGACCATCTGCTTGAGGATATTATAGTTGACCGACTTCTGCGCGTCAAAGGCCCTGGGGATGCCTCCGAGCATCCCGGCGGTGTCCAACGCCCCGTTTCCAACGGGCTTGCCGTTCTTGAAGTCCCCGTGCAACAGTTGGGTCAATTGGAGGTTTTCCCTCGCCGCCGCCGTGAACTGCTCCTGCTGTTGCCCCTGCCCGGGAAAAAGCACCCGCGCCACCAATTGCGTGTCCAAGGCCTTCCCCGGAGACGAATGGAGCTTGTCGAGGATCGCCTTCTGGTAATCGTCGTGGTACTGCTTGCCCATCTGGGGGTTGTCGCGGAATTGGCCCTTGTAGTGCTGGTTGAACATGACCTCAATGCCCCGCAGGATGGCGTCGTCCATCGGGGAATCAGGATGTCCGTTGCGGATGTTCAAGGCCCTCGCCTGCGGTGAGATCGAATAGGGAGCGGGAGGACGTGGCTTCCCAGGTGCTGGAGGTGTGAACTGCGCGTTCTGGGCAGTCGCCGGTTCCGCGGCGGGAGGGGGCATCCCCTCTGGCGGCCCCCCCACGGGAGGCGGCCCTTCAGGAGGGACTCCTGGTGTCTCGCTTGCCGTTCCGAGCGCCTTTCCACCGAGCCTTCCACCAAATGGGGCCATGCCCGCGACGACCGACCCCGGGACACCCGTTCCGCCTGCCAGTTTCTCGACTCCACTGGCCGCTGTACGGAGGATAGGGCGGGAGAGTGCCTGCAACCCCGCCTGTATCGGCTGGGCCAGCACAGTTGACAGGGCCGCCCCAGGGGTCCTCGCCTGCCGCAGCGCGGTCAGCGAGTTCTGGATGAGCCTCATCCCGCCGATGTCGGTCATGCCCTTGCTTTGCCCGATTGCGAGCAATTTCGCCAGTGCGTAGTCGGCCTTCATGTCCTTGACTACGTTTGGATCCCCGACAAGCGAGGCCCCACGGTTGAAGTAGGTGTTGTCCACTTCCTTCAACGCCGAGGCCAGCAACCGCTTGGATTCAGGCAGGTCACCGCCGACGTTCGCCGCCGCCTCCGATTGCCCCGCCTTGAAGGCGTCCGAGGCACGCGAGTCGAGGGTGGAGCGGACATCGTAGAACGAACGGGGGTTTCCCGGCTCGACGCCATTTGGTGCGGCCGGGTTGTTGCGGATGCCGTCCGCGGCGGATATCGCGGGAGTGAGTTCGTCGCGGACGTTCTTGTCGGTGGAATTGTCGATGAAGTCGCGGTATCGCTTGACAGCCGATCCTGCCTCTATCTCATCGATCATGTCCTGGTTGGTGAGCCGAAGCCCCTTGTCGCGGATCGCCTTGCCGACGATGGCCCATCGTTCAGGCTGGGCGTCGATGAAGGCTTCCTGCGCCGCCTTCGACCCCAGCGCCCTTTCCTTGAGCGCGTTGTAGAGGTCCTCGGTGATCTCCCCGGACCTGGCCTTCGATACAAGCCCCTCGCTGGTGTTGCCACCGGCCCGTATCCAGCTTTTCAGTTCCCTGTTGTTGACGTTCGGCAGGGCGTTGGCGAGCCAGGTGCGCTGCGCGGCGTTCTTTATGCTCTTGGATTCGGCCCCGCCCAGCTTCTGCGCGACCTTCCCGGCCACGTTGCCAAGGCCATGTCCGAGGGCCCCTCCGACCCCACCCAGCACGATGTCCCTGATGGGAGTCTCACTCCCTGACAGGCTCGAGCGGATGCCTTGCTCACCGGCCGCCCGTGCTATGGATCCAAGGAGCTTGGTCTTGCCGAAGGGCGTGGGGATGAGCGCACCCCCGACCATTCCGGTGATGTCGCCAGCGGCATTGGGCCGAGCCAAGGACTCGAGGAGCTTCTGCTTTCCGCCTGCCGCCTCTATCATGCGCTCAGGCAGCCCTCCGAGGATGGAATTGACGAGCTTGCCGGATGCCGTCCCCTTGGCGACGCCTTCGGGCAATTGGAGGAGCGCCTGGTTGGCGGCATGGGAGATGAAATCCCCCACGGAATCCGGAACCTCATTCGTCCCCGATGCCCCTCCGGGGGACCCCATGGCCGCCTGGATCGTCGGGTCTGCGGTCATCGTGTCGGACATTATTTGTTCACTCCTGACGCCCCGGCGAGGTCATTGAGCGCGGCGTGTGCCCCACCCTTGCCTTCGCCGTACATGTCCGCAGGATCGACGGTTGACTTGAGGAAGTTGGTGTACTGCTGGTAGCTGATCTTCCCGATGCTCCGCAGGTAGTTCATCCTATCGACATACACTTCCTTCCTTCCTGAAGCCGTGTACTCTGCCTGTATCTTGCGGATCGCGGCCTGCGTCTCTGGCTCGAGCTTGTAGAGTTCGGACTCGGCGGCGTTGCGGTACATGGCCTTCTGCTGTTCTATGATGAGGTCATTCGCGAACTTCTTCTGGAGGTTGGTCTGGCGCTGCACCCCCCCGTAGGCAGACCGGGCCACCCCGTAGGCGTCCAGGAGGCTTCCCGCGAGGTTGCCGAGGAACATGCCCCACTGCTGGGGACTCATCGATGCCGACGCCTTGTCGAGCTTTTCCCTTATGTTAGGGTCGGCGGGATCGACGCCCATGCCCTTCAGGTTATTCGCCCAGTCGAGGGCCTCGGGTATGGGATTCGAGGCAGGGCCCTCGCTGGGCAGGGGTTCAGCCGCAGGAGGCGTGGCCACAGGAGGCGTGGCCACAGCGCGCCGCGCCGCGGCAGGCGCGGCCACCGTATTTTCCACAGGTTTGGGCGCAATCCCGGCCGTGTTGGCCCCAGCTGTGTTGGCCCCTCCTACAATGAGGTTGGCCCCCGCGGCATCAATGGCATTGAGTTGTCGCCCCACAGGTGATTTGTCATAAGCCCACGCGGCATGGCCTAGTGGGGGGGCATCCTTATAGTTCCGTCGGGTGTACGGCGCGGTGCTCTCGAATCCTTCAGGGCCACGGGAGGAATTGAGCATCGAAACCTTTATCTTGGCAAGTCTTTTCGCCGTGTCGATGTCGCTGGCTGTCATGTTACCATAATTGTTGTAATCCCCGGCGTGCTTGTCTATCGCACCGTTGCCTTCCGCCCCCCCGGCAAGTGCGGCGAGATAGTCGGCCATCTGGGTCACGTCGGTCCTCTTCCACGGGTCGTACTGTTCGGTGTTCCCGGTCATTATGTCGATGAGTTGCCTGTCCCCGGGTTGCACCTGTGCCCTTGCGAGGGCAGCGCCTGTCTTGGTGGTTCGGGTTCCATGCGCCCCTTGCGTGGTGATCCGGTCATTCATCTCGGCGCGGGCCTTGGCCTCCCCCGCGTTGTACTCTGCCGTGGTTGGAGCGGCGAACGTATCCTTCCCCGTGGTTGTCGGGCCGGTTTTAAGAGTTTCGGCCACCATGCCGGGAGGCAAACCCGAAGCGGCCACCGGCGGTGGCTTCACCAGTGAATACGTAGTCTTCCCCAAGGGTACGGGATTTTTGCTCAAGGGTATCATAGGCTTCTTGATAGCGGCAGGAGCGGCAGGAGCGGCAGGAGCGGCAGGAGCGGCAGGAGCGGCAGGAGCGGCAGG
>Ga0114951_10004503_pt1 | contig 13521 bp, 12 predicted proteins | sample AM7aDNAmetaG_FD_88677 | JGI IMG/M metagenome (GOLD analysis project Ga0114951, IMG submission 88677) | Freshwater microbial communities from Finland to study Microbial Dark Matter (Phase II) - AM7a DNA metaG | ecosystem: Environmental > Aquatic > Freshwater > Lake | place: Finland: Lake Alinen...
CGTATTGAATGATAAAACATCATTACTGGGCGGAGTAAACGTGACCGAGAAACTTTTGCCGACACAACTAAAGGGAGACACCACTCAATACAATGCAGGAGCATTTAAAACCAATCCCGATGCCACGGCCGAAGACCTCGTTACAAAAATGCCCGGCATTACATCGCAAAACAATAAAGTTCAGGCACAGAATGAAAACGTGAAACAGGTGTTGGTGAACGGAAAACCCTTTTTCGGCGACGACCCCAATGCCGTGCTGAAAAACCTGCCTGCCGAGATCATAGATAAGATACAGGTGTATGACGAAAAAAGCGATCAATCACAGTTCACAGGCTTCGACGATGGCAACACCTCAAAAACTATTAACATCATCACCAAAACACAGTTTCACAACGGAACCTTCGGCAAAATATACGGAGGTTATGGCTATGGCGATAATAACGTGTGGAAAGGCGGCTTCAACCTGAACTTTTTCAAGAACAACCGCCGGCTCACCATACTTGCACAATCGAACAATATCAACGACCAGAATTTCAGTAGCGAAGACCTGCTCGGGGTTATCGGAAGCAACGGGGGCAATCGCGGGCCAAGAGGAAGCAGCGGCGGCAGTTCGCCATCCGGTCAGGCTAATAATTCCAACAACTTTTTGGTGGATCAGAAAGGCGGGGTTACCACCACAAATTCGGTAGGTATCAACTACGTAAACAAATGGAAAAAAGTTGATTTCACAGGCAGCTACTTTTTAAATTATACCAACAACAACATCACCAGCGACCTGTTTCGCCAGTATTTTACACAAAGCGACATGAACCTGACCTATACCGAACAGAGTATGAGCAGCAGCACCAATGTAAATCACCGCGCCAATATCAAGATCGAATGGAAAATAGATTCGCTGAATTCTCTTTTGTTCCGTCCACGCCTGTCGGTGCAGCAGAATAAAGGCAACAGCAGCCTGTCGGGGGTTAACATGCAGTCGGGCATTACAACGGGAAGCACCGAAAACGATTACAACTCCAAACTCATCGGTATCAACTTCTCGGCGCCTTTGCTTTATCGTCATTCGTTCCGCAAAGAACGCCGAACCTTTTCGGTTAACATCACCCCGGGCTACACCCAAAGCACAGGAAAAAGTTATCTGTACTCAACTTCGCTCTACATACGTGACACCATTCAAACGGCCGATACCATCAATCAACTTGCCAAACTCGACAAGCAGGGTTTCTCGCTGTCGTCGTCGCTGGTTTACACCGAACCCATCAGCAAAAAGAGCCAGTTGATGTTCACCTACGGGGCCAATTATAACAAAAGCCCGTCGGATATGGAAACCTACAACTATTCTGTTGACAGACGCGAGTACAGCATGTTCGATACCATATTGTCGAACAAATTCAATACCACTTATTTTAGCCAATCTATAGGTGCCAGCTATCGTTTTCAAAGCACCAAATGGAGTTTCAACATCGGCATTTCGGGACAGGATGCACAGCTGCAGAACGACCAACAATTTCCGTATTCATACAGTTTGGGAAAGACCTTCTACAGCCTTTTGCCCAATGCCATGTTTCAGTTCAAGTTTTCGGCTAAACGCAACCTGAGAATATTCTACCGCAGCTCGAACAATGCGCCATCGGTGAGCCAGTTGCAGGATGTGATAAACAACACCAATTCGTTGCTGCTCACTTCGGGCAATCCCAACCTGACCCAGGACTGGCAAAACAGTTTGAACATACGCTACAGCTCGGTGAACACGGCTAAATCAACCGCTTTCTTCGTGTTGTTTGGAGGAACTTTCACTCAAAACTACATCGCAACCGAAAGTTTCATTGCACGCCACGATTCGGTCATCACACCCGGCATCATTTTGTATTCGGGTTCGCAGCTTTCGAAACCCGTCAACCTCAACGGTTATTATAACATCCGCGCATTCGTCAACTACAGTTTTGCCATTCCTAAAATAAAATGCAACTTCAGCTCTAATCTGGGCGGAACCTACGGCAGCACCCCCGGTTTGATAAACAACAGCCTTAACCACGCCGACAATGCCACTGCCAGTTTGGGGTTGGTGTTGAGCAGCAACATCAGCGAAAAGGTTGATTTCACCATTTCGTCCAATTCGTCGTATTATATCACCAACAACTCGATGCAAAGCAAACTGAACACTTCGTATTTCAACCAGAATTCGAAACTGAAGATACAGGTGATGCCCTGGAAAGGCCTGGTGCTGCAAACCGACCTCACGCATCAATATTACGATGGGCTTTCGCAGAATTATAACCAGAATTACCTGCTGTGGAATGCAGCCATTGGTTATAAATTCCTCAAGAACAAAGCAGCCGAGTTTCGCCTGAGCGTTTACGATATCCTGAAACAAAACACCAGCCTCACGCGTAACACCACCGATACGTATTACGAAGACGTTCAAACCAACGTGCTGCAGCGCTATCTGATGCTCACATTCACTTACAACCTTAAAAACTTTAAAGGCGGCGGAAACTACAATTCCGACGGACCTAAAAACCATCCCGACGGCCGCCAATTCGATAAATGATAAAATAACATCCACATGAAAAAAATTGTTTCCGGAATTCTATTGACTTTAATTTCAAGCCTGATATTCGCACAATCGAACACCATCGCCTGGCAAACAAAACCTATAAAGATCGACGGCCGCACCAAAGACTGGGGCGGACGACCCGCATTCTACGACAGCAAAACCAAACTAGCTTTCGATATCCGCAACGACAGCGCTAACCTGTATCTGGTTTTGCAGGTTCCCGACCCCATGACACAGGTGAAAATTGCCCGCGCAGGCATGAGCATTGATTTTGCTACCAAAACCAAACCTAAATGCAAAGCTTATATCACCTTATATCCTTTTATGAAAGGAAATCCCGACCAGCAGGACCACAATAAAGGCATGAAACCGGAAAAGATGGACATCAAACAAAAGTATTTGATCAACCCCATGGATGTGCAGGGCTCGGGCTTTGCTTTTACCAACGGGAGCTTTACCTCTGTTTCGGCCGACAATGTTATCGTTTACGCGGTGGGTTGGGATACGCTCAACACCATGTCGGTTGAGTTCAGGATACCGCTGCGCGAACTTTTTGGCGAGCATTACGACCTGAAACAAATTGCCCAAAAAGATATTGCTCTCAAACTGCAGGAAAATCCTCTTGATATGCCACCTTCGGGCGGACGCGAAACCGAAGGTGGCAGTGGCATGGGCCACGGCGGCGGCATGGAATCGGGCGGGGGAATGAACGGGGGAGGAGTTGGCACGGGCGGAGGTAGTTTTCACCGCGGCTCGGCCGACGAAATGCAAACCGGCGAACAACACGATCGCTCAACGATGTTCGAAACACTTACCCTGCACCAAAGCTTTAAACTCAACTGCAACGGAAAGTGATGTGGAGCAACAGATAACATTGAAAAGGGCAGCCGGAGGTTGCCCTTTTTTATGTTTTATTAAACGCTTCAACAAAATGTTCGGCCCTGCTTATTTGGGTTGCCAGAAACATTTAACCGGCGATTCGATGGCATTTTCGGCTTTTAGTTTGTTCATGGCTTTATCAACTTCTTTGCGTTCGAGGCCGGTTAGTTCTACAATTTTACCTGCATTTAAAGGTTTGCCTGCCTTTTTCATTGCTTCAAGTATTTTTTCTTTTGATTCCATTTGAGTTTTGTTTAAAAGTTGTTTCTATAATTTGCAGTACAAATTTAAGGATTAAATGATTCGGATCATAAAATTATTTGTTTCTGTCTTCCCCGTCCGAAGGGCTCGTTCAGGCGGGAATTTTCTCATTCTTCCATCTTCGGACTACCGTCTTCCAACTCTGTTTTCCCTTTCTCAAATTTTCCCCTTCGCCTAATAACTAGTAATAATCACGTTTTCCCAAACATTCTGTTTTTTATGTTATTGATATCCATACAAATGTATTCGTTATCCATTTTAATGCAATCGACATCCATTGAAATGTTCTTAACATCCATAATAATGCTGACGATTTCCATTATTGTGTAATTTATATCCTTTATATTTCTGTCTACATCCATGCGTATGTAGATGATATCACTTCTTTTGCTATTAATATCCATTTAAATGCTTGCATCATCCATTCAAGTGTAGCCGAAATCCATTAAATTATTAACACTGTCCCTACAAATGTTTGTTTCATCCAAATGTATTTTTACGAAATTAAAAATGGATAGATTATGGTTTGTATCTCTGTTTATACTATCACTGATGCTCAATGCATCATCGTTAATTTGTTTTGTGATCTTAAAATAGAGTTTAATAAAATTCTTTAGGCAATGAACAAATATGAGAACGCCCCCTTCCGTCGCCATGCTCCGCCTCTGTCGGTTTATCAATGCCATCCCTGTCTTCTTCCCTAAAAGCCTAAACCACTAATTTGTACTTTAAGGGCAATAAAACAAGTAATCTGTTATTTTTTTGCACTCACCATTTCTTGTATCGAATCGTCGATCAAAATGCGTCCGCAATATTCGCACACGATAATTTTTTTGTGCATTTTTATATCCAACTGACGTTGTGGTGGAATTTTGTTGAAACAACCCCCGCAAGCATCGCGTTCAACCAATACCACAGCCAGGCCATTGCGAGCGTTCTTTTTAATACGGTTATAGGCCGTAATCAGTCGTTCTTCAATATATTTTTGACTATCCTGCAGCTTGCCCACCAGTTTCGATTCTTCTTTTTCGGTTTCGGCAACAATTTCTTCCAGCTCAATTTTCTTTAATTTCAGGTCTTCTTTGCGTTCTTTCAATGCCGACTTTGTTTTTTCCAGTATTTCAGATTTGCTTTCCTGAATGGCGCTAAATTCTTTTATTCTTTTCTCACAAAGTTGAATTTCGAGTGTCTGGAATTCGATTTCTTTTGTAATAGAATCGTATTCGCGGTTATTCCGAACATTCATTTGTTGAGTTTCGTATTTTTTAATCTGAGCGGTATGGTCTTTAATGGCAGCTTTCTTTTCTTTAATTTCACCTTCCAGTTCTTTAGCTTCAGCATTAAAATTCTCCAAACGGGTTTCCAAACCTTCAATTTCATCTTCCAGATCCTGAACTTCCAAAGGCAGTTCCCCGCGAACAATTCTGATCTTGTTAATTTCGGTATCTACCTGTTGCAAACTATATAGTGCAACCAACTTTTTTTCGATCGAAACATCGGCCAATTCGTCGTTCACAAACATTTTTGCCGGTTTTTCGACATGAACTTTAGTCGTAACTTCTTCCTTAATTTCGACAACTACCGCTTCTTTTTCTTTAATCTCTTTTTTTGGAGCAGTCGCTTTTTTGGTTTTTTTGGCTTTAACCTTAACTTCTTTTACTGCCTTTATTTTTTCTTTAATTTTTTTAGCGAGTTTTTCTGCTGCTTTTTTGGCAGGTTTTACAACAACTTCCTTAACGGCTTTTTCTGCAGTTTTCTTAACGGGTTTTGCTTTCACGATTTTTTCTTTTACTGGCTTTTCTTTCACGGGCTTTTCTGTGGTTTTTAATTTCTTTTCTGCAGTAGCTTTGCCTTTTGAGATAGTTTTTGCCATAAAATGATATTTTTAATTAAAATAATAAACAGGGTTAGTTTTATTTTCTGAAAATAAAAATGCAAAAGTAGGTAATTTTTTCATTAAAATGGATGCAATTAATTCACACGAAAATTGTTCCGATTCAAAATGCCCGATATCAGCCAAAATAATCCGTTCGGAAAAGAAATCGTGATATTTCAGATCGGCAGTAACAAATATATCTGCACCTTGGGCGATGGCATTGTGTATTAAAAAACTACCGGAGCCTCCGCAATAGGCAATCTTTTGTATTTTTTGATTGATGATCTTGCTGTGTTTAATACATTTTGTTCCGAACGTGTTTTTCAGGATTTGAAAAAAATCTTCAGCAGTTATTGAAGACTCAAGATCACCAATAACACCGGCACCAACCTTATTATATTTATTATCGAGTTGATAAATGTCGTAAGCAACCTCTTCGTATGGATGGTTTTTGAGCATGGCTTTAACCACACTCGATTGCAGATGTTGGGGGAAAACCGTTTCTATTCTGATTTCGGCTTCCGAATGAAGTTCGTTTATTACACCAACAAAAGGATGTGCATTTTCGTTTGCACGGAAAGTCCCTGTTCCCGACTGATTAAAACTGCAGCTATCGTAATTTCCTATGCTACCTGCTCCCGATTGAAACAGAGCCGAACGTAATTTTTCTGCATGATTGGTAGGACAAAAAACAACCAGCTTTTTCAATATCTTCTCAACAGGAGAAAGTATTTTGGTGTTTTTCAAACCTAATTTTTCGGCGATAAACAAATTCAATCCGTCGTAATTATTATCTAAACTTGTGTGAGCACAGTAAATTGCAATATCCGACTTTACAGCTTTCAAAATAATTCTTTCGATATAATTCGAACCTGTAATCTTTTTTACACCTTTAAAAATAAGTGGATGGTGCGAAATAATAAGATTACAATTTTTTTCGATGGCTTCGTTCACAACTTCTTCCGTAATATCAAAACAGATAAGTGTCCGACCTAATTCGTTTTGAGCATTACCGATCTGTAAACCACAATTATCATAATCTTCCTGAAAATCAAGAGGAATAATTTCTTCAAAGACTTTTATAAGCTCATTGATTTTCATGAATTCAATTAGTTATTCAACCGTAACAGATTTGGCAAGATTACGGGGTTGATCAATGCTGCATCCGCGCATAACAGCAATATGGTATGATAAAAGTTGAAGAGGAATTGTTGCAAGCAAGGGAGCAAGCAATTCGTCTGTATCAGGAACTTCAATAACGTAGTCGGCAATGTTTCTAACAGATTTATCTCCTTCGGTAACGATTGCAATGATAATCCCTTTACGGGCTTTCACTTCTTCGATGTTTGAAATAATCTTTTCATAAACACCCTGATTTGTTGCAATAACAACAACCGGCATTTTTTCATCAATAAGCGCGATAGGTCCGTGTTTCATTTCAGCAGCAGGGTAACCTTCAGCATGAATGTATGAGATCTCTTTTAATTTCAGAGCTCCTTCTAAAGCAACAGGAAAATTGAGTCCTCTGCCTAAATAAAGAAAATTGCGAGAGTCTTTGAAAATTTTTGCAATGCGAATAATTTCATCATTCACTTTCAGTGTTTTCTCCACTTTTGAAGGAATTTTTTCAAGTTCATTAATGATCTGATGGAAACGTGACTTGGAAATACTTCCTTTTTTATCAGCTAACATTAAAGCCATTAAAGTTAAAATGGTAACCTGGGCAGTAAAAGCCTTTGTCGAAGCAACGCCAATTTCGGGTCCTGCGTGGGTATATGTTCCTGCATGAGTTGCCCGTGGAATGGAAGATCCTACAACATTACAAATTCCTATTATAGTTGCCCCTTTTGATTTTGCCAGTTCAATAGCCGCCAAAGTATCGGCTGTTTCGCCTGATTGAGAAATAGCGATCACAACATCGTCTTCATAAATCACAGGATTTCGGTAACGAAACTCGGAAGCATATTCAACTTCAACTGGTATTCTTGCTAGTTCTTCAAACAAATATTCACCTACCAAACCAGCATGCCATGAAGTTCCGCAAGCAATAATAATGATACGATTGGCATTTTTAATTTTTTCAATATAATCCAGTATTCCACCTAAAGAAACAATGCCTTTTTCAACATTGAGTCTTCCACGCATACAATCACCAATTGAACGGGGCTGCTCATAGATTTCCTTCAGCATGAAATGATCAAAACCACCTTTTTCAAGAGCACTCAAATTAATTTCGAGTTTATGAATATACGGTGTTTTGTCAATATTCTTTATGGTTTTTATTTTAAGTTCTTGATTTCTTCGGATAATAGCTATTTCCTCATCATCCAGGTATACAACATTTCTTGTATATTCAACAATAGGAGTTGCATCGGATGCAACGAAGGTTTCGTTTTCACCGATACCTATTACTAATGGACTTCCTTTTCTGGCAGCAATCAATAGGTCAGGATCATCTTTTGAAATAATAACAATGGCATAGGCACCTATAACCTGATTTAATGCAAGCTGAACAGCTTCCATCAAATTTACATTTTCGTGTATTTGGATATCTTCGATCAAATGAACCAGGACCTCAGTATCAGTATTACTGCAAAAAATATAACCCCGGGTAATTAATTCTTCACGGAGTGTTGAATAATTTTCAATAATTCCATTATGAATTATGGCCAGTTTCTTTGAATTTGAAAAATGCGGATGTGCATTGGCATTATTAGGCTCGCCATGTGTAGCCCAACGGGTATGTGCAATACCTATAGTTCCGGTAACATCTTTATCTTTAACAAAATTATCGAGATCGGCAACCTTACCTTTGGTTTTATAAAGCTTTATATCTTTGTCTAGAATAGCAATTCCGGCACTGTCATAACCTCGGTATTCTAATCGATATAGGCCTTTTATTAATATGGGGTAAGCTTGGTTGGGGCCCACATAAGCAACAATTCCACACATATTACTTGATTTTTGTATAAATTATTTCTAAATGCATACTATTATCAGGGTTTTTAGGTCCAAATAACACCACCCTGTTGGCGTTTATAGATGCTCCGGATATTACAAGGTATAATCCATTGTCATCAAAACTCCCGTTTAATAAAGCTTTTTGAACGTATTTAGAAATATTAAACCTGTATTCATTTTCTGTTGAGTTGTAAGCTCCTCCATAATATGATTCTCCATAATTAATATCCGGCAAAAAACTTAAAGTTCCGTCCGTATTTATTACTGCAAGTGAGAGTCTTGCAGGAGGTGTTAAAGTGTCACTTATAGTTGTCGGGTCAATTTTTATTACCAGTTGAGCTTGATTGATCGCAATTTTTCCAAGATTGTTAAGCGTTATTACATCAGGAAATTTTAGTCTTATCTTGGTTCCCGCCATTGCCTGAAGATATAATTTAGTATCTCCAAGGGTTGTATCCCCATTTATCTGTTGTTTAAAAGATGAAGAAGCGGTTGTAAACTTATAATGTTCAAAGGTATTGAATCGAGCTGCATTGTCATCAATAAGAAAGTTATAAGAAAGAGTATCAGCATCGTTATGATAATACATGGTAAGTTTTGAGAGAGAAGAAAGTGCATTAACATATAAGATCTCTCCTTTGACTTTATTTCCGCCTGTTGAAACCGGACTAGTTGTTATATAAAGTCCTTTAAAAAAATCAGCAAAACTTGTATTGTTTGCTAAATAAGAAGTTCCTGATGCTTCAATAATTTTTTGGCCTAATGATTTTTTTAGTTTTACACGAAGTTGAGGAGCATAATTAGTTCCACCAATATTAACACTATCTGTTAGTTGAGGTACAAAGTTAATATTAGCCAAGTTGGTTTTATAAGTTCCAAGCCTATCGCTGGAATAGTAATTATTTGCCAGATAAAAATTATCGGAAATTTCGTAAACATTCAAATTGAGATTAGCGTTGGTGTCGCCATAATGGCTATAATAAGCCAATGAAAGTATGATCGAATCGCAAACAGGGCTTGTTCCAAAATCAACATTTTCGGTAATAAGCCTGAATTGGGTGTACATTCCGGCAGTTGTTAATCCAAAGATCGGATCATAATAACTTCCAATTAAATTATAAGTAGTTTCATCGGTTTTGATAGAATCTTCCTTAATAGTATGAGCATAGATTGGAAAACTTTTGTCAAAACTTACATTGAGCATATTCTCCTGAGGCTGAACGTTTGAACCAAGTTCTTCATTTTTATTACAAGAGAAACCAAAAATCGAGATTATTAACACATACAGGAAGTGGTAACGGAAATTAAATCTGAATTTTTTCAAAAGGATTACGTTTTAAATTATTTTATTGCATCTTCGTTCACCAGTTCATCTACCAACTCATCATAAAATTCGCCGTAAGCATCAATATAATGATCCATTGGCTGCAAATCAAGCATCGGCTTGTTTGTTTTTTTTGCATAAGCAAGAAGTTCGGGGTTCACGTTTTCAGCACCAACAATTATCGCATCTGAGAAATCAATGGCGCCTTTCATCATACCAACGTAATCTAAGGTTTTATATTGTTTCAAATCTTTATCACTAACTCCTTCGTGTTTGAGTTTTTTCACAAATTCTTTACCGAATATATGTTTGAAATCATCGTTATATAAAGAACACACAATTTTTGTATCGGTAAACAGAGGGTTGTCTTTAAAAGTAGTTCTGATGAAAAAAGGAACTAAACTTGAAAACCATCCATGAATATGGATTACGTTTGGTGACCAACCGAGTTTTTTAACAGTTTCAATTACTCCGCGTGCATAAAAGATAGCACGTTCATCATTATCGGCAAAGAATGCATTATTTTTGTCGGTATAAATTGATTTTCGCTGAAAATAATCGTCATTATCAATAAAATAAACTTGCAACCGGGCTGATTGAATGGATGCTACTTTTATGATTAAAGGATGGTCGTTATCATCGATAATCAAATTCATTCCTGATAACCGAATGACTTCGTGAAGTTGATTGCGTCTTTCGTTAATACATCCGTAACGTGGCATAAAAGTTCTTATCTCTCTGCACTTTTCCTGAATTCCTTGTGGAAGGTTCCGGCATATTTGTCCCATGTGGCTGTCGCTCAAATAGGGAACTATTTCTTGGGCAACAAATAACACCTTGTATTTTGACATATCGTTTAGTTTTTCAGTTTCAATGTGCAAAATTACAAAAAATTTAGCAAATAATAATTTAAAACTTAAACCTTTTTTTAGTCATTATCAAAATTTTATGAAAATTCTGTATTTATTTGTACGCTATTATTGTAATTTCTAATTTGATTCCAACATTGAAGGATATGGGGATTTAGGTTATCTTTAAGTATGATTAGTCCGCTCAAAGAATTTGTATATTTGCAAAAATTTTTTGAATGCAGATTTTTACAAAAATAAATGACATCAAAGCTGCCATTACCTTATTAAAGTCAAAAAAAATTCGGATTGGCTTTGTTCCAACAATGGGGGCACTGCATAACGGACATTTATCCCTTATTTCTAAAGCAAATGCAGAAAATGATATTACTGTATGCAGTATTTTTGTGAATCCTGTTCAATTTAATAATACTGAAGATTTTGAGAAATATCCTGTGCAAAACGATAAGGATATAGAGCTTTTAAGATATAGCGGATGTGAAATAGTTTTTATTCCTACTGTGAAAGAAATGTATCCGGAACCACCAAACGAAAAATTTAATTTCGGAACACTTGAAGATGTTATGGAGGGCGCTTTTCGTCCGGGCCATTTTAATGGTGTTGCCATTGTTGTAAAAAAACTTTTTGAGATCATTACTCCTGATAGTGCTTATTTTGGAGAAAAAGACTTTCAGCAATTGATGATCATAAAATCATTGGTAAAGCAATTAAACCTGCATATAGAAATTGTTTCTTGCCCTATCATCCGAGAGTCTGATGGCTTAGCTATGAGTTCGAGAAATATTCGGTTGACAGAACATCAGCGAAAAATCGCTCCAGAGATACATGCCTTATTAAAAAAATGTGCTGATCATTCTATGGAATTTTCTTTAGAGCAAGTGAAAAGTGAGTTTGTTAGATCAATTGAAGCAATCCCCGAATTTAGACTGGATTATTTTGAAATTGCAGATGAGGGAAATTTGCAACCCATATCAAACTGGTCAGATTCTGATACCCCCAGAGCATTCGTGGCTATCTTTATGGATAAGGTTCGATTAATTGATAACATGAAAATTTTTTGTAATTTTGCAAAATCATGACCATCGAAGTACTAAAATCAAAAATTCACAGGGCGAAAGTAACCCATTCGGAACTGAATTATATCGGAAGCATTACTATTGACGAAGATTTGATGGATGCTGCAAACCTGATCGAAAACGAACGTGTTGATATTTACGATATCAATAATGGAGAACGCTTCAGCACCTATGTTATCAAAGGGAAAAGGGGAAGTTGTACTATTGGCATTAATGGTGCTGCTGCCCGAAAAGTTGCATTGGGCGATCTGGTTATTATTGTATCGTATGCAAGCATGGATTTTGAAGAAGCAAAGACGTTTTCACCACATATCATTTTCCCCGATTCTGAAACAAACAAATTAAAATAGTTTCTTTGAAAAAAAAATTCTTTACTGCACTTAAGCTTATTATTTTTTTAGCCATTGGATTCTTTTTTATATGGATCTTTGTTAAAGACCTTACAGCTGAAGAGAAAAAACAAATTTTTCATTCATTTTCCATTGCAAATTATTGGTGGTTATTGCTATGTTTTTTTATTGGTTTGCTAAGCCATGTGTTTAGAACCATACGCTGGAATATGCTGATACATACTATTGGCTACCGACCTCGGTTCAGAAATACATTTCTAAGTCTGATGATCGGATATTTTGCGAATCTGGCACTACCGCGTTTGGGAGAAATTACACGTTGTGGTTTTTTGACCAAATATGAAAAAATACCTTTCGAGAAATCATTTGGTACCGTGATAGCCGAGAGAGCGTTGGATATGCTGACTTTTATTGTATTGTTTTTTATTAATTTGATTATTCAATATAATACTATTTCAGGCTATGTAAGAGAAAATATTACCAAACCTCTAACAGAAAAGTTTCAATTTTTTGGGAAAGGTTATCTGTTGTATGCATTCATTTTTTGTGTCATTCTCCTTACCATATTTCTTGTGGTATTCCACAAACGCTTGCTGAAATATAAAATTTATCAAAAAATAATTACTGTTTTAAAAGGATTTTGGGAAGGACTTAAATCTTTAGGGAAAGTAAAAAACCCTTTCATGTTTGTTGTTTACACAGTTTTAATATGGACGATGTATTATTTGATGAGTTATGTTTGCTTTTATAGTTTGGACTTGACTAGTAATCCAGGCTTCTATTCTGTTTTTTCTGTTTTAGTGATGGGTACGATAGGTATTATGGTTGTTCAAGGAGGTATTGGAATTTACCCTGTATTTGTTGCTGAAACACTTACTCAATATAAAATAGGAATAATTAACGATAAAGGACTAAACATTACCGGTTTTGCTTTGGGATGGCTGATCTGGGGTGCACAAACCTTTATTATAATATTAGCAGGCATCGTTTCTTTGATCCTTTTTCCGATATTAAATACCAAAAGTGATGAACAAGTTAGAGCAAATATCGAATAAAGTTTTTTATTCTACCACTGACTTTGAAAAAAAACTGAGTTTTTATCGTTTTTAAAACTACTCGTTGGTATTCACAAATGGTTGTTTCGATATTCTTCATCTTGGACATATAGACTACCTTTCGAAAGCTGCCGAACTTGGTGATAAGTTGATTGTTGGAATCAACAGCGATAGTTCTGTTTGTAAATTAAAAGGTGAAAACCGGCCACTATCAGATATCAAATCGCGTTCACTGGTTTTAGCTTCTTTATCGTTTGTTTCGGATGTAATCGTTTTTGACGAAGAAACCCCGTTAAACCTTATTGATTTTATC